>TBL_comb47_HYPODRAFT_10000303_pt1 | contig 64475 bp, 57 predicted proteins | sample TroBogypolimnion_40_FD_10682 | JGI IMG/M metagenome (IMG submission 10682)
TATGTAATATACAGACCAGTTGCACTGTACGAGAGAGCAATACATAAGGTCCATTGTGTTAGGTAAATCGGCCAATATTGAATGCAATTATTGATAGCACCATTTTTTATGCTCTCGACAAATGATGCGAAAATGATCATCGTGCTCATGAAACGAAATCAAATAAATTTGTTATAGTTGAAGTTAAAACGATTTGTTGATGTACCAAATGCGTTGATCCAATTGAAATTGTCAATCGTAGTGTCCGCATCAAAGTTTATATTTTGTAAATCAAACTCTCCTATAAATTTGGTAAGACACTGCATATTATTATATTATACGAGTATAATAATGTTAGAAATTTGTCAATTGCTTCAACTCTGACCAAAAGGATTTGTTGTTTTTCAACGATTGTTCGGTCTGTTGTGCATAATAGAAAGCAGTTGCAACACTTTCGTTTTCTTGTTTCATTTGTTGGTCGTGTAGTTGTTTCATCGCAGTTTCTTTGTCCAACGGTTTGTCATTTGTTCTAGATTTCTTCAGTTCCTCAATATTCCGGTATTTGGTTCGATTATTGTAATCATCTTGAGTCACGGGAATCACACTTTCGACATACGCCTGTCTCAGGTCAGTGTATCCGTCTGCGGTGTAATTGTCTTGCTGACCTAACAAGGTGCCGCCGAAGGTCGATGCATACATATCATTTACTCCGCCATATACCGTGAGTGATTGGATTTGTTTCTTCTGCTTCTCGAATTGTTGCGCCATATCGGCTTTTGACACTTGTCCGACATCGTAGATTCCTTCGTCTGACTTCAACCAATCACCGTAACCAGAATCTTTTGACAAATTCCGCTTATCAAATTGCTCGTTGAACCACGAATTGAAGTTCTTTGCATCTTTCAGCTTCGTATTTTTCTGAAACATATTGTCGAGCAATCTGTTATTTTCATCTGGTTTGTCATCTTCTAGCATAACATTTTTCCTGGATGATTTGTTCTGGAACTCGTAAATGGAAAAAAGTCTCTTGTATGCAGTGGAATAAAATAGAAAATACTTCGGTTCCAATCGCGATTTGTCTGGGTGGGTCATGAGAACAATTTTCTTCGCATCTTTCATAACTTCGTCGGTTAGAGTTTGAGTATTGATTTTGAATAAACTGTATAAATCGTTCAGTGAATAATTTTCTATGTTCAAGTCTATACTGGGTTTTGATTGTTGGTTCGCAGTGTTTTGATTTTGTGTCGTTGCACTTTGATTTTGTGTCGTTGCACTTTGATTTTGTGTCGTTGCACTTTGATTTTGTGTCGTTGCACTTTGATTTTGTGTCGTTGCACTTTGAAAAGGATTGCATTTATAATCATTGTTGCTTTCGTGAATTTTTATCCCTATTTTCGAACACTTCATTTATTTATTAATAACATTTGTTTTCAAATACTTATAATAATAAATTACTTTATTGTAATATAGTGGATGAACAGCTCACCACAACTTTATCCGGTAATCTTGTCTGATTATCGATGGAATCCAAGAGGTTTAGTAGTTTGTCGAGATGACCAACATAACACGGGATCGCAACTCCTATTTTCATATTGTTCAAATATGAATATAATTTTTACACCTTTGCGCATTGAAAATGCCCAAAGTAACCGGTCCATTCTCACTCATTACTACCCATTTTCCTCTGGAAAATGGGCGTTTTGAATGAGAAATGGTGTAAATCAGTTTTGACTAAATAGTCAAATAACATCCTCGCGCAAATGTTTCACTTGGTACATACAACGACAATTTGTTTGATATGTAAGCATTTGTTACATTTGGACAAGCAAATGCAGACCAACAAAACACACAGTCTTCTTTACCAATTCCAGATGGTCCTTCATCAAATTGGACTTGTTCGAATATTTCTCTTTTGATACTAACTTGAGAGTGGTGTATGAGATCATGAGAATTCCAAATGGTATGGCGTATGCAACCACTTTCACACTGACGCAAACTATTGTATGAAATATTACATGAATCGTATAGAGCGAATTGGTTTTGTGCTATTTCAAAATTATGAAGAACAATATCGGCTCCTCCCCATAATGCTTGTTCAATAAATTCGATACGTTGTGGATGCATCACATCATCTGCATCAAAAAATGTAATTATATCAGTGTCTAGATGTCGAGCAGCAATATTGCGATTCTGGGAAGGATTTTTCATCAATGGTTCGCAAATAATATGTAATTCAAATTTGTATTTGGGGAATTCAATAGGTAACTCGAAAGTAGAAGAACAACTTACCACAACTTTGTCTGGTAGTCGGGTTTGATTGGCAATAGAATCTAATAAAACATGCAATTGATTAATATGTCCAATGTAACAAGGAATTGCAACACCAATTCGCATATATTTTATATACTATTGAACCTTTAAGTTAGTGCGAACTTACACCTTTTAACATTTCAAACGCCGATTTTTATTTACACCTTTTCTCATTTGAAACGCCCATTTTTTACAAACTTATATTTGTAAAAAATATTTAAAAATATACTGTGTTTATAGTCTAAATGGAAACAAACGATTATATAAAACAATTAGAAGAAGAGGTTGAAACATTGAAGAATAAATTAAAGTCATATACTGCTCCTTCACGCAGTAAAACTTATTACGAAAAACACAAAGAACATGTTAAGCAAAAGGTAAGAGAATACAAAGAAAAAACTAATTATGTTTATGAAGTTCCACCTGAAAAGAAAAAGGAATACGCAAGAACGGCATACTTGAATAAAAAGGAAAAAATAAAGAAAGAGGAAAAGGAAAAGGAAAAATCTACAAACGGGTTGGTTTAGGGATTATATAAGTTCTGCGTTAAAACTTATATAAATATAATCTTTGTATAGAATATAGAATGGGGAAAAAGAAGAAGTTGAAAGACGAATTCAAAGAGTATATGAGAAAACTAACGAGGTGTTGGATGGAAAACCAAAAAAGACCGAGTGAATTTACTCGCAAGCAATGTCTTTCACCTGTATTGGATGATACAGGAAAAAGTAAGACAATCGTTGTTAAGACCACATAGGTGGTTGAACGCGTAGCGTTCATATGCGACTACGACGCAAGCACAACTATTGATTTTACACTTTTTATTATTTTTTTGCCCTGTAAAATGGGCGTTTCAAATGAGAAAAGGTGTAATATAAAATATATAAAAATCGGCGTTTGAAATGTTAAAAGGTGTAAATGTTAAAAGGTGTAAATGTTCAATGGTGTATAAAAGTTGATTTGGCTCCACCTTTCCCAAAGGTGGATCTAGATATCCAAGCTCACAGTGTTGCTGGCCGACTTCTTGCGCCTCCCACTGCGCTTCGGCATGTTGCCGTCGCTCTGCATATCCTTCAAATCGCTTATGCTGATGGTGCTGCTGTCATTCTGACCTTGCTGTTGTTGTTGTTGTTGCTTCGCCGGTTCCTGAATATTGATCGTCTTCGTCTTAAGTCCCGATAGAATATCGGTAATGTCACTGGGTCCCTTCATCTCCGGTCTCTTGGTCTTTTCGCGCATGCTTATACCGTCGTCATTGAAATTGCTGCGACTCATATTCAGGTCCGGGCGATTGGCGTAGTTATTGTTTCCTGGACGATTCATCTGTGGCGGTGGGGCAGTCGCCCCTTGAGTCGCCATCGGGGGCGGCGGACCAGCACCAAACGAGGGTGCCGGCTCCGGGTTCATCATATTGCTCATAAATCCCGAGAATCCCGGGCTAGACTGCGACATGGAATTGACGGCCGCATTCTGGAATGAGCGCATCAGGTCCGGATTCTGACGCAGAATGTCGTCCATACCAGGCATCGCACTCTTGAACATAGTGTTCGTCATATGCACCATCATCGCACTGCCTCCGAGCTGGAACAGCAGCTTGAGCTCTGGCGCCATGGATGCCTTAGATTTGTATTTGTCGTGGAGCTCGCCGAAGATCTCATCATAATCTGTAATATTCTCATTGATTTGGTCGCTCCATCCATCGATCTTGATGTCGAACGGATCGAACCGACCGTTTAAGAACTCGATTCCATTGATGGCAGCCATCAACATATTCCCCTGAAACTTGACAGAGTTCTGACGAGATTTCTCATCCATTATGGTCTCATACTCACCCTGCATTTCAGTCAATGACGACTCCATCGAATACTTCTTCGTGAGCTCAACACCCTTCTTCTCTAAAGCCTCTAGCTTTCTGAGGATCTTGAACTTCTCTCGAAGCATCTCCTCCTTGGACATCTGCGGACCAGCAGAAGAGACCTCCTTGTCAGGGTTCATAGGGATATTGTTGAACTTTCCATATCCATCCCAAGTCTTCGTTGAATCAGCAGCATCGGCGGTGGATTTTCCAATAGATGGAGGAGCAGTATCATTATTGTCGCTAAACCTTACAGATTGTTTCTCATCGTAATTAAATAAATCTGATTTCGCACCAAACCTCATAGAAGCTGGGGCGTCATCAACTAAATCATTCAATTCATTTTCTAAAGTATTCAGATCGTCCAGGTTAATATCGCTATTTGGACGCCCACCATTTTCTTTGACACGGTCGTTCATCAGATATTCGAGCCCGCCTCCAAAGTTTGTTCCTTTCTTTGAGCCAAAATCATTCCCCATATCTAGTTCTGAAATTTCAATCATATCGTCCATTCGTATTTATTAATTAGAACATATAACTTTATATTTTACGAGGGTCTAAATATATATCCACCTTTTCCACTTTTAGAAAAAGTGGAGCAAAACAGAGAACCTAGGTTCTCCGTACCTACCTCTCCTGTAATCGATTTGGCTCTTGCTTCGCTTTAACGCTTTCCCAAAGGTGGATTATAGTGACCGATCACCTATAAACCACATTCCCTGCAAGAACGAATCAGCCAAATCATCTTGTTTCTTGTGCTTGTCAAAGTATTCGATTTTAGCAGTGAAACCATTATTCGTAGTTAAGTATTCCAGACATTTCTTTATACCTAACTGCTTTCGGGCTTTGTAACTTGATTTATCCTTTTCATCACAATCCTTCAATTTGTTGGAGGCGGCCACGAACTCGATTTTATCTACAGCAACATCGCTCATTATAAAGTATTGTGCAATCATTCCCTGTATTGTCTTCATGCGATTTGCAATTGGACTGATTTGGTTCTCGATGATAACATAGTCAATAATATTTTCCTGAGAGAATAATTTGTCGAATTTATGTTTGATGTTGAGACCAATGCTGATGAGATTGACTTTGGAGGCGTTTGTTTCGTGAATCGGCTGAAAGCAATTGTTTTCGACATGATCGTTTATCAGATCTACCAATTCTGCTTTCTTTGCGCAAGGGTCATATGCAATATCATGTTTGTCGGCGAGTTCTTTCAATTGTTGGATCTTTCGTTTGCTGATACTTTTCAAATCGGATGTTGGAACTTTATATTGCTGCTTCTTCGAGTGTTTCAAGCAGAAACATTGTCCATTCTTTTGGAATTTTGCGGGTTTATCACAACAGTCCCCCTTTTTATCTGAAAATCCGCAAATAACAATGTCTCTCTCTGAAACATTGACAGAGTCCCACTGGGTTACCTGGTATAAATCGGATCCAGCCGGTTTTTCGAAGAGACAAAACGCAAGATTCTTAATTCCAACATCGATACTCAACACTTTCATTTCTATACACCATTGAAGATTTAAAATGGGACGATTTACCGCCGACAAAATAAAAATCAAGTGTGTAAATCAATAAGTTGCGCTTCCACAATTGTGGTCTTAACAACGATTGTCTTACTTTTTCCTGTTTTCTCTAAAACAAGTGAAAGACATTGCTTGTATGTAAACTCACTTTGTCTTGTTTGCATATTCATCCAAGACCTTATTAGCCATTGGTATTACTATTATGTGAATATATTTATGTTTGTTTTCAACAAAAATATATTTTATTACTCAAAAATCGTCCCATTTTACACCTTCAAGGGTGTAATACCAAAGTATAAAATTGGTATTATATTGTTTTTATTGTGAATTATTTTTGAACAAACATCGAAGGGTTAATCGACGGTGAAACCAAACGCAGGCTGAGTTGTTCTCTTGTCAAATACGGGTTCTTCAGATCACTCGAACGATAACCGAATCCGGGATTCTGGGTATCAAACGACGACTTGTACATGAAGGGAACATTTTTCGAAGGAGTGTTGGATGTAACAGTGTTCGGATCTAAACCAAGATCGTAGCACGCCTCTGCCGAATTATACTTCATAATCTGGAGACCATTGCGCTGCATATACTGACGATAGTCCCAATTGGTTTGAATCCCTTCTTTTTTTTGAATGCGATCATTTACTACCGCCTCCGGCTGCCAAGAAGCCCAGTTGCGTCCGTCCGCCATTATTGGTGGGAAATTGAAATGTATATTATTAGATCCAGAATAACAAGTAGCGTAACTCATTTTATACTAGATAAAGATAAAATAAAATATTCTATTCAACACCAAGTACTTTAAGCAGGTCCGGCTTCTTCATTCGAGAGGTGTCATCTGTAATGCCTTTTTCAGCAACAATGGTTCGTAGCTTTCCAATGGGAAGTTTTTTGTAATCGACTATCGTCGGTTCTTCTAAATGAATCGATTTCAAATCGAACATTTTTATTTCTTCGGCATTGTTTGTTTCTTTATCATCTTTGGACGACAACGACCTTAAGTCATCTTCATCTAATAGATCGTCTGCATCATATTCGCTATTATTATCATCATCGCCATCACTAACGAGTTCAATTGGTTGTAACAATGTTAAAATCTTTACATTTTCTCCAAATTCAATAACATTATTCTCGTACTCCCCATTATCATCATCGTTGTCGTCATCCTCATCGTCATCATCCTCGTCATCGTCATCATCCTCGTCGTCGTCATCATCATCAATAACGATATCATCATCATCATCAGAAACACTTACCAAATCGTCATCATCATCATCATCTCCTTCATCATCTGCTTCTTTATACACCATCATATTATTTTGATACATTTGCTTAACAATATCATCTGTATGAGACCCACCGCCACTCTGAATGTGTCTCTTCATCATTTGAACTTCTTCCGTAAGAGAAGAAACTAAACTCAACATAGAAGAAATCTTATGGTTCTGTTCTCTAGCTTTACTTTCAAAGTATGCAAATAATAATGCGCAACACAAAATCAATACTCCTAAAAATAGTAGAGTTGTAGAATTAAAAAGGGATAGGGGATTCATTACAAAACATCTATATAAAATTTATTATTGAACTAACGAATCAATAATTGCATAATTTTATCTACATCGTCCAAAATGACGGCCTGTTGGATTATTTCTGAGGGAGCTATCTTGAATGGAGTAATTTGTTGTGTTATCTGTTCCATTTGTGTATTCGTTAATTCGCCGAAAATCATTGTGAGAATGTCAATAATAATGCATTGTCTATTTTATCCGGATAATTGGATGTATTAGAGCGTCCATTTTTTGTTACAGTGTTATGCTCTGAGAAGTATTTTTGAATTCAATCATTTTTTTTGTGCAAGTATTGTTGATTATCTCTGCAGGGTAATTCATATCGCACAACACACTGATACCGCCCTTCACCTTTGAAATCCCCTTATCTAACTTGTAAGTGTACTCGATCTTGTTGCCTCTCTTTTTAGCAATCATTTGATGGTTTGAAATGCTCGCATTTTTATTCAGCTTCTTGCACACCTTCACGAAGTGAGTCGTGAGAATGCACGATAGATTCTTGTTCTTTGTAAGATAATCCATGAATGCGGTCGCACTGGATACTGCTTCATCCGGATTCGTTCCGGAATACAATTCGTCGAACGCGCAGAAATGACCGTCTGATTTGTTCGCATCCACTAGATCCAATATCTCCTTGCATCTCCGAGCTTCTGCTTGGAACAAGCTGTCTCTGCCCGAAGTGTCCGGAATGTTCAAATAGCTGTGAATGTATTTGTAAGGTTTCAATTCTGCTGAGTCGTAGAAACCACATCCGAATTGTTGCGTCAAAATGATGTTGATGAGAGAAGATTTGAGAATCGTCGTTTTACCCGATGCATTCGGACCAGTGATGATCATATTCTTCTTGAATTTGATGGTGTTTTTCACTGGCGCAGAATCTTTCAAACAAGCGTAATAATTGTTGGTAATTGCCGATTTCTTGTAATCATCGATGAACTCCGAGTAGTTGATCTTTCTCTCTTCGATGTTAGTTTGAAGTCCTAAAATGCAATCAACATAGCCGTTGAACCCAAACGAATAGAGGAACGCTGCGTTGTATGTAGGATCTTCATATAATTGATAAAAGCATTTTAAAACACGACCAATTTCCAGGATCTTCTTGTAATTTGTGAGTCTGTATTCAGATATTCCACAAATTGCTTGTTTGAACTGCAACAAAACGCCCATTTTATCTCGTAACACTTGGTTGAATGACACGTGAGTTATCAGTTTGGAAGAATGCACAAGATAGTTGTTCATAGATGTCGTTGTGTTGTCCAAATATATTTCTGTCTCTTTCAAGAACTGATGTATTTTATACATATTATTGTTGAAACGATAGCACACGAGTATATTTTGATATATCGAAAACACATAAAACGCAGCCGAGAGTAACATATACACTCTCTCGTTGATCGATACATCGTTGAATTTTGTGAATAGCTTACCGATAGCATGATTCGAAACAATCACCTTCAATACTGTTACATACTCAGACATTGTGAGATTTAAACCCTTCAAACGGATGATGAAGAAGGGGATTATCATCAAGATGATTGGAACAAAGAGAGAAATAACGGGGGATGCCATATTATACACGCTCATCATCTCCAAGAATAATTCTGATTTATTCAAATACTCTAACAATGGCCAATCCAAGTAATAATATTTCTCTTTGAACCCAGTATCTGCTTTGATTTCTTTCCATATATCAAGCATCTCTTTGTAATTTACCGAACCTCTAGCAGGTTTATATGATTTCAAGAGCGTTTGATTGTCCTTCAGAAAATCAGTGTCTGTAGTGTAATATTGACATAATTGTGGTGTCACATTTATCGAGAGTTCTTTATTGGTATTGAAACAGTATGAATAAATTGGATTGCACGACGCGTCAATCGTTTGAACGAGTTCCAGATCGTCGATTATATTTTGCTTTAATTCCATTCGCTTTGGATTGTAATAAATCGGCGGTCTAAAATGTTCATTAACATTTTCAAGAGATGACATTTAGTATATTGTAGAAATATATTACATGTTATTATACGAATCCAATCCACTTTTTCCAAAAGTGGAGCAAAATCCACTTTTGGAAAAAGTGTAGCAAAATCTATTTTAGGAGAACCTTGGTTCTCTGCTTATATTTTGTGCAGAAAATCCAGGTTGGCAGGCATCTCGCGAATCTCACACGAATAATATCCCTCGATCTCCTTAAGCTTCGTTATGTCTCGCCTCGTAATAAAATTAATACCTACACCCTTTCTCCCCCAACGCCCGCTTCTTCCGATCCTATGCAAATAAGTATGGACATCCTTTGGGACATCGAAATTAATCACGATACTGACCTGTTGAATATCAATACCGCGAGCAGTGACATTGGAAGAAATCAAAACGCGCGACTTGCCATTACGGAAATCGGAAATTGCAGCTTCGCGAGAAGGCTTGTCCATACTGCTGTGAATACAACAAACCGGAAAATCATCCTCTCGCATCGCCTCATATAGGTCAGCAACCCGCTTGACGCTGTTGCAATAGATGATACACTGCGAAACAGTCAAATATGAAAAAATATGTTTCAGTGTCGCATACTTCTGACGATCATCCTCGACTGCAACATAGAACTGTGAAATACCCTCAAGAGTCAGTTGCTCGGCCTTGACACAAATACGCACAGGGTCACGCATCAACTTGTCGGTAATCGCAAAAATATTGGGTGGCAAAGTTGCACTGAAGAGAGCCACCTGGATGTCATTATTGAAATTCTGGAATATACCATAAACCTGCTCCTTGAATCCGGACGAGAGCATTTCATCGGCTTCATCGATGATGACCAACCGAAGATTCTTACAAGAGAATTTATCGCGGCGGATCATATCGAAGACACGCCCGGGACAACCGCACAAAATATGAGGAACATTTTTACTGGAAAAACCGTTGCTCTCTTCGACGATCGAGCCTCCAAACGCGGTTTGAACCTTGAGTCCGGGCATCATGCATCCAATACTCTCGAACACCTTTGCAGTCTGCATCGTCAGCTCTCTCGTAGGGGAGAGAACCAGAACTTGGGTGTTCTGCTCGCTGAGTCGAAGTGTGCTGAGAGCGCCGATGGAAAATGTAGCGGTCTTCCCAGTCCCCGATTGAGCTTGACCAATGATGTCCTTTCCAGAAATAATTGGACGAATTGCCTTTCGCTGGATGGGACTCGGCTTCTCGTATCCATATGCATAGATACCCCTCAGGATGTTCGGATCAATATCGAGTTCATCCCAAGAACTGATCTCGTATGAAGAATCAAATACATCTTCCTTGTTACTAGCTGCGTTGTTTAACTCGTTTTCAGTTGTCATTATATGTTAGTAAGATTAAAAGTGTTTAAGTGTATTTCAAAATATTTATATAATATTTAAAAAAATTGATATAAATGCATCGTCTAGATAAATGATTATACACATAAACATGGCAATAACACTTAAATACACCCTAAAGGATTTTAATGACATCGCATTTAACGGGTTCAATTTGGTCTTGTCAGACGATGTTATTCGAGTCATTTCTGGATTGGCGCAAGAAGTTGGTTCGCCTGATTATGTGAAAACTCCCGTGTTTAAGAAAAGAGAGAATCCAATGAAGATGGAACAGTCTTCTTCATCGTCGAGCCTTAAGAAGAAGAGGGGTAATAAAAATATGGAGGCTTTGAATGACGACGAATGGGGCGCAGTTCGTTCATTCCAGACCACGAAGTTGGAGGATAAGGTCGGGCTTGATGCAAAGATAGACATGATTCGATCACACCTAAACAAGATGACAGACAAGAATTATATCGACATGAGAAATAAGATAATTGATATGATTGATAGTATAATTGTGGATAATGTGGATACTGACGATATGACGCGTGTGAGCGGTATTCTCTTCGATATCGCATCTACGAACCGATTCTTTTCAAAGATTTATGCTGACTTGTATTCGGACTTGATCATTAAGTATGATGATATGAAGACGATATTTGAGGTTAGTCTTAATAAATTTACGGATTTGTTTGAAACGGTTGAATATGTTGAATCGACAGTTGATTATGATAAGTTCTGTCGAATTAACAAGGACAACGAGAAGAGGAAGGCGTTGAGTGCATTCTTTGTGAATTTAATGAAGAACAATATCATTACAAAGGAGAAGATTGTCGATATCACGAGGAACCTTTTGTGTCAGTTGTATTCGTTGATTTCAGTTGATAACAAGAAGAACGAGGTCGATGAGCTGACTGAGAATATTGCGCTTCTCTATAAGAAGGATTTATATGAGATTGTAAAGTATGATGTGATTGATGGAATGACGATTCCTCAGCTGATTGACAAGCTTGCACACTGCAAGACTAAAGATTACAAGAGTTTTACTAACAAGGCGATTTTCAAGTTTATGGATTTGATTGAAATGTAGGGTTTTTATGAAATTTAATTTACACATACTTAAATATACGATGATAATATTGAATAATGAACAATACTACAGACAATGAAAATATTTATTTTTGTATATATGATGAGACTGTTGTAAGTAATACAGAGTTAGATATATCGCAATTATTGGGGGATATTGATACGGTTTCAGATGATCACAAGAGTTCGATCATGCTGAACTATCAATTGAACATGACTGTTCGAAATCTATTGCAGATATGTGATTATTATGGAATTGCCAAAAGTCTGAAAACAAATAAATGTACAAAGGATGAGATAATATGTTTGTTGGTTGATTTTGAAGAAGATATTGAAAATTACGAGATTGTTTCAAAGCGTCGGTTGATGTGGTTTTATATGGGGGAACTGAAAAATGATAAATTAATGAAGAAATATATTTTCTGGTAATTTTTCAATTATTTTATGTTGATAACAACAATATAAAATATCGACATAGAATATATTTATGGTATTATCAAAAATAAATAAAGATGTCAGTTATCCTGAATTAAAAAGCGTAGATCCAGGTGATTTGAAGTTGGAAGCCAACTTGTATCAAATGGATGTATTAGGCGAGGATGTTATTGTAGCTGTTGGAAATGCCAAGACCACATTTGAAGAGCATGATATAATTTTCTTTCCTATATATTTAGTGAAAAAAAATGACAAGGTCGTTCAAATAGGTGTATTTGAAGTGGAGTCAGATAAACCTATGAAAATGATGGATGATAAAAATAACTTGGATATAAAACAGTTCGATGAACCTATTATTTACACTTTTGTTACCAAGGAAATGATTCGTAAGAAGAAAAAGTTTCCAGAGGTTTCATTAGTGAAAAAGAAGATTGTTACAGAAATATTGGAAGAAGTTGTTTCTAACGAAATCCCGAGAGAACGCAAAGACACTTTCATTTTGACACAGGGTGCGCACATACCTTCGCTATTGCCCGAGGAGTCTGAGGAAGATGCAAAAAAAATCAAACATTTATATAAAGAAGAAGGTGTTGGCAATTGGGTGGAGAAGTATATGAAAAATAATAATTACTCCGTTGTGGAAAGTGAAGTTAGTCGGAGTGACGGCGGCGATTATTTTTTTGCCGCTCTTCGAGATGCATTTTCGAATATAGCACAACAGACATCCATAATGAAATTGCGAAAGCGGTTATCTGACGAAGTGGATGATGAACTTTTTTCAAGTTACAATGAGTTATACAAAATGCACCACGAGAAGATATTGTCAGAGACTAACGAGATCAAAGAGTTAAAGGGGCAGTATGTTACGATGCAAGGTAAATTTGCAAACACTTTGGACCGTGGAGAGAAAAAGGAGTTGTCTGATGCCGCAACAAAAATAAAGGAGGAGCATGATCAAATGGTGAAGGATAAAAAAATTACCAATCAACTGTTGGATGAATTCAAATTTATGAAGGGGGTTGAAACGCTCGAACAATTACAGAAAAAAATCCGGACTAAGGATTACTGGCCCGACGCATGGGCGATTTCTAGATTGGAACGCATATTAAATGTGAAAATTATAATACTTTCAAACGACGATTATAAAAATGGTGATATGAAGAATGTGTTAAAGTGTGGTGATTTGAATGACTCGATACTTGAAAATCGTGGTGTTTTTCAACCAGAATTTTATATTATGCTCGATTATTTACCAGGTATTCATTATAAAGTGATTGGTTACAAGAAGAAGCTTATATTCAAGTTTTCTGAAATACCCTACGATGTCAAGAGAATGATTGTTGATAAGTGCATGGAAAAAAATGCAGGTGCATTTGCATTAATACCAGATTTCAAGAAGTTTAAGGTTGATAGTAATAAATCCAAACCGAAATCAACTACGGATCACGTGTTTGAAGAGCAATATGATGAACTTTCTGATGTGAAATTAAGAGGGTTGTATGACGATGATATCGTATTTACGATCTATGCAAAATCAAATGACAAACCACTTCCTGGAAAGGGGTCAGGAGAAAAAATACCCGTGAAACTAATCCGCGAGGAATTCAGTATGCTGGCACAGATTTCAGAGTGGCGCAAACGATTGGATCGTTCATGGAAACAAGAATTCAAAGTGGATGGGAAGAGATGGACAAGCATAGAGCACTACTATCAGGCGAATAAATTCAAGAAACATAATCCGGCATTTTATGAAACATTCACACTTGATTCGGACAGTGAGTTGTCGAAAGATGTTGATATGGCAAAGGCTGCTGGAAGTAGGTCTGGGAAGTTTAAGGGAGAAACAGTTCGTCCAGAAGGTGTTAAAATAGATCCAGATTACAGCGATGCAAAATACAAGAAGGACATCTATAATGCGCAGCATGCAAAGTTCTCTCAGAATGATGAATTAAAGAGGATTTTAATGGCTACAAACAATGCAAAACTGACAGAGCATGTGAAGGGACTACCGCCAATCGTGTTAGACGATTTGATGATGATTCGCGATAAATTTAAACGGGATGTGAGAGAATAAAATATTGTTATATTGTAACAAATGAAATTCACGAAACATAGCAAGCAGTTAATGTTATTTTTCAAAAACAATATGAACTATACACACCAGACAGATAAAACAGATAGCATTGTTCTTGAGTTATACGATGACATTATGAGCGCTTATCAATATATGAACCAAACAAAGCAAAAATCTGAGATTTATAAAGGGGTCGTCAAAGATATTTCCAATGTCTCTCATATTACACGACCCAAAACATTCAAAACGAGTGATATACCGGAAGAAGTTGTCAAACACATCGACAAATTATCTTCTTCGGAAATAACATATTCATTTTCATATTTAGAGAGAAAATACCAAATCCATTTCATCACAGAAGATAAATCGTCGCAAATAGATATGCATGTTTATAATCAATATCTAGATGCAATCCTAATGTGGTTGTTCATTCTAAATAAATATGCATCCAAACAGTGCTCAAATACGCTTTCGCTCTATATTTATATGACATCTCTCACAAAACAATTGCCCGATTCAAATAAACATGTATTGAATGCAAATAATGTGAATACCGCCTTCACATGGGGTTGTCCAGTGGATTCGGAAATTGTAATTTTCAGGAAAGAAGAATGGTTCAAGGTGTTTATCCATGAATCGTTTCACAGCTTTGGACTTGATTTTTCTAGTATGGATACGACGGCTAGTACAAAATACATACTTGGAATTTTCAATGTGAATTCTAAAGTGAATTTATTCGAATCTTATACTGAGCTATGGGCAGAGATTATTAATTTATTATTTTGCTCATTTATGTCGCTGAAGAACAAGAAGGATATCAATGAAATGTTGAATACATTTGAAGAACTGATTAACTACGAGAGAAGCTTCAGTTTTTTCCAACTGGTAAAGACGCTCGATTTCATGGGACTCGATTACAAAGATTTATATTCAACAACGAAGCAAAATCGTATTTTAAGAGAGACGTTATACAAAGAAGATACAAATGTATTATCGTATTATATCATTAAATGTATCCTGTTGAATAACTATCAAGGGTTTTTGGCATGGTGTGACAAGAACAATGATACGATCTTACAATTCAAACACACTCCCGCAAATCAAATAGAGTTCTGCCGTCTTGTCGATAAGAATTATAAAACATCCAGTATGCTTGATGGAGTATATAAAGCGGAGAAGCTGTTTTACAATAAAAATACGAGACATAAGTTTATATTGTCAAACATGCGAATGACTGTTGCAGAGCTCGGATAAAGAGAGAATCTAGTTGCTAAACTTGTCGTTTCTTTGCAAAAAAGTGGATTAAGAATAAAAATTGAATCATTTAAAAAAAATCAGATTGTGAAATACATATATAAACAAGAAAAATGGGTATCCGGAATTTGAATCGGTTTTTAAGGGAGCAGTGTGCGGATGAAATACGAGTAACGCCTTTATCACACCTTTCTGGTAAGAAGATCGCAATCGATATTAGCATTTACATGTATAAATTTGCATCAGACGGAGTTTTACTCGAAAACATGTATCTTATGTTAGGCATGTTTCGTTACTACAACATAATTCCAGTATTTATATTTGATGGAAAGCCTCCAACTGAAAAAATGGAACTCCTACAAAAGAGAAGGGAGGATAAGATGGAAGCCAGAGATGAATACGATAAACTGAGTGCATCGTTGAAGTTGAATCCTGATATGGAAACAAGTGAAAAGCAAGAGATTTCCAACACAATGGACATGCTAAAGCGGACATTTGTATATATAAGCAAGCATCAGACCCAACAAGTGAAGGAGCTAATACGCGCATATGGCGCGACATACTATGACGCACCTGGAGAGGCAGATGAGCTGTGTGCATTACTGGTCGTTAAAAAGAAGGTGTGGGCTTGTATGAGTGAAGATATGGATATGTTTGTTTATGGATGCACGAGAATTATAAAATATCTCAGCTTGCTCAACCATACTGTTGTATTGTATGATTTGGCAGAGATTCTAAACAAGTTGGGTATTAGCCATATACAACTACGAGAAATTTGCATTCTGTCTGGCACAGATTATAACATGTCATCGAAAGAGAAGTGCGAACCACCAACGCTACATACCACACTAAAGCTATTCAAGAAATACATGAAGAGCACTCGCGAAGATGATGATAGAAACAATGGATTTTATGTTTGGTTGCTACAAAACACAAAATATATAAATGATTACGAACTGCTAAAAAAAATAAACTGTATGTTCGATCTTACAACATCACATGATAATATAAAAATGTTCGAAAACATAAAAATAATGAATAGTAATATATCGATTGATGTAATACACAACATTCTAAAAGAAGATGGCTTCTTCTTCGTATAGAATATAATATATATATTTTATAAATTAATATTTAGATATATTTTTTTGTGTTGGTAATATGACAAAAAAAGTTTGGTATGCTCCAAATAAGAAAGAGGCTTATGGTGATAGAGAAATAAATGCAGTTGTCGAGTGTTTAAACGATGGATGGTTAAGTGGGTTTGGTCCGAAAACGGTAGATTTTGAGAAAAGGGTTTCATCATCCTTTGGAAAAGAGTACGGACTATTTGTGAATAGTGGATCTTCAGCGATTATACTTGGGTTGTCTGCATTGAACCTAACCCCAGGCGATGAAGTTGTGACCCCTGCTTGCACATTTGCTACAACTCTTGCACCTATTTTACAATGCGGGTTGAAACCTGTTTTTTGTGATGTCGAATTGAAAACATATGTTCCTAGCGTTGAACAGGTGATGGCGTGTGTTACCGATAAGACCAAGGTAATATTGTTACCTAATTTAATTGGTTCAAAGCCAGATTGGGCAGCTCTGCGTTCTAAGACAGGCTTGATATTATTCGAAGATTCCGCAGATACGATCACATATACCAAGGAGACTGATATTTCAACGACTAGTTTTTATTCGAGTCATCTCATAACAGCTGGTGGTTCCGGCGGTATGGTGATGTTTAACGATGATAAATTATTGAAGAGAGCCACTATGTTTAGAGATTGGGGGAGAATTGGCGATAATTCGGAGGATATGTCAGAACGATTCTGTTTTCAAATCGACGATATTCCATACGATTACAAATTCTTATATGGTGTTGTTGGTTACAATATGAAATCATCCGAGATGAATTCTGCATTTGGTCTAGTTCAGATGGATCGATTAGAGGAAATTCGTGCTTGTCGCAAACAAATGTTTAACCGCTATATGGATAGATTGAAGGATGTGAATGTCATTGTTTTGCCCGACAACAAGTTCAATTCTGATTGGCTTGCAATTGCATTCATGTATGAGAAGCGCCATGAATTGTTGCAGTTCCTAGAAAATAATAATATCCAAACCCGTGTTTGTTTTTCGGGAAATATCACTAGACACCCTGCGTATCGCGAATTCTTTCAGGAATTTGCGAATTCTGACAAAATCATGAAGGATGGTTTTTTATTGGGCGCTCATCATGGAATGACAGTTGATGATGTAGATTATGTTTGTGATAAGATCATTGAATTTGTCACGACTCGTGTGTAAGTGTAACTCACTGGTAAGTGATGAACTAACCATTTTTTGAAATATACTTTTGGATGCAATCATCCACAGCATGTTTTATATCAGACACATTATATTTTGCGATCTTTCCAATTGACAGCAGAGACGATGATTTGTTATTGGATTGAATAGGTGTGATTTCATATGAGTGCTTCTTGTATGAAGTATATGTTTGCAATATATCGATTAATGAAATATCTCCCTTATTCACCAAATTACATACCCCTTTATTGTTTGTGTCGTCTTGTATCATGTCGATCAAAACAGGTATGAGTTCATCTAGATATGTGATTGTTATAGTATTGTTCTCTATATTTTTGAATCCTAGTAGTTTGGTAATCAAGTTTTTGTTGGACGCATTACTGCTAATAGGATAGTTGATTCTGACATGCAATACATTTTTATATTGCTTCATCAAGTTTTCCAAGTAAATGCGACACAAACCATAAAAGTTACCAGTATAATTGCCTTCTTCTTCTTCACTGTAATATTTATCATTTTTGAAAATAACTCCCGAACTAATGACAGTTAAATGTATGTTTCTCTCGTTGCACAATTTGGCAAGAGACAATTGATAGGTAACATTCGTCTCGATTGTCTTTTCCCGATTCGTTTCGCACCAAGAGATGTTTGGAACACCGGTGATTCCAGCACTGTTGATGACATACTTTGGACGAATTATGTTCAGTTCATTCTCTATTTTACCGACATCTTCCAATCTGGCACTTGATTTACAAAAGGTTTTATTCAACCGCGTTAATTCATCTACAATGATCGAACCAATGAATCCGTTACCTCCAAATATTAGAAACTCTGGAGTCGGTTCTTGAACGACGATAAATTTTGAATTGGCATCTTTTTCTGATACAATGATTAAGTCATCGCTTACGGGTAGTGAAATGTTAAGTGAAGGGTCCTTGTAATTTACAAAAACAGTTTTCGATTGATCATAAACACCCGAAAAATGATAAACAATAACTGAATTTTCTTCTAATGATAAAAATCCGTGACCATGATTACTCTTGACATGCAGTTGGTTGATCGTCAACGGTGTTAGTTCAGTATAAATTGGTATCAAATAATCGGGTTCTCCCTTGTTCAAATTAACTGTGATATCTAATACTCGACCAGAAACACATGTTACCAACTTTTCAAAGGTCTCCGAATGGATGCCGCAAAATACATTTTTTCGGTTGATACTAACAGTGCATTCCTTTGCATCAAAACTGTTACTCTTGATTGGAAAAAAACGAGTACCTCTATTATCCGAAAATATACTTTTCATTTATTATAACATAGATATATCAAATACTTTTATATTTATATTATGACTTTAGGTTTTATTTTTTCAAGACACGTGAACTCAGAAAAAACAAACAACTATTGGAAGGAATGTATCAATCAGATTCGAAAGTTCTATCCTACGAACGAAATCATTATTGTCGATGATAATAGCAATTACGATTTGATAGATGACACTAATGTAGATCTAACAAATTGCAGACTTATACAAAGTGAATATCCCCAGAGAGCAGAGTTGTTACCGTATTATTATTATTACAAACTAAAGCCATTCGACAAAGCAGTTATATTGAGTGATTCTACTTTCATACGATCAAAGATTGTAGATGAGAATATCACAGACGATGTCCGTTTCTTATGGTCGTTTCATTCATTTATCAAGGAAAATATCGAATTGGAAAACGAGTTAATGCGAAAGTTGAATCATAGTGAAAAATTAATCGAGATATACAATAACGAGTCGTTATGGAAAGGTTGTTTTTCGGTTCTTTCTATGATTAGCCACGATTTTTTAACCCGTCTTGTTGAAAAATATAATTTTTTCGTGTTATTAGACCATATTAAATGTAGGCTTGATCGCATGTGTTTAGAACGAGTCTTCGCCATTTTATGTCATTGTGAAGATAAGGAACTAGTAAATAAATTTCCACTTTGTGGTGAAATAACAGATAATCATTGGAGAATGGGTACATATACATACGATCAATATATAGAAGAAAACCAAAATAATCTACTAGATCATTATATGATAATTCGTGTATGGACCGGAAGGTAATATTCAAAAATATTATATGATTTATTCAAATAATATTTTATGGAACCCAGGGTAAAATTGGATGGTATATCCCATAATTCAGTGGAAATCTGCATACATTTAGACCACAATCCTCTATATGCGCTTTAAATAAACACTCTCCTGTTATTCGAACATCTCTCTCTAAGAGTGGAATTGTGTTTGAATATATATTCATATATTTTTTCATACTTGAGAAGTTTCCAATAGCGATTTGATCATTTATTCCGTACGCATCACAACTCTCTGGTATAAAAACGACTGAAGGATCACTACTGATAACGTTATCCCAATATATTGGTTCATGGTATTTTATATCAACGCGAGTGCATACAATGCAATCATATGTCGAACCTGTTTGTTTTACATGTTGTTCTAATAATGCGAAAACTCGTTCTTTGTTGATGAAATGGCAAGTCATGTTATGAATACTTGTTTCTCTCAACCTACCTCCAAGGTATTTAGAGAAATCAATCGGGTAAGATATTTTTTCATTGTTGCATAAAATTGGTTTATATAACTCGCGAAATTCTGATATATCAGAATCTGACTCTGAGTCGGATGCATAGAAAAAATCAAATGTATGTTCATGTCCTATATTTTCAATTATGTTAGAGTGATGTTCTCTGTAATTTAATATTCTTCCGTATAACAATACTGCAATATACATTTTCAGTAGTAATATAATATAAATTGTTTTTATCTTTTTATCTCGTTTTATCTTTTATCATAAATCTTCCTGGAACCGGACTAATCACAATTACATCAATCGCGCTTCCAAGGACTTGCCAGAAGAGGATATCAAATAATAGGTGCCAAGGCAATAAGTAACTTACATTTGTTAATAACCAATCACATGCAATGGTCTCTACTGCAAGAACCGTTGCAGTCGGTACGAATATATAGAGTAGGGTTGTCCTGCTATACGGAGTGAGCAAACCAAACGCCCCCTTGATTGTATAACTCAGTGCTAGAGACCCTGCAAATACTGTGAATATGACCGGCATGAGACCGAACCACGAGTACCCAAAAATGCTCATCATTGCCACTGTTATAAATGCGTTGAAATCTAAAATCCATCTTGACCTTATGGGTGTCGTTAGATCAAAGAATGAATACAGCAAAAGAAATGCAACGGCGATTGATATTTCTTGATTCATTACGATTCTTGGATTCGGTAACATATGCCCGCCAATCGAACTAATCGTCTGTAACCCAGTCTGGATCCAAAGAATATGTTTGATTTTATGTGCCCGATGATTATTCATTCGATTATCCAAAGAAGGTATGGTTTCGGGACTTATCGAACCAATCGCTAACAATAGGACAGGAACATACGGTAAATGCGCCATAGCAGAAGCACCCTGTGCCATGTAAGGCGTCACGACAAATGGTGTTTCACAAAATGGTAGGTTTGGTATCATCGCCTCCTCGAAATTTATGAATGGTTGAAACGACGCATATACTGCAAAAAGTCCGGATATAAAAAAGTATAAGTTAATGACAACCAACCACTTGTATTTGGGTTTGAATATGAAGTTAGAAGTCACCTCATCATAAAATGATCTGAAAAAATAAGACACATCACGATCGTTATGTTCGGTCTCATCTGTATCTATGCGCGGCCCATTCGATTGACAATTCGGAAAGAAAATATTTTGTATAAATGATAACATGATTACGATATATGGTCTCATATCTTTATATCAATTACACTGATCATCCATAGATGAAAATTATAAAAACACTTTTCCGGTTATGTCCATAATACAACCAGAAGACATTTGCGGAATCTGAGTAAAACCGGCACCCCTGAGAGATGAACGCATATTTTTTAATAAATCACACCAACTTATATTGGGTTGCAGACACTGCAACATTGACCAAGTCATCGCGCCTTGATATCTGTTATTGATGTCGGCATCAGCACTCGTTTGATTGTCGGTACATCCACTGATCAATAAAACATTGCCTTCAGTTTCGAGCTCTTTGTCATTTTCGGTAAATGTGTCGTAGTTCAAACTGTCTAAATATTGATATCTTAGATCAAGTATGGTTCCGCTGAAACAACTATCGAACATTGCAAACAAATTGACTCCATTCTTCAAATTGGCTTGTATAATTGCTTTCAGATCATCGTCGATGATTCCCTTCAAGTCGGAACTAATTATCATGTCATCATAACCACTGGCTTCATCGCCACTATTGTCGATCACATTTGAACCGTGACCACTATATAAAACAAACAAGAGGTCTCCACTTTGGGCATTTGCAAGGAGGTTTGTGAATTCACTCAGTATATTGTCTCTTGTGGGTTTGATAGGTGTTTCATCTGTAAGAGTAGTAATATTTGTAAAACCATAATCCGACTTCAATTTCAAGCTCATTGAATTTACATCATTGATGCAACCGTTCAGCTGATATGGCGTTCCTACATAATTAATTCCAATCATCAACGCCTTCTTGTTCGTGCAAGGCTCAATCACCTTAGGAACAAGTGCTTGGACGGCTTTAACATCAGCATCCAACTTGTTAGTCAGAATCAGAATCTGCTCCCTATACGATGTCATAAGTTTTTCAATTTGTTTCGCTTTAATTAAAGAACTAGATCGAGATACATTGTATATAAGGGTATTGTAATATTGAACAACCTTCTTACAGTTCAAGCTGTAAATGTTTCTTAAATTGATAATCCGTTTCATTTTGAAACTCTCAAAATCAGTGCTCATTTATATATGCAATTATAAAAAATCTACCTTTACACATTTTAAACGCCGACCCGTAGGGTTCGGCGTCTTTGAATGTCTTTAGGTAACAGTTACTTCGTGACTTCTAAATCTCCTTTTTATATTTTCAGATATTCGGCGAATACCGATATATTAAATCGGCGATTTAATTGTCCGAAGGTGTAAGAAAGGTGGATCCAAAATAAATTATTAGTTGATTCCACTTTTTGAAAGGTGGAATCAAACGATTTGACAAGTTGGGTTAGAGTTTGGCTCTAACTTTCTTAAAGGTGGATGGATTTAAGCAACTACAACATCCTTGTTCGCCTTGGCGAAGTGAGGACTCATGAAGCGCTGGAGGTTGAAGTAGGTGAGCTCATCGGTGGCATTGAGCTTGAGGAGAGCCGCAAGCTTCTTGTCGGGGTTGATCTTGCGTCCATTCTCCTTGTCCTGGAGGTTGTTTGTACGAATGTACTTGTTGATATCGCGGGTAACCTCCGTCCTAGCCATCTCGGATCCAGTGGGCTTGTCGAGGAACTTGGCTAGCTCGTCACTGATGAGCGTGGGCTTAACGAATCCAGAGGGGGCACGATTTCCGGACTTGCGCTTGCGCTTAATGCTCTGCTTCTGAGAAGCCTTGAGCTCACGAGACCACTTCTTCTCGAGGCTGCGATACTCGGTCTTGAGGGCAGAGATGAGGGACCCGAGCTGATGGAGCTTGGCAAGGAACTCAACCGACTGATCGGCAAGGGGCGCCTCGACATCAACGGGAGCGGTGGTAGCGGACTCGACCGCAACAGATGCGGGAGCAGCGACAGCCTTCACCTTCTTCTCCTTTGCGGGAGTGGCGGCGACGACGGAAACAACGGGGGCGGCGGAAACGGCGGCAGTAGAGGAGGCATCAATGGTCTTAGACTTGGAAGCAGGCTTGGTCATTTTATTATACATATCTATATGATTACTTTTTAAGTGATTTTAACGCAAATATTATATATTGTTACGATACTGTGGGGTCTTACTAAAATACGATTGTCCTAAAGATAAACAACTGAGTGGTATAACCAAGGAAGCGTCTCCGCGGCAGATTCATTTACTAAAGTTAGCGCGGCCAGGACATAATATGCTCCTAAAGATTTGCTATCTGTATTTATTCCATTATTCACGAATCTTTCCATGATCGTCAAAATAAAATTTCTTATATCGGTCATATCCGGACTGTTCTGAATATAGTGTAAATTAAGATTATAAAATGGTTCGCCGTGTGGGGGGCAAATGTTTCGTTTGATTTCATGATTCAATTGCGCTCGATATGAGAAAATATCATGAAGCTCTCTCACAAATTTTGCTAGATGATTTCTACTCAAAGAGAGAAACCATTGAGGGTCGCTGTAATTCCCTAAAGCATCAATTTTTTGGAAGAGATCAAGTGCTCTGAGTTCGACAGATTTAGTGGGTGAAATGATATCTGCCTCAATATTTAGGTCCAACACAATATTTAAACAGGCTGCAATTCGTAATATAGAGTTGAAGTTGGAAATGAGTGATTTTGGGAATCTTTTGCGATTGTATGGATTTGTCACAGTAGCTGTATTCTTTTCAATCAAATTGAAAAACGATACTATATCATAACCATAAATAAAACCATCGTCATCTCTGTAGCTTATGAAGTAAGCAAAATTAAGTTCAGACAGTGGCTCCATTGTCATAAAATCTGTGTCGTTTGTGCATAAAGTTCTATCCTTATATGCTGGACCATGTGCATTCATATATTTTCTAACAATGTACCCTCTCAGTATGCTCTGTATTTTTATACTTACAACTGTAAAATGCAAATGAGAGAAAATCCGAGCCAAAATGTCCTGCTTAGAACCAGATGTTTTCAATTTATATTGTGATGCAAACTTTTTAATTTCTACAAGCGGATGATTTATCTTCAATACATCAGTATAATTCGAACAAGTTGGGGGCTTGAGATCCGTCGCGTCTTTAGAGGATTTAATTGTTCCTAGTTCTGTCATCTTATCTTTTAACTTATATGAAATACGACTCATATAATCATTCACACAAGTGCGCGATAATAACACCTTCATATATTAGTAAAACATAATTACTGTTTGAATTGTTTTTGCAGAGTTATAATTTTCACTTGGTTGTTGTAGGGAGAATGTTAATATAAAAAAAAATTGAATTAAAGACAATGTCATAGTATATAGCATACTACTATAAAATGGCCGAGCGTATTACCGATTCAACCCAGCTTAATGTTAACACCCTTGTCTTCTGTGCCCCCAAGGCGACTGCACAGGGTGCCAAGTCTGTCAATATCCTGAACCCGACGACCAAGACTGGTCTCACGCTTTCAACTCCCCTGATGCTGACTTGGGGCGCCTCCGATTACAAGGCGGAGGGAGAGGAGAAGGGTAATGGAAAGTTTGAGATGTCGCTACAGTTTCCGAGTGACGAGTATGCCACGGAGGATACGACTGCCTTCCTTGAGAATATGAAGGCACTTGAAAATAAGATCAAGTCGAATGCGCTCATCTACTCGAAGGAGTGGTTTGGAAAGGTTCATAAAAGTTCAGAGGTGGTTGATGCGCTTTGGACACCATTGCTCAAGTATCCCAAGGACAGGGGCTCTGGCGAATATGATTATTCCAAGAAGCCGACGCTTCGTGTGAAACTTCCACAGTGGGAGGGTGTTTGGAAGTCAGAGATTTATGATGAGGATGCCAATAAATTGTTCCCGAGTGCCGATGGGGGTTCTACACCTCTGGATTTCCTGAAGAAGGGGTCGAATGTGATGTGCATCATCCAGTTTGGTGGGATCTGGTTCATCAATGGAAAGTTCAGTGCCAACTGGAAGCTGGTTCAAGCAATGGTACAGAAACCGAGAGCTACTCTGCAGGGACAGTGCTTCATCAAGGCTAAGCCCCAAGACAAGGAGAAGCTGAAGACTCAGGTTGTTACTGATGAGAATGATCACATCGAGAGCAGTCTCGTAGATGACAGCGACGACGATGGAGAAGAGGAGATTATTATTACCAAGAAAGATGTAGCTGAGCCAGAGCCTGCACCGGCGCCGGCACCTGTTGCTCCTGAGGAGCCTGTGAAGAAGCGTGTTGTGAAGAAGAAGGAGTAAATCCATAAAAAATAAAATAAAAAAACGGTTTGGTTATAGAAATTTTTATTTTTATTATTCAATAATATTTTTCGAATACTTATTGAATAATAATCTTTATAACGATATCTGCTCGTTCAGTTACATCGTATATATTGTCTTTTATTTTGGATACTCCTTCTCCTTTGAACCGATACAATTGTTCTCTCTTCATATACAATTCTTGTCGAGGGATTTCAAGATTCTTATTGCCGATCATCAATTGTATATGACTGTTGTCGAACAATAGTTCATTTTTTTTAATTTTTACCTCCGCATAAAAGTTGTTGTCTTCGTCGATTGACATACCTAGATCCAGTTGGGGCTCGCATAAAACAATGATTTCTTTGGTACCATATTCAAAATACAGCTCGCTATGCCAGAGGGGAACTAAAAACAGTTCGTTCTCGTGATACAACTTATATACATTATGTTCCAGCAAGTCATTAACACTAGGATTCAGTGTGTAAACAATTGTATTGTCGCATTTTTGTTTGACAATTTCTCTCAGTTCATCCAAAACCTCTTGACTCAAATGAAATAGATTGTTGTATTTTGTCAAGAAACTATATACGCTGAGTGCAGTATCTTTATCCAGATCTTTGAACAATCCAGAAATAAACTGTTTGGTCTTGTAATTGCTAACAATATTTGTTATTATTTTTGTGAAGACTACATTATAATTACCTTCTCCCATAAACATCCGAATTAAATCAGCATACATCGGTAAGCTTGTTTCCTCTTCCTCTTTATGGTCAATTTCACTCTTCACTAGTTCGTATGCTTCATGTATGTCACGAAACTTCTCGTTTGATTCTGTTGTGTTACCATTTTTATCGGGATGATATTGGAGTGCGAGTTTATGATATTTTTTCTTTAATAACTCAGGCGTTATATTTACACTGTCTAATTCCAAAATATCAATCGCTGTTTTAAAGTTCATACACTGATTGAACTGTAAAACTTTATATTCTAATACCCATGAATTATCTTAACCAAGAAAAATAAATAGTTTTCGAGATGATAGATGGGTCGATAGTTATTGTTATAATATTGAAAGAAACTATATGACTTCAGCATAATGTTAGACAAATCTTCGGTACAAATTTTCTTTTCTTCGACAAGCGAAGAGAGAACATACCAAACACAGTCAGTTATGTCCAGATTGTAGATGAAAATATCATACAGGACATCTCTGAATTTGAGAAACTGTGTATCCTTTATATTGATCATTTGATAAATTATCTTATTGCATATGAGTTTATATGGCAACATCAGATCTTCATTGTAGAGATTCATAACTTTGTTGTTGGTGATATTCTCTAAATTGATCTTATTCGGGAGTCCGACCTTCAAGCATTTTGAATATGCGGTCTTCGTAGATCGTCCAATATTTACGATTTCACAACAGTTCAGTATATTGTCAGGAATGAAACTGAGCTCATCTGTTATTAAAATGAATTTAATATCTACATTCGTTGCATTGTTCTTCTGCATATAACTGTAAAAGTTTTCAAGGAGTTCGCTGTGTATTTCATTGTAATATTTACATACGATGATACCGGATTTATCTAGTTTGGCAGATATACTATCAACAATTTGCATATACACATCGTGCCACAAGAGTTTCGAATTACACCCCAAGAGAGACATATCCACCTCATAGTGAATATCACTAATCTTGAAGAAAAACTGTTGCTTGTTGTATTGTATGCTAATTCGTTTTTCGTATTTCAAATCTGATGGACTATACTTCTTGATCGCCTTTAACATTTGCGTGTATTTGCCAACACCGCTCGGACCAAAAAAAATTAGGTTTTTAAGGTCCGCCAGTTTCGACGGAAATTTAGAATATATTTTTTCTAATTTTGGATGCAAACTTGCTTTTTGTGTATATTCTTCAAAATGGGTTTCGTAATATTTCATTGTTGGTATAAATTAGGATTTGTTTTTATTACTTATACTGTATAAATTATATAAATACATTCGTTAGTTATAGGATAAGTAATGAATTTAATTATGACAACAGATCAGTACGATGATGATGGTATATTTTTCTGTGATCCGATAAAAAACAATATTATGACAGAAGGAATATTTATACGAATTTTATATTCGACCGAAAGCATGTTATTAAATGGGGTTTATTTGTTGGTAAATATAAATGATTTTGTTTGTGAAAAATACTATAATAAATATAGATGTGTTTTTAACCCGTCAATGCATAAGGAACTTATTCAAACATTAAAGGAAATTGAAGAGAATATATTGAAAAAAATAAATCTCTGTAATAAAACACCACAGCTCAAGATCTACGAGCAATTGAAGAATGGGAATGTGAAAATTTTTAATGAACTCGTTAATCAGACATCGGGGTCATTTATTTTAAAAATTTCTGGTATATGGGAAACACAATTTAGTTATGGTCTAACCTATAAATTTATCAAGACAAATGATTAGCAAACCCATCCGTTTTATAATAGACTAAAACTATATATAATATATAAGCACAGATACCATTCAGAATACCCAACATCGTAATAACACCCGAAGTTATTTTGCTAAATGTCAGTTTTTGTTTGAACTCGGGAGAACCTAATTCAGAATAAACAAAATATGTCTGAATTAGTATCAACACAATTGATATGTTGCTAAAATTATAAAATCCATCTGATACCCTATGATTTAAAATATCATCTTTATATGTCATCAATAAATTACAAATAAAACCGATACTTGTTAGCATCAATATAAATGGGGGGACTGATGATACTGCGTTATTCGATCTGTTAAATATATACAACATTAACATCGAAACAGCCATAATTAAAATTATATACGCAGTGATCAACGCGTTAATTGATGTAACTTCACTAGGGGATGCTGCATATATACCAAAAGTTACTGCACTTGATATCAACAACGCTTTATATATACTTGAATACCATACTTCTTCTGCCATTTATATTATTATACTAAAATAATGTTTCTGTAATTTACATTGATCTAAAAATTATTTCTCAATTCATCTATTTGATCCTGCATTTTTTGCATCTTATATATCATGATTGGGATTAACTCCATATAATTTACTGTTTTTATAGTACAAATGTTATTTTTATCATCGATAGTATCGAAATCACTTACAAGTAGCGGATATGTTTCCTCAACTTCCTGTGCAATCAATCCATAATGTTTTTTCTTCTCGTCATCATCTATAAAATTATATTGTTTGGGTTTCAGATCGAGAAGTTTATCACAATCTTCATATGAGATCGGAACAACATTCTCTTTTATCGAAGCATCTGATGTTGAATTAATCGAACCAGATACATACAAATCTTGGGGAATCAAGACATTGTTTTTTTGATCTTCTGGAGTTATTATAACTTTACCAGATACTTTTTTATACATCCATAAAGCAAGATTCAAATTTGAATAATTGAACATCTTAATCATCTGATTATCATCGGGGCGCCGTCCTTCATAATCAGCCTTTTTAACAATTGATGACATATACTATATTATTATTATTAATTTTAATATATAAAAATAAAATAATATTGTAATTTAAATTATGAGCAATCATCAAAATTCGTTTAATGTTCGCACTAACTATCCTATAATCGCAAATCCAAAAGAGGTATATTATCAATTAAAACATGTATCTATTCATTCAGAAGATCGAGATATCACGAAATACCCAAACTCTGGTGAGTTTGATATTGAACTCCCTGAAGATATATCCAATATATCTACTGCTCGTTTATGTACTTGGACTTTTCCGTCAAATTATAATACTTTCAGTGCAGCAAATTCAAATATAACAATGACATTTAAAATTGTGAATCCTTACAATCCAGGCGAACATTCATATAATAATGCACTTCAAAATGAAATTTTTGCGTGCTTGTTTTTATCAAGCAACGATGATTATACCATCGTGATTGAGGAAGGGTTTTATGACCCAGAATTATTTGTAACTGAACTAATAAACAAGTTTAATGAGGCAGTCACCTTGCGAATTCAAACATATTTGTCCAATCTTGGATACACGGATATGTTGAATGAATTTGCGTCTTTAGGGGGGTATGGTCGTTTTATAATTGTTTATAATGATATTAGTCAAAAAATATGGTTTGGTAACACAGCAGACAGTTTTATTTTAACAAATGAAACAATCAAACAAACGAGAAGTTGCGAAACCCGGTCTCATTTGCCCGATTCTATCAACTGGGGGTTGCCACATAACATTGGACTTCCAAAAACGAATGTTTCATCTAATTTATCAGTCGGATTTACTCCTCGGTTTTATTATGGAAATATTTCATGTGGCGATAACGGTTATTGGCTGTTGCCTGATAGCACTTTGCCTGACGCACAGTGTTCTTATATTGAATGTCCATACAAAGTTAATTTGATGGGACCGTCGTATTTTTATTTGGAGATAGAGGGAATGAACTGCATCGACGAAACATCACCATTTAATGTAAGTAAATTTACAGCACATACCAATGAGACTAATGGCAGAACGAATGCATCCTTTGCCAAAATTGCGGTTCCTTCAACACCACTTACACAATGGTTCGACCGCGATTCTACCCCGCGTAAATATTTTTCACCTCCTGCAGAGAGAGTGAGACGCCTTCGTATTAAGTTGAGGTATCACAACGGTGAAATAGTCAATTTTGGTTTATTCGATTATTCATTTATGATCGAGTTCATGATTTTGCAACCTGAACAAATGAGTTCGGCTGATACATTCAGAAGGCAAATGTAAGCAACAATAAATTTATTTTCTTTTCAAATCACAAACATTTGCGATTTGAAAACACACACACAAATGGTCTAGCCATGACCATAAATGAAAATGAAATACAACCCAATTATACAAAGTAATATACCAAATAAATCAAATCCATTGATCTGTTCCTTAAATGCCAAATGACCAACGATCATAATCGAAACGATGCTTAATACAGACCAAATTAAGTTGGTCATCCCCATATCATCATAATCATAACATTTATGCAATAGCCCGCATATCACCATATAGCACAATACTGCAACTAGTAAATACATCAAATTATTTGTTATTTTACTCTTTTTGATATGATATTGTGCAGTAGTTTCAACAATTACGATCAGCGAAATAATCGCAAGTACTTTTCCCATTTTCTCGTATATCATTATATATATCATGGTTATTTTAATTTATCTCATATTTTGTCTTAATCCACGATTTCAAAAGATCAATATTGCATACTTTATAATCAGGTTCAAAACCAGACAAACTATGGAATGACGGTTTTCGCATTTTTGATGTCTTGTAAAAGATGTAATCACACTTTGCACTTTTGCGAACAGAGAGAAAAGGAGTAATCGTTCGTATCAAATTAGATCCCTCCATCAAAAACGGTTCAATCTCCTTAAACACAATACTTTCCATTCGACGATTACCGAGTTCCTTCAGATTCCTGTTGTTATCTCCCCAAGTTATATAGAGACCGTACTTGCCTTTCTTTAAAATGACATCTTTCTCTTCAAATTTACCCAGATTGTAACTGGCGGCTGCTTTGGGTTTGTCGCTTACAATCTCGTGTATATTCCCGTTTTCAATTGTATGCACATCCACACCATCCAATACATTTTTGAATGTCGTTGATTTCTTGCCATCTACCTCTTCTATGCATTTGACAACTGGTCCGTATTTGCCGATTAAATAAGTATTGTTGTCGTCTATTCTGATCTCCATTTTCATCTCATCGTTTAGCAAACCAATTAATGAATCTAATTGGTTGTTACACTGTTCGCAAAGAGATTGCATTGTAATCTCACCCCTAGATATCTTGTCGAGAGAAAACTCCATTTTTCTCGTGTAATCATAATTGAATATATCTGCGAATCGTTTATCAAGGAAATCTGATACGATTACACCGATCGGTTGAATTGTCAATTTACTGCGTTCTTGCCCAAAGTTTCTCTTTGTTTGAACTTTGGATATTTCGCCACCAGTCAGTTCGTAATCTTTACATACGATCTCTTTACCTTCAATGTCGATCTTCTTCACATATCCGCGTTCTTGGATCTTATCTACCAACATTGCAAATGTTGATGGTCTGCCGATTCCTTTCTCCTCTAATAACTGAACAAGACGAGCCTCTGTATAATGTGATTTACTGTTTTTAATGGTCACTCGAGAGATAATCTTCTTATATTGGATTGTTTGCGATGGATCTATCATTTGCAAATATTGGTAGTCATTGCTTTCAGCGGTTTTTACATCATTTCTGTCGGCTTTTACAACCTTAAATCCAGCAAACATTTGTTGTTCGATAGTTTTTACAAATTTTGTGTTTTTAAAACCACTTATTGTAGCTGTTACTGATGAGTAAATTGCGTCGGATATACAACTTTCCAGAGTGTTTGTCCATATGAGTTTATACATTCGTTTTTCTCTCGCATCCATACATTCCGGGAGTTCTTTGAGTTCAATGTTTGTTGTTCGAATTGCTTCGTGAGCCACCTTATCAGTGAGCGATTGTTCTTTCTCAGTGAGCGATTGTTCCCTGTCGTTTCGTATATATCTCTCATCGTACATTGACAAAATGTATTCGTGGGCTGTAACCAAAAACTCGTCGCTATACTTTGTGGAATCTGTCCTCATATAAGTGATGAAACCTCCTTCATACAATGTTTGGCAAGTCTTCATTGTCTCCTTTGGAGAGAAACGAAGCTCGTTGCTTGCAACCTGTTGCAATCGTGATGTCGTAAATGGCTCTGGAGAAGTCTTTATCACTTTCACTGGTTTGGAACAATTGTAACTATGAGAGAATTCGGCAGTCCCATCCAAAAAATCTGTGATTTCATCCTCCGTTTCAAACTGTTTATTCAAATCAAATGGAATGTTTTTGCTTGTGAAATAACCGACTGTGTTGTACGCAATTTTACCCGGTGAAGCCTTGATTTCTTCTAGATTGTCATATATAATTCTCAGTGCAGGTGTCTGACATCTTCCAGCCGAGAGAGAGTTATCAAATTGTGCAGAGATACACTTCCATAACATTGGAGTGATTTTAAACCCAACCAACATATCGAGCACTTGTCTCGCCTTCTGGGCATTAACAATATTCATATTCACCGTTGTTGGATTGCGGACTGCAGTTTGCAGTGCCGTTTGGGTGATCTCGTGAAAGATGATTCTCTTGGTCGTTGCAACATTCAAATGGAAGTGGTCGCAAATATGCCACGCAATTGCTTCACCTTCGCGATCATCATCTGTTGCTAGAATCACATCCTCAGAGATCTTAACAAGCTTACTTATCAAATCAACTTGCTTCTGTTTCGATTCGATAATGTCATACTTGAGAGAAAATCCATTCTCAATATCAATATTCTTCAACGACGAAAGTTCGCGAAAATGACCGAAACTGGCGACACATTTGTATCCTGGTCCAAGATAAGATTCAATCGTTTTGCATTTTGCCGGGGATTCAACAATGATCAGAGTGGTAGTCAGCGTCTTCTTCGTTGCTTTTACCATTGTTTAGATATATTTTGACAATATATCTAAGCTTTTTTATTTTTTCAAAGCGTATTTTTATACATATTTACACCCTTGAAGATTTAAAACCGCACCCTTGAGGCATTTTTATATTTTTCTATAATTATTATAGATGACTAAACATAAGACAGAGGATTATAAAAATTCCGCAGTTAAATATTACTTAAACAACGATAAAGGAGATGGATACAAACGAACTTGTAAAATATTTGATTGTAAGAAATCCACATTTCGTGATTGGGTTAAAAGATACAATTCTACTAAAAATCTTACGAGAAGAAATAGAAACCCAGTGTCGTATAAAATTACAAAACCACAAGTAAATACCGCTTTGGAATTATTGAAACAAAACGAGCAACTTACCATGAATGAATTAGTGTTTGACATGAAACAAAAATGCCCCACATTTGATGTAACATCTCAACATTTAGGACAGATTGTTCGTGATAATAACAAAACGAGAAAACGAACGAGGCACGAGCATTTTCCTAATCAAAGATACAAGAAACCTATTGACAAACAAACCGAATTGGATAAATTTTATAGCAAAATAAAACAATTCCCAATAAACAAGATAATTTGCTTAGATGAAACCAGTGTAGGTTCTGCGTTAAAACCAACATATAGTCGGTGTAATTTAGGTAGGCGGTGTGTAATAAAAACTACAAACCAATTTGTATTTCGTAAATTTACTTTATTGGTAGCAATAAATAATTCTAAATGGGTTGGTAAAGAATTATATGAAAAAGGCGGTATGACAAAAGAACGATTGCTTGAATTTTTAGAGAAGAACATTTTTCCCAAATACAAAGACCATCTTATCGTTTTGGATAATGCTGGAAGTCATAATAACGAACTAATAAAAAACGCTATTCTCAAAAGTGGCAATGATATTATAAACCCCGATATTTTACATATTTCATATTATGAAATAGAAAAGAAGAACCATTGGAAATTATTGTTACCAGAGTTAATTGATAAATGTAATAGTCTAATAAATAACGAAGTTATTCGTAAATAGTTTTATGGATTTGTATAAGACCTTTTCCAAACCACATTCAAAGACGTCACCTCAGGTATGCATTTAGAATGTGCAGTGGTGTTAAATTCATACAAAAGTATTCGTTTAACTATTTACAATTGAGTTTTCTTGAACTGACGCCAAGAAATATTTACTTGAGCCTTCTTCGGTTCGGGTGTAGGCTCGTTATTCTCATTCAACTTCTCAGCCTTCTTTAGCGCACTATCAACATACATCTCCTTCAAGATAGATCCAACTTGAAACGACGCATTGTGTTGATCCAAATTCCCATCTTCAATTTCCTTCAGAACATCCAAAAACTTGGTAAGCAATTGAAGGTCCAGCTCTCCCTTACGAACTTTATTGTAAATATCAGTGTAATAAGTGAATAGAAAATTGCATTCACTCATACCCTCGATGTTGATCTTCTCTGCATCGTCGCCATACTTGGATTTCAGTAACACAAGTTGGGCTACTTCAGTGCGTAAAATTACACTGTGTTTCAAGCTTCGGATCAGACTCGTTTGGTCCTCGACATTGTTGGTCTGAATCATATTCTGGAGGTGAAGTCGCTGGTTGTCATCCATTATATTTTACATTAGAAATTATATATTTAACTAATTATTTAATCTAATTATATATTATAAATGCAATCCTTAACAAAATCACTGTCACCACCACAACCGCCACATCCAACCGGTGGAAATCCATTTAATACTTCGGCTATTGGTGCTTCAAATGCAAAATTGACTGCACTACAGAATCTCGCGGGAGGGAGAAAGAAACCGACAAAAGGTGGTGCTGCAGACACGGTTGTTGGACAATTCCCTGGCAATAATCCAGCGAATCCTCTTTTAGTTAAAATGGCTGCTCTTGGTGGGCAAGCAGATGCAAATAGAGCGTTGGATGGAAATAGACCACCTCTTCCGAAAGGCGGTGGTGGGAGAACGAAGGGACGAAAGACGCGAAAGTCCCACAAAAAAAGACGACCGCATAAAAAAAAGACTCACAGACGATACAAATATTAGGTCGTGCAAATATTGTAAAGCCTACACAATAATTATATAACAATAATATAAGTTATGCCAACTGGAAAAAACTGGTTAAATTTTATACTTATTAATTTAGCATTTGTGTTTTATATAATAGGGATCGTTTATGTGACATCCATACAAGAAATCAAAAATAACTGGGCTCTCTATAGATGCAATCCTATGTATATGCCGCTTTCCGACAATATTCAAGACGATTTTTCTCATTGTATTCAAAATATACAATTGACCACAATGGGAAATATCTTAAAACCCCTTACTAGCATAACCAGTGGTTTAACTGATTTGATGTCAAGTTTCAATTCTGATTTAGACAATATACGACAACTGGCCGCCACAATTAGAAATAATATGGGGAATATATTTGGAGTGATATTCGGTGCCTTTTCTGGAATAATTATTGGGTTTCAGAAAATTTCTTTAAATCTTAAAGATATGATGGCAAAAAATGCCGGAGTAATCGCTGTATTTGTGAATATACTGGATACTAGTTTCAAAACCATGGGAAGTATGTGGAATGGACCGCCTGGTGGGTTGGTCAGATCGCTCGGTAAATGTTTTCACCCAGAGACGAAAATACAGCTTGATAACGGAGATGTCGTTTTTATGAAAGATCTGAATTTAGGAGATGTTTTAATAAGTGGAAGCATTGTTGAAGCTGTTATGAAGATAAACAACCGGACCGATCCTGAGCAATTGTATGTATTGAAAGGAAGAGGCGTTGAAAAAGCTGACATTTATGTGACAGGTTCTCATATGATTTACGATGAAACAACTGACAAATTTATCAAAGTACGGAAACATTTAAGCACAGAATTCACAAGTAACCAAACTGATTGGTTTAGTTGTTTAATAACAAGTGATCATAAAATACAAATTGGATCAGAACTATTTTGGGATTGGGAAGATCATTTGATTTAATAAATGTTAAAATAAATTTAATAAACTCATATATTTTAATAATAAGTAATTACAATATATGACAATTGAAAATACAGGAAATATAGAAAAAATATCAAAATTATATATAAATCTAACATACCTTGACGAATACAGTGGAAGTATTGTATTATATGTTATCATAACAATCGCAACTATATTAGTTTGTATGTATTGCTATGTGATGATACGAGCAGAAACCATCAAGAAGGATTGGATTAATCAGCGATGCAAACCGTTGATAATTCCATTTGCCGGTCTAATTAATAAACCAGATAATATGACTTCCACAGAATATACTATTGAAAATTTTAGTTACTGTACAAATGACATCATGAAGAGTATTTCGAAAGCATCGCTTTCACCATTTACTAATATCACTGATCAAATGACTAACATTGCATCCGGGTTCAATGATTCATTAAACGCAATGCGTCAAATATCATCTTCTATGCGAAATAATTTAGGCGATGCAACACAAATCATAATGGAAAAAGTAAAAGCAGTTGGTGCGCCTCTACAAAATATATTTATTATATTCAAGACTCTTCTAGAAAAAATAAACGGCGTTTTAACGGTGTGTCTCTATTCCATCCTTGGTATGTATTCGACCCTAAAAGTGCTTTTGAATTCGATTGTTGATATGTCTGTCGGAATATTACTTACGATTGCAGGTATCATACTGGCATTCATTGCGCTATCATTTATTCCTTTTGTTGGGCCAGTATTTGCAGCGCTTGCAGCAGCATTGTCTGTTGGTTACGCGTTCTGCTTGGCATTACTTGTTCCGCTGATTAATGTATTGAGTTCCGCGACCAAAGCGCCATCTGATTCGTTGAAGGCGTGCTTTGACCCAGGTGTAGAGATCGCGATGAACGATGGCACCACAAAACGAATTATAGATATTCAAGTGGGTGAAATTCTCGCCGATTCAAATATTGTTACTGCAAAACTAAAATTGTCTTCTCTCGGATCAGAGATGTATAGTCTGAATGATGTTATTGTTTCTCATTCACACACAGTCAGACATAATCGAAATTGGGTATCTGTATCGGATCATCCAAACGCAATCAACATTGTCGAATACAATCAACCATATATATACTGTTTGAATACAAGCAGTAAGGAAATAATCATTAACGGTATGCGCTTTGTTGATTGGGACGAAATATACACGGAAGAACACGTGGCCAATTTGAAAGATCACGCAAAACTGAATGGTTTAATTCACCAAGAAATGGATTCTGGGTTTATAGGCAATACCCGGATCCAGTTACACGATGGAACAACAAAGGAAATTCATAACATTCAGATTGGCGATATTTTGTTACAGGGAGAAAAAGTTTATGGTATTGTTGAAATAAAGGCGGATGATTTAAACCAATATAAATACAATTTTGGAAATAATGTCTTTATCGACGGAGGCCCAAATTTAACTGTATGCGATCTGAATATTAATTTTACAACAACTTTGCAGATCGGCGAAAATATGAGAATATTGAAAAGAAATCAAGAAACCAAATTGTATCATATATTAACAGATAAACAGAAATTCACTTACAATGGCGTTTGTTTTTATGACTACAATGCATCGATTGACTTATTTTTAGATTCGACAAGAGAAAAATTATTATCTTTGAAATATGTATAATATGTTGTTATTTGGATATAAAATAAATACAATGTTGTTTGTTGCGTTGGTCATTGCACTTGCTGTCATTTTCATTTCGTCCGTTTCTGGAACTTGCAATGTTCCTGGAATTATCGAGGGATACGGGGGAGGTAAAAAGAAAAAAGTTACAAAAAAAGAGCATTTTACGAATTTTGAAGATTCTGCGAGTTATAGTTTAGCCAATTATAGTCCCCAGGACACATCTTCTTGGGCCACACCCGATTTAACATTGACGCGCGGAAAACAGCCGAGTGCAGGTGCTAAGAACATAATGAACCGCGCTGCTCAACCGATCCCTTTACCTGAAGGCGAAATGTTGTTGTTTGCCAATACTGACTTCAAACCCGAGTGCTGCCCCAACACATACTCGAACGGCAGTGGATGTGCTTGCATGACAACTGCACAGTATGGACACTTGGTAAGTCGTGGCGGAAACAATGTCCCCTACTCCGAATATTAAGAAGACGACGAATTTCACAATTTGGGAACTAATCTCAATTTGTGAAATATTGATTCTGTGCGCATTAGACACTTTTTGGATCCAAGACGGAGTAATTATTATGTAGGTATATAATATGGCTACTGTCAAGAAAAGAACGAACAAAAATAGTAAGACACGAAAAAGAACTTCAACTATTATAGCAAAGATAGAAGAAAATAGTTTTCCCATTGGAAAACATCCACAGAAAATTCAAATTGCGGAATTATATGATAAATCGGAACTTGTCAAAACAAACGAAAAGAAAAAACTTGAAAACAAGGATATTAATAAGGTTTTGAAGGACAAGATGTTTCACATTTTTTATATTCTCGACAAGCAGGATGTTAGTTTCCAACCCAATAAAGACTTTTATACTTATTCCAATATGCTTTGGTTAAACAGTGTAAAAAAAGACAAATCGCTTCGTTATTTCACACAATTTGATAATTTTCGAATTACACAGGATAAAGTTTATTATAAACTCATCCTCTATGTGAATGATTATATTAAACAACATAAGACCACGGCTCTGGCAAAGAAGATGTCCAATGTATTGAAATCATGGAAAAGTCTGAACCCAAAGGTCATAAAACGACATGTTGATGCCACGGTTTTACAAATAGACGAGTATCGAAAAGATCCCGATAATGTATGGTCCTTTTTGGCACACATTTCAAAGAACGACTTGATTAAACACTCTAATCCACTTTGTTGGTCACTGCAACCGGATCAAAAGAATTCAACCGTTTATACAAATTACATTAATAGTTGTCAATTTGGGCTGTATGATATTGACGTGTATTTTCAAACAAAACCCAGACATAAGACAGATAAAACAAACTATCTTGATTACATAGACAAAATATTCGACATGTGTCTTGGTAAAAATCATGGGTTGCGTTCCAGCGATGTATTTGATACTGAGTTGAAAATCATAAATGCATATGGTTGCGTTGAATTGAAGAACAACCACCCACAATACAATCTTGTGAATACACACGATGCTCTTAACAAGTACGGGTTTGATTGGCATACATATGCAAAGGAGTTGGGTTACGAGAAGACACCACCTAACTTTGTGACACCCAATTTAAATTATCTGCAATGCATGTCAAAGATATTAGTTGATGAGTGGAACAATCCGCAGTGGCGGACTTACTGGATTTTCATTTATTTGACACAAATGGTGCGATTTCACAAAAAATGGCGCGTCACATACTTTAACTATTACGAGAAATCGTTGGCCGGACAAACGCTTATGTTCCCGGATGATATATATCCAGTGTTTGGGCTTTCGATCACATTCAATACCTTTCTAACTAAAAAATACATTGATGAAAATTATCGTGAAGATTATGTCGAATATGCAAAACGCATGACAGAAAATCTCCGCGAAATCTTTATAACTCGTGTGGAAACCAACGACTGGCTGTCACCGAAAACGATGAAATATGCAATCGAAAAATTAAAAGCGATCAAACTCGTTATTGCCGCTCCGTCACAACTACGTGAAGATCCGTTGTTGGATTATAAAGCCGATGATGCATGGGGAAATATGCAACTCATATTCGAATGGCGCAACAAACAGTTCTTGCAATTGTATAACAAACCGATTGTAGATATTCCCGAAGTGGATTGGAAAAAGTTCAAATTGGTCGGAACACAAGCGTATGTAGTGAATGCGTATTACATGCCAATTTTCAACAGCATTTATGTTCCACTGGGATACTTGCAGAAACCGTTTATTGATTTGGAGGATCGCGGCATTGAATACAATCTGGCATATTTGGGTTTCACTTTGGCGCATGAATTAAGTCATAGCTTGGATGAGAATGGTAGTCAATATGACATCAATGGAAATCTTCACGATTGGTGGTCACCCAAAGACAAAATTGTGTATAAGAAGAGGATAAAGGACATTGAGAATCAATATGAGAAATGTATGAGTCGCGATGGTTTGAAGGGTGATGTGACCCTCTATACGGGAGAAAATATGGCTGATATTACTGGTCTCACAATATGCGCAGAATACTTGGTATTGTATCACAGTATCAAACATAATATGGAGGGGATTGCACTGACATTTCTTTCGTTCAAACTGTTCTTTAACTTTTTCGCTTGTCAAATGCGACAACACTTGACCCAAAAGGCATTTGATATGCAAATGAAGACAAATCCACATCCGCTGGACAAGTATCGTACGAACTGTCCTTTGGCGCGAATTCAGATTTTCAAGAAAGTGTATCGCATTCAAGAGAAAGATCCGATGTTTTGGCCGGCTAGCCCGCCGATCTGGTAATTCCACCTTTTTCCAAAAGATAGAGCCAAAAAGCTCCGAAGAAGCGACCGTTAAAAGCTCCGAAGGAGCGAGCGTTTCCACAAAACTATGTATTGCAATTATTTTTGTCAATATAACAAAAATAATATGTTACTTTTTACCCTTGAAATAGAACGGGTATAAAAATGTTATAACAACAATAGCCAACACCATAATATCAAAATTACGAATAATCTTCTTGTATTTGATCGGTAGTTCATCGTATTCTTTTGAATATTCTGGTGGCTTCAGTGACTTCGAGAGCCATCCAAAGAGCGTTGGTTTTAAACGATCGTTGCAATCATATATCACGTCATACCACGCAAGAGATATGTAGGACGATGTCGCTAAAAGGAACCCCATAACAAAATTATGTGCGGTTGTACTCGGATGCGGAAGCCAATAAACAACCAATATAAACAACGAAAACATAAGGCATTTCGGATTCAAATATAAAGGAGTACCAAAGAGACCGCCGCCCATTTTACAATATCAGAAGATTATATTATTCAACTTTGGGTTTTTCTTGAACTTCTTTAATTCCGATTGATTTGTTGTATTCATCATGTGATTCGTGGAATGACTTTATAATAACAATGTAAAACAGTCCCAAAACAAACACAACCGATGGCCAAATAATACCTTGAAGATTATTCACGATACCATATGCTAACATCAGCAATTGGGCGGATATGTTAGTAACAACCCATGTCCAAGGTAAAGATGTTGTGTTGTATGTAAGAAAAATTTTATACAATAACGACGAGAATGAAATAATACCTAAAATACCAGCGGATGCAGCTAAGATCTCTAATTTGGCCATTTATATTATATGAATATATTCAAACCAACATTTAGTTAAAGAAGTGAAATATATTTATAGGATGTATATATAAATGTTTAACTTTGGATTTAAGTTTAGACGCCCGTCATCGGGATCTTCTAAAAAGAATGCAATTGATAAGGCTGCGGCTGCCTCTGAGGCACAATCTAAGGCCAATGCTGAAGCCCAAAAGGTTGCTGATCGGGCTAATGCAGAAGCGATTGCTGCTGAGGTACAAGCTAAAGAAGCTCAGGCTGATACTATTGTGGAATCAATTGCTATTACTGTTGAAGAACTCGTCGTAGTTGAAGAGTCTGTCGCAGTTGAAGAATCTCCTTCGGTTGAGGAGTCTGTCGCAGTTGAACAGCCTCCTTCTGTTGAACAACCAATTGCAATTGAAGAGCCTTCGGTTGAGGAGTCTGTCGCAGTTGAAGAGACAGTCACTGTAGAAGAGGATGCGCCTGCCACGGCTGAGGAGTCTGTCGCAGTTGAACAGCCTCTCGAAGAATCTCCTTCGGTTGAGGAGTCTGTCGCAGTTGAAGAGACAGTCACTGTAGAAGAGGATGCGCCTGCCACGGCTGAGGAGTCTGTCGCAGTTGAACAGCCTCTCGGAGAATCTCCTTCGGTTGAGGAGTCTGTTGCAGTTGAAGAGACAGTCACTGTAGAAGAGGATGCGCCTGCCACGGCTGAGGAGTCTGTCGCAGTTGAACAGCCTCTCGGAGAATCTCCTTCGGTTGAGGAGTCTGTCGCAGTTGAAGAGACAGTCACTGTAGAAGAGGATGCGCCTGCCACGGTTGAGGAGTCTGTCGTGATTGAGTAATTTTTATATGTAATATTTTTACAATAACATATAAAAAAATTATTTATTACCTTCTGATGGTTTCATAGATTCACAAAAAATACAATATGTGATTATTTGTGATTTTTCGACATGAATATCAACCATATCTGTAATATATTTATGTTTGCAATTTTGTATCATTTCCAAACGGTTGATCTGTTTAACGCAATTCATGTGCATCTCACATTGAACCTTGATATCTTTCAACGAATCTTTATGAATAACATTATTATTCAACAACAATTTGTCAATAGAATTAATTATATAATCAAATTTTGTCTCCATATCAAACAATAAAACAGAAGGGTAATCTGTCTCGCTCTCGCTCTCACTCTCCGAAAAAAATGTTTGTTCCATTATTACTATTAATTATCTTTACTAAATTATATCTATCTATTACCTTGATTATTCTAAACCCTTTACACATACATACTGCTGAATGACGAGTGTCCAGCAAGTTCATTCTTCTTGATAAGATTATCAACAACCTCCTTCGTAACCCTGAATGGGAACTCAACCTTCAAAGTCATCTGGTCACCAAACAAATTCGATCCAGGACGCATTAGTCTGTACAAGTTCATCTTCGTGTGAATAATCTCCAAGCAACGCTTCATGTTGCGAACCCCCTCCTCCTTCTCACAGTGATTGTCAATGATGTAGTTGAGGGTGTCCTCAGGAATAATAATCTCACCCTCCTTGAATTTAACCTGATCACGAATCTTCGGCAAGAGATAGTTGTTCGCAATCACAATCTTCTCCTTGGGAACATACCCCTTCGTTTCAATGCGATACATGCGGTCCCTGAGAATCGGATTCACCTTCTTCTCATCATTGTAGCTGAAGATGAACAAGCAACGGCTTAAATCGAATTTTACCTCGGCGAAATACTTGTCACCGAACTCCATGTTTTGCGTGGTGTCAATCAAGTGCGTCAGAATGCCGTTTATTTCTTCGCCCTTGGCAGTGTCGCTAATCTTATCGACCTCATCAAACAGGAATACTACATCCATGCTTCCCGCATCAATCACCGACTGAGCAATCTTGCCCCAAACTGACCCCTCGTAAGTGATGGAGTGACCCTCCAAGAAACTGCTGTCCTGAGCGCCACCCAGCGCAACAAATGCAAATGGACGCTTCAGAATTTTGCTGATTCCATCCTTGATCAAACTGGTCTTACCAGTTCCAGGTGGTCCGTGAATTCCAATTGCCGTGCCAACCGCCTTCGGGTTAGCGAGCAACTGACCAAACAATTGCATAACTTGCATCTTCGCGTCATTGAGGCCATAAACCGCATCATCAAGCGTTTTCTGTGCTTCCGCCATAAACTCGTGACACTTCTCGATTCCGTCGTCAATCGTGATGGGGAAATTGTTATACTTGTTGAATGGAATCTTCATGAAGGTATCAACCCAAGTCTTCAACTTGTAGTAGTCACCATTTCCAGGCTCCATGTAACGGAGTGCATTGATCTTCTTCATCGCCGCTCCCTTATACTTGACTGGAATATCCGACTCCAACAGAGTCATTCGATACGGTCTCTCAATCCGTGTAATTTTATTGATCTCTCGCAGCTCTTTGATGATCTTATTCTGCTTATCAACATCGAGATCATCGTAGAATGAGAAGTCGTCGTTCATATTCTTATCCTTCAGGATCTTCTTAAAGATGCGCAAGTTCTTCTCCTTGTACTTTTGCTGCTTCTTATCCTCCTTTTCCCTCCTTTGCTTGATATTCGCCTCGAGCATCTTGATAAAGGTCTCAATACTCTTATTGTTCTTGTCCAACTCGTAAATAATCTTCATCTTGGCGAGAGTCTCAATATCCTTTTCTTGTTCGTTTGCTAGAGTCTCCTTCTTTTTACTCTTCTTGTCGTTAGTGTATTCCTTTTCTCTACTCGTATCCTTTCCTCCAGCCTTCTTCTGCTTCTTAGTAAGTAGGATCTCATCCTCCTCTGACTCATCATCATCTTCCTCATCCGATTCGTCATCAGATGAGACCGATGCATCCTCGTCTTCGGTATCTTCATCATCGTCACTTTCGTCATAATCATCGCTCTCGTCATAATCGTCATCCATCCCTCCGATGGTGAGAATGATATTAACTTTCTTACCTGCTTCATCTTCATCATCGTCATTGGAAGACGGGACATACTCTGAATCACTATCATCCTCATCTTCTTCCACAACCATCTTTTTCTTTTTATTATCTTTTTTCTTAAGTCCGCCCTTCTTCTTCTTAGGCGGCTTCTTCTCTTCCTCATCTTCGGTCTCCCACTCGTCGTCTTCCTCCTCATCCGCAACTTTCTTAACAGCCTTCTTAAGTTTCTCTCCCGCCTTCACTTTTTTATCAATATTTTTAGATGGGAACAATGACGATAGGAACTTACGGTATTCGAGGACATCCAACTCCTCGTCCCCCTCATCATCATCGCTGCTATCATACTCATCCTCAGTGTCGCTTGCATCATCATCCGACTGAGCGGCAACCTTCTTGTTCCTGGACTTGTCGTCCTTCTTGTTGGAGGAGCGAGTGGAAACTCCAGCCCCAGTCTTCTTGTTCTTAGTATCGCGGACCATTTTTAAATGTGTGTGTGTAACTTGTAATTGCTTTTAAGTTTGTCTATTCTTCAAAAACGATCTCAATTTTTTTTTCATTCGCTGATCTTTTACACCATTGAAGATTTGAACCCGCACGAAGTGCTCGTTTCAAATCTGTAAATGGCTTACAATCATAAAGAATAAATCCGCAGGCGTGTGGATTTAATTCTTCAGAGGTGTAAATATTCCAATATTGTTTAGAATTTATTGTCTATAGGAAGAAAAAGTATAAAATAAAATTGATTTGAAAACAATCTAAAAATATTATTGTATAGTATAAAAGATGTCCAATTACAAGAATATGACCGGTGCAAAGGTGATTGGTATCCAATTCAGTATTATGTCCCCTGAGGAAATTCGAAAAGGATCTGTTGCCGAGATCACCAGTCGCGACACATATGTAAATAACAAACCTGTAATTGGTGGTCTATTTGATCCGAGGATGGGGGTTTTAGAACCGGGACTCATCTGCCCTAGCGATGGATTATCATATATGGAAACACCAGGATATCATGGTCATATTGAACTCGCTCGTCCAGTATTCTATATTCAATATTTGAGCACGGTGTTGAAGTGCCTTCGTTGTGTATGTTTCAAGTGCAGTAAGTTGCTCATCAGCAAAGAGAAATATAAACAGGCTCTTAAACTTCAGGGTGAGAATCGATGGAAATATGTGTTTTCGCTCTGCAGCAAGATCAAGAGGTGTGGCGAGGACACTGAGGATGGCTGTGGATGCCTTCAGCCAAACAAAATTCGCAAAGAGGGACTTGCCACGATTTATGCTGAATGGAAGGGTGCTTCAACTGCGAATGCAGCAGAGGCGGCTGCTGATACAACCGCAAAGACCGGTGATGCAATGGTGGTCAAGGTAACTCCTGAGATGGTATTGAAAATTTGTAAGAGAATTTCCGATGAAGATGTTTCGTTTATGGGATTCAGTCCAATTTATTCGCGCCCCGATTGGATGATTTGCCAAGTAATGTATGTTCCACCACCTGCAGTTCGTCCATCCGTTAAGCACGATGCCCAGCAGCGGTCGGAGGACGATCTGACGCATATTTTGGTACATATTATTAAGACCAATAAGACTTTGTTGGAGAAAATCAAGAACAACGCTCCAGCAAATGTGATTGACGATTGGACGACTGTTCTCCAATATTATATTGCCACGCAAGTGGATAATAAGATTCCAGGCGTCGCTTCAGTTGCTCAGCGTTCTGGGCGTCAATTGAAGTCAATTAAAGATCGATTGAATGGAAAGGGTGGTAGAATGAGAGGCAACTGTATGGCGAAGCGTGTTGATTTCTGCGCTCGTTCAGTGATTGGTGCTGATCCCCTGTTGTCAATCAAAGAGCTTGGTATTCCTTTGAAAATTGCGAAGAATATTACCAAACCGGTTGTCGTGAATAAGTTGAACAAGGCGTTCTTGACTAAATTGGTTCAGAATGGACCCGAGGTTTGGCCGGGCGCTAAGAACTTAGAGAAGAAGTTCGGAGAAACTATCACTCTTCGGTATGTGGATCGCGATTCAATCGTCTTGGAGGAAGGCGATATTGTTCATAGACATATGATGGACGGTGATGCGATCCTCTTCAATCGTCAGCCGACTCTCCACAGAATGAGCATGATGTGCCACATCGCACGAATTATGCAGCGCGGCGATACATTCCGCATGAATGTCGCTGACACAAAACCATACAATGCCGATCGAATTTAATCATCGTTTCGAGGTTGGCAACAGGGAGCGTTAAAAGCGTGTTACTCCCTAGTAAATAAATCAATATTGAGGCAAAACAATTTAAAAAAGATATTCTAGTTATATATAAATGGATGTGACAGATACCAAACCATCATGCAAGAAATGTTCAAAATGTGACCAAACAAAAGAACCCGACAAGTTCATACCAAATAGAAATATATGCAAATTATGTCGTAATCAGATATCTAGAGACAAATATAGCACAACTGTTGTTGTTGCAGATACGACAAAAAAATGCAACGAGTGTGACATAACAAGACTAAACATCGACTTTTATAAAAAAAGGACTATGTGTAAGCAATGTCATAACGAAAAGCGACGAGCAAAATACGAAGATGATGAAGATCTTCGAAAAAAGTTGATACAATCGGCAACTGAGTATAAAAAGGAGAAAATCATCAAGAGACAACAATTGAAAGAGGACACCATCGGTAAAGATAACAAACAATGCAAATATTGTGATGAGATAAAACACAATAGTGCGTTTAGGTATAATCGGTTGAAGTGTCGCACTTGTGAAAGAGATGAACCGTTAGATAAATTCAAGCGGAGTGTTCGTTCGCGAATCTACTTATCACTTGAAAAGAATAAATCTACTATTGAGTATTTGGGTTGCAGTGCAACCGAATATTTAAAATGGATTCTAACAAATAACAATGGTTACACTCTTGACAATCGTGGAACAGAGTGGCACATCGATCATGTTATTCCTCTTTCGAAATTTAATCTTGATGATGAAGAAGAACAACTCATTGCATTCAACTGGAGAAACACTATGCCTCTATCAGCCAAAGAAAACTTGTCAAAAAATAATAAAGTTCTATCGTCACAAATTGAACAGCATGTTAAAAATTTACTAGAATATCACAAAGAGAATAAAATGAAAATGCCTCAAATATACATTGATTTGTTTGCGAGACACCTTGTTGCGGGAAGTTCCTTAGAGCCTTCACTACCACTCACATCTGGAAACAATTGTGAGGAACTCGGTTAACAGCCGAACCCAATGGTAATAATGTGAAGGATTGGATAATCCGCAGTGCGACTTCCTAATGTCGATATGACAAGACTAGGGAAGGCATTCAGAGACTGAACGGGTGTCGGTCAATAATGACGGGTTAGTCACCCAGAATTGGCTTAAGATACAGTCCATCCTTACCAGAAATGGTAAGGGGGTTCGATGGAGATGAAATGAATTTGCACATGCCGCAAGACCCCGAGTCTGAGGCAGAACTTAGAAATTTGGCCGCAGTGCCCTACCAAATCGTGAGTCCTGGTAATAACTCGACGATCATTGGTATTTACCAAGACTCGATGTTGGGGTCTTACCAATTCACTAGAGAAAATGTCGTATTTACACCGCGCGAGGCGATGAACTTATTGATGATGTTCGACGGAGTGAATGAGCATGAGTTGTTGAAGAAGAAAGGGGAGAAAATTACGAGCTTTGATATTATGACTCAAATCATGCCCCCGCTGTCTCTGAAGTACAAGACGAAGTTGTTCAAAGATACAGAGGATGCCAAGACCTCGAATAATGTATTGGAGATCCGGAATGGAAAATACATTCGCGGGCAAATGGACAAGGGAGTCCTCGGGGGAGGAACGAAGGGATTGTTGCATAGGACTTGCAACGATTATGGAAATTTCGCGTCGGCAAAGTTCATCGATGATTTGCAGAATGTTGTAACGGAGTATATGAAGTCGGCAGCATTCAGTGTCGGCATCAGCGACTTGATTTCCAATGATAGCACGAACCAGGCAATTATAAAAATTATCAACGAGAAGAAGAATGATGTTAAGAACTTGATTGATCAGACTCAGATTGGCGTGTTTGAGAACAATACTGGAAAGACGAACCAAGAAGAGTTTGAGACTCAAGTGAATAATATTCTGAATCAAGCGACTTCGGAGGCAGGAAAAGTTGGTCTGAAGAGTCTGGACAAGAACAATCGTTTCGTCACGATGGTGAATGCTGGCTCCAAGGGGTCCGACTTGAACATCTCATTCATGATCTCGTGTCTTGGACAGCAGAATGTGGATGGAAAGCGCATTCCCTACGGGTTTGAGCACAGGACTCTGCCGCACTTCACGAAGTATGATGATTCACCGGGAGCGCGTGGATTCGTGGAGTCCTCATATATTAACGGATTGTCACCGCAGGAATTGTTCTTCCACGCAATGGGTGGTCGTGTTGGTCTCATTGATACGGCTGTTAAGACCAGTACTACTGGTTATATTCAGCGTCGTCTCATCAAGGGTCTTGAGGATTTAATGGTGAATTACGATATGACAGTGCGTTCCAACAAGAAGAAAATTGTCCAATTCCGTTACGGCGAAGACAATATTGACACTACAAAGGTTGAGAACCAGCCTCTGCCGATAGTTTCGATGAGCATTCAGGACATTTACGCGCATTTCGCGCTCCCAGATGAATCTGGTAAGAACAATATGGTGTCAAACATTCTCACGAAGGATGCATTGAAGAAGTTCAAGAAGGAGCAGGATAAGACGAATGAATATTGCAAGAAATACATCGACTATATGCTTAAACAGAGAACCGAAATCGTCGAGAATGTCTTCAAGAATAAGAGCGAGGATGTTGTGAATGGTCCGGTTGCGTTTCTACATGTGATCAGCAATGTTCAGGGGCAGAACAATATCACCGCCAATTCACTGGTTGATTTGACTATCGTCGACGCATTTGAAATGATCGAAAAATGTTTCAAGCAGTTGGAGCAGATTCATTATGCTCCTCCAACGGAATTGTTCAAGACGATGTACTACTACTACTTGTCTCCGAAAGAGCTTCTGTTTGTGAAGCGTTTCAATAAAGCTGCGCTTCAAATGCTCTTGAGTACAGTGACGATTAACTACCAGCGTGCAATTGTTTCGCCAGGCGAGATGGTTGGCATGACCGCCGGTCAAAGCATTGGTGAGGTCTCGACTCAAATGACTCTGAACTCTGTGATATACGAGACACCTATTATCGTGCGAAACCACGAAGGGCAAATTAAGAAATTCCAGATTGGAGATTTCATTGAATCGAAAATCAAGATTGCGACAAAGACAGAGTATTTCAAGGACAATGATACGACTTACTCGGAGGTGGATGATTACTACGAGATGCCATCTTGCACTGAGGATGGAGAAATATGCTGGAAGCGGATTGAGGCTGTCACGAAACATCCAGTCGTGAATATGGACGGAACAAACACGATGTTGAAGGTGACAACAAAGGAGGAGCGTGAAGTCGTTGCAACGAAGGCAAAGTCATTCTTGAAGTTGGTTGATGGAAAGGTTGTTCCGGTGAATGGGGATTCGTTGAAAGTCGGAGATTTCATACCAGTGTCACTCATGCCAATTGATTACAAGCAGGCTGCCGAGTTAGACTTGCGAGAAATTCTGCCGCCAACCGAATACATTTATGCGAGTGAAGTTTCAAAGGCGAAGGTTGTAATGAAAGAGCATTGCTGGTGGTCAAAGCACAATGGTAAAACATTTATCCTCCCATACAAGCGCAGCGATTCATTCGTGGCGAAGGTGAGTGACAAGTTGAGAGCCGGATGTGTGTCAAAGACCGGATTTACGGAGAATTGCGTTTATATGAAACAGACGAACATGAACAACTACACGATTCCCGAGAAGATTGAGCTGAACTACAATTTCGGATATCTGCTCGGCGCATATGCGGCGGAGGGATGCATGACTCGCTTCCAATTGTCGATTTCGAACAACAATGCCGAATATTTCAAGCCGATCTTGGAATTGTGTCAGCAGTGGAATGTCACCACAAAGGTCTTCAGACACGAAAACAAGGGCCAGGAAGGTTGGACGAGCCAGGACTTGAGGATTTATAACACCGTACTGTGTCGTTTGCTAGACAAATTGTGTGGGAAGCTGAGTCATAACAAGTTCGTGTCTGATAAAATCATATTTTCGAACAAGGAGTGTTTGTTGGGATTCCTCGATGCGTATATTGGTGGGGATGGATCCGTTAGTAAAAAATCAAAACAGATTACTATGTCATCCGTATCTAAAGATTTGTTGATGGATGTCCAACAAATGCTGAATTGTTTGGGTATTTACAGCCACATTAATAAATTCGCAAAGCCCAAATCAAATAATCGTGGAACATTGTCCGAGAACATCCATCAACCGTATGTGCTCAATGTTTCTGGCGAACAAAACAAGATCTTAGCTCAAATGTTGAACATCAAGATTTGTTACAAGCAGGATAATTTGAGAAGTATTCTGGCACACGATTATAGGTTTGACATCCATCAAAATGCTATGAAAATCCCAAATGAGGTTGATGGAGTCATCGTGTATGAAGAGCGATCAAACGATAAATACAGAACGCTTCTGTTTGATGAAATCAAAAGTATCGAGGAGGTTCAAAACACTACGAATTATGCATATGACCTAACAATCGCCGACACTCGAAATTTTGTGACATACAATGGTCTCGCGTTGAGAGATACATTCCACTTTGCGGGGGTTGCTTCCAAGTCGAATGTGACTCGCGGAGTTCCGCGCATTGAGGAAATCTTGTCGCTATCGACGGAACCGAAGAATCCGTCCCTCACAATCTATTTGAAGGACGATGATGCGACACAGAAGGATAAGGCGCAGACGATTATGTATATGCTGGAACATACGAAGATGTCGGAGGTTGTGAGGACAATCGAGATTTGCTTCGACCCGGACGATTCAAAGACACGCATCCTTGAAGATCAGGATACAATTGATCAGTTCAAGGTGTTTGAGCAGATGATTGCTGATTCAAAAAATGAATATGGTGCCGATGTGTCCAATTCTTGCAATATGGAGCAGTCCAAGTGGTTACTTCGCATGGAGATGGATCCGGAGGTTATGCTCGAGAAGAACATTACCATGGATGATGTTAATTTCACGCTGAATTATTGTTTTGAGGAACAGGTGAGTTGCGTGTATTCCGATTACAATGCTGACAAGTTGATCTTCCGCATCCGAATGAACAAGATCATCGAGAAGAGCAAGAAGCCCAAGGTGAATCCGCTTGATCAGTCGGACCAGATCTACTTGCTCAAGAACTTCCAAGAACAGCTTATGGAAAATGTCGTGCTGAGAGGTATTAAGGGGATTAACAAGGTCATTTGCCGCAAGATCAAGGATAATGTAGTTGAGCAGAATGGGGTTTATACCAAGCAGGATATTTGGGTGTTGGATACAATTGGCACCAACATGTTGGATGTGTTGGGTTTGGACTACATCAACGAGTCAAAGACATTTAGCAATGATATTGTTGAAATTTATAATGTCCTGGGGATTGAGGCTGCTCGCCAGACGATTCTGAACGAGTTGGTTGAGGTGATTTCATTTGATGGCACATACATCAACTACCACAATTACAGCGTGCTGGTGGATAGGATGACCTACACAAGTAAGATGATTTCGATATTCCGTCATGGAATAAACAATGACAACATTGGTCCGATTGCCAAGGCGTCATTCGAGGAGACGCCGGAGATGTTCTTGAAGGCAGCCAGACATGCCGAACTTGATTCAATGAGAGGTGTCTCTGCTAACATAATGTGTGGTCAAGAGGGTCTCTTTGGAACCAATGCATTCAAAGTATATTTGGATATTGATCAGATGCAGCGGTTGGAGGAGGACAGCAAGTATCAGCCACCGATTGATACGAATGAAGAAATTGACAAGTTCTTTGGAGAGGTCGAGAAGCCTGATGATGACTGTGCTCCTACAAAATTGGCTGTGCAGAACAATGTAGTTACGATCAAGCCAGTTGATATGGGTGGTGATAACGATTATAATCCGGGGTTCTAATACAACTCGCAATAATAATTAATAAAATTAAAATATTTTTATTTTCAATGGTTTAAAATAACAATAAATAATCTATAAAAACAGAAAATGCATTCTTTATTATACATTGCCGATCGAATTGTAAAAAAGAATAATGATCCAATTGAAAATGTTACTTTTCTTTTTTTAAAGAATCCTTACACGATCCAAGATAAATTCGATTTGTTTAATAAGAGTATGTCAAACTGTTTTTATAACTCGAAAATAAGAGAGCATTTTTTATCTACATTCTGTAAAATTCAGCGAACATATATTGCATTCTCTCGGCTGTATCGAATATGGAAACTGAAATATGGGAAATTTGTCGTGACGACTGATCTAGGAATGAATGAGTTGTCTGTAAATAACAAAAAGGTTATGTGTATTTTGCACGATAAAAAGAATTATTTATTCGATATACGAGATTTAATTAATTTGATCGAGACTGCACTTTTGAATCATTCTTGTTTTTTCTCTCTACCATTATCTGTAAAGAATCCATACAACAATCTACAATTCAATAAATCAACTTTATATAACATATACTATTTTGTCAGATTCAATACCGATCTATATCCCAAATTATTGTTTCACTTTTTCGATACGAATTTCAATATAACAACATTCGGACGAAAATATGAATATCTATTGAGAGAAATTTCAGTTGAGAAATATGTTACGAACGCAGACACTGATACATTGTATATCGATGTAAATGATATGATTGATTTTGTGTTAATGCAAAATCAATATAAAATTACTATACACAAAGATTTCCCAAAACAAAAACTTGTAGAGATAATGCGTCCATATTTGCACTTGTGGTATTCATCGTTTTATTCACTCATACCTATAAAAAAACAGTCGTCGATGAAACGCTTGGTGCAAAAATTAACAAAGTTTGTTTTTTTTAACCCACAGTTTGGTCGTCGTTATATAAAAACATATACCAAATATGTTAATGGCAAATCAATACATATCCAGACAGTCTATTACAACGACATACACAAACCATTTATTGTCGAGGGTCGCGATTTTCTGACAAATCATATACAGTCATAATAATAACAATACCTGTATTATTATGACTTTTTCTTATCATTTCATTTCCTTATATTTTTGGTAACATTGTTTTTTTTCACAATCACCTTTTTAGTTTTTCGTTTTTTCTTATCTACTGGAATTGGAATTTCAAATGACGCAGTTGAACTGCTGGACGCCTTTTCAGAAGAAGAATCTATTATAATCTGCTTTCTTGATCGTTTTGGTTTTTCTGTAATATCCTTTGTGAAATCAATTAAATATTCATCGGGAGTTACAATTGAGATAATAGCCTCTTTCACTTTTCTAGAATCCAGCATCTGATTGATATTTACGAATATGTCTTCATCTGAATTTACAACCAGTTTATAATTTGGTATTGAATCCGTCTTTAAAATTGGGATAACAATAAATGCAGAAATGTCGTTTATGTCGTGATATCCGACAAACACATTTTCTTTGTAACCTGTTTGCAGAATCGGTTGTTGAGAGATAAAGATTGTAGGTATCTCATATTTTTTAACTAAGATCCACATGTCAAGCGGTGTCAAGTAATACTCATCGGCGTGAATCCAATGAGAGAAATTAACGGTTCCATTCCGAACTTGCTGTCCCCCAGTTTTACCTTCAACAATTAAAATATCGACAATCTTATCCTTGAATTTTTCCAAGTATTTGGTTTCGTATTCTTGCACCAAATCATCCTTGATTTGACTTACAGTTTTTTTTATGCCGTTGTGTTTCTCAAGTAGATCGATTATAATTTCTGTTGAACAGTTCAAATATTCTTTTTCCTTGAACGAAGATGGAAATGATTTCTTCCATAGAGTGGGTGTTATCCAACCCTTCATAATTATTTTGCATATAGAATCTTCTTCTTTGTTTTCTTTTTCTTTGTCTTCTTCTTCTTTGTTTTCTTCAAGCGATACTTTATTTTCGTATGTTTGCGATAAGTGTGGTTTTGTATCGTCCCTTGTATTGTAATTCACATAATTATTGAGAACATCGGGAACAAGCCTGTCGAAATACTCTTTAGTAAGTAAAGATTGCATCATTATAATCTCATTGTCCCTCAAGTTATATCCAATATTACCAAATGAAAGATATGTTTGAGGTTTTAACATAAATGACTTGATCCGACTGTATCGTATTAATTCGTCGGCCATTCTTCGGAAATAGATTGATTCATTTTCTTTCTTAGTTATCAGATTATGTTTCGGTAGAATCAAGTTACACTTTCCATCACTTGTAACCGCACACAACCTTGGATTATCAGAGCAAGTCTTCTCATCTTTTACTATACATGTTGAAATGTCTGATATTTTTTCATAATAGTTATCATCGCCGATAAACTGGATACTCTCACCTACAATATTTTTCAAAAGTGTTTCTATCTCGTTTATTTTTTTGGAATCAATTATACCTTGGTTTTTCATATATGATTCAATCTTCTCTCGTTGTTCTGTATTCGTATAGTCAGTCAATAAAATTCGGATCGTGTTTCGGAAGACATTGTAAAAATTCGATTCCATTTTGATCTTCTTTATTGCGCGAACTCTGTCTTTATCAACATTTTTATGTGTTGCGGTTGCAATATGAACATCCGCTGAAACCATAGGCGTTTCTTTGACATCTACAATATAATTGTCATTTTTAATAGCAGGTATATCCTCGTTGATTTTGATTTCATCTTCGGCAATCGGTTTCGAAAGCTGGATAAATTGATTTGTTTCAGTTAAAATACCAACGACCAAATCATCTTCAACTATCTTGAACATGGGCTTGCACTGAATACCTTGCCCATCTCCAACTTTAGTTATGCTGTTCGTATTCAGTTTTCTAAGGAACTCAATTGTTGCATTGTAAGGGTTCCATAACGAGGGGTCTGACATGAAGACATAATCTAGATCCTTCTTCAATCTATCGTTGATTGCAGATGGATAGCAAGGAACAAACCCAGTTTTTTGGGTACGACTTTCTGCGATAACGCCAATAACCTTATTATTATAATTTACAACAAGCTTTTTGGTTTTGTAAGATGTAATGTCAAGTTTCTTTATTAAATCACCGAGCAACAATGGTTTGGTAGAAGTATAGACATTTGCATTTGTTCGCATACCAAGTGGAATGCTTGGGAGTGGTCTGCATATTGTATCGAAAAATGGTTGTATTATTTCTCTCAAAATATTCTTCATTGATTCGGATGTGTTCTTATCCGATTCTTTGAAATCCTTCTCTACATTCGTCTTCTTCTTGTTGTCTGTGTATGAATACAACGGTTCATAGTATTGATCAACCTTCAATATGAAAACTGTTGGTTTTCTCGATTCAAACAGTTCGTTCGAATAATGGTTTGACGGACATATGATTTGAACATTATTTGTAATATCATTATTTGGTAGTTGAAGTATAACCAAATTCACGCCGCCAGCAAAGAGCAACTTGCTTGGCATGCTGACAATGTCCCAAAGGTAAGTATGATCGATAATTGCATCTTTGTCATTTATGAAATTTCTAAAATTTTCAAACGAGCAAATTACCTTTTGATAGTATGACTTATCCTCGGGTTTATCCATGTTCAACTTAGAAAAAAGAACCGTTTCATTATACTTGCTTATATCAGCCAACTCATTTGGTTTATAGAACTTTGTTACTAGATTACCGTTTTGGTATTTGATGAATTCATCAACTGTGATCGCTTTCATTAACAAGCGTTTGAATTGCTCTATACTAGGCACCCTAGGTGTTTTCCCGTAAAATAAAATATCAGACAAACATGCTATAAAGGATTGTTTTTCATTGTTTTCAATCCCATGGCGCAACAAACATGGATGTCCCACTTTGAGTTTCTTGCTCTTGTTGCTCGTCTGACATTTTGAATTGTCTTCACGTAACAGTTTCTGCACACCAATTGGCAAGTAACCCCATCGTCCTGTTTCAAGTGGGAATTTGTCTGGTCCCTTGACATATTCGTCTTCTTCGATGTTGGCTTTGGTTTCTGGAGCCTTTCCTAAACAGCGGTTTTTCACTTGTGTTACACCCGGCGTATTATGGAAATCGAAACAACAAGGCAAACAATACCCGTCGGGATGCGAGTTTTCTTGAAATCCTGGAAATCGTTTATAATTTGGCTTCTGTTTGGTGGGAGAATAAAACTCATACACATAGTGACCTGGTTTCACAAATGTCTCATTTGGTGGCAGGATTTTCCCACATGTCGGATGCACTAATATTTTTTTCTTAATTTTCTTTCCATTTACAACAACTTCTTCTTCAACCTCTTTCATTTCGCTTGGATCTATAACAGTGTTTGTCTTCAAACACCAATACCTTGGACAGATATAGTGGAATTTATTATTTTTGTTAGAACCGTATGTGACTACATCCTCATCTCTTAGGAAACCTTTGTGGTTATCATTTATCTTTTTAAGTTCATCATCGTTCAATATGATTGGCTGTCGCCTGACATCTGCCTTACAAATTCTAGAATATGAATTGTATTCGCGTGTATCCTCAGTTTTGATTAAAACAGGATCGCGGCTTTGGATGCGGGTTTGGAAATAAGTCGGATTTTTCATTCTCGTACCATCGATCTGTTTTTCTGGTTCAAGTTTTGTGGCTTTTAGTTCCAGTTCAAATGAAGATCCAGAATCTTCTTCTTTTTCTTCGGATAATTCAACCATAGGAAGAGGCGATTCAACCATAGGAGGAGGCGATTCAACCATAGGAGGAGGAGGCGATTCAACCATAGGAGGAGGAGGCGATTCAACCATAGGAGGAGGAGGCGATTCAACCATAGGAGGAGGCGACTCTATTCCCGAAGGCGACTCTATTCCCGAAGATGATGTTGGCGATTCACCACCCATAAAATTGTCACCTTCATCCTCTTCTTCATCTTCTTCATCTTGATATTTATTTTTCTTTTCAAAAAACCTTTGTAGTGCTAAGTTTTTCGCTGAATCCATGCTTTCACTAGATTCCGGAAGTTCAATCCTTTGAGCTGGCAAACGACTAACGCGAACATCTTCATCACCAGTTCTTTTGCACATTTCTGCAATTTTTTGGTAAGGATATGTTGTCTTATTGTGTGTCATGCGAACAATACTATCCAAATAAATAGGTATAGTTGATAAATAATTTATATTGTCTATGTTTTCAACCGTAATTATGGTGAGGTTTGTCATAGGGTTAAAACGAAATGTTGTTTTGAATCCTGGGTTGTCTTGAATTTTTATTTCAGATTTTCGAACCCCTCTTTCATTCTTTGTTTCGTTTGCTATTTTTGCAACCATACTAACAGCAGCTGATTGAGTGATTTCATCGCGATAGTTTTTAAACAGCATATCTACAATATCATCTGCTCGCAAACCACGATTTAATCGCTCGATGATGAAAGCTTCTTGACTCGTCATTTTATTAAAATTTGCAACTCGTTTCAAACGCAGTTGAGTTTCGGTCTTATAATCGGACGACTCAATCACAAATACACTTGATACGCATCCAGCAATGTCAGTAAATCGAATAAACTTTGTTTCTGGTATCTCAACCTCATAAGTCAATTGTTTGATTTCTGTATCATGATGATTTAGGCTATGAAATTCGTTTATTTTATATCCGCTTTGTTCCATAACAATTTTGATTTCTTTAATAATTGGATTGATCGTATCGCGAAACAATGAATCAACTGCATCTTGAATTAATGCAGTTTTCAAGTCGGCGGTGATTGTTATGTAACCATTGTCGTCGAATTCACATACAATTTGCTGTTGCAATTCATATTCTATGAACACGGCGACACACCGTGTCTTAATTCGCAATTTGATAACCTTGAAAATTTCGGACCTATCAAGATATGGGATCTTACTACCGTCGGTAGCTTTTTTGTCTGTGTAGATCCTATACATATTCATTTGACGCTCAGATGGATTGTATTTTATAATTGGAACAGTTTGTGTGGCATGCACGATTTTAAAAATAGCCTCAATCGGTATATTGATCCGGTGTTTTGGTCGCATGGTAATCCTTACATATTTAATGCCTCGGTTCAAAACTGTCATTTGTTGATTACTGGGTTGGTTATGTATATTGTAAAACAGATTCACTTTCTCATACGATTCTAAAGTTTTAAACATTTCATCATTATCTAGAGGTGGATTGTCATTGAGGTCTTGAAGCGAGTTTATATTCTTGTCATACAACAGTGGATAATAGAGTTTGAGTATATTCTTTTGGGAAAGCGGTGTTAGCTCCAATACATCACGAGCAGTGCATAAATAAATAATATTGTCTGTTATTACACCAGTATCTAACACCAAATGCTGGTCTAATCCCAAAAGAGAAACACGAGTTGTTTGACGATCAATGTCTCTATCAAATGACAGAATGTTGAATGGATTTGCGATTACTGGATTCTCATAGTAGGTTATAAACTCACGCTGTCCTAATGCAGTCATAACAGTAAATTCATCGTCTAGTTTCATATCCAATAAATCCTTACTTTCATATATACTTTTCTCTCCCAGAATCAGCTTATCGCCATTACGATCCGAATCTATATTTGCCACAACATTTTTGAAAACACTATCAATTAAATCATGCGATTGATTATTTGTCAGGACTTGAAAAATTCCATCTGAACTTAAAACCTCCTTCCTTTTACAAAATAAATATAATTCCCCAATCGTTATTTGCATTGTTTTGCTTAGTTCATTTAATATTTTTACTTTTACATCGTGAATTGAATCATCGAAGTGGATCTGCTGTTCAACATTGATAGCATCTGGAAATGTCTTGTCTGTATCTTTATCATAACTTCCTGAAAATTTATAAACTGTTTTGATTTTGTCTTTTACTAAATGAACAACTTTATAAGACATATATATAAAGTTGTTATATTTTTATCTGTTTCTTAAACCAGGTCATAATACGGATTATCGTTTATTTTCATACCACAATATTCTTTTGGTTTTTTTTTGTAATCCACTGGATTATAAATGCCCGCGGCTTTGGCATTCTCCAACAGGAACTTGAAGTTTTGCCAGAACTCCTGTTTGTGTCCGACGGACGATGTCATTACATGCGATAGTTCATGTAACGCCACAAATGTAAGCGTCTCTATGTCAATAAGCTTGTTGCCTTCCTTCGTCGTATTCAAGCAGAAGGCGATCTTTTCACCCTTATTTTCACTATAAGCTGTTAAAGTACTGGTCGGCAGAGTCTCGCAAATCTTCTTAGGGTTGAACCCCTTTACGAGGCGTTTCACTCGGTCATCTTCGGGGTGCTTTTGATTCATATAAACGACCATCTCCTTGCACCTCGCAGTGACTGTTGCTAATAAGTCGGCGGCGAGCTCCAATTTTTCGCGCTCTCGCACACAATATTTGTTTCCATCTTTTGACGATATGATGCACTTTAAATTATACGCATCGGACTCGGAATATATTTTCAAACAAAATAATAATACAAACGCTACGAATATATAGAAAAAGATTCCATGTTTCTCCATATATTCCACTGTTATAAAAATTCCACCTTTAATAAAGGTGGTACAAAATCGTTTGTAGGAGAGGCACCGAGAACCTAGGTTCTCTGCTTACTGACCTCCAACACCAATTTCAAGCGGCACGCGCATGAAGTCAGGCTCGATCGTGCTCTGGTTCCAGGGTCCGACACTCAACTGGGGGTTAGGAGGCTCGGAGCGGATCTGAAGATTGGCATTCCTCAATGTCTGGCCAATGGTGTCGATACCAATGTGGTATCCGGCCTTGAGGAGGTTTATGTTTGCAAGCTCTCCCTTGCCGGAAGGGTTCAGCTGAGCCCACTGGCTGTTGGCATCAAGGGGAAGGAGGTCAGCAGGGTTTTGGATCGCAGACTGCGCACAGGACTGGGCATTGGAAGGCATGCTAGTCTGAATTCCATTCACGGAACTGAAGACCTCATTTTGTCCTAAAGGAGCGGCTGGTTTAACTCCGGCCGACATTTGGGAATTTGTGTATTGTTGCTGCATCTGAGAATTCGACTCATAACCGCTAGATCCCTTGGAAGATAAGTAATTGACAAGAACATTGACGCCATATGCAACAATTAATAAAACGACAATTGCTCCAATACCATAGTCGGTCCATATCTTTTTAAATGTGAGACTCATTATATAAAATTGATGATAAAATAATTTTTATAATCAACAATTAATTACAATACAGATTACAATCCCCCCTTTACAATCCTTCCAATTCACTTTCGGAAACATCCTCAATTTCGGCGTCAAAGTCGCTATCGCTTTCATTCAAATCATCCAACATATATGTTTTCTTAATATTCTTGGCTTCCAAATAGGCAATAATCGCGGTTTTTTTTGCTTGTTTCGCCTTCGTCCGTGCCTCCCGGTATAATTCAAAATAAACTTCGTTGGGCTTTTTTAAAGTAAATGTTTCTAAACAATTCTCTACCTTAAGTTCGTCGATTTCCTTTATATCAACATCTGTATCTAATTCCTCAATATCGAGAGATACATCAGTGTCATTTGTTTGTTCAATCATTATATCTTCACCATTGGCTACGACGGCTTCAGTGTTCAGCGTTTCTGTTTGTGGCTCTTGTTGTGGTTCTATTTCCAGCGTTTCTGCTAGCGGATCATCCGATGCAGGTTTTATTTCGTCAATTAATTGTTCTTGTTCTTTTACTAAAGGTTCATTTATTATCCGCCTAGTTGTCTTGATTAAACAATTATCAAATGTTGGTTCTTCGTCCAGAACCATAATTTGCTTAAGTACGATCTCTATCTGGAAATTTCGAGAAGTAAATTTGATCCCCTGAAATTCTAAAATAGATATGATCTGTGACTCGTTCTTAACATCAGTTGTTGCTAAAGAGTTTTCATTCTCTGAGTATATCTTAATCGATGGTTCGCCGGTTGAGTTTGTTGTAATATTTGTTCGCAGCAAATAATATTTACCTGATTTATACACTCGTATTGTTGGTGTGAATGCATTATCAATGTCAGATTTTTCAAGACTCCCTTGAAACCATACTTCATTTTTTGTATATAACAAAGTCTGACAGGTCTCTTCCAAACGCTCGCACCAGTTGATCAGTTCTGATGCGTTGTTGTCGAACATTAAGTCACAATAATATTTCTTGCCGCTTTTTACGAAACCTTGTCTGGTTTGCCCCTTTGTGGTTTGGATATAGAGGGGTTTGTTATTGTATAAGAACTTTGTAAAATATGCGCCTCCTTGAACACCAGAAGGATGTGCTAAAGATAATTTTGTAAAATCAAACGATTGATTTGGTTCAACAATACTTTCCATGTTTTAGTTGTTTAATAGAAAAATATATTTTTTATAACACGCACAGATATGATTTTATTTTTCTATGACATAGGTAGATGAAAGAAACAATTGTTCAACAGTGCATAGATATTTTGAAGCGCGATGATGTGAAGAATGAAATTAAGATTCTCCTTAGACCGCTGACAGAGTTTATATTGTTTGAGATCAATCCGTATATTTACATCACAGTAATATTGGTTTTTTTTATTTTTATAATGATTTTAGCAATATTGATGATATTGATTTTGTTGTTGCGTAACAAACAACTGTTTTCCAAAATTGTTTAATTTCGAATATGTGTAAAACTATTTTTAAAAATTTATAATCTCGTTTATTTATATAATGGCGAAAATGACAAGAGGAAAAACACGTATGAGAAAACACAACAAGTCCAAGAGCCGTGGTAGGAGTATGACGCATAATAAGTCTATGAAGGGTGGTGATGCAAGTGATTATGTAATGAAACAGTTTGGTAATGGCCAACAGCAATTCGACAATACTTTTGCAAACGGTGGTATGAATGGTAATGTTATCAAACCGCTTGGTATGACTGGCGGAAGGGGGAAGAAGAGAACTCGCAGTAACCGTGGAAAGAAGGGTGGTTTCGGATTCCTTGGTTTAGCGCCAATTATTAACCAAGCGTTGGTCCCTTTCAGCCTTTTCGGATTACAGAAGTATCTGAAGTAATACACCAAATAACAGTTGAATTCATATAATAAAATATAAAATATATTATATTATATGAATTTCGAACAACAAGTTCAACAATGGGTCGCTATTGACAATCAATTGAAACGATTAAACGATCAAACTAAACAACTTCGAGAGAAGCGCTCGGTCATGTCAAATACGATCACAACATATGCAGCCAACCACGGCTTATCATCATCTGGTATCAAGGTAAGTGACGGAACACTCAAAATTGTCAGAACGCGTGTTCCCGAACAGCTGACCTTCAAATATTTGGAAAAATCGTTGTCGAAAATTATTAAGAATGAAAATCAAGTGAAACAGATTTTGGATCATATCAAATCCAACCGTGAAATTACGGTTGTTCCTGAAATTAAGCGATATTCGAACGATTAATTAGTATATTCTTATTATATGATTGAAGGTAGTGATTTGGTTTTTCATAAAGCAGGAGATGGAACTATAATGGCTGGTGGTTTTAGTGTAGAGAGTATGATGATGAATAAACCTATTATGACTATAAACAATCAGACAGGTGGAAATTCAATTGGTGATATGTTCAAAGGCTTGGTAATCCCGTGTGGTCTTTTATATCAACCATTTGCGAAAGAACCTATGAAATGTTATCAAAGTGACAGCGACGATGATGATATTGCAAGTGATTCGCTGATTGCTAGTCTGTTAGATTTAGTCAAACCCAAGAGTAAGCCGGGAACACGAAAACATCGATCTTCCGCAAATAAAACCGCCAAACGAGTGAAAAAATAAGAATTTATTATTTGGATATATTATAATGGATATCATTCATCAATCAATGTCTTTTCGCGACAATTTTGTAAAATTTGTTGTTGATAATGGAATTGCTGGAACGGCCGCAGGTGTCAGCATTGCCATATCGACAAAAGATGTTATCACTTCGTTTGTTGGTGATATATTGATCCCGTTGATCTATTTGTTGTTAATTCGCATAAACTCGACTGCCGTAAATGTTTTACCGACAAATACTAAGATCAATTGCACAGCCTTCATTCAGCATTTCATTACTTGGGTTTTCGTTGTTATAATTACATTCTTGTTTATTCAATATTTCTTCAATAATATGTTGGGGATTAGTGAAGTGAAGAAGATGGACGACACTAAGAAAAAAGAGGGGTTTGGATCTCATTATTAATATATGATTTTATAGTAATGTCAGAATTCAATGACACAGAATGTGATTGTTTTATATGCTTACAAGAATTATCATCGGAAACCAAATCACTGTCTTTTCGTTTGAAAAACCAACAATCTTATATAAAATCATGCAGTTGCGATGGTTGGGTTCATGGATCCTGTCTCGACGAATGGCATCGGTCAAATTCTTCTTGTCCCATTTGTAGAAAGACAATGTATTTACAATCTCGGAATGAAACCTCTACTCACACAATACAGAAATTCATGTGTTGCATAATCACTTGTCTTGGATTAACTGTTTGGTTTTATTATTATTTTACACCTTTTCTCATTTGAAACGCCCATTTTACAGGGCAAAAAAATAATAAAAAGTGTAAAATCAATAGTTGTGCTTTCCACCTATGTGGTCTTAACAACGATTGTCTTACTTTTTCCTGTATCATCCAATACAGGTGAAAGACATTGCTTGCGAGTAAATTCACTTGGTCTTATTTGGGTTTCCATCCAAGACCTTGTTAGTTTCCTCATATTCACGGCAGAATTAGCATCTCGTGTTCTAAATACGGTTTCTTTGTTTTTACAACTCACGCAACAGAACAGACGATATACATCCGTGTT
>TBL_comb47_HYPODRAFT_10000306_pt1 | contig 64383 bp, 49 predicted proteins | sample TroBogypolimnion_40_FD_10682 | JGI IMG/M metagenome (IMG submission 10682)
TTTCAATGGAAGGTATACATCTTCTGATTTGCCACCTTTTACCAAAGAAAGTTCTTCAGCTGTTAATACGTCGAAAGAGAAAGAATCAAAATTTGGGGTTTCGTTGTTCGCAAATAAAGTTTTCATTACTTTTGGTTTTAATGATTAATACTGGTTCCTTAATTATTCTTGTTCGATGGTTTATTCCATTAGCGAACAAAAGGTAACCCTGTATTTGAAAAAAAAACAAGAAAATAATTTTGATTGCATTTAAAACCCAAATTTTGAAGGACTTATATCTGTATTAAAATGAAGAAAAGAATTCTATTACTGGCCTTATTAGTATTTTTTTCTTCCTTGGTTTTTACCCAGAATATAAAAATATCAAATCAGGATAGTTTGTTATCTCTAAAACTTCAGGAGAAAGGCGTTGCGGCAGGAAGACTAGGTGATTTTGAAGAGGCATTGTCTAATTTTGAACAATTATATAAACTTCGGCAAAAAATATATGGCTCAGATAATTATCGATTAGCTTCACCATTAAGTAATATGGAGATTCAATATAAGAATCTTCAAAATCACGACAGGGCTATCGATGTTTATAAAAGGGCTGAAAAACTGTATATTTCTGAATTTGGTGAAAACTACACAAAACTAGGGGCCATTTATTCAAATCTTGGCATCATATATAGTGAAACAGGAGATTATAACAAAGCTATTGAATATCAGCAAAATGCCGTTCGTATTGTTCAGAAAGACAGTATTCAATTTAATGATATTTTTCAGGTCTTAAAATACAACCTGATTGAAACCCAGCTAAAACTCGGACGTAATAACGAAGCCATCCGATATGCGCAATCAAATTTAAAAACAACACTGGCACGTTTAAAACCCAGGTTATTTGATTTGATAGCTTTAGCCTATAAAAAGGAAGGAAAATATGATCTTTCAGAAAAATACTATTTAATTTCATTAAAAAGCTGGATTGAACTTCTGGGTGAAAATAATATTGAGCTTGTAACAGAATATCTGGCCTATTCTTCTTTCCTGATCACTCAAAAAAACTATGAAAAGGCCTTTATTTATTCCACTAAAGCAAATTCAATTGTTTCGAATTTTTATAAGCAAAAAAGTACCGCCTTTGCTGAAGTTCAAACCAACTTTGGGGATTATTACTTTACGAAAAATTCTGAAACACATCAGATTGATGACTTCCGCTCCCAGAGAAAAACAAATCTCAATAAGGCCATTCAATACTATCAAAATGCGATCATATCTCTTGTGGATTCTTTTGAAATACAAGATCCAATGGTTGATCCTCCTTTGAGAAATGTAATTTCTGATGTTCAACTGGTTGAATGTTTTAAGAAAAAAGCTATGGCAATGGAAAAACTGGCTGATATCTATTTATCTGAATTCGATTATAAAAACTCAGTTAAATATCTGAAAGCTGGTCTTAACTCTTTGACCAAAACAACACTATTAATCAATCGGCTCCAAATCGGTTTCGAAAATGAAGACAGTAAACTTTTCCTGTCTCAAAATCAGGAATCAACCTATTATGAAGCCATAAATATTTGCTTTAAACTATACAATCAAACCAAAATAACAGCCTATGCCAATCAGGCATTTGAGTTTTCTGAACGGAGTAAATCTTCAAATTTACTGGCTTCAATCAAAGATATAAAAGCAAAAGAATATGGTGGAATTCCTGATTCCCTGCTCAGAAGGGAAAATACGTTAAAAGGCAATATTGCGGCTTATACTTCAAAGTTATTTGAAGAGAATCATTCTGAAAACCCTGACAAACAGAAGGTAAACTTGTATTCTGCCAAGATATTCAAATTCAATGAAGTATACAATCGATTGATTCATTCGTTTGAAAAATCATATCCGCAATATTATGCATTAAAATATGAAAACAAAGTAATCGGAATAACTGATATACAGTCCAGATTAAGTACTCGTCAGGCATTAATAGAATTCTATGTCAAGGAACCTGAAATATCTTCGAATAATGGAGAACTTTATCGTTTTGTAATTACGAAGGATTCATTAAACTTAACCAGGGAAATCATCGATTATTCGTATGTAAAGAACATTCAATCGGTACATGATTTCTTAACCAATCCAAAATATCTTTACACAAAAAAGAAGGATTTTGTTGAATATTCTTCTGCCTCTTATGGATTGTATGAAAAGCTTTTAAAGCCGATAGCGTATAAAATTAATGGCAAGGATCTTACTATAATACCGCATGATAAACTTTCTTACATTCCCTTTGATGCCTTATTATCCCAAATGCCGGATACAAGTGTAATGAATTTTCGAAATTTGAGTTACCTGGTCCGCGATTACGCAATCAATTACAGCTATTCAGCTACACTCCTTTATGATTATTTTAATCAAAAGAAAACAGCACAAAAGAATCTCATGGTGTTTTCTCCGCAATATATTGCGAATGAGCCTAGAACAGATAAAGAAAGCTCCATCAAACATTTATTTAGTCCTCTTCCGGGAGCAAAAGATGAGGTGAAGGGAATCTCCAGGTTTATTCATGCTGAAACCTATGTTGATCAGTTTGCTCAGGAAAGTACATTTAAAGAAAAAGCACCTGAATTTGATATCTTACATTTGGCTATGCATACAATTATAAACGATAGCATTCCTATGTTCTCAAAACTTGTATTTTCAAAGCCTGATCAAAATGCTGCGGAAGATGGATTTTTAAATACCTATGAGATTTATAACATGAAACTTAATGCACGTCTGGCTGTATTGAGCGCATGCGAAACCGGAACTGGTAAGCTACAGCGGGGTGAGGGAGTAATGAGCATGGCCCGGGGATTCATTTATGCAGGTTGTCCGGCTATTGTTATGACCTTATGGCAGGTCGAAGATAAATCAGGAGTGAAGATCATGGATGATTTTTATTATTATCTGTCTAAGGGAAAACGAAAAGATATTGCACTTCGAATGGCAAAATTAAATCATCTGAAAAATTCTGATCCGCTAACCGCTCATCCCCATTTCTGGCTTGGATATGTGAATATTGGGAATCCTGAGCCATTATATGCCAGTAAAGATATCTATTTTGTACTTTTTCTGATTCTTGTCGTCCTTTTGGTTTTCTCAGACTGGTATTTCCTAAAAAGACCCCGGAAAAACCGAGGTCGTCTATAATATGCAGTTAATTATCTCCGCTAAGAATTTTATTATATTCCAGATCCTGCTTTATACTTTTTATTAAGTATTCCTTACACTTAAATTTTCTCTTTTTTGCATATTTTTCACTCTTAAACCCCATGATCTGAGCGATGTTTTTGAGCGGAACTTTATCAAAATATAATTGCAATACCTTCTGGCAATCTTTTCCGAGATTGGTAAAATGCTTCTGATATAACTTGTAACGTTCATTTAAATCGGCTACTTTCTCCAGACCATCGTCATAAAGATCTTCATTATATTCATGGTTGTCCTTTATCTTTTCCTTTTCGACCTTTCTTTTATCCAGTTGTTTTAACCAAAGGAAGCGGCAAACCGAATATAAATAGGTTTCAAAAGTACAGTCTAAAACCAACTCATTGGCTTTAAGTTTTCTGAAAATAATAATGATGGCCTCCTGAAAAATATCATTTGCATCATCATCATCACCACTGTTCTTTTTGATGAAGAAATTTATCTTGGAATAGAAATTCTTATAAATGAATTGTAAAATGATGGTATCATTTCTAAGAATTCCATTTAACAGGTCAAGAGTTGTATAATCAATCATCGTAAGAAATTATAGCGTTAAAATGGCTTTACAGCTCAATGGAATTGTTTTTCTAATCCATTCTCGTTGATAAAAATCACTATAAATTGTCAAAAATCCAAATTATTACAAATGTTTTTATTCTTAGAATCACTTTAATTAAAGTATTTCCTGATTATAAAGCTAATATGTTGTTTTTAGAATGAAATTAGAATGAAAAATATAAGAAATTCAGGAATGAAAATCAAATTTTAGCTATCTCTTTTTGCAGGATTGGTTGAATGTTTAGAAAAACAAAAAGGTAGGTTGAATAACCTACCTTTTCTCTCTTAAACTAACTAACCTAACTAAACCTAAACTTATGAAAAAAAATGTAATGCAAATGTAAACCTTTGAATCCAAAAATTGTCAAAATATTTGTTAAATGTTGTTAAAGTAATTGTGATCTTATTATTAATTGTTGATAATCAGAAAGTTTTTGTTTTCACAAGTATCGTGCCAGAATATAAAGCGACCAGTCTCTTTCCTTGATATAATACAAAATAATAACTGATAAAGTTCCAATTTTATTCACTATGCTTAATTGTCGAAGCTAACAAAAAATCAAAATAGGCAGATTTCATACCATGTATTGTTTCATCATGTCAAATAACGTTTATTACTCCTTAAATATACTCCTGATGTAGAACGGGTTTATATTAATTTTTGAGTAAAAACGAAAGCACTCGCAATATGCCATCGGTAAGTTATGCATCTATATGGTATGTTTTACTTAGATTAGTAAGAAAACGACAAGACCATCTACTGGCATCAAAACCCTATCAACCCAACTCCAACCTGTTACCTGCTCCTGTATATTTGTTGGCTATTTGTACTATCTCAATAGTTATAAGCAGATTTTAGTACAGATAAATAACAAATAAGCATCAAATTATAGGGAGCTGGTGGCAGGCTGGTAGTTCCTCAGAATTACTGAGCAACAAATTTATAGGTAATTGTTCCTTTTTGAATTGCAGGAGCTTTTGATTCTGAATTAAACAGGGTATTTTCAGCTGCCTGGGTCGCGTATACCAATAACATAGGATCGTTTGCATTATTAACCGGTCTGGCTTCGGCTTTGATGACTTTGCCGCTCCGGTCGACTTGTATGTCAACAGTTATAATTCCTCCATTCTTAGTCAAATAAACAGGAATCGGCAGACGAACATGGTACCTGTTTTCGAGCGAATAATGTATATTACTTTTCCCTGAATAAACAGTGTTCTTTATCGAATCACGATCCTGACCTTCGGTGGTCACTTCGGGCATCACATATTTCTTGACCGGAGGTACTTTCTTTAAGAGTTGCTTATTAACATCGGCAACCATTTTCTCTGCATCCTCTATATCCCGCTTATAACCTGCATCAAAAAACTTGTCTTTCTTAATCGCATCATTTACTGCCCGATTGCTGCCTGCACCCTGATTATTTTTATTTACCTGTTCTGATCCGGAATGCTGTTCCTGATTTTTTTTTGACTCTGATTCCGGTTGAGCTTGTTTGTTTATTATCATTTCTTCCGGAGCTGCAAAATCAATGGCAATGGGTTCTTCTTTTTCAATTTTACCATTTATTTTTAATTCAGCCAATAAAAGTCCACCAATCAATAAGATGTGAAAAATCAGGGTTCCCATTACCCCATATACGTTTTTTCGATATAGCTCTTTAATATTCAGCATTCCGGCACAAATTTAATAAAATAGGGTATCAGTCTGGATTAATGTAATAAAAAACAAAAAGAGCAATGGATTTAAATATATTGGTCCAGACTAATTTTGCGTTATATTTATTTTTCCAGACTTTTTGGAAATATTTAAATAAATTTAAAAACTTGAAAAGTATAGTTTGAAATTATGAAAATTGCATGGGTTATTTTAATACTTCTCTCTTCGTTATCCCTTAAGGGAGAGGATTTATTCATGCTAAAAAATGACACTACCAACGTGGTTATTCTATCGAATAAACCTAAAGTATTTTACGATAGTTTAGAAATAAAAGCCTCCCGACACCGGGTAACAAAATGGGTCTATGGTCATTTGCTTCGTTCAACAAAAGTACCAGTCAACAAAGATTTACAATCATACGAATATTACAAAAGTTTTGAAAAAAAGACAATAGGAACAATTACAATAAAGCCATTGGATGTTTTTGGCCCGGATTTTAATGATACAGCGAAAATTACCGATATATGGTTAGAAAGTCTGGCAAACAAACTTCATTCAAGATCGAGTTTAAGTGTTATTCGGAAAAACCTTTGGATCAAAGAAGGCCAGCCATTGGATCCCAATCTTTTAATGGACAATGAACAGTTACTACGCAGCCTTCCCTATCTGAAGGATGTAAGAATAATTATAAAAGATGACCCTTTAAACGACAACTTGGTTGATATATTGATACTTACCAAAGACGTTTTTTCCTTTGGCCTTACCGGAGGAATTGGTGGAGTAAATAAAGGCAATATCGGAATCTACGATAAAAATATTTTGGGAATGGGTCATGAATTAGGAGCAAGCCTTGTTGCCAATACCAATCGATCACCATCTATTGGGTTTGATTCTTATTATGCCATAAACAATGTCAGTGGAAAATTCATCAACTTTTCAACCGGATATTCCGATACCTATCTTAGCAAAGCGATTTCAATTTCATTGGATCGGGATTTTTTAAGGCCGCAATCGGTTTATGCAGGAGGTTTAACAGCTTTACGAAGTTTCAGGTCTAACCGAATCAACGTTAATGATCCTGTTACCACTGATTCTACATTGAATTATCTCTATTTGGATGGATGGTACGGAAGAAGGTTAAAACTGGGAATTAATCGCAATGACAGCCGTTTCCAAATGACTTTATCAGGAAGAGTGAGGTATACTTCATTTTATGACCGTCCTGCGCCTGATATCCATAACAACCAATATTTTGCCAATAGCACCTTTTATTTAGGCAGCCTTAGCTTCTCAAAAAGATCATACGTCAGGGATTACCTGGTTTATAGTTACGGGATTACTGAAGATATACCAAAAGGATATCTTCACGAACTGGTTTTTGGATATGACCATAATGAGTTTGGTGATCGTTGGTATTCGCATGTCTTTTTATCGACCGGCAACATGTTTAAAAGTAAGTCCTTCTATTTGTACACTTCTTTGGGTTTGGGTACCTATTGGAAAAGAACCGGTATGGAGCAGGGAATGACTGATTTTAAGCTTAATTTTATTTCCCCCTTATTCCAGATATGGGGTGTAAAAGCCAGACAATTCATAAAAATGAATTATACTATTGGCATCAACCGATATGATATTGAAAACCTATTATTACTTAACAGTGATGGCATCAGGGGATTTGGAAGTCAAATTGAGAAAGGGAAACAGCGTCTGACCCTAAACGTTGAAAATGTATTTTTTCAAAACAGAGCAATCCTGAACTTTCAGACTGCTTTGTTTTCTTTTTTAGATGTTGGAGTCGTTGGCCCGGCCGATCAATCGATTTTTAAGCAGAGTTATTTTGCAGGTATCGGAGTTGGTCTGCGGATTAGAAATGAAAACCTTATTTTCAAGACTATCCAGATCCGGCTGGCTTTCTATCCTTTTAGTCCGGAGGATGTAAGCTCGGTTGGTTTTATTTTCGACGAAGTATCGAAAAACAGTTTTTACTCCTTTCAGCCACGCGGACCAGAACCTTTAAAGTTCCAGTAGATAAGTCCTATAAGTTATCCAGAAAATAGTTGCTTATTTTTTCCATCAGATGCAGTCGATCATTTCCCTTAACATTGTGTTCGTGAGTAGGATAGACAAAAAAATCAACCTGTTTATCCAGATCAATACATTTCTTCAGAAATTGAATGCTTTGCTGCATGACTACAGTCTGATCCTGAACGCCATGAATGATCAATAGTTTACCCTGAAGTTTTTCTGCATAATTCAGCATATTCGCGTTTTTGTATCCATCCGGATTTTCTTCAGGAGTGTCCATATAACGCTCGCCATACATGACTTCATACATGCTCCAGTCTACAACAGGTCCACCGGCAACAGCAACCTTAAAGATATCGGGATGTTTAAGTTTCAGATTAAGGGTCATAAATCCTCCATAGCTCCAGCCATGAACTCCAATCCGGTTAATATCGACATATGGTAGTGATTTCAAATAATCAATCCCTTTCATTTGGTCGTCTGATTCAGCAACTCCTAAATTCCTGTGAATGATATCTTCGAATGCTTTTCCCCTGTTTTCAGACCCCCTGTTATCCAGGGTGAATGAAATGTAACCTTTTGAAGCCATGTAATATTGCCACCAACGGGCGGAATTCTTCCATGTTTTATTGACCAGCTGATCATGGGGCCCTCCATAAACATATACAATGACAGGATATTTTTTAGAGGCATCGAAGTTATTCGGTTTAATCATCCGGCAATACAAATCAGTGATCCCATCAGCAGCTTTAATTGTAAATACAGTATTCTCACCCAGTTCAAAATCCTTTAATGTATTTTGAGCCTTAAAGAGAATCTGTTTATGGCTATCTTTCATTGAGACTAAATCAACCTGGCCAGGCACATCGGTACTTGTCCATGAATCGAGAAGATACTGTTGACCAGGTGAAAGTATTCCTGAATGAGTACCTGCATCTTCAGATAGTTTATCGATCTTTCCAGAACGAATATTTATCCGGTAAAGATTACGTTCGAGCGGACTCTGCACAGTAGCTTCGAAGAACATGGATTTTTCCTCTGAGTCGAACCCCAGCAATTTGGTAACTTCCCATTCGCCCCTGGTAACCTGGGAAATCTGGGTACCGCTTGTATTATAAAGATAAACATGGTTCCAGCCATCTCTTCGGCTTTGATAGTAAAACTTATCGGGATCATTTTTCGAGAAAAGTATTGGATGAACCGGTTCAACATATCGCTTGTCCTGTTCTTCAAAAAGGGTTTTAATAAGTTCTCCGGTTGCAGCGTCATAACGATTCAACTTCATGTGATCTTGTTCGCGGTTTAACTCCTGAATATAGATGCTTTTCCCATCAGGACTCCAGCATATGTTGGTGAGGTAATGATCGTCCGGCCCTCCGGTTTTCATGTAAATGGTCTGTTTGGCTACCAGGTTATATATTCCAAGGGTTACCTGATGACTGGTCATCCCGGCCATTGGATATTTAACATTTACCAATTTTGCTTCACGTGCCATGTAATCAACAAGGGGATAATCCCCCACCATTGTTTCGTCCATATGATAAAATGCAAGCTGATTTCCTGAAGGAGACCAAAAAGTGCCTTTCTCGATACCAAATTCGTTACGGTGAACTGCTGCACCATTGATGACATGCAAATCTTTATCAGCAGTGATCTGCTGAATCCCTGTAGCACCAGTGATATATAAATTGTTCTTTATCGTATAAGCAAGGGTTGAATTACCTGTACAAAAATCAAGAAGATCAGCATCCTCAGGATAAGCATAGCATGTAACAACCGATTTATTTTCAAGATTGAGAACTACAAGATGCTTATCAACCGGGAACCAGATTTGCGATTCGTTGATGAATGAAAACCGGGGGAATGCGTCCTGCTCCTTTATATTTTTTTCTTTCAATGCAATGTTCAGGTTTGCAAGCGAAAGCAATTCCACCGAATCTTTAGACTGTATAGTATACTGAAACAGATTGTTATTCTTAATCATCACATAATGCTTCGCATCTTTCCATTTCAGTTGTTCCGGCATTGCAGGTCTTAAATATGAACTGCTGCCAAGAGTGGCATCTTTCAGACTCAATGTCTTTTGTGCACTGACATTTAAAATGAAGAAAAACACAATGAATAGGACGAAAATCTGTTTCATGTTCTAAGTTTGATAGGTTCTTTATTCTAAGTTATTTCTAATATCTGTTTTGATTAAAGGACTAAAATCCTTAATAATCAAGATGAATAATCCGGATGCAAATGTATACTGAAAAAACAATTAGAAAACACTTCGTTAGCTGAATAAACTCATAATTTCTTCTTCGCATACAACACTTAGCGGATTGTTTGAACTGATGAACTTTTCGGCCAATGCCGATTTCTTTGATTTCAGTGTCTGAATCTTTTCTTCGATTGAATCTTCAGTGATAAAACGGTAAACGAATACCTTTTTGTCCTGCCCTATGCGGTGTGCACGGTTTATGGCCTGATTCTCAGCAGCAGGATTCCACCAGGGGTCAATAATGAAAACGTAATCGGCTGAGGTGAGGTTAAGCCCTACCCCACCGGCTTTAAGCGAGATCAGAAAGATATGATTATCCGGGTCTTCCTGGAACTGCCTTATAACCTCCTGCCGATCCACAGTTTTCCCGGTCAGCTTTGAGTATTTCCAGTCTTTCGATTCTATTTTAGTCTGAAGCAATTCCAGATGTTTGACAAATGAAGAGAAGATCAATACCTTATGGTTTTCTGCAACCAGGTTTTTCAGGCATCGATAGATTTCATTGAATTTCCCTGATTCCGATTCATCTTCTTTACTTACAAGAGAAGGATGGTTTGCCAACTGACGAAGTTTTGTCAATCCCTGAAGGACAACAAGAGCCGATTTCTTCATTCCATTCGTCTCGATGTTTTTAAGTATGGCGTTCCGGATAGCTGACTTTTCGGTATCGTAAGTTTCCCTCTGTGCATCGGTCATTTCGCAAAAACGGATCTGCTCAGTCATTGCAGGCAGATCACTGGCAACTTCCTCCTTAGTTCTTCTAAGTACAAAGGGGCGAATCAGTTTTTGTAATTTCTCCTGCTGATCGGGATCATTCTTTTTCTCGATCGGAGTGATAAACTCGCGTTTGAAATAAGGCAAACTTCCAAGCAATCCTTTGTTTAGAAAGTTAAGCTGCGACCATAAATCAGACAATGAATTCTCAATTGGTGTTCCTGTAATGACCAGTTTATATTTTGACCGGACCTCAATAATGCTCTTATAGGTTTTAGAGCTCGGATTTTTAATGTTCTGACTCTCATCAAGGATCAGGTAATAAAAATTGAATGACCTAAGCATCTCATAATCGTTTCGTAAGGTTCCGTAGGTCGTTAGAATCACATCATAAAACCGTACAGCCGATGCCATTTTATTCGACTTATTCCGTTGGCTGCCAATATGTTTGTAAACGTTAAGCGATGGAGCAAATTTATTAATTTCATTGGCCCAGTTGTGTACCAGTGAAGTTGGCATTACGATCAATGACGCAGGCTGAATTTCAGTAGAAGTTGTCCCTGATTCGAAAAGTGAAAGTTGAATAATATGATCTGTTTCCGGTTCTTCCAGAAATGAAAGTGTATTCTTCTTCCTGATTTTCAATAGGAGTGCAAGTGCCTGAATTGTTTTACCAAGTCCCATATCATCAGCAAGACAACCACCCAACTGGTTTTCATATAAATGATACATCCATGAAAACCCCTCGCTTTGGTAACCCCTCAACTGTGCATTTAAATCTAAAGGAATATCTATAGGTTGAATAAACCCTGAATTAATTTGTTCCAGATTATTGAAATAACGCTGATCAATACCTCTGAACTTATCCTGTAACAGCTGGAAATGATGTTTTTTAAGTTTCAGTATATTACCGTCGACCTTGGCAAACGGAAAGATATCGCGATACGAAGCAAACCACTCAAGTGGAAGAATTGCAATTTCTCCTGATGGAAGTTCAAACTCCCTGATATCATTTAGGATATATTTACGAAGTTTGATAAAGGGAATCTGGTAATCCCCAAATTTGACCATTGCATGAATATCAAACCAGTCTTCATTGCTCTTTATTTGAATTTCGAGCAACTGATTTCCTGTAAAATATTTCTTTTTGAGCTTATTCTGTTGAATCTGGTATCCGGAATCATCAAGTTCTTTCCGATTTTTAGCTAACCATTGAATAGCCCTGTAATAATTTTCTACTTCAGGCTTTTGTTTATCTTCATCCGGTGACCAAAAACCATTGAGGTACTTCAGCCCGAGTTCCTTCAGTAATCCGAGCTGTTCCTCCTCCCATTTTCTGTCACGAACAAATTTCTTGAATAAATAGTTTCCATGGCTCTTTTCAAAACTCACAAACACACTGGAAACTGCATCAGCAAGATACAGATTATTTTCATACTTAAATTTCACAATCAGAACCGGGTACAATGATAGGTCTTGCTCAAGTGATAGGATGGTCTTTCTTGGCGGAAGACTTTCGATAATGTCAAATCCGGTGGCAATGACCTTTGATTCCTTAATTGTATTCAGGACAAACGACTGGTAATATTTATCTTCAGACTGTTTGGGAATCGAAACTGACTCCTTAGTCAAAAATGGAATTATCTTTTTCCCTGAAAGTTGCTTGAAAATGTATAGTTGATTCAAATGTACAAAACAACAAGGCGTGGTACATACCATACGGATTGTCTTGTGCAATAATTCGACCGGTGCCCCTTCGTGATTTATCTTTAACTGATATTGGGTACCAGTCTCATCCCGGTTAAAGTAAAATACACTTTCCGAAAAGGTCTGGTTGATCAGGATTGCATCTTCATCGTAGAGGTGTGAATATTTCGCCTGTTTGAAAAACAATCGTGTATTTCCCTTCATAAGTAGTAAAACACACCTGAAAATGTATTTGTCGATATAAGGAATGATGTGTTTTTGAAACAACTCACCTTCCATATTCTGAAAGAAGGTAGTTTTATCTCCTTTCTTTGAGAACTTTTTCACCAGGTTTTCATCACTGTAGTTTTCGATGAACTTAAGTAATTCCAGTTCTGTATCGTTCAATACTACTTCTCCACTTTTATAATCACGTAGTTTAACAACCTTTTTTACAGAGTAATACGAACGTTCTTTCTCAATTAACAGAGGCACAAAAATATTGCCAAGAGCACGATGTTCTGATATTGCGATGATAAATTCCTGAGTCAACTTTTATCGGTTTATTGAATGTAAAACTTCCTGAACAATTATTTATTTGGTCTTTCAGGCGCAAACAAAACTTTAAAGATAAGACTTTCTTGTTTGGGTCAGCCTATAAAAATATCAGCAAGGATAATTTCTGCTTTTAATACAAACGTTTAAACTGTTCTAAAAAGTTTAATGACAATTAGATTAGAGCCTTCAAACACCATCCAATAGAATGTAATTACCTGTTTATCAAGGTATATATTGAATTATACTTCAACTTTATTAATGAAATATCCTCTCTAATCTGCATACTCTTGGCGCAAGCCTCTTAACACTCAGTTAAGATTAGTCTTCAAATAACTTAACCTTGCAAAAAAGAAAAGCCTAATGGGTATATATTCTTTGTACAATGTTATTTTTGGCGTTCATTTCAAAAAACTATTTAAACTAGTATAATGAACCAGATAGTAGAGAAGGTTCTTTTTTCCGAAAAAGTAGCCAAGTTTGTTGTTGATGCTCCGCGAATTGCCCGTTCGCGTAAGCCTGGTCATTTTGTGATCATACGAGTAGATGAAAAAGGTGAGCGCATTCCGCTTACCATTGCCGGAGCTGATCCTGTAAAAGGAACTATTGATTTAGTGGTTCAGAAAATGGGAGTCAGTTCTTCAAAATTATTCGAATTGAATGAGGGGGATTCTATTCTTGATGTAGTTGGTCCGCTTGGGAAAGCTACTCATATTCATAATGCAGGAACGATATTGGCTTGTGGTGGTGGAGTTGGGGTTGCACCCATGTTACCCATTGTTGAAGCTTTCAAAAAAGCAGGAAGCCGCGTTATTTCCATTTTAGCTGCCCGCAATAAAGACCTGATTATTCTGGAAGATGAGATACGAAAATGGTCAGATGAGGTGATTATCATGACTGACGACGGATCCTACGGAACAAAAGGATTGGTTACTGCAGGTGCTGAAGCCGTTATACTACGCGAAAAGGTGGACGAATGTATTGCCATTGGTCCTGCCGTGATGATGAAATTTACTTCGCTTCTGACAAAAAAATACGAGATACCTACACAGGCCAGCCTGAATGCCATCATGGTGGATGGAACCGGCATGTGTGGTGCCTGCAGGGTCAGTGTCGGAGGACATACTTTATTTACCTGTATCGATGGACCTGAATTTGATGCCCACCAGATAGATTTTAACGAGTTAATCATGCGATTGGGTGGATATTCAGCAGAGGAAATGGTAGCTAACGAACGGTATTTGAAACTCAATTAATCATTAGAAAATGTCAACAAACAACGAATATCTTCGGAGTGAACGCGACAAAGAATGGCGTACCGAATTAAGAAAAAAGATTGCAGCTAAGGATCGTACAGCAATGATCAGAGTCCGGATGCCTGAGATGGATCCTTCTGTCCGCATACGATATCAGGATAGGGAAGTAAATATGGGCTTAAGTGAAACACAGGCCCAATCCGAAGCCGCCAGGTGTCTCGATTGTGTGAATCCAACCTGTATTGAAGGATGCCCTGTAAGCATTAACATTCCAAAATTTGTCAAATATATTGAATTGGGAAGTTTCCTTGAAGCAGCAAAAACCCTTAAAGAAACTTCAGCACTTCCAGCAGTTTGCGGTCGTGTCTGCCCTCAGGAAAAACAGTGTGAAGCCACCTGTTTCTATACCCTGAAATTAAAAAAAGAACCTGTTGCAATTGGCCATTTAGAGCGTTTTGCAGCCGACTATGAACGCGAAAGCGGATTTATGTCTGTGCCTGAAGTTGCACCCTCAAACGGGATAAAAGTAGCCGCTATAGGCTCAGGTCCTGCCTCCTTGTCCTTTGCCGGCGACATGATAAAGCTGGGTTACGATGTCACCGTTTTTGAAGCACTTCATGAAATAGGCGGCGTATTGAAATACGGAATTCCTGAATTCAGGCTTCCAAACAAGATTGTGGATGTTGAACTTGACAACCTTCAGAAGATGGGAGTTAAATTTGTCAGGAACTTTATTGTAGGAAAAACAGCCAGCTTCGATGATTTAAAGGCAGAAGGTTTTGAAGCCTTCTTTGTAGCCAGCGGAGCCGGTCTGCCACGTTTCATGAATATTCCGGGAGAAAACTACAATGGGATTCTTTCTTCAAACGAATACCTCACAAGGGTCAACCTGATGAACGCAAGCAAGGATGAATTTGATACTCCGGTCATCAAAGGCAAAAACGTTGCGGTAATTGGTGGCGGAAATACCGCCATGGACTCTGTTCGTACTGCAAAAAGACTTGGTGCTGAGCGTGCTATCATCATATACAGACGCTCGCGTGCCGAAATGCCTGCCCGTATAGAGGAAGTTCATCATGCTGAAGAAGAAGGCATAGAGTTTTTGAATCTGGCCAATCCGGTTGAATATTTCGCCGATGAAAAAGGGAAAGTAAATCGCATGCGCGTTCAGCGTATGGTGCTTGGCGAACCTGATGCCTCAGGCCGTCGCCGTCCTGTCGTTCAGGAAGGTTCAGAATATGACATCCCGGTTGACCTGGTAATTGTTGCCGTTGGTGTTTCGCCTAACCCGCTCATCCCTTCAGAAGTAAAAGCTCTGAAAGTAAGCAAATGGGGTACCATCGAAGTAAACGAAGAAACCATGCAGAGTTCTATTCCTGAACTATTTGCCGGAGGTGATATTGTAAGGGGCGGTGCAACCGTAATTCTGGCAATGGGAGACGGACGAAAAGCTGCCGCCTCCATGGATCAATACCTTAAGGAAAAGCATCAGCAGACAAATTAATTTTTATCTTTAACGACCAATCTAATTGTCATGGCAAATATATCAACCCGATTCTTCGGACTCAATTTAAAAAGCCCGGTAATAGCTGCAAGCAGCAGCATGACCGGTCATGCAGAACAAGTAATCAAATTGGCTGAGGCTGGTGCCGGTGCCGTTGTATTAAAGTCAATCTTTGAGGAAGAAATTTATCACGAATTGCAGGAAGAGCTCAGTCTTCGCACCGATATTCATTCTGATCCTGAATATCTGGATTACTTTGACTATGTAATTAAGGATGAAAACATCAAGAAGTATATCCGCCTGATTTCTGAAGTAAAAGCAAAAACATCTGTCCCCATTGTTGCAAGCATAAACTGTGTGAGTTCAAATGACTGGGTCTTATTTGCCCGGAAGATAGAAGAAGCAGGTGCGGACGCCCTGGAACTAAACATGTTCATTACACCTTCTGACATTTCAAAAACAGCCGAGAACAATGAACAGTTTTACTTTGAAACTATTTTCAGAATTCTTCAGGTAGTAAAGATTCCGGTGTCCATTAAAATTAGCCACTACTTTTCCAATCTTGCCGGATTTGTTGAGAAATTATCTCATTCAGGAATAGCCGGAATCACGATTTTCAATCGTTTCTATAACCCTGATATTGATATTGAGACACAAAGTGTTGTAGTTTCTGATGTTTTAAGTTCTCCGCACGATTACCTGATGACACTGAAATGGACTGGGATATTATCAGGCCTCTGCAGATGTGACCTTTCGGCTACAACAGGAATCCATTCTGCCGAAACCGCTTTGAAATTCATATTTGCAGGCGCTTCTGCCGTTCAGATTGCGTCAGTCTTATACCATGAAGGACCTTCTGCCATTACCCGAATGAATCTTGAAATCTCTGACTGGATGGATCAGAAAGGGTTTAAGTCATTAGTTGAATTTAAAGGCACATTGAGTCAAACAGCTTCCTCTGAACAAGCCTGGGAAAGGGTTCAATTTATGAAGTACTTCGGAGAAAAAGCTTTCTAAAGATCTCGAATAACCTCTATCGGATATTTCGGATATATATATACTGAAAATGTCAATGCTTGCAGGATAAGCATTGACATTTTTGCATTATAAGAACTATTCAAGTGTTGTAATCTATTACGGATCACTTAAGATAAATAAGGTTAGGAAACTAGTAGTTGACCTATCCCGAATAACCAGGACAATCCCTATTCATATGCTTTCCAGATAGGGTTGCTTCTATTCTCTGTTGTAAACAGTATAATAGAAACTAATCTCAATAACCGATCAATCCATCAGTTGAACCGGAGAAAAATATATTCTATGTACATAAGGAATTCCATTTTAGTTAGGGTCTGCTGAAAAACTCATAATATTCAGTGCTTCAATAAAATGAACGCATTAAACTAAAAACAGGTGTCAGGAAATTTGAAGTAAAACTGCAATCCCGAGTAATCGGGATGCACCGACCTCGTGTCGTGTGATATGCCAAAATATTTCTTGTCCAAATGTTATGCGCTTCTGCTCTATTGTGTCGCTTTCAATGAACCTTTGACCCTTTAAATTATTAGAAGCTTATTCGAAGGTTATTCGAAGGTTATTCGAAGATGTTTCAATTTTATTCTAATAATCTTCGAATAGGTTTCTAATAATTAATGAATAAGTTTCCAATAATTTGAGAGTCTGTTAGCTGTCCAGTAATTGGGAGAACCAAACAACACTTTAACCTTCCCGCCTGACTCAGCTAGGACTGGGCGGGCAGGGAACAGACAATGGTTTTTAGAATTAATACAAGGACAGGAAATCTGATCCATCAATTTCCACGTTTTAATGCCGTTTCAATTGTATAACTATTTGGATCCATCTGGTTTTACAGCAGACCCTGGTTATAATCCAACTTAGGCAATCACGTGTTATTTTAGAGTTCAGGGTATGTTGTCGATGTGGTTTTCAAGATTGATTGCGATTTTAATGCGATTTGTTTTACTTTTGTGTTCTGTTAAATTTTCAAAGAACCATGAAGTTATTTATTTCAATAGGGTTGCTTTTTATTCTTTTTATGAATCCGTCAATGGGTTTTTCACAGAAGGAAAATCTCAAGGAGGTTGAAATATCTGGTGTGAGATATCTGTTGCGTCCGGTGAAAAAGGGTGAAACTGTATTCAGCATTTGCCAAAAGTATAAAGTCACTCAAAAAGAGCTGACTTTGGCAAATCCCGGTCTTACTACAGTATTGGAAGCAGGGACGACCGTTAAAATTCCAATCGGTAAAGTTGCTGAAGAACCTAAAAAACAAGAAGCAAAAACAATACAGGCACCTGAAGCAGAATATTACTACCATAAAGTAGCAGATAATCAAACTGTATCTTCAATCGCCAGACAATACGAAATTACTGCCAAAGATCTGATCAGGAATAATCCTGAGTTGGCAAATGGGTTGGTAATCGGACAGGTTTTGAAAATCCCGGTAAGTAAATATGATTCAGATGTCCAGTCAGGAAAAGAATCTTCACCGGTTTCAGGAGAAAAGGAAAGCCCTAAGGATTATACCATTCATCCTGTTGTTTCAGGAGAAACCTTATACAGCCTTGAGCGAAAATACGGCGTTACGAACGAGGAAATGCTGAAGCTTAACCCTTCTCTTCAAAATGGTTTAAAATGGGGAACAAAACTTAAAATCCCTATAAAAACAAGTAATATATCTGAAAGCAAAACTGACAACAATACTGTAATTCAGTCAATAGCAATCGCTCCACCGGTCAATTCGACTGGATCGGTAACGGCAGAATGCCAGCCATCTGCTGGAAATAATAATCAGAAATACAGGGTTGGACTTCTTTTGCCACTTAATCTTCCGGGAAATGACAAGATTGATCAGGGGGGATTAAATAAGGATCTTCTGCTCAGTAAAATCAATATAAATAATCACCCAATCGTTTCTGAAATTACTGATACTACTCTCAACGTAAATGGTGTTAACATTGATCCGAAAGCTGAAAGTTTCCTTGAGTTTTATGAAGGGGCCATCCTTGCAATGGATAGTTTGAAGAGAACGGGTATGAATATTGAGTTATTTGTTTTTGATGTAACCAATCAACAGATGATTAATGCGATTCTTCAATTGGAAGAATTCCGTGACTTGAACCTGATTATTGGCCCCGTTTATCCTGAGCTTCAGGAATCAGTAGCTTCCTTTGCGGCAAAGAACCGTATTCCAATGATCTCGCCACTTTCTTCAGCCGGGAACTTCGAACAAAACAATTCATGGTATTTTAAGGTTAATCCAACGAAAGAATTTCAGCTCGAACAGACTGCTAATTACATTGCAAACGAGTATTCAAAAAAGAATTTCTTTCTGCTCCAGCAAAGCGGGAATTCATCATCATCTGATGCCCAGCTGGCCACTCTTTGTAAAGCGAAACTGGCAAACCGTTCAGGAAAACAGTTATTTCACGAGTACAATTTGCAAGAGAATGGAGTGAATTCAATAAAACCTCTGATGGACGAAAATGGGGAGAATATTTTTGTTATTCCGACCGATAACGAAGCACAGGTAAGTGTAGCTGTTACCAACCTGACTGCATTAGCCGAACATTACAACATTGTACTGTTGGGAACCCCAACGCTAACGAGGCTGAAAAGCATTCAGACGGAAAACTATCATCGTATCCGGTTGCGTTACCTATCGCCATATTTCGTTGATTATACAAAACCATTGGTAAAAAGGTTTGTCGGGAATTACAGGAAAACTTTTTCAGCTGAACCTTCCCAGTTTAGTTTTCAGGGATTCGATGTTTCGTACTACTTTCTTAGTGCACTCTTTAAATATGGTAAGGATTTCAGGGCCTGTTTACCCAACTATCCAATGGAGTTAACACAGATGGTTTTTAATTTCGGGAAAGTGGCTCCAATGGGCGGTTCCATGAATCACGGAATGTTTGTGACAGGCTATGAACGCAACTTTGATGTGGTCAATTATGGTATAGCCGGAGAAAATGGAGAAAAGTAAAAGCCCTGTTTATTATTTCAACACGACCTTTTCACTTTTGATTTCACGTCCAATAAAAGTTGAAGCATTCTTTTCAAAGATTTCGTCATTTTCAGTGGAGTAATATTTTACAATACCTGACTTTGTACATTTATCATCCAATTCCGGGTGACGTCTTAGATATTCTACCAGTTTTGAACTCACTACCTTTCCCTGTTCGAGCAGATGAATATTCTCAGGGACAAATTTCCGGATGGTTGGCAGTAGTAAAGGATAATGGGTGCAACCAAGTATGATTGAATCAATTTCAGGATCTGCAGCTAGCAGGTTACTGATATTCTTACCCACAAAGTAATCTGTGCCTGATGAATCAATTTCATTGTTTTCAACTAAAGGAACCCATATAGGGCAAGCCTCCTGAGTTGTTTTAAGCACTTTACCCCCAGCCCACTTCTCCAGTTCAATCGGATAAGAATTTGAAAGTACCGTTCCAACTGTTCCCAGGATACCAATATGACCATTTGAGGTATATTCACCAATAGATTCAACAGCAGGACGTATAACACCCAACACTCTAAGGGTTGGATCCATCAGCGGCAAATCATGCTGCTGAATGCTTCTTAAGGCTTTAGCGGATGCTGTATTACATGCCAGGATGACCAATGGACAGCCCATCTCAAATAGCTTCTTTACAGCCTGAAGGGTATATTCATATACAACCTCAAATGAGCGCGAGCCATAAGGAGCACGGGCATTATCGCCCAGATATATAAAATCATATCCTGGCAAATCACTTAGAAATTCCTTGAGAATAGTTAATCCCCCGTATCCGGAATCGAAAACACCAATAGGTCGAAAACATGTATCCATTGAATCTTAAGTTTCAATAAAAATAAAGAAAAAAGCCATCTCCTGGAGATGGCTTTTATAATTATTAAGCTAAAAACTTATTTTTTTACCGGAGCAGCCTTTTTCTCTGTTTCAGGGGCCTTTTCTGCAGCTGGCATTTTATCCAATTCAGCTTTAACAAAAGGCATAATATCCAAACTTTCTTTTGAATTGTAAAGAATTGTTCTCGAACTCATATCGAATACATAGAGCAAACCTTTTTCTGCGCCAACTGCTTTTATTGCCTTGTCAGCCCTATCAAAAACCGGTTTTAATAATTCAGTCTGTTTGGTCTGAAGTTGTTGTTGAGCACTCGACTGATAAGTCTGAATCCGTTCGTTCATGGCATTCAGGTCTTCTTCCTTCATTTTTCTTACCGTTTCAGATAATGAATCTTTTTTGGTGTTATAAGCCAGATATTTTGTCTGAAACTCTTTCTGCATAATTCCAAGAGCATCCTCCAATTCCTTTTGATAGGCATTGAATTGTTTCTCAGCTACAGCTCTTTCGGGCATAACCTGGATGAGACCTTGTAAATCAATATGACCGAATTTGGGAGCTTGAGCATTGGCAAATCCTGCGGAAAGCAACAATATTCCTAAGGCACAAATTTTGAAAACACTTTTCATACTTTTTAGATTAAATTTATTGTGACAAAATTAAAATATTAATTTTTATAACCAAGCTTGGTGAGTACCTGATCTGATAGATCAAACTTTGGGTTTGTATAGATTAAGGTAATTCCATTAGCCTTATCGAAAATTATAGCATAATTCCCTTCAGTAGAGATGCCCTGAATCGCATTAAAGATATCGTCCTGAATTGGCTTTATAAGACCCTGACGTTTTTTAAACAAATCACCGTCACGACCAAAATACTTACGCTGTAAATCCTTATATTCCTTCTCTTTGGTGACAATAACATCTTCACGTTTGCGTTTCATCTCATCCGAGAGTAATACACTTTCAGATTGAAAGTCTTTATACATCTGATCTAATTCAGTATGCATAGATTCCAGTTCCTTCTGATACTGTGCAGATAACTGGTCCAATTGTTCCTGAGCAGCTTTATAGGCAGGTATATTTCCAAGAATATACTCTGTGTCAACATATGCAAATTTTTGTGCAAATGTAGTAGCCGTTGCAAGCAATAAAATTCCGGTAATAATAACCAATTTACTCATGGTAATCTATTTTAAATTGTTTCGTGAGAGCTATAATAGCAAATTCCAGACCAAAATTATGAATTAAAACTGCTGACCGATAACGAAATGGAATTGACTTCCTGCAGCATCGCTTTGACCTGCAACCGGATCAAATCCATACCCCCAGTCAATACCCATCAAACCGAACATCGGTAAAAAGATTCTAACTCCTGCACCGGCAGATCTGTGAATTTGGAAAGGGTTGTAATCGCTGAAATTATTCCAGGCATTACCTGCTTCGAGAAATGTAAGCACATAAATGGTCGATGATGGTTTCAACATAACCGGATATCGAAGTTCCATAGAAAGTTTATTATAAAGGTTTGATCCATAACCTGTACTCAAACTATAGTCTTTGTATCCTCGCAGTGCCACAATATCACTTCCATAGAGGTTGTATCCAGACATACCGGACCCTCCAAGGCGAAATCCTTCGAAAGGTGACTGACGGTTTTTATCGTAATATCCCAGAAAACCGTATTCAAATTTAGTATGTAGAACCAAATTTGTATTCTTCGAAAGCGGAGAATACCAGTCGCCCTTAAACATCCATTTATGATATTCAATCCATTTGTATCGTTCCTCATTTGTCAATTTTGGATTGCTATAATCAACACCGTTCAATAAGGAATAAGGAGGTGTAAGTTGAAGGGAAAGTACAAAATTAGATCCGCGACGGGTATATAATGGATTGTCCAAAGAGTTTCGTCCAAAAGCTGTTTTAAAGCTGAAATTGTTGAACCCACCATTTCCATTTCCCGTTCCAGTATTAAGGAAATAATAATAACCGGCCATATTCTGAAGATCATAGTGCTGAAATGACAGTTCATGATACAGCGTAAAATAATCATCTGGCCAGTTTAAACGATAACCATATCCAACAGCAAAGGCAGTTGTAATCTGTATCTGATCAGCAGTCCCCGCAGCGTTAGAATAGACATAGGTTGTACCTGGGTCGACTGTATTGTAACCGTATCCATAACCATAAGGTGAATAAGTGGAACCATATGGAGAATACGCTGATCCACCAATACCACTCGTGCCATATGGACTGGAAGCGCTACTTAATGAGTTGTTCGCTGAGTAGTTAACTTTTGAGTAGGATAATGATACTGTAAATGAATTTGGTTTTCTACCACCGAACCATGGCTCAGTGAAGGATACACTGTATGATTTATAAAATGCACCGCTTGTTTGTGCTTTCAAACTTAAAGATTGACCATCTCCTGTTGGCAAAGGCTTCCATGCTTCTTTGTTAAATATATTACGAACAGAGAAGTTTGAAAACTTCAATCCAACAGTCCCTACAAACATATTAGCTCCCCATCCTCCTGACAACTCAATCTGGTCATTGGCTTTTTCAACAAGCTGATAATTGATATCAACAGTTCCATTTTCAGGATGTGGACGCACATCCGGATTTATGGCTTCCGGATCAAAGTGCCCCAACTGCGATAACTCTCTAACAGTTCTTATAATAGCTGATTTATCAAACAAATCGCCAGGCAATGTACGGAGTTCTCTTCGGGCTACATGTTCATTTGTCTTAGTATTTCCTGTTATCATTATTTTATCAATTGTTGCCTGTCTGCCTTCATAAAGACGCATCTCGAAATCGATCGAATCAGATTCAATTTTTGTCTCAATAGGTGAAAGGTTAAAGAACAGATAGCCATGATCTAAATAAACACTACTCACTGCATCCTCATCATCTTTTGTTCTCTTATCAAGAAGTTTTTGATCAAATACATCGCCCTTCTTAATACCCAATACTGATTTCAGGTAATCACTTGGATAGACTGTATTTCCAACCCATTTTATATTTCTGAAATAATACTTGTTACCTTCATCAACCCAAACATCCAGACGAACTCTGCTGCCTTCAAGTTTAGTTATTGAATCTTTCAAAATTGTAGCATCACGGTAACCTTTTTCATTGTATTTTTTAATCAGGTTAATTTTGTCCTCAGTGTATTTTTCAGATAGAAATTTCTTCGAACTAAAAAAATTTCTAAGTTTTTTAGCCTTAGTTTTTTTCATAGACCCTTCCAGCATACCTGATTTGAGATTATTATTTCCATGAAAAACAATCTCTCCTATTTTTACCTTTTCCTTTTTATTAACATTGATATCGAGAATTACACTGTTTGTTTGAGTAGTATCATCACGTTGAATGATATTCACATCAGTATTTAAGAATCCCTTTTCCAGAAAAATATTCTTGATTGCCTTCTTTGCAGTATTAACCTGGTTATCGGTAACCTGGCTTCCTTTTAGAAGTAAAACTTTCTTGGTAATATCATCTTTCTCTGATTTGGATACACCATTAAAATTTACTTCAGCCAACCTTGGGCGTTCCTGTAAATTAATCCGAAGCCAAATATTATCACCTGAAATTTTATCAGCAGTAATTTTAACGTCAGAAAACAAACCGTGATTCCAAAGCTTCTTTATTGAATTGGTAATGGCATCACCCGGCACCATAATTTTATCTCCAATGCTAAGACCTGAAATTTGAAGTAATACTTGTGTATCCAGATAACGAATCCCCTGAACATCAAGCCCTGCAATGACATATTCTTTTGGACTGGAATAATAAATTGAAAAGTTAGTGCTGTCGCTTTTAGCTTCCTGAGAAAAAACCTTTATGCTGATAAACAGCAGAACAATTAACAGTTGTATTTTTTGCATTCTCTTCGTTATTGAATTAGCTTACTATTTGTTGACTAGTCTTACCAAACCTTCTTTCCCTATTCTGAAAGTCATAAATGGCCTCAAATAAATCTTCTTTCCTAAAATCGGGCCACAATTTAGGGGTAAAATATAATTCGCTGTATGCAATCTGCCACAATAAAAAATTGCTGATCCGACACTCACCACTTGTTCTTATAAGTAATTCAGGATCAGGCATGTCAGAAGTGTTAAGAAAACAATTCATCAAGTCATAATCTATTTCTGAAGGATCAACTTTTCCTAATTTCACCTGCTCTGCGATTCGCTTTACCGCTTCAACAATTTCCCATTTTGAGCTATAACTCAAAGCAAGTACAAGTGTTAATCCTGTACTTGAATTTAGTTTATCGATTGACCATTTTAATTTATCCTGAACATTTTGAGGAAGGCTTTTTACATCTCCGATTACCCTAAGGCGAACATTACTTTTAAGTAATTCATCTGTTTCTTCTGAGATAGACTGGACTAAAAGTCCCATCAACGCATCGACCTCCTCCTTAGGTCGTGCCCAATTTTCGGTTGAAAAAGCATATAAGGTTAAATATTCTACTCCAATTTCACTTGCACCTGCAACAACAGAACGAACAGCTTCAACACCGTGTTCATGCCCAAAAGTCCGTTCATTTCCAAATTGAGCAGCCCAGCGTCCGTTACCATCCATAATGATGGCCACGTGCTTGGGTATTCTATCTTTTATAAGTTTATCTCTAAATATCATTTCAAATCATTTATACAATCTCTTATTGAATTCACAGTCCAAAAATAATCTGAATATACATTAATTACTCTTTTCTGTTACTATTCCAGATTCCCCAGTCCAGAATATTCTTTCTGGGGGTTCTTAATTCCCATTCCTTGTTACCGTAAATTAATTTATAAACCAGATGAACTCCCAAATAGGCAGTCCAATCGTTGTTATGCCACAAATCTGTATATTTAATCTGAACACTTGGTGTAACAGTAGTATTGGTATAACTAAGGGGATCATCCAGATTATCCAGTTTATCCGAAAATGATTTTCTCAATCCTCCTTCAATTCCTAACCCCCAACGTTTGCTAATATTGAATTTAAACCCCATACCGAAAGGTATTGTTGGCGATATTTCAGAACCAGCAACTTGTCCGGTGGCATAAGTAATATCATAATTATAAGTCTGCATCCCAATACCAGCAAAAAGGTAAGTCGAATATGGAGTTTCTTTTTGACCGACGATGTATTTCATATAATTGAACTCAAACTGCAGTGAAACATCCAGTACATTTTTACTGAAACTCCAGGGATTGGATTGAAACTCACCTTGTGCACCAATATTTCCATTAAATACATTAAATCTAAGTGCATACCTTGGATTAAAATTAAACCTGAGAAAACTCCCATAAGCCGGATTGACAGATTTCTGAATATCAATTTTTGTCATGTCGCCAAAATAGGTCCCTGCTCCTCCGAAAAAACCGACATCAACGCTCTGTTGCCCAAACGTTTCTATTGTCAGAAATCCAAATAGAAAAATTACCAAAATTTGCTTCATCGAAATTCATTTTTGAAAGGGTTTTTTACTCATTAAAACATTCAGGCACTATCATTTACATTCTGAACATAACACCTTTCAAGTGCTACAAAAGTAATACAATTCTGATATATTCATACCTGATGCATATTATAAAACCCAAATAGAGGTTAAAAATTGTTAAGCTACAGAAGAAATTAATTTCGCTTGTCCACGCCCCACATGAGTTTGTTACGAAGTGTTGAGAAAAAACTATGGTCTTTAAGTCTGATTGTCTTGACTTTAAAAGGAGCCTTTCGAATTTTCAACAATTCGGAAAAATAGATTGGTTCGGACTTGGAATCCACTGAAGTCAGGAAATGAAGCCCACGACCTTCAATCTGCAAAGTAATGGAATGATGATCAGGAACAACCAATGGTCTGACCGTCAGATTATGAGGAGCGATTGGACTAATAACAAAATTTTCAGAATCAGGTGTAAGAATTGGACCACCAACACTGAGAGAATAAGCTGTTGAACCTGTAGGTGTTGCAATAATTAAACCATCTGCCCAATAGGTATTCAAAAATTCACCATTCACATAGGTATGAATATTGATCATTGAAGACGAATCAAGTTTGGTGACAGTAATTTCATTCAAAGCATATTGAAATACGGATATATTATTATTTACAATTTCCAGTTCTAAAACGGTGCGTTCATCAATAATAATATTCCCTTCTATAATATCATTTAATGCTTTCTCAATCTCATCCCTGGGAATATCTGACAGAAACCCTAATCTTCCGGAATTAATACCCACAATTGGTATTGAACCGTTTTTGGCAACTATAAATGATTTCAAAAGTGTTCCGTCGCCTCCAAGGCTAAACAAATATGAAATATCATCGGGCAAATCGTTGCCATTTTCATATTGACCTGAAATTTCCGGGTTAATTCCGCATTCTTGCTGAAGGTATTCCATGAAAGGACGATAAACATAACTCTCAATCTCTTTTTCTTTAAACAGATTAAAAAGTTTCAATATTTCCTCGAAAAATTCCGGATTAACGGCAAGACCGTATAGTGCTATCTTCATGAAGGGATTTTTGAAACGGGATATTATATATTCATAAATTTCATCAACTGATCTAAACGGTCATCATACAAATTCTGTATAATTGAATCATCCATATAAACCGCTTTAATATCGTAATCATATCGTACAAAGGTTTGAATAATTGCAGATAAATCAATCACATTTATTTTCAGGGTCACAGTCATCAGTTTTGATTCAGTTTCCTGCGAAATATAAAAACTTAGAATTTTGGCATCATTCCCTTCCACAATCTGTGCAATTTGAGAAAGAGAATAGTCAATAGAGTTCAACTCCAGCACAATTACTCCTCCAGGCTCAGTAACAGCAACCAAATCAGCAAACTTCTGTACTAAATCAAAAACAGTAATTACTCCAACATACTGGTGATGCAAATCCAGAACCGGAACAGCAGTAAGTTTCAATAATGAAACAGTCGAAAAGATCTCGTATATATGCTGATTCGTATGGATATGCGGTGAAAGTAAATGATCAGAATAATCACCCACCGGTTTGTCAATAATATTCAGATCATAAATAATTTTGTCCGATATTAAACCAACCAGACTTTTCCCATCAACCACAGGTAAATGAGAAATCCTGAAAATTTCCATCCAGTTTAAAGCCTTCTGACCGCTATCAGTCAGGCGCAACGGAGGAACAACTTCAGATAGAAGGTCTTGTGCTATCATTATTTTAAGTTTTCAATATGCTTTGAATCAAATCTAAATCGTAAATTGCGCCAATTAAATTTAGATCATGACCAGACTTAGTGTAAATATAAACAAAATAGCAACATTACGAAATTCTCGCGGAGGAAATACACCAAATGTTCTCGATGCTGCAATTAACTGTCAAAAATTTGGTGCCGAAGGAATTACTGTACATCCCCGACCGGATGAAAGGCATATTCGCAGGCAGGATGTTTTTGACATTAAACCACATATAACCACAGAGTTAAACATAGAAGGATACCCCAGTGAAGATTTTATTCAACTCGTGATTGCTGTAAAGGCAAATCAGGTAACATTAGTTCCCGACAACATTACTCAGCTTACTTCAGATCATGGTTGGGACACTCACGCCAATCTTTCTTTTTTAAAAGATGTTATTGCCCGCTTCAAAGCCGAGGGTATCCGAACTTCTGTTTTTGTTGATCCTGATCCTATTGCTATTGAAGGAGCTATGGAAACCGGTACTAATCGCATTGAATTATTTACTGAGCCATTCGCCAAAATCTATCCGGTTGATCCAATCCGGGCTGTAGCACCATTTAAAGAAGCAGCCAAACTTGCCCATCAATTTGGATTGGGAATCAACGCAGGACACGATTTAAGCCTCAAAAACCTTCGATTCTTTCATGATCATGTGCCTTTCCTTGACGAAGTTTCAATAGGTCACGCACTGATAGCAGATGCTCTATATATGGGGTTGCGTGCAACAATTCAGGATTATCTATATTGCCTGCAATAACCAACTATGAATTTGTTTTACCGAGTTGAAGGCACTGGCAAGCCAATTGTAATTGTACATGGACTTTACGGTTCATCAGACAATTGGCTAACAGTTGCCAAAAAACTTTCAGTAGAATACAAAGTATTCATGATTGATCAGCGTAATCATGGCCGATCGCCTAAATCAGATGAATTTAACTACGAAGTTCTAACAAAAGATCTGGCAGATTTCTTTGATCAGCAAAAAATAGAAAAAGCAATAGTAATAGGTCATAGTATGGGTGGGAAAACCGCCATGTGTTTTGCTGCGGATTATCCGGAACGCATAGAAAAACTAATAATTGTTGACATTGCACCCAAAGACTATTTTCTTCTTAACGATGAAAGCCAGTTTTATCTTCATAACAACATTTTACGGGCTATGCTCGATATCGATTTCAGTAGAATTGATTCCAGGAAAGATGTTGAGAACTATTTGAGTGAGCGTATCGATAGTACTGAAATAGTGCATTTTCTATTAAAAAATGTGCAGCATAATAAGGAAACCCATAAATTTGAATGGAGACTCAATGTTCCTGTACTGTACGAAAATCTTGATAATATAATTAGTGGCGTCAATGCCCATTGGTTCGACGACAGGTTGCCCATAACAAACTATCCGGTATTGTTTATCAAGGGTTCCAAATCGAATTACATACTTCATGAAGATTTTGCTTCTATCCGTCGTATTTATCCTGAAGCCAAAATCGTTGAAATCACTGATGCAGGACATTGGTTACATGCAGAGCAACCTCAACTATTTATTGAGGCTGTTTGGAATTTCTTGAGAAGAGTATCCTGAATGTTTCATTTTCCGGATTTGGATTTCACTTTCCTATTATACTTCTCAGTTATATGTTTCAGAAAAACTTTGTGATTAGTACGAATCTGACTCCAGGTAAAACGCCATGCCCAATTGCCCGAGGGAACTCCCGGAGTATTCATGCGTGCCTCAGCCCCAAGTCCCAAAACATCCTGCATTGGAACAATAGCAGCATAAGCCACCGAAGACCAGGCCAGTTCTATAAGATTCTGAACAAACTGTTTTCCCTGTCCGGGAATATATTTATGAAGGAATCTTCGTTCTTTTTTGTCAATTGAGTTAAACCAACCTAAAGTAGTATCGTTATCGTGCGTTCCGGTGTAAACAATAAAGTTAGTGGAATAATTGTGGGGCAAATTGACGTTGGTAGTATCCGATCCAAAGGCAAACTGAAGAATTTTCATTCCCGGCAAATTATAATCATCGCGGAGCTTTTCCACTTCAGGAGTAATCACACCCAAATCTTCTGCAATCACTTCCAAAGTTCCCAACTGTTCCTTTAGTATTCGAAACAATTCATAGCCTTTGGCAGGCATCCATTCACCAATAATAGCTGTCTCTTCTGCAACTGGCACTGCCCAAAAGGATTCCAATCCCCTAAAGTGATCTACCCGGATCTGGTCAAACATCTTTAGGTTGAAATGAACACGGGCCAGCCACCAATCGAAATCACGTTCTGCAACCCTTTCCCAGTCAAATACAGGGTTTCCCCATAGTTGTCCTGTTTCACTGAAATAATCAGGAGGAACTCCTCCAACCAGGGTTGGTTTTGAATCTTCATCTAACAGGAAAATATCCTGGTTAGCCCAAACATCAACGCTATCGAACGAAACATACAACGGAATGTCGCCTATAATTTGTATGCCCTTCGAATTGGCATATGCTTTCAGTTTATACCATTGCCTGAAAAACACAAACTGTAGGAATCGGTGAAAATCAATTTCAGAATGCAACTCTTTGAAAGCCTCCTCAATAGTATTTTTATCGCGGATAACCAGTTTTTTATCCCAGGTATTCCAAACAGTTTCATGGTGCTTGGTTTTAAGCGAACGGAACAGTGCATAATCGTCCAGCCACCAGGAATTATGGCTCATAAACAAAACGTATTCCTCCTTGTAGCGGCTAAAATTCTTTTGGAATCCGGAAAAAGCTTCACGAAACAAGGTAGTCTTCCACTCTCCCACCCGCTCAAACTCTACCTCTTTAGTTTTAAAATGCTGATCGGTCACTGAATCTTTCGATATCAAACGATCTGTAACCAATTGCTGAATATCGATAAATATCGGATTACCGGCAAAAGCAGAATAACACTGATAGGGCGAATTACCATACCCTACCGGTCCAAGGGGCAAAATCTGCCAGATTCTCTGTTTTGTATGAGCCAGAAAATCAACAAACTGATAGGCATCTTTTCCAAAAGACCCAACGCCGCCATCTCCCGGAAGGGAACTGATGTGCAGCAGAATTCCGCTACTTCTTTCCATAACTTTGAATTAAATATCGATAATTTCTTAAATATTCTGCTGTCTCTCTGACAATTCGCTGAACTGCCAATCCATGTATAAGATCAGGAACAAATGCTTTTGTATCGTCTCCTGCCAGAAAGATATAATGAGCATGAATCATTGATCGTAACCATCCCGGAGGAACATGTGCAGATGGGAAACTGGTTATTGGTGAATAATTACTGCCAATTACTATTCGCGTCCATTGGTTTGTTTCTTCCATGTAATACTCAAAATAATCAGATGTTTGCGACGAATAGCGCAGCATACCTTTTTCAGCATAAATTTCGAGTGAAACCAAATCACCGGTTCCCGAACTGATGCGACTTGCAGATAGTGTTCCTGCAGCCAGATTATCAGGTTGAACCAATGAAATTGAGCTGAATAAATCGGACCCTTCCGGAACATCTTCAAAGTGACCTGCCTGAATTGCACTGGTAATCTTAAGGTTTTCTCCCAGAAAAGCCAACAGTAAACTAATACCATGCGAACCTAAATCAGCCATAGCACCACCATCAGGAGCCGGAGTTAACCGGGTCATTCTTTTTTCGCGGTACGACTTCTGCAAATAATCCCCATGATAATATTTCAGATCGAAATGTATTGGATTACCAAGTATTCCTGTATTCCAGAAATCGAGCGCTTCCCTGACCGATGCGGTTTGTAAATACTGAAACCCTACCTGAATTTGTTTTCCGCATTCATTGGCAATTAAAGCCATTTTTTGTTCTTCTTCCAAAGTTGAACAAACAGGCTTTTCCAGGTAAATACGTTTAACCAAGGGCATTTCAATTGCCAGTTTCAGATGTTCGAAATGAACTTTATTTGGGCCTAATATCAGGACAGTATTAATGTTTGTATCAGCTATGAATTCGTCAAGAGTAAGTGATTTTTTGAATCCATATTTGGCTGCAAAAGCTTTACTGTTTTCTTTTCGGGCAGAACATACCGCTTCCAATTCAATTTCAGGAAACTCATTGTAATAATATTTCAATGAGTTTAAAGCAAAAGCATGCGACCGGGCTATTCCTCCGGCACCCAAAAATCCAATTACGATCTTTTCTCGTACCATATCTGTAATGTACTGATCAAAGATCTAAAATTAAGCTATTAATCGAAATGGAAATCATTCTTTTCAATAATAATTTGATATAAATAAGACAACCAGGCTGAATAATCAACCTGGTTGCAATTATATCCTATAAATGATTTCTATTCCAATTCTAAAACCACAATTGATTTTCCGGGAATAATTACTTCCAATTTATTATCTGAAAGCTTTTTTGTATTTTTAAATGCGACAGGTATAATCGTTTCAGGTTTCTCGAATGTATTGACTGTATTTACAGCCGCTGCTGTCAGTATAGTTCCGGAGTTGATTTTGGAGAATCCTTTGCCGGATAGATTTACTTCAAGTTTTATCTCCTTGTTCGGATTCAGATTACTCAGCGTAACATGGATTTTGCCATTCTTATCCATCGAAGTCGAACTGCTGATTGCAGGAATCTGGTCATTTCCAAGTTTATATTGCTCACAAATCAGGTTAGAAGGCAACAATGTAGCATTTTGATGTACATTATACATTTTAAAAACCTGGTAGGTTGGAGTCAGAATGATTTGGTTGCCTTTTGTAAGTATCATCGACTGCAACACATTAACAATCTGTGCAATATTAGCCATTTTCACACGATCGCAATGTTTGTTTAAGATATCCAATGTGCTTGAAGCAATTAATGCATCACGCATTGAATTTTGCTGAAAAAGATGTCCCGGGTTTGTACCAGGTTCCACATCGGTCCAGATGCCCCATTCGTCAACATTTAAATCAACATGTTTATCTTTATCATACTGATCCATGATTGCTGAATGTTTGCTGACCAATTCATCCATATACATCGCCTTTTTTAATCCCGTAAAATAGGATTCTTCCCCAAAATTAGTTGCTGAACCTTTTTTATCCCATCCATCACCGGCAATCGTATAATAATGAAGAGACAAACCGTCCATATTGTTGCGGCCTCTTTCCATCATTACTTTAGTCCAGTTAAAATCACTTCCGTTCGAACCACAACCTACACGTTTGAACTTATCACCACCATACATTGCCGCATAGTTTGAATATTGCTTCATGAGGTCTGAATAATACTCAGGAGTCATATTACCTCCACAACCCCAGCTTTCATTTCCAATCCCGATAAACTTGACATTCCATGCTTTTTCACGTCCATTTTTTCGCCGAAGATTTGCCATCGGAACATCATCATTCGAAGTCATGTATTCAATCCAATCAACCATTTCGCCGACAGTACCCGAACCAACATTAGCTGAAATATAAGGATCGCAACCCAACAATTCGCAGAGATTCAGGAATTCATTCGTACCAAAACTATTGTCTTCAACTGTTCCTCCCCAGAATACATTCTTAATTTTCGGACGATCGGCTAATTGTCCAATTCCGTTTTTCCAGTGATAAGTATCTGCGAAACATCCTCCGGGCCAACGAAGTACCGGAATATGCAAAGCCTGAAGCGCTTCAAGTAAATCCTTTCGGTATCCGTTTACATTTGGAATCGGTGAATCTTTTCCAACCCAGATTCCATCGTAAATACAACGTCCCAGATGTTCCGCAAACTGGCCATAAATGTTTTTATTGATTTGGGTCTTACCTCCCGCTACATCAATTTCAAGAACATTGACTTGTGCTCTTGTTATAAAAGCAGCGAGTAAGACAAACAAAAAGAGTGTTAACTTCTTCATTTTTAATTAATTTATTGGTTTCTTATTAGTTCAATTGAATCAGACTTCAAAAAAACAAAAATATAATTGTCTTTCAAACACTTTATCTTTTACAACACAAAAATAAATAGGAAAGAGAAATAAGGAAAAAGGAAAAAAGGAAAGAAATGAACAAAAACTAATTTGGGCCATTCTCAACAAACTTTTCAGTTTATTAGTTGAAAATGGCCCAAACAGTATAATTTGTTGAGGTCTTTATTTCGTTACAATTTCAATTGCAGTTGCAGGTAATCCTTCAGAATTAGCTGTAAGCTTGATGGTACCCGCTTTTTCGCCAGCCTGAACAACTACCAGACATTTCCCATGGAAAGCTTTTCGCTGCGGTGCTTTAAACGATTCGTGACTTACGGGATCTCCATTATCGACACCAACTATCGCGCCGCCGCCTTCAATCTGAAATTTCACCTGGTTATCGGCATTTGGAACGATTATACCATTTGCATCAACCACATCAACAGTTACGAATGAAAGATCATTTCCATCGGCTTTAATTGTTGAATGATCAGCAGTCACTATTAATTTAGCAGGTTCTCCGGCTGTTTTAACTTCGGTAACCATTACTTCTTTACCGCCGGTTCTTGAAATCGCTTTTAATGTACCGGGAGTAAATGGAACTTTCCACAGCAGATGTAAGTCATCTCCTTGTTTTTTCTTAACTCCCAACGATTTATCATTCAGAAACAATTCAACTTCTTCGGCATTGCTGTATGCCCAGATATCGACAGTCTGACCTTTTGTCCAGTTCCAGTGTGGAAAGATATGCAATACATCTTTTTTAGTCCATTCGCTTTGGTACATGTAATAAACATCTTTCGGGAATCCGGCCAGATCAATGATTCCGAAGTAAGAACTTCGGGAAGGCCACCAATATGGAGTTGGCTCACCCAGGTAATCAAATCCGGTCCAGATAAATTGTCCGGAAAGATAATCATGCTTCTTAATCACTTTCCAGGTTTCTTCATGAGTTGAACCCCAGGCTGCTGAAACATTGTCATAAGAGGAACAAGTATTATCAGCATTTGGCATTTTACCCGTCCATCCTTTTTGTACAGGCCATCTGCGTATTTCTTCTGAAGGCATATCATATACACCACGGGTCATTAATGCTGAAACAGATTCGGTAGAAATGAATTTCTGTCCGGGAAAAGTTTGCGGGAAGGCAGCAAAATCATTTTGATGATAGTTATATCCGATCAAATCAAGCGCTCCTGAACGAATGATGAAATTTTGCGGGTATGGATGGTCACAAGCCGAAGTAATCGGACGTGTAGTATCCAATTCATGAACATACCCAGCCAGTTCTTTCGCTATTGTTATTCCGGTGCTGTCACCTTGCTCAGGAATTTCGTTGCCGATGCTCCAGATTATCACGCTTGGATGATTCCGGTCCCGTTTGATCATATCCTGAATATCCTTTTTGTGCATTTGATCCCAAACTGTATGGTAATCATATGGATTTTTTGGTTTTTTCCACATGTCAAAAGCCTCGTCCATAATGATCATTCCCATCTGATCGGCCAATTCCAGTAATTCCGGAGCTGGCGGATTGTGCGAAGTACGAATTGCATTACAACCCATTCCTTTTAAAAGTTCAATCTGACGTTCCAGAGCACGTTTATTGATTGCAGTTCCAAGACAACCCAAATCATGATGATCACATACACCATTAATCTTGATATTTTTTCCATTCAATGAGAATCCTTTGTCCACATCAAACTTAAAACTACGGATTCCAAAAGGAGTGGTATAGTTATCAGTCAAATCGCCATCAACAAAAACACGGGTTACTGCCGAATACAACTTTGGAGTTTCCAAATTCCATAAAACCGGATTTTTTATTTCAAAATCAAAAGATACGTTCTGAATTGTATCTTTTACACCATTTGAGTTCATTTCTCCATTGGCAATTTCTTTTCCTGAAGGATCAACAATGACGGTTTTTACCATCAGTTTCTGACCATCCTTCAAATTGTTCTTTATCCGGGAAATGAATTTTACCTTAGCCATCGCATCAGTAATTTCAGGAGTAGTCACTACTGTTCCCCAATGATCAACATGAGTTTTACCTGTAGTAACCAGCCACACATTCCTGTAAATTCCGGAGCCCGAATACCAGCGTGAATTGGGCTGAACAGAGTTATCCACTTTCACTGCAATAACATTTTCGCCTGGAATCAAATATGAAGTCAGTTCATACCTGAAAGAACTGTAACCATAGAAACGTTTTCCAACCGAATGACCATTAATCCAAACTTCACTGTTCTGATATACACCGTCAAAATCGATAAAGACAGAACCTTCAAGTTCATCCTTCGAAATTTGAAACGATTTGCGGTACCAACCTATTCCTCCCGGCAATGCTCCTCCACCAGGAGTTGCGGGATACTTATCGCTAAACACTCCTTCAATACTCCAGTCATGAGGAACATTTAATTTTCGCCATGATGAATCATCAAATTTTACGGCTTCAGCTCCGGAAGCGTCGCCAAGTTGAAATTTCCAGTCTTTGTTAAAATTCAGGATCACGCGTTCAACTGCTCTTTTTGAAGTACATTGTGTAAAAAGAACCAGGCTTAGAATACCAAGGGAAAAATTCAGGATTTGCTTTCTCATTTATTCAGATTTAGTGGTTATTGTTTTTTGAACGCAACAAAGTTACTCATAAGACGCAGGATTACAAAAAAAACAGGAATCACATTACATTGTTATGGGGAAAGCAAAGTCAATAGTAATTTTTTAAAAATCTTACTTTTTTGGGAAAATCTTAGTAACATAGATCAACCCCCTCAATCTTAATCTTATTTATCTTATGAAAATAGTCCCGATAGTTATCGGGGTCAATAATCGGTACACACAGTTTGTTTTTATCACTCATCCCGAGTACCCGGGAGCAGTAATTCCAGAGAAAAATGACTACTTCATAAAAATTTATCAGGCCAATCATAAAATAGATAAGATTGGACTCTGGGGGTCATTACTATATTACTAAGATCGAATTAAAAAAAGTAAGGTTTTTTCAAAAAATACAACCCTATATATTAGTTCTGAAACAACTTACCTTCAATAAGGTCATGTGATTAAAAATCAATAACCGCCGAAGTTATATTTGGAAAGCATAGATCGCCATTTCTTTAAACCTAATTTATTAATGGTTACCTATGTAGAAAATATTTAACCACCAGTATCAGACCTTATTACCTTATTTTTCACGATTCTGAAAATGTATTTTTCAATGCGCTCCATGTGCGGATCAACAATCAAAGGTAATCGGTTTAAAGTGGTGAACACAGAATGTGTGTAAAGGTTGTTGTTTCAACTTTCACAAATAAGGTAATAAGGTCTGATACTTGTGGTTATATATTTTCTACTTAGGTTAATTTCCTCAAAAAAATGAGGTTTTTTAAACCATTGTATAATTTTTTAATTGCAGATACACGATAGTTGCGTCGGGTAGGAATATTTGTATCCCAAAATTGTAAATTGTTCTTTTAGTTGAATCTGTTAAATTAGAATAAAACAAAAACCCCTTTTGTTTAAGTCGTCTAATCTTTCATCTATTCTACCACTGCAACTTTATTTCTTTTACCCAGAAATTTTTCAGTAAACGCTATTTCTTCAACTACAGTAATTAAAAAATCCTTATACGGCATAAATTGTTCTTTTCGTTTACGGATATACGAAAAATGAAACGGAGACCAGGTTTCAAACTCAGTGATATATTCCGGACTGTAGGCTTCAGGAGTTTGAGCTATGGCTTCAATGATAAAAAGATCCATACTTTTTCGCATCAGCGATTTAAAAAGCTCAATATGTTGTCCATTAAAAAATTCAAGACTTTCCATTACCTTCTCTCCAAACCAATAGGTTTTATTCAAGTTTTCATCCAACGGTGAAAGAAAGACCTCGCCGGAAAAAACAGTCATTAAACCCGCCTCATAATCTTCATCCACATCCTGTATATCATCCAATAACTGAAGATAGGCGCCATATCCGAATAAAAAGTATCGTTGTGCCTCGGTTAAATGTCCTGCAACCAGGTATCCATCAGCAACAACAGATGCTCCTCCCTTGGCCAGGCAAATTTTCAGGACTTCCCGGTAGGACATTGAATCAGAATCATGAATCAGATATAAACTCCTGGTTTGAGCTTCATGAATGCCCAGCAAACTTTCAAACACTTCCGGGTATTCAACTCTTGAATATTGTTTTTCAATCATTTCGACCAACCGAAAGATGGCGCCTTCTGTTTTTGTTGATGCTTCCAGTTTAATTCCTGAAAGCCGGTCGCGGAAACGTTCGCTGAAAACCATTTTTTCAAATCCTGATATATTCGGATCATCAATAATATTGTCAGAATAGGGATACAACATGCTGTATGCAAAAATGGAATCAGTCAGTTGCATCGGTATTCCCATGATCAGTTGCAGTCCGTTCATTATCCAAACATTGCGGCAGGCCTGAAATATATCGTGAAACGACAATTCCGGATCGAATGCTACGGCCCGGCGTACAAAGCTTTTGGAAACTGCGATCAATTCATCGGAAAACATCATTTCAAGCTGGCTTTCAGTAAAATCGAGTCCGTCATGTAAGAATTCACGGGTCTTTTCAAGGAACAAACGTTTATCAAATCCGGCAATCAGTTTCTTCTTCGATCTTTCTTTCCGGAATGTCTTAATCATTTTAAGAAACTGATCTAAAACCAGTTCTTTTTGCAGTTTCTCTTCGTTGTTGAAAGATTTTGGGAAATCCGGCAATTGTGTAGAGCATCTGTCCCATATAGCTGAATACTGTTCTGTATAATTTTGCATCTGAATTGCTTGTTCTGTTAAAGATGTTGAAAGTTCATTATTTTAAATTGAATATTAAAAATTAAAACGACCAGTAGCTGTTTTTTACCGATAAACGAACGTTGGACAAAGGATAACACCTAGAACCCAATTGCATAAGCAAAACAAACAGATGGTTAATCACATTTTTGATATTTTATGTACGAAAACAATTTGTCAGAAGTTAAAAATTTCTATATTTGCTGCGCTTTAAACGAAAAGCAAATGCCCAGATGGTGAAATTGGTAGACACGCTAGTTTCAGGGACTAGTGAGCGTAAGCTTGTGCAAGTTCGAGTCTTGTTCTGGGCACTTATCTAAATATTAAAACCGTCGAAGATTAATATCTTTGACGGTTTTTTAGTTTAATTATACCCTTCTATACTTTTGTGTTTAACCTCCAAGGTTAATAAGGTTTGGATTCCGGGGGATTATTCGGATTACTAAGGTTATTAAGGTAAAAGACAATAAATTAGGGTTTATTTATAACATATTACAGACAGATTTCTGCAGTTTCAGAGTAAAGACTTAGGATGGTTATTTCATTGATTATGACTTACTTTAAATTTACACAGAGATACACTGAGAAGACACAGAGAACCACAGAGAATTGATATTTAATTGATTATCTCTGTGGTTCTCTGTGTAAATCTCTTTGAAACTCTGTGTAACAAAACCAAAAAGCATTGATTTATATGAAATAAAATAAGCTAAATAGTTACATTTCAGCTATAAAAAGGACATCTAATTCCCAATATCTTTAATTTGTTCTCCAATTTATCTCCCGTTTTGGTTTTGAAGCCAGTAATTCAATATTCATCGGCCATTCCTATCTGTGATAATGCTGTATTTCTAATTGTTAGCAAAATATTTATTCATAAAGGAGCCAATTTATTACTTTATAAAATTATTTTTCTGGGGAATAAAGTCATTTTTCTGGGGAATAAAGTCATTTTGCTTGGGAACAAATTTATTTTTCTTAGGAATAAAATCATTTTTCTTGGAAACAAAATCACTTTTCTTAGGAACAAAATCACTTTTCTTAGGAACAAAATCATTTTTATTGGAAATAAATTCATTTTGTTTGGGAATAAAATAATTTTTCTTGTAAACAAATTCATTTTTCTTGTAAATAAATTCATTTTTCTTTAGAATAAAATCATTTTGTTTGGGAATAATATCATTTTTCTTTGAAACAAAATCATTTTTCTTTAGAACAAATTCATTTTATTTGAAAACAAAATCATTATATTTGGTATTAAAATTCTCCTAATGGTAAATTTTCCGGATTTTATTCATCAAAATTCTGTTTTTAATACAGAGAAAATTCTTCTATCGCAAAACAATTCGGTTTTGATCCAGCATAAGTTCTTTATTATACCTGCTAAATCTATTTTATAATCAACCTTTAAGACTTAATGTTATGAATTACACAAAAGTTCTCTTTAATTTTTCGCATGCTAAGTTTACAGACTCGGATTTAATTTTGAAAGGTGGTTTTATTGTTGAACATTTGACTGGCAACACCCACTTCCCCACTCCTTTTCCATTTTTGACAGAACTGATTAATACAACGGCGGAATTTAAGGCAGCCTTTCTTAAGGCTAATGAAGGAAGCAGGGAGGATACTTCTGTCAAAAATAAACTGCGTGATGATCTTGAGTTCCTTTTAAGGAAAATAGCCCTGTATGTTGAAACACAAAGCTCGGGGGATGCAACTGCAATACTGAGTGCAGGTTTTAATACGCGAAAATTACGGGAGCCAATTGGTCCGCTTGATAAACCTACAAGGTTGATTGTACAGTATGGACTAAACAGTGGTGAGATAACTATGCAATGTGATGTAATAAATAAAGCCCGTATTTATGAATTCCAGTATACCGAATCTCCTCTTACCCCTAACTCTGTTTGGACGAATGTCTCCTCCACCAAACGCAAGGTAAATGTCAATGGATTATCGCGAGGAGTTGAATATATCTTTCGGGTAGCCGGAATGAATACCGATCCTTCACGCAATTGGAGCGAATTGGTCAGTAAACTGGTCGTTTAATAGGCTAAACACACTCCATGGATCAATAATATGAACCAAAAAGAAGATTATTTTCCTACTTGGTGATTGAAAGGTTTGCCAGGGCTGAGAAAAATTTTGTTTCGACGTATTGTTGCTTTTACTTTGATAACCATCGATTATTGATTTCACAAATAAATGACCTAATTTTGATATTAATCATCAAAATATGATTTGATGAATTGTGGATGTGATGAAATTACAACGGATTGTTTTTTATTCCCAACGGATTATCATTCATTCCCAACGGATTAAAATCCGTTGCTACAAAATGATTCGAGCCTACGGCTCTTGAATAACAATAAATGTGATCCCTACATAACAATCCCGCAGGGATGGTTCATCTTGTAGCAACGGATTTTAATCCGTTGGAAATGAATGACAATAAGATGATAGGAGTTCCATAGGAACGAACAATTTATAAACATTTGGGCAGATCCCAACAATTAAATCATATGTCCCGAGCCTATTGCTTTGGATGGAATATGATTTGATCATTTGCGGATGGAATAAATTCCATCCCTACAATATGAATCGAGCCTACGGCTCTGCCCTTTTAATTTTCCTTCCTAAATCCTTCTATTATGTAAATAATACGATCCAACTCTCTTTACAATGGAATGATCTAATTTCTACCTTGCGAACCGGTTAAGGAAATATACTCGTCCCGGCATTTAGCACAGAGATTTTGGTTTTTCTGGTCTATATCTTCAACATAGGTACTCGAACGCATGACACAAGTCGGATTTGGACAATGGATCAGGCCAAAGGTATGTCCAAGTTCATGAATTACTTCTTTGGTGCAACGATCAGACAGGAAACGGTCATTTCCAATTATTCCGTAACGCTTATTACTTAATCGGTATATTGAGGCAATACCAGAACTTCCACCTAAGAAAGCCTGGCCGAAAATAAAGGTAAGAATTGGAATAAAGAGGTCGACGTTGAATATTCCAAGTGTTTTTAATGAATCGGGAATCGAAAGGCTATCAACAACCTTCAGCAAAGCATTCCCATTATATTGTCTCCGGGTTGGATCATAAAACTCGCTTAAATCCAAATGTCCTTCCCTGATCGATACCGAACACTGAAATTCACGGATTACAGCTTCGGCAGTCTTTTCAAGAAGATTCTTCTCAATATACCCATATGAAATTAAGGTAATGCTGGACAGACTCATTTTGCACTAATGTTGATCTGCAAGTTTCAAATCGTATTTCTTAATTTTATTGTAGAGTGTTACCCGGTCAACTTTTAGCGCTTTTGCAGTACGGGAAATGTTCCAGTTGTATTTATTGAGGATCTGCAAAATAAAAGCTTTTTCAAAATCATCCAGACTTTCAACTGTACTGCTCACAAACGTTTTTTCCAACGGAAGATCCTGCAGACCTATTTTCCTGCCATTTCCAACAACAATGGCGCGTTCGATCATGTTTTCGAGTTCACGTATGTTTCCGGGAAAATTAAATTCCTGAATCCGTTTTAAAGCTGCTGAATCAATTGTTGCAGGCGGTTTGTTCATCGAGGTGCAATACTTCTTGATAAAATAATCGACAAGCGCCGGAATATCTTCCTTACGATCGCGTAAAGGCGGAATTTGAATATTTACCACATTCAAACGATAGAAAAGATCTTCCCTGAAAGTTCCTTTCTCGACCATCCCTTTTAAATCCTTGTTTGTGGCACAAATCACCCTGAAGTCTGAACTGATTTCCTTGTTTCCGCCAACCCGCATAAACGTTTTTGATTCCAAAACGCGGAGAAGTTCTACCTGCATTTTAGTTGAAATGGTAGCAATTTCGTCCAAAAAAATTGAACCGCTGTCGGCCATCTCAAACCTTCCTTTACGATTATACATCGCACCGGTAAAAGCGCCTTTTTCATGGCCAAACAATTCACTTTCAAGGAGACTTTCAGTTAATGCCCCGCAATGAACACTTACAAAAGGAAAATATTTGCGTGGAGAATTGGCGTGTATTGCCCGTGCGACAAGCTCTTTACCTGTGCCGCTTTCGCCGGTAATGATCACTGAGGAATTTGTTTGTGCCACGCTCTCAATTTCCCGGAGAACATCTTTCATGGCTTCGCTTTTCCCGATCAGGTCTTCCACATTCTCCAGTGAAATCACCTTTTTCTTCAGGTTTTCATTCTCATCAGCCAATGAAATCTGTTTGGTAGCGTTGCGGATTAAATGAGTTAAATCATCAGGATCAAAAGGTTTCGTCACGTAATCGTAAGCGCCATCTTTCAATGCCTTAACAGCCGTGTCAACGGTAGCAAATGCCGTCATGACAATGACAATTGAATCCGGTTTGATGGATTTAATCCTCCGGAGCATTTCCAATCCATCCATTCCGGGCATTTTAATGTCGGCCAGGATAATGTCGAATTGGTCGGATTCGAGAATTGTCAATGCTTTTTTAGCATTTTCGGCACAGGAAACACGAAAACCATCTTCAATAAACCAATTGTATAACGAATCTCTTACTGATTCTTCATCGTCAACGATCAATATGGATATCTTTTTCGCCATTCTCTAAACTCCTTTATCTTTAATCAAAGGTAAAATTACTGAAATGGTTGTGCCATTTCCTAATTCTGAATTTACTTGTATTTTGCCTTTATGGTTTTGAATAATTCCATGTACAATAGCCAATCCCAATCCAATTCCACTGGCATCCTGCTTGGTTGAAAAGAATGGCTCGAAAATGTGCGGAATATCTTCCGGAGCAATTCCCAAACCATTATCGGTTATCTCAATGATTACATTATCTTCATCCGTATTTTTAGTTTTAATCAGGATTTCACCATTCTCGACCACCGCTTCCGAAGCATTTACGAGTAGCGCCATGCAGGCTTGTTTGATCTGATTAGGATTGCAATACACTAAATCTGATTGTGCTGATAAATCCTTATAAAAGTTGATGTTTGCAATCTTTATGGGATGGGTCATTAATTCATAGGTATCCTGAAGAATTTCGTGCAGGTGTTTGGGCTCAAAATCATTCTGGTCCTTTCTGGAAAAATCGAGCAAACCTTTTACAATATCTCCGCAACGCTTGGTCTCATTTTCAATCAACTTCAGATGTTTGAGCATCGATTCCCGTTTTGAAAAGAATAATTCAGGATTGCTTAATTGTTTGTACAACAATTTCGTATAAATCAGTATTCCTGACAAAGGGTTATTGATTTCATGAGCTACTGAAGATGATAATTTTCCAAGCGAAGCCAGTCTTTCAACATGCATCAGTTCATTTTGTGCTGCTCCCAGTTCTTCTGATTTCTTTTGAACTTTATATTCCAGTTGTTGCGACCAGTTTTCCAGTTCATCATTGGCAGTATGCAGGTTATCGAGCATTTCATTAAATGCCTGTGAAACCATTCTCATATCATCCAATTCGTTTGGTTTGATTTCAACCCTGGTACTTTTATCTCCGTTGGCCACTGCTATACTCACTCTTATCAATGAATTCAAAGGATCTTTGATTCTTCTTTGGGTAAAGATCAACAAGAATGAAACCAGAATAATTGTAGCAATAACAGCCAAAAGAAAGAATTCAGAGGAGGATTTCTCGATCGCAGCATCCTGGGCTTTCAATGGAATTTTAATAATAAGTGAACCCAGCAAAGTATCTGTTTCCTTATGTGCATGACAGGAACTGACATAACAGGACTTTTCATTTTGAATGGGTGAGCGTATAATTAAATGCCGGCTCCCGTTATCATTTTTATTCATCGTACAATCGCTGTTTACATCAATAATTTTGTATGAATTCTCCTTTCCGGGGAACATCGTACGGATATTGGAGTGGCAATTGATGCAATTCGGATTGCTGTGTTTATTATCTGTATCAGCAGCAAAAGAAGAATAAACCAGGTTATCCTTATTGTCATACATATTTACTTCATCGATACCCGGCAGCGTATTGATAATATCAAGGGTATTCTGAAGACCGCTTTTATCGTTTTCGAGCATCGAACGATACAATGAACCTTCAACAATCGACCCGATATTGTTACCACTCTGACGAATTAAAGTATTAAGGTATTGCTCATTAACAGACCTGAAAATAATATTGAATGATACAAAAAGAAAAAAAGACAAAACAGTAATGATTATAACCACACGGCCATAAATGGATGACCTGAATTTTACGTACCGCCTCAGTATCGGGCTTCCAACCGTACTATTTCTTTCTTTTCTGTTAAACCATTTCATCTTTTTGTATTTCAATCAATTTGTCTGCAATTTACTTAACAACTTCAATATTAATATCTTTTTTGTAACTATTTAGCAGGATTATTACTTTGATTGTGACTTAATTTAAAATTACACAGAGATACACTAAGATTTACACAGAGATACACAGAGTGTTTAAATTTAATTAATTATCTCTGTGGTTCTCTGTGTAAATCTCAGTGTATCTCTGTGTAACAATACTATAAAGCATTGATTTATAAGAAACAAAACAAGCTAAATGTAAATAGTTGTGAATTATAATACAATTTGACAATTCATAAAATTGACTGAAATCAAACCTTATTCCTTTTTACGAAAACAATTTCTATTCCCGCATAAAACTTTTTTACTAAGAAAATCCTGTTGAAAATCCTCCCATACTTCATTTGGAAGTTCAGAAAGTGGTTGATCTATTAATTCTCCTCCATCCTGCAGGATAACATTTGAAGGTTCCGGTAAATATTTTCCTATTGATTCGGTCAGGAAACCTTTGAATCGATCTAATTCCTGAATCGACCAACTAGTTGCATCTTCAGCAAGGAAATAAGAATTGGTATCAGCAACCCAGCTTATTGGCTTAATTTTATACATCCAGCCTTTTATGTAAGCATCTTCGATTAAAAGTTCCGGGCTTTCAGTCAAAACCGGGTTTGTTTCCATAATTTCTCCTGAAATTGGAACAAATATTTTAAGAAGTTTACCTTCCTTTTCAATTTGAGCCACCAAATCGCCTTTCCTAACTTTATCTCCCGATTTCTTAAGATGACTGAATTTTACTTCTCCCGTAATATGCAGTAATAAATCGTCGAGACCCACTTTTGCATTCCCTGACTTTTCTAAATGAGTCCAGGTATGGTATCTGCTGAAAAATATTCCCTGAGGGACCTGTAATGAATTGGCAGTAAGTATGCCCTTAGATTTCTGGTTTTGCCTTGTTGTTTTCACTCTCCGGTTCAATAGCATCCAAAAGGGAATAAGAAGGGCCAGAAATGCAATGATAATCAGGTATTCTATCCCTTTGGTTGCGAAAATATCAAAATAGCTAAATCCGTCCATTTTTTATAATTTTTGTGCAATCACCTTATTCAGTGATTGCGGGTTAATTTATTTGTTGTCATTTACCCAGGATGGGGAATCTCTTAATACCGGCATGCGATTAATAACCCATCGGAAAATCCATATTTCCGTAAAAATCACAGCCAGTGTAACAACAAGCTCCATCCAGGAAGGAATATAATGTACTGCTGCATCCCATCTAAACCCAATGACTGTAACATTCAACCTGTTGAGAATAACTCCCAGCATAGTCAGTATCGCAGCAACTTTGATCAGGAAGGTGTTGTTGGTTCGATAACTATAGAAGAATAGCATCATTGGCAGAAAAACAAAACCAATCATCTCGAGGAGAAACCAGTAACCCATTGGTGTATTTAGAAGATCCCAGTTTTGTCCGTGTATAAAGACCAGCAACTTCAGGAAAAAATAGGCGAACATAGTTCCTGCACAAATCATGGCCAATCCCCGGATAATGTTGTTTTGTGCCTGATGATTCTTCTCACTGATCTGGCTGAAAAAAACTTTATGACTGATCGATCCTTCAAAGATGACCATGGATAGTCCGGCAAAGATACTGGAAACAAAAAACATGACCGGGATAAATTCGGAATACCACAATGGATGAATTTTATCTTTTGCCATCAGATAAAGGGCTCCTAATCCTGATTGATGCAATGTCGAAAGTGTTATACCGAAAATAACTGCTGCAATAGTCATTCCCGAAAGAATTTTGTGTGCACGTCTGGCTCCCAGCCATTCCGCAATTGCAGGCGAAAACTCAATCAGTTGTGCAATCATATAAAGCAGAAAGTGCCATGCGACCAAAAACAATACCGAACTTACTCCAAAACCATTCCCAATAATCGGATTAATCACATGCCAGGGACGTCCAAGGTCAAGAAGCAGTGCTCCGGCATAAAATACATAAGCCAGAAAGCCGTTCAGTACCGTTACTCTTACAATGGAATGATACTTATGCATATTCAGGATATAAACCATAAAAGTCAAAACATAAGCTCCTCCGGCAAAGGCAACACCTGTCACTACATCAAAACCGATCCATAAACCCCAGGGAGTTTCCTGTGTGAGATTTGTAATCGAGCCAATACCATAAATGAAGCGGATTACGATCAATCCTAATCCTAAAAGCATGATCGGAATAGAAATGATATTAAAAGGAGTAAAGAATTTGCCTTTTGGTTTCAATTCGCTGATCAGGAACTTCCAGATGGACTTTCCATCAGGATCCAATGCTATTTGATAGTTATTGTTCATCTTCGTTTTCTTCTTTAGGTTTGTTGTTTTTTGTAGCCTGATGAATTCCTAACAGAAGCGTAGGCAACATAACAAAAACAGTTGGCACACTGTATAGAAACCCTTTGGTCAAGGCTGGATAAGATGATTGCTGCAACTGAGTATTCATGCCTACTTCCTCAAAAGGAACCGGTGAAAGATATAACCACCCTGTTCCGCCAACTTCTCGTTCACCATAAATATGATCTGCATAGTTATCGGGCTTTTCATAAATTCTTCTGCGTGCTTCTTTGATCAAATCTCTGCGTTTCCCAAACAATAATGCATCATTGGGGCAATTGGTAACACAAGTTGGCTTTTTCCCGTCTTTCTGCCGATCAAAGCACATGTCACATTTTTGAATCTTAGGATTTGCACTGTGAAATTCAAATTTGGGAATATCATACGGACAGGAAACCATACAGTAACGGCATCCCATACATTTATCACCATTCCAGGTAACAGCACCTGTTTCATTTTTATGCATCGCCTGGGTCAAACATGCAGCACAACATGCCGGTTCATTACAGTGCATACATTGGCGCTTCACATGAACCTCTCCTTTCGATGTTTGAAAAGTATTAACGACAGTATTACAGGTTTCGTTGGTCTTGCGGACTGCTTCGACTTCATCTTTTGGAGTGGGTAATCCGTGTGCAGCAGCACATTCGTATTCACAGGTACGACAACCCACACATCGTGTCGAATCATATAGAATTCCATTAAACTCCACTTCGCTTTTTCGTGGTGTTGTAGCGAATGCTTCTTTCCCAACAGCAAGAGCAAGTCCTGTAGCACCCAGCACCTTAAAAAATACTCTACGGTCTAAGCCCATAATTATAGATTTTGATTGGTTTAACTAACTGAAAAAAGGATTGGTTATCTATATTTGTCCATAAATTTTGTTTGAAAATCTTCCCATATTTCAGGACCAAGATCAGCCAGTACGCTATCTCTCAATGCCCCACCATCCTGATAGGCAATCATTGCATATTCTGGTGTATTTGTCTTTACAATCGCAGCAAAGAAATCTTTTAACCTCGTAAACTCGTCTGCCAACCAGGTCTTATACTTTTCAGCCATACTTAAAAATTGAATTTCGCGGATCCAGTTTGATGGTTCAATCATATAAACCCAGCCTTCAGAATAAGGTGCCGAATTGATCAGGGATGAATCAGAAATTAGGGTTCTGTTTTGTGCTGTAACAGTTCCTGATACCGGCGAATAAATTTTCAACTGCTTTCCTTTCCGGATGATAGTAATTAACAATTCGCCCTTTTTTATTATATCGCCAATATCTTTCATCTCGATGCGGGTAATGGTTCCTGTAACATGTTGAAGAAAATCATCAATCCCTATTTTTACAGTGCCATCTTTTTTCATATAAGCCCAGGTATGCGTTTTGTCAAAATAGAGTCCTTTGGGGAGGATAATTGAATCTTCATCAAATGCCCTTATTACAGAATTGGCATTTGTAACCGATCTTTTATGATTTCTGACAGCTATAAGTACGATTTCAACAACTACACCAGACATAATAATCAGGAATACAACAAACAGGATTATCCCGAGTATGGAAGTGACTGTATGTATTGGAACGGAAGCATATGCTTCTGGTTCATTGAACTTTTCTAATTGTGATTGTCTTTCGTTAGATACCAGATCACTATAACCATTCGAACTTAAATACTGCTGTCCATCAGCAAGTACCCATTTCAGAAATGCCACTTCAGCTTCATTTTTCGGTCTCATTGATGAAATGGAATAGATAGTACCCGATAAGGCTTTAGGGTATTTCCCAATCCAAACTCCACGAGAGAATGATTGCAGATTATCATAGATGTTTTCCATATAATCAATCTTTCCATTCCCATTCTTATCGATCGGAACCAACTTGATATTCGCAACTATATTTTGGTTATTGGGATCAATAATTTGTGTCAATCTGCAAAATCCCAAAGCATAAGGATCTTTTTGAATTGCTGAAATCATTTCCTGTCCATTAACTTCTGTAATTCTGTCAAATTTTAACTGAGTTGTTTTTGTGAAATTGACTATTCCTGATTTTAGGAATGCATCATTTGTTATCAGGATATGTAAAGGAATATTTTGTGAACTTCCCAGAAGCATACCCCAATCCTGCTTTTCCGTGTTTGCCAGAACTCTTGCAAACGCCTCTGCTGAAATACCTTTACTGTAAATTTCATTCAGTAACGGATTTGAAGCATTCATCACCGGCACAATCACATCACGTCCAACCACTACTTTCCAGTTTGATTGAATGCCTGGACCAGCATAGGATTCCTCCGTAACAAAACCAATTCCCTCCTCTTTATTCAACATTCCGGCAACATTATTATCCACTGATTTAATCACATTGATTTTCATCTTTGGATTTAGGCTGCAATATTCATCGGCCCACTTCATAGCCATATTGTATAGCTCCGGAGTAGCTGTTACGTTTATTGAACCCTTTACGGAAGGATGGTTCCTGTTTTCAGCTTCTTTACTATCTGCAATACTGCAAGTTAGAAAGAACAATGCGATGAATAAAAAGATCCTGGTTTTCATGTTGATATGCTTTTATAAGTAATGATCCTTTCGAATTCAATAATGGTGCCAATGTGTATTTATGGAGATACCACCCAATTAATCAGCATGATAGACTTATTTGTGATTATAAATTAGACACAACGAGTGTTGAATATTTAATCACTAGATAATCAATAAGTGTTTATAATGCTATATCTCATATACTTATCAATGGTGTATATATTTTATACAACTGTTTATATTTTCAACACTAACTCCAGTTATCATCCTGAGAAGTGGTGTTTACAAAGAAATTATTTTTGATAATTGAATATATATGCTCCAAGACCCCTTCAAAATGCTTTTTCCGAAAAGGAAATCATATAGCATGATTAACCGGAGGATTGTCCTTATAAGCCAGGCCAGAATTGAGAGAGGTTCTGGCCAGTATTGCTTCTGTATATTTAAATGCTATCTATACTATATCTATACTATTTTATTAGAATTAGTATAGATAGTAGTCAAATATCTATTAAATTATAAAGCCCGCGTACAACCTAATCCTGACAGAGGTTCTTTCCGTATATGTCAAAAGTGATTAATGTTAGTTTGTTGTACCTTTCAGTATTAATAACTGAATCTATCCGATGTGAAATCAAAATATAATTTGTATCTTTTCCGAAACTTATCTCCAGAATCAATACACCTAATTCTAACTGACATGATGAATCACAAATCAGCACCTTTGGGTAATTTAGACTCAAATCAGGAAAAAATTTCAAAAGAAAACTTACTTAACCGCCGTAAATTTATTGGTGGAATTACATCGGCCGCATTGGCTATGACCATTGTTCCACGACATGTTTTAGGCGGAAATGGCTTCACTGCTCCTAGTGATAAAATAACCCTGGCATACATTGGCAATGGAACTCAGGGGCTCAGGGAACTGCTCCCTCTCCTATCCATTCCCGAATTACAGATTATTGCAGTTTGTGACCCTCAGAAATATGCAACCGGTTATCTGGACTGGGGCAAAACCGGTCTACGGGACGACATTCGTACTGCCTTAAAAAGTCCGGGCTGGACCTCAGGCGGTGATAATACCATTCCCGGAGGGCGTGACAATGGAAAAGAAATTGTAGATACTTATTATTCCAAATTCAGGTCTGATCAAAAGATTAAAAGCTGTGTTGCTTATGCTGATTTCCGTGAGATGTTTGAAAAGGAGAAAGATCTGAATGCGGTTAAGATAATGACACCTGATCATTTGCATGGACTTATTGCAATGGCAGCTATAAAAAGAGGGATTCATGTCTCGATGCATAAACCCATTTCTAACCGATTGTTGGAAGGTGATCGTGTGATAGAGATGGCAAAAAAGTCAAAAGTAACCACCCACCTAATCCCATGGGACTCAAACGGCTCAATGGATCAGGTAATGAGTTGGATCAATGAAGGTGCAATTGGCAAACTCAAAGAGGTTCACAATTGGTCTAATCGCCCCGTATGGCCGCAATATCCTACCCTTCCGACTGACACTCCTGCTGTTCCGAAAGGGATGGACTGGGATCTCTGGCTGGGCCCTGAATCCGATCGACCTTATCATCCACATTATACCAATATGGTTTTCAGAGGATGGTATGATTTCGGTGGCGGATCAATGGCCGACATGGGTCATTATAGTCTATGGACCGTTTACAAAGCATTGGAGCTTTCTGCACCAACAATCATTGAGCCCAACTTCAGTCATGTATGCGGTCTTCAGGATTCTACTGCTTTTCAGATTAAAAATGATTTTTCATTTCCAATGGCTAGCTCAGTGAGATTTAAATATCCAGCCAAAGGTTCACGTCCTGCAGTTGATTTAATATGGTATGATGGAGGCATGAGACCACCTGTTCCGGAGGAATTGTATGACGACAATAAAGAATTACCAGCTGAAGGAATGATGTTTGTTGGCGACAAAGGAAAAATACTCGCGGGGTTCAATGTCGATAACCCTCATTTGATTCCTCAAAAACGTATGGAAGGACTCACGATTCCCGCTGATGTAAAAAAAGAAAAATCTTCAGGATTCAGACTGTTTCTTGATGCCTTAAAAGCAGGGAAACAATGTCCGGGAAGTTTCACTGAAGCTTGGCCAATTACTGAGGCAGTTAATCTGTATGCCACATCATTGCGTGCTGGTCGGATGTTACAATATGACTCTGCAAACAGGAAGATCACCAATGTTCCTGATGCTAATAAATACTTCTCCAGAATGTATCGCAAGGGCTGGGAACCTGAATCGATCTGATCAAATTGATAGACAAATGCAAAACATAAGCTGCATTCATAAATTAATAATCAATCCCCTGAAATCTATAAGGGGATTGATCTTATAAAATCATAAGTTTTTACTATTACCTAAATATAACCTACCATGATCAATAGAAGACAATTCATAGGCAAAAGTGCAATGGGAATCGGATCAGCAATACTGGCCACCCAGATTCCAATGAACCTGACAGCTGCATCTGCCTCAAATTCACTAAAGAAACCTCTTGGGTTTCAGGTTTGGACCGTGAAAGACCAATTGATAAAAGACTTTGCCGGAACCTTAAAAATGATGGCCGGTCAAGGTTATCAAAGTGTTGAAATGTGTTCTCCTCCCGGATATGAGAGCTCTGGTTTTGGCCCCCTGATGAAAATGAAAGCAGCCGAGATGCGCAAAATAGTGGAAGATTCAGGACTCATTTTGCAAAGCACGCATTATGGGATGAGTGAACTCCGTGAAAAACTTAACGAGCGGATTGATTTTGCTCTTGAATCGGGTCAGAAACAAATGATTTGTTCAAGTTTTGGGCTTCCTAAAGATGCTACGATGAGTAATTGGATGAAAGCAGTCGACGAGCTTAACGAAATTGGTGCAAAAACAAAGAAAGCCGGCATTCAGACTGGATATCACAACCATAATATGGAATTCGAAAAGTTAGAGGGTAAGCTAATCTATGATGCACTATTGGATCATTTCGATGCTGATCTGGTGAAAATGCAATTTCAGGTGGCAGTAATTACCTTAGGCTACAAAGCTGCAACCTATTTCAATAAATATCCAGGCCGGTTTATTTCTGCTCATTTGTCTGATTGGTCAACAAATACTAACAAACAGGTTCCTATAGGACAAGGAATTGTAGACTGGAAAGAATTCTTTGCATCTGCCGAAAAAAGTGGAGTTAAAAACTATTTCGTTGAAATGGAACCCGAAACCTTTAAGGAAAGTGCAATTTATATTCATAAGCTGAAATTCTAGTAATAATTTCAAACAGAAATTCCAGATAATAGTAAAGGCTGTCTTTTTAAGGCAGCCTTTATTATATTTTAACGACAACTACATTTTATAGTAGAAAACCTGGATAATCAGGTTCGGTTTAGGTCTTCTTTATAACCTGGGTGCAAACCTGTCCTGAACTGGTAATCTTTAAAATGTAAACACCTGTTTTAAAAGACAAGAGGTCGATTTTAAAGACCTGGTCACCTTGATTAAGATTTACTGGGTCCCATTTTTTGACCTCCGTTCCAAGGATATTAATAAGACTCATTTGTATTGGTACCGATAATTCGGAGTGAATTTCAATCGTAGCAACATCCTTTACCGGATTAGGATAAACTTTTGAGATAGAAAATGATTGATTATCGGTCACCAAAACAGACACAACTTTTCCAGTTTTTTGCTCTGTGTTAGTTACCTTCTGCGAATAGCAGCTGAAAAAAGCAATGATTAGAAATAAAAAAGTAAATATTGTCTTCATAGTCCCATCTTTCTTATTGTGTTGGAAATATACACAAAAATCACACCAAATCATGATGTAGTGACAAAAAAAAGAAGTTGACCTGAATAGATCAACTTCTTTTAGTTTTATGTCGACCGGAAATTACTCAGCAACTGAAATGCAATCTGTCGGACAAACTTCGGCACATGATCCGCAATCGGTACAAAGATCAGCATCAATTTTATAGATATCTCCCTCAGAAATCGCTTCAACAGGACACTCATCGATGCATGTACCACAAGCAATACATTCTTCTGAAATTTTATAAGCCATAATTCTATTTTTATTTGGTTTTAATTCTTGCAAATGTACAAAGTTTGGCAAAAAATAAAAAAATTAGTAAAATTAATTTCTCAGCGATATAGAATATTTAATATTAGGTCCTTTTTGAAGCACCGATAAGATGCTTATAGTTAATTTAAACTATTGTCTGCATAATACTTACAGATGTCTGTCAATCCACATGCCTTGCATTTTGGTGAACGGGCTGTACAGGTATACCTTCCGTGTAAAATCAACCAATGATGAGCTAATGGGAGCAAATCGTCAGGAATAAACCGAACCAATTGACGTTCGGTCTCTAATGGAGTTTTCGAATCAACACTTAATCCAAGACGGGCAGCTACCCTAAAAACGTGAGTATCGACAGCCATTGCAGGTTTGTTAAAAACCACGGAAGCAATTACATTGGCCGTTTTCCTGCCCACCCCTGGAAGCTTTTGCAATTCATCAATGTCATCAGGAACCTGACCACCAAAATCATTCACCAGCATACGAGCCATTCCAACAAGATGTTTAGCTTTATTATTGGGAAAAGTGCAGGATCGGATATAATCAAAAACTTCATCCGCCTCAACCTCAGCAAGCTTTTCTGGTGTGGAAAAGCGTTTTAATAAATCCGGGGTAATCATGTTGACGCGCTTATCGGTGCATTGGGCCGACAAGATAACGGCAACCAGTAATTCAAAAGGATCCTTGTAGATCAGTTCAGTTTCAGCAATTGGCATCTCCTTCAGAAAATAGCTAATCACCCGTTCAAATAATTCTTTCTTTTCCATTTGTATCCTTCATTTTGAGACTCAAACTTAAACAAAATACTGTAACAGCAGTGTCTTTCTCTGTCTGACATTTTCATAGGCTTAAATTGTTATTTTTGCAGAAAAAATATGACTCCGTATTTACAGGCTGAAAATCTTTCCAAGCGATTTGGCGACCAATTGCTCTTCGAAGATATTTCATTCACTATATTTGAACACCAAAAAGTTGCCCTGATTGCCCGAAATGGCGCAGGTAAAACTACACTCATGGAAATCCTGGCCGGGAATGATACCCCTGAGTTCGGTCAGATCACTAAAACCGGTGATATCCGGGTGGGCTATCTGAAACAAATTCCCGATCTGAATGAGAGCCAGACTGTTTTCGAAGCTGTTTTTCAGTCAGGAGATGAACTAGTGGAAACAATCCGGAATTTTGAACAGGCTGTACGGCTGAATCACAAGGAAGATATTACCAAATATACAGAACAGATGGAACATCTTCATGCCTGGGATTATGATGTAAAGGTAAAACAAATCCTGACTCAGCTTAAAATATATGATTACGATCAACTTATTTCTGAGCTTTCAGGTGGGCAAAAAAAACGTGTGGCCATGGCCAATGTACTCATCAATGAACCGGATTTGCTGATGCTTGATGAGCCTACCAACCACCTCGATCTGGAGATGATTGAATGGCTGGAGAACTATCTGGAGAAAACAAAAATCACCTTGTTTATGGTTACGCATGACCGGTATTTTCTGGATCGGGTCTGTAATGAAATCCTGGAAATGGAAGGAAATACAATTTACCGGCATCGTGGAAACTATTCGTATTTTCTTGAAAAACGGAATGAACGCATCGAAATGCAAATTGCCGGTGTGGATAAGGCAAAGAATCTGCTCCGGACCGAATTGGAGTGGTCACGTAGAATGCCCCAGGCAAGAGGCCACAAATCGAAATATCGTATGGATCGTGTGGATGACCTTAAAATAAAGGCTTCGCAAAACCTAGGAGAAAACAATATTGACCTGAGTATGAATTCATCACGGATAGGGAACAAAGTTCTTGATCTGGAGCTTATCAGTAAATCGTATGGCGATCTTTGCCTGATCAAAGATCTCACTTATAAATTTCAGCGAAGCGAAAAGGTTGGTATTGTAGGCAAAAATGGAACAGGGAAATCAACCTTCCTGAATATCGTGACAGGGAACATCCCAGCAGATAAAGGCACAATTGAAATCGGGCAAACCATCCGTTTTGGCTATTATCAGCAAACCGGTATCGAATTTGATCCGGGAGATAAAGTAATCGATACCGTACAGAAAATCGCTGAAGTGATCAATTTTGAAGACGGACGAAAACTTACTGCATCACAGCTGCTTAGCACTTTTTTGTTTCCGCCGGATACTCAATATTCGTTTGTTGAAAAACTATCCGGTGGCGAAAAACGCCGCTTGTACCTTTGTACCATCCTGATGACGAATCCCAATTTCCTGATACTTGATGAACCAACCAACGATCTGGATATTATGACACTGGCTGTTTTGGAAGAATACCTTCGTGTATTTCAGGGTTGCGTCATCATTGTTTCGCATGACCGTTATTTTATGGATAAAATCGTTGATCACTTGTTCGTTTTTGATGGTGAAGGTAACATCAGGGATTATCCGGGAAGTTATACCAATTGGCGAAACAAACAATTGGAGGAGGAAGAAAAAAGGAAAAAGGAAATTAAGCCTGAAGTTAAAGTTCTATCCAAACCAATAAAAGAAAAGGAAAAAAAATTGACCTTTAAGGAAAAAAAGGAACTGGAACAACTTGAAAAAGACATTGAAAATCTTGAAACTGAAAAAGCATCGATAAACGAAGAGCTGAATTCAGGCTCACTGGACAGCAATCAGTTGCAGGATAAATCGACACGTTACGTTGGAATTTTAGCATTACTTGAGGACAAGGAATTACGATGGCTCGAACTCAGCGATCTGGGTTAAACTCGTGTGTTTACAGATTCTGAAACCCACAATGTCTGTTGCCATTTAATTCAGTATATTGCTCAACCTTGGACCTTGGACCTTAAAACTTTGAACTTGAAACTTGAAACTTTGAACATTTAACTTAAAACGACAGAATGAAAACTTACGGATTGATCGGACACCGACTGGGATATTCCTTTTCAAGGAAATTCTTTACAGAGAAGTTTGCAGCCGAAAACCTTTCTGCACATGAATATGTGAATTTCGAACTGGATAGTATCAATGAATTTCCGGGAGTATTCGAACAGGGCAAGGAAATCTGTGGATTAAACTGCACAATTCCTTACAAGCAGGAAATCATGCAATTCATGGATGAAATTGACAATGAAGCGGCACAGATCGGAGCCGTAAACACAGTCAAAATAACTTACAAAAATGGCAATCGTGTATTAAAAGGCTTTAATACCGATGCCTATGGATTCGAAAAATCACTTCAATCCATGCTGGAGGAAAAACACAAAAAGGCATTGATCCTTGGGACTGGAGGCGCCTCAAAGGCCATCAAGCATGTGTTGAATAAACTGGGCATTAGTTTTCTGTCAGCCTCAATTGAAGAACAGTTATACGAGCATGAAATCAGATACAATCAAATCACGGATGAGTTGTTGAAGGAATACCTGATCATCATCCATGCCACTCCCATCGGAACTTTCCCCAATGTCGATAATTGCCCTGATATCCCATATAAATCAATTACAGCTAATCATGTAATGTTCGACCTGGTGTACAATCCTGAGGAAACTCTTTTTCTAAAAAAAGGCAAGGCACAGGGAGCCAAAACTAAAAACGGACTTGAAATGCTGCATCTGCAGGCAATCCGGGCCTGGGAGATATGGAATTCATAGTAAAAAGAGGAAATAGGAAATAGAAATAAGGAAAAAGACATTTGAATCCCCACCTGATGAGTTTTTTCCTCTCCCATTTTCCTCTTTCCTATTTCCTTTTTACTCTGTAGTATCTTTAGTAAAAACCTTCTTTGAGCCCGAATACAATTCATATTTTCGAAAACTGCATTCCAAAGAACCGTTCAGGATTGATATCTTGTGTGAAGGACGTAATCCGATTGATTTCAGACATTGCGGAGTGCTGATGATCCAAACGGTTGCATCTATATAATGATGCTTTAAACGCTCTCCAATCATGCCATAAAAAACAGTATCATCTGACGAAAGACGCTCCCCATATGGAGGATTGAACAGCAGAAAAGGCTTTTCCGAATTGGGTTCAAGGAACTTAAAATCTGACACCTTAAAATCAATCAACGAACCAACACCGGCCTCATCAGCATTTTTTGATGCGATATCTATATTACGACGAAGAATATCCGATGCCGAAATCCTTATGGGTGTTTGAATATCAGGCAGAGCTTCAATTTCAACCTGTTTAAATAGTTCCGGCTTAAATGTTGGCCAATTGCGGAAAGCAAAGTTTTTCCGAACGCTCCCCGGATAAATTCCATTGGCCAGCATAGCAGCTTCTATGGCAATAGTACCGGATCCGCACATAGGGTCAATCAGATCACTTTTACGATCCCAGCCGGAGAGTCGGATTAATCCTGCAGCCAATACCTCGCTCATCGGAGCTTCATTCTGATCAAGCCTGTATCCTCGTTTATGCAATGATTCCCCACTGCTATCTAGAGAAATGGTACAAATCTCGTTGCTGATATGCAGGTTAATGAGGATATCCGGATTTTTGGAATCAACTGAAGGCCGGTTTCCGAATTTATACCTGAACCTGTCAACAATGGCATCCTTCAGCTTAAGCGATGCAAACATTGAATTATTAAACAAGTCAGTGAAAACGGTGCTTTGAATGGCAAAAGTTTGTTCGCAGCCAAATAATTCTTCCCACTTGAAATTCTTTGCCCGTTGATACAGATCATCAGCAGAGTGAATTTTGTATGAATCAATTGGGACCAATATCCTTAAGGCTGTGCGTAAACAATAATTCGCCTTGTACAGCAACTTGACATCACCGCTGAAATAAACCGATCTGCGGGCAATCTGAACCTCGTCGGCACCTATCTCTATCAATTCCTGTGCAAGTACTTCTTCAAGTCCAGCCATCGTGGTGGCTGTATAGTGTTGGTTTTTCATCTAAAGTAAAAATATAAGTAAAAATCTTTGTAAACAGGAAAGAGAAATGAGAAATAAGGAATAGGGAAATGTATAGCACTAATAAATAGCACAGTATATTTTCTCAATCCTTTTTCCTATTTCCTCTTTCCTGTTTAGATCCCTGCCCCATCATTAAATCCTGCATCTTTAGCACTTGACTGAACAAGTTTTGAATTGGGCGGCAAACTATTGGTAACCCATACGTTTCCTCCGATTACTGAATTCGCCCCAATCCTGATCCTTCCCAAAATGGTAGCCTGCGCATAAATAATCACATTATCTTCTACGATCGGATGACGCGGTATACCTTTGATTGGATTCCCTTCCTCATCCAAAGGAAAACTTTTTGCACCTAGGGTAACACCCTGATAAAGTTTCACGTTGTTTCCTATAATACTGGTGGACCCAATTACTACACCTGTTCCGTGATCAATGGTAAATGCTTCGCCAATTTCGGCACCGGGATGAATATCGATTCCCGTTTCTGAATGTCCCATCTCTGAAATAATACGGGGAATGAGTGGAACACCTAATTTAAGCAACTGATGTGCAACCCTGTGGTTGATAATGGCACGCGTAGTCGGATAACAGTAGATTACCTCGCTCTGGCTGTTGGCAGCCGGATCACCCAAATAAGCGGCCTCAACGTCAGTTACCAGTATCCTGCGGATTTCAGGAAGGAATGAAATAAAATCTGATGCCAGGCTTTGAGCAAATTTCGATCGTTCCTGCATGTCTACCTTTTCAGGATCCTGACAGGTAAAACACAAACCTGCAAGTATCTGTTCCGATAATAGTTCAAACAACTCGTCGACATATACTCCAACATAGTGCTTGATTGTATTCGAACGCAAGCTTGTATTTCCAAAATATCCGGGAAACAAAATCTCACGGATAATTCCAACAATCTTTCCAAGTTTCTCAATCGATGGAAGTGGTTCTCCCATCCGGTGCTCATGGCAAACCAGATTATATGAAGTCGCATCAGACAGCTGCTCAATGGCACTCTGCATTTTGTATTCAATAGTTGAAGGCATCTTTTCAGATATTTAATGATGTTTGATTATATAAACCGAGCAAAACGCACCAATATTTTACAAGGAATTCCAGGTAATTGCATGTAGTACAAAAATCAGACTTTTAAGAATGAAATCAAACTCTATTACCCTAAAGTTTCAGATAGTTCACAGTCCTTTCTGATAGCAGCAATTGCATTAGTCAGACGTTCTTCTCCTATTCCGCTGATTTCCACAAATTTAAAACCATAATATATCAATTCCTTACGGTATTGCTCAAACAGTTTTATGCGATTCGTACCACCGTTTTCTCTTACCCGATCAGCTTCCCAGGGAATATCCGGCTGGCATAACAAAAACAAATCCATCGGAAAGCTTCGTATCTGACCTTCAATCCATGGAGGTGCTTTTTTGAAAACCCAGTCAAACCATACTTTGGTAATAATAAGCCAGGTATCGAAGATGAACACTCTATCCGGACTATTTTGGGTTTCCTTAAATTGTTCTATCTGTACTTTTGCAATATCTTCTACATCTTCATAAGTGTAGGGATGAGGCAACTTCTCAATAAATTCACGGGCATACTCCTGAATATATTGCCCATGATAATACTCTGCCAGTTGTTTTGCCAAAGTGGTTTTCCCTGTTGATTCAGGACCAGTGACAACAATTCGTATCTGCTTCTTGAAAGTTACCATAAATAAAAGTTCAACTTCAAATATCAAAATATATTGACCACTTTATTTTGTTGAATGAGTTCTGCACTACCCTTTTACCAGAACATTTATTCAATTTTTATTCTTTGTGTCTGCACCGAAAAGTCAATTTTAACGCGAAGATACAAAGTCGCAAAGAATTAATCCCGAGTACTCGGGATAAAACAAAGATGCTAAACATGTTGTATTACTTCGTGTCTTCGCGTCTTCGCGTTTAAAGTTTATTAGAGGGTTTTCGGAGTAGTCACTTCTTTTAAACCTTTATATTATTTGTTTCCTCAACAAAATCCTTCTTCCATTCTACAAAACCGATATAGGCCATCAAGGTATATACGGCAAAAAGAATTACTGTAGGTAAAAGTCCCTTGTATATAAATAAGCCCATTGAAAATGCATCGACAAATATCCAAACCAGCCATTGTTCCAGGATCTTCCGTGCGAGCATCCAGGTAGCAACAATGCTGAGTGCAGTGGCAAGTGCATCGGCCTTTGGTACCTGTGAATCGGTATAATTTGTCAGAATATACCAGATCAGAAGAAATATTAAAATACTAATCCCAATCAACTGTATTCCCAACTTCAGGCTTAACCGGCTAATCTTTAAAGACTCTGAATGATTCGACTGATTACCCCTCAACCATTCGTACCAGCCGTAAATACTGATAACGACGTAATACATTTGAAGGCCCATGTCGGCATAAAGCTTTGAAACCAGAAAGACCCAGACATAAAGGATAGAAGTCAGTAAACCTACCGGCCAGGTCAGTATGCTTTGACGAATGGAAAAAAAGATATATACAATACCTAGAATGGCTCCAAGAAGTTCAATATAATTTCCTGAAATCCATCTGATAATTAGTTCCATAAGAAATACATTTTAAAACAAACCCCCTCCAAACCTCCCCCACAAGGGGAGGCTTTAAAAAAACCCGCACTCCGGGTTTTAAGCCCTCCCTTGTGGGGCTCCGATAGTTATCGGAATTTAGGGAGGGGCTTGGGCTCCTATTTCCCGCTCAGAATCTTTTCGTAGGTTCCCTTTTGAGTAATGACTTCTACTGCTTTATTAATAGTCTCATCCTCAGCATTCATGATCTCAAAATAATCACTTACTGCAAACAAATCTCTCGCAATCAAGGCTTTTATCTGTCTTTTTAACAGAGGACGTGCAAATGCAACACTTTTCTCATCCCTTTTTACGACATCGTTATCATCTTTTTTAACAATTTCTTTGTCATTAACTGTCGGTTTCTTTTCACCTTTGCTTTTTACAGGATCTATTTTTGCAGCTGTTGCTTTATTCACGCCTTCCTTATCACCTGCAGCCATAATCTTTTCAATCATCTCATCGGTGACTTCAAACTTACTGGTGAAAGTCTTAAAATCCGGATACTTCTTTTTAAAACTATCCCGATTTTCATCCATGATATCCAGAACACCAGTATAAACTACATTTTTACGGAGTAGGTTATTGTAATAAGCGTAATATTTTGAAGTATCCATTGGGATAAAAATATCAGGCATAATGCCTCCGCCACCATAAACCACCCGATTGCTGACTTTGGTGTTAAATTTCAGCAATTTATTCTGAACTATGCTATCCTTCGAGAAGAGTTCTCCCTTTTCAATGCGGTGCAAATAATCTTTCTGATAGGCATCAACCCCTTCTGTATATGGCTTTTGAATGCAACGACCACTTGGAGTATAGTAATGAGCAGTAGTCAAACGGATCATCGAACCATCTGTCAATGGGAATGGTTGCTGAACCAGTCCTTTCCCGAAAGATCGCCTTCCAATCAATACACCGCGATCCCAATCCTGAATGGCACCTGAAACAATTTCGCTGGCCGATGCTGAACCTTCATCAATTAATACAACAAGTTTACCCTGTTCCAATTCACCTAGTGCAGTTGCATTGTATTCCTTCTTTTCGGCATGTATTCCCTGGGTATAGACAATCAGTTTATAAGCCGAAAGAAACTGATCAGCAAGTTCAGTCGCTGCGGTCAGGTAACCTCCCCCGTTTCCGCGTAAATCAAGGATCAGGCTGTTTAGCTTTGAACTTGCTTTCAAGGCTTTAATGGCATCCGTAAACTCGGCAGTAGTGGTTGCCGAAAACTTGTTCAATTTGATATATCCAATATTATCGTTGATCATGTAGGAAGCATCGAGACTGTTAATTGGAATTTTATCACGAATGACCGTAAATTCAAGCAAATTACCTTCCCCTTTTCGATTCACCTTCATATCAACCTTAGTCCCTTTTTTACCGCGCAACAAGTCGTAAACCTCCGTATTTTTCAATCCAATGCCTGCAATTTTCTTTGCATCGACCTGCACTATACGGTCCCCGGCACGAATTCCAACTTTTTCAGAAGGACCACCAGGGATGGTAGTTACAACCATGAGGGTATCCCGGAAAACATTGAATGAGATTCCAACACCTTCAAAATTTCCGGCAAGAGGCTCATTTGTTTTCTCAACTTCCGCCTTTGAGATATAAACCGAGTGAGGATCGAGATTTCGCAGAACCTCAACAATTGCTTTCTCAGTCAAATCATCTAATTTGGTTGAATCTACATAATAGCTATCAATCAGGCGCAGCAGCCGGTTAAATTTCATGGTATTGCTCTGTACATCCTGAGCTTTCAATTCGCCACCGCCTGCCATCATCACTATTCCTAGCAAAATTGAAATACCTACTTTTCTATATTTAAAAATCATATCTGTCTATTTATCCCGATTGGCATCTTCTTAAAAATCATGCAAGAAACCCAATCTTATATTTATTGATCAGCAAAGATAACTGAATAAATCATCAACCAAAATCTATCGTCCTTAATTTAAGTTAACATTCAGAAAGTATTTGTGTTCATATAAACCCCAATACGGCATTTATTTCATAAATGTACCTCAGAAAGCACTACAATCCCAAACATCGGTGAATTTTGCGTCCATACAGTTTGTTTTGCGAAGTTGATTATTAGAATCCATCTAGAAGGAAGGTTTTCTTGTTAAATAGTGACAATGCTCGCCCACTCAGGTTGTCTGACACAAAGAGTATTTCAATGATTTGATGACAATTTGTGAGATCAATAATTCAACATCAGCTTTATTTAATCCAGTAATTTATCTGGCTATTTTATTTAGAAAGACTGGTTATATCGCCTATCCAGGCAATGAAACTTTCGGGATCATCATCCTGACAGTGTCCTGCATCCCAGAAATCCCAGGCATTTACATCCCTGTTGAGGTTGTTCTCGAGGCTTGTAGCTAGGTTAACCATGATGGGTTGCGAGGTGTCATTGTCTCGTGTCCCGTTCCGTAACCACCATTTAATGGCACAGCCACTGTTTTTCTGTCCCACGAAATACATTGGGTTCATCATATTTCGCTGCATGATCACTTCAGGTTCAAGAGTTGCATTGGCATTACCAGTGGAGTGGCGCAAACTAAAATCAGTGAAATGTCGGGTGTCAAATGTTGCGTTGCCAAATTCACTGGGTTCAGGCTTTTGCTTGTCAAAATCATCAAAGGCAGGTAGGTTTTTCATACGGCCAACTGATGCAACATAGTCTTTAAAGCTAAACGAAGCTTCATTGTTTATCCAGCTTATCCATTTATTATTCGCCAGATATTCTTTTCGTTTTTCATCGGTCAGACCCTTTAAAAACTTGTTAGCTGAAGGTGTCAGATAATATTTCAGGAGATACTCACCGTAATTATCCGCAGTGATTGCTCCAAAACCATTTTTACCCTGAAGATGAAGGGAGGACTGATAGTCAGCATTCAAAGCTTTTAATCGTGCGGATAGCTCCTGATCAACAAGCCCTGAATAAGCAGGTGTGTTGCCATACATCCATTCATAAGCACCATCGGCATGTTCCAGATCGGTAATGGGACTATAACAGGCACAGGCATAAATATTATCGTGTTCCTCAGCAGCGCCTATTTCCTTCAGATAAGAATCGTACAATGGGCTATTACCCGAAGCACCGAGAACAGCAGATACTGCTCCTCCTGCACTGCAGCCAACTGACACAATTTGTTCGGTGTTTCCGGGAATGATGCCTTTATTGTGACGGATATAGCGTACAGCAGCTTTCAAGTCGACGATAACCGCCGGCGCTTTTCCATAGAAGGTGCCATCGAAAGCTTTGTTGTCTCGTCCGCGGCAACC
>TBL_comb47_HYPODRAFT_10000307_pt1 | contig 64273 bp, 55 predicted proteins | sample TroBogypolimnion_40_FD_10682 | JGI IMG/M metagenome (IMG submission 10682)
GCAATCCTGATAGTCTAACTCCTACCTTTAAAACCTTTACCAAAACAGATGGTCTTGGAAGTAATTATGTTAATGGAGTCTATGTTACTAACAACAAAATTTATGCTGCTACCAATAGTGGCCTAACAGTAATCAGCAATCCTGATAATCCAACTCCTAACTTTAAAACCTTTACCAGCGCAGATGGTCTTGGAAGTGATTATATTCTTGGAGTCTATGTTACCAACAATAAGATCTATGCGTCTACTGATGGCGGTCTAACAATCATCAGTAATCCTGATTTAACTCCTATCTTTAAAACTTTTACTTCAACAGATGGGCTTGGGAGCGATACTGTTAATGGAGTCTACGTTACTAACAATGAGATCTATGCTGCTACTTATGGTGGCCTAACAATTATCAGCAATCCCGATAGCTCAAGTCCTGCATTTAATACTCTTAAACAAGCAAATGGGCTTGGGAATGATGCGCTTGGTGGTGTTTATGTTTATGGCATTTATGTTGCTGATAATAAGATCTATGCTTCTACTGATGGTGGCCTAACAATTATCAGCAATCCCGATGATCCAACTCCTACCTTTAAAACCTTTACCCAAGCAGATGGTCTTGGGAGTGATGAGGTAACTAGCGTCTATGTTATTAATAACAAGATCTATGTTGCTACTTATGATGGTGGCCTAACAATTATCAGCAATCCCGATGATCCAATTCCCACCTTTAAAACCTTTACCCAAGCAGATGGTCTTGGGAGTGATGAGGTAACTAGCGTCTATGTTATTAATAACAAGATCTATGCTGCTACTATTGGTGGCGGTTTAACAGTAATTAGCAAACTTGATGATCCAATTCCTACCTTTAAAACCTTTACCCAAGCAGGTGGACTTGGTAGTGATAATGTAGCTAGCGTCTATGTTATTAATAACAAGATCTATGCTGCTACTTATGGTGGCCTAACAATTATCAGCGATCCCGATGATCCAACTCCTACCTTTAAAACCTTTACCCAACAAGCAGGTGAACTTGGTAGTAATTATGTTTATGGGGTCTACGTTACTAACAACAAAATTTATGCTTCTACTGATGGTGGCCTAACAGTAATCAGCAATCCTGATGATCCAATTCCCACCTTTAAAACCTTTACCAAAGCAGATGGTCTTGGAAGCAGTAGTGTTAATGGAGTCTATGTTGCTAACAATAAAATCTATGCTGCTACTATTAGCGGCGGTTTAACAGTAATCAGCAATCCTGATAATACTCCTACCTTTAAAACCTTTACCCAAGCAGATGGTCTTGGTAGTGATTATGTTTTTGAGGTCTACGTTACCAACCACAAGATATATACTGCTACTGCTAAAGGAGTATATTTTACCCTAGAACCAGAATAATTTCTTTTTATTGATAGTAACCACAACTCTTTGTAAAAAAGAAAAAGGTGCTAAGTCTAGACCATATCATTCCCCACAAGGGGACTGTTGCATTCCGAACATAAAATAAAGTTTTAATTGATGTGATTTATTAGTACAAAATCAAGAAAAACTCTATTATAATAGGGTTTTTAATAACTATTGGATTAATAAGTATGTTAAAACAAATAATAATGGTTAGTTTGGAAGACCTGACCCCTTTTACAATGTAAAAATAATCGTTTTTTAAAGCAGTTAAATTGCATATGGTTTAATAAAAATGAGATTAAAGCTATTAATTTTTTTTATTTGTACTTTGTTTTTAATGTCTGGTTGTGTCTCTAACCACGCCAAATTACTTTATAATAAAAAGCCAGCCTTTTATTCTTATATTTTTGGAGATATAGAAAGTACTCATGTCAGCGCTCAACATGATGCAGATGTTTATACTGCCATAGCTAGTTGTCAAAAAACCATTTTTGCCTTGTTAGCCTATAAAACACTCGGGATTAATTATCAGTATGAAACCAAACTATATATTACGAAAAAAAATAACAAGATACATGATATCGTTATATCATTTGCTGGAGATCCTACATTAAAAGCCGAAGATTTACTTCGGCTTTTGAGACCAATCAGTGAAGTTGTTATAACGGGTAAAATTTTACTTGATGCCTCTTTCTTTAAAACCCCTTCACTTTCTCCAAACATAATGATAGATGATATAGGAACAGATTATGCCCAACCTGTTTCTAGTATAAACATAGATAAAAATTTAATTAATATTACAGTTAGACCTAATAAAGTAGGAAAACTTGCTTTAATTGCTAATGATTCTGAATATTCTATAAATTCTGACGTAACTACAACGCTAGACCCATCTTCGGTAAAATTATCTATACGTAATAATCGTATACAAGCTAACGGAAATATTAATTCTAAGGATGCATCTTTAGAGTTAAAAATATCTCCGGTAGACTTTGACTATTTTATTTTACATAAGATTAAAAATGTATTAAAACGTGCCAACATAAAAGGTAAAGTAGCAATTGTACGCGATCAATTGCAATTACCTAAAAAATTAATATTGATTAATACCATCAAATCTGATGATTTAAAAAGTATTATTCCTTTTGCTATAAAACAGTCTGACAATCTGGTGTTTGATAGTTTATATCTTAAAATTATACATTCGCAGAATATCTATGATATAAAAACCTGGAATGATGGCGATAAGATTACAAAAGAGTTAATTCGTAAATATTTTAATATTGATATGGTTGACTCCCTGTTTGTTGACGGATCAGGCTTATCTAGATACAACAGAACACAACCAAGAAAACTTTTTGCCCTATTAAAACAAGGTTATTATATAAATGAGTTTGTTACTGCTCTGCCAAGTCCAGGAGAACCCAATAGCACACTAGCTAAAAGGACTAATCTTTTAAAATATATAAAAGCAAAAACAGGAAACATGTCAGGTATTAGTTGCTTGTGTGGGTATAGTGTAGATAGTCATCCTAAAGCATTTATTATAATTGCTAACAGTTTTGCGCCACCCGCCAAAGAAATGTTTTCTGTTTTAGATAATTTCATTAACCATTGCGTTAAAAAATAGGAGTTGTGGGTATCCATCAGAATCTGACCCTTTTACTTTTTTCATATAGTGCCAGTCGCCCCGCGTGGCAGCCCGCGGGATTCATGGTTTTTATCTTTTCTTGGATCTGGGTTTTTTCTGGATCCAGCGGACTGCCCCGCTGGACGGGCGAGTAATTACTGATTATCAATCATTCCAATTGTTATGTTTCAAAAAAGCATCAATTTCCTTTTTAGCTTGATCTTTTTGATAGCCATATATTGATTGTAATTTTCCTTTTATATTAAAAATATTGAATCGATTAAAAAATACACCAGCATAGCAGCTGGTTATTCCTTATTTCTTCTTCCAATAAACACTAACGCCAAACCAGCAACAAAAGACAGGCCGCCCAGAATCGGAGGCAAATAAACCGTCTTTTGAGTATTAGCGGTAACTTGAACGCCACCTATTTGCGCTATTTTTTCTTGTTTAGTGTAGGAAATACCTTGATAAGCAAGGGCTGCAATACCTACGACAATTAAAAGAATTCCAACCAAACTTGTGATAGCTTTCATTTTTATCTCCCTTTTTAAGTCAAAATCATTTTATCATAGTAAAGATGTTAAGTCTGGACAAAAGACATTAAATTTTAGAGTAAGCAGACAAACCAAGTAATAAACACTATTCAGTCTATGATATTTATTAAAAAAACAATAAAAGTTTGATATGATTCGTAATTCCACCATATCAAAAAAAGGAAGAGGTTATGAGACCATCAAGTAACAAAAACACTAACTTAATGTTCTTTTTAGGATTTTTTTTAACTATCTTATATTGTTCTTGTTTTGCTGATGAACTTTCACACCAAACAGCTCAACAATCGTTCCAAAGTTTGGAACAGATAGAAAATCCGGAACAGTTAGGAAACTATATAGCTAATTATTATAAAAATCCTAAGCCTGGAGAAATACCAAAATTAGTGGATATTCTTTTAGGTGACAAAAATTTTATGAATCCGTTTAATGCAGCCGTTGTTATGGCTTTTCTAACCAGAGTTGCGAAAGACAATCCTGAAAAAATAAAAGAATGGTTTGAACAAATAAAAATCTCTAGCCCCAACAAGTTAGCCAACATTTATCGTGCAATTTGGGATTCAGATACGCAACAATCTAGAGAGTTTTTAGAAAAATTAGCAAATGGTGACGATAAATTACTCTCGGGAATTGCAAAAAAAATCACTAGTCGACCACCAGAAGAAGATATTTTAGATGAAAAAATGTTGAGTGGGGGATGGATTGATAGAGCATGGGCCGTATATGCAGCTAGTGGCGATAGTGAATATTTAAAAAGAATTTTGATGATTATCTCTAGCAAAAAGTTAACAGAAATTTATGCGGATGATGGTTTGATTAGTATGGCTACTTGGTCCTTAAACTCAATGCGTAAAAAGGATAAGATTGTTGATGAAAAAGTTAGGGCCATAATTGCTGATAATCCAAAACTAGAATATCGCATAGATAAAAAAGAATCTGAGCATGATGAACTATAGAAAAAATTGTGAGATCAAAATTTGGAAGTTTAAAATTTATTGGTTTTTATGGCTCTTTTGAAAAACAAGCCGCTAGAAAAAACAATGATGGGTGCTTGCAGTTCTAGTTTTGATGGAGAAGCAGCTATGAAAGAAAAAGTCATAAAAAAGATAGATAAAAAAAGCAATGCTTATAAAGTTGGATTGCGTGATGGCGACAAAGTTGTTGCGTTGAATGTACCTAAAAAGGAGTATGATCCTGCTCAAATAATAACAATTAAAACCACCAATAAGACTTTCGAGTTTAGACCAGAGAGTCCAGACAAGAAAAAACTATATCAATTCAAACCAAATTTATCTGCAGAAGATAAAATTAAAATAAAAAAATTTTTTGGTGCAGGATCTGAATAATTAACTAATGGAAAGATTTAATCCAAAAACCACTAAAAATAAAAGAGGTAAACATTATGAGTAATATTGTCGAGTTAAACTCAGTAGAAATAAATTCTGTTGTTGCTGGTGCTGGTGATGCTGGTACTGCTGTACATGTGATTTTTAATGTAATTATGGATAGCGTTGGTGGTGAACCATGCCATTGTGGTGATTGTTCTACATTTAGGAACCAAGTTAGGAACCAAGCTGCTTTAATGGCAGCGATAGCAAGTAAATATCAAGTTGTTTTTGCAGTAGCAGCAGTAGTAATAACTGCAGTGATAATATCATCTATTGTATACGGTGATAACCAGAAAGATGATGCGGTCAAGTAGCGTTTTGATTGCGTCTACCGGAATTAAATTAATTTTTTGAGTTTACCGCTAAAGTACCTGTTGTTTCATGGGAACCTTAGGTTCTGCAGTAACTGTATCCGATTTTGGTTTTTCATCTTCTCTTGTTTCTCTTGGATTTTGTGATCCCAAAAAACTTTGAGAAGAAGCTAAGAGAGCATCTGTAGAAGCGCCACTAAAATCCTCTCCCCGGCGTTTGGGCAAAGAAGGGCTTATTATAGATGGTCTTTCATTAGCTAGATTTTGTGATTTTTCGTCGGATGATAATTCTTGCTGTGATTGTACACTAGCCCTTTGAACTGGTTCATGTTGGTTAAGTTGAGACGCAAAGTCTCCGGTTTTGTTTGCTAAAGAAAAATAAGCAATTGCTTTTGCAAATGAAGGTTTGGCAATTATGGCTGTAGTTAATAATGCAGCAACTATGGTTATGTAATTTACCAAAACACCAAACCCTAATGCCCAAGGTAAGGCAAAAGTCGCCGCAAGGCCAAGAACGGATATGATTCCTCCTTCCCATAAATTCGAAAATGCTTTTTTTCTACACTGTGACTGGGAAAATAATAAAAGTAATTTGGCAACATTTGTATGCCCATGATCTATAGCTAACGCCAATGCAGTTTTGTTATCTTTATTTTTTATATCGAGATTAATTTTATGATTTTTTAAAAGTTCACGAACCACCTCAGTATGGCCACTAGATGCAGCCATCATCAATGCAGTCATGCCTTGAGAGTCTTGCGCATTAAGATTGGCTTTTTCTCTATTTAAAATATCACGAATAACATCAGAGTAACCTTTAGATGCAGCCCACATAAGCGCATTGTTACCAAACTTATCTGTTATAGTAAGATCAACTCTTGGGTTTTTTAAAATCTCTTGGGCTATATCAAGATGGCCATTAAATAAAGCTCGTATAAGCGCTGTGAATCCTAAAGAATCCTGTGCATTAAGATCAACTTCCTCTTTGCTTAAAAGTTCACGAACAACACTGATATGACCACCTTGTACAGCAAGTATAAGTGCGGTTGTGCCATGATTACCGAGATTAATAGTAACTTTAGGATTTTTTAAAAGCTCCTGAACCATTTCAAGATAACCATGAAATGCTGCCACCATAAGTACAGTACGACCATCGACCCCTTTGACATTAGGATCGCTTTCTGGTTTTTGTAAAATCTCTTGAACAGCCGCAAGATCGCCATAAGACGCAGCCAACATAAGCTCCGTACAACTTAAAATATTTTTTGTTTGAGGATCAACATTTTCACTTGTCAAAAGTTCCTCAATAATTTCTTTGTGACCACCCTTTACAATCCTCTCAATAGTTTTACGGTCATTGAGGTTGTTTATATTAAGTCTCATTCCTTTCGCTAAAAAATATCGCACTGATTCTAAACTATCGACAACAAGCGCTACGTTTAACTCTGAATATTGACCAGTTCCTGGTATCGGAGCCAAAATAGGATGGATATTATCTAAAACTTCCGCTTGAATCGGATATACAGCAATAGGACCTGCGTCAAAAGAAAACATGCGAAAACCTAACGGTGATGGTCTAGTATAGTCTAGAGATAAACCTGTGGCTTCTTGAAAAAAATGTGCATCAAAAATTAGTTTTGCTACTTCATCAACTGAAGCTGTTTGTATTTCACCAACTTTACTATTGGGATCAAAATAATAATAATTATTTCCCTCTCTAAATAAGGCGGTAGCGTGATTAAGTGAGCCAATAAGAACCATTCTACCTTCTTGAATTATATTCTCTGTATGTAACAACTGCTTTAGCTGTTCCAGAGTAAGCAAAGAAGCAATTGAATATTCTTTGTGCAACTCTCTTTGTTTCGTGTCTTGTAAGATTTGTTCTAAAATCCCCTGCGCTATAGGTAAGTAGCCCTCAATATCTTGAAAAGATTCAATTAACGAAATAAATCTTTCTATTTGCTGATTGTCATTTATTAATTTTTTTAGTTTTTCAGCACGAGCAAGGTCGATCCGTGCTAATGCAGTTAATTTTTCATTTATAAATGCGTCATAAGATTGTCTTCCTGCTGCAGGAGTCTTATTTTCTTTATAGTATTTTAATAGATTTTCTCTTTCTTCCATTAGGCTAACAAAAGCCCTCTCGGTTTCTGTTTCGGGAAGTTGCCAATTAATAATTAGTTCCACTGTAGATCGAAACCAAGCATAATCATCTCGTGGACCATCTGTTTCAGGTTGTGTTTGTAACCATTTAGAATACAGCCACACAGAGGAAATCCCAGAGCAATAACCATCTGAAAACTTTCTGATAAAATCTTGGGTATCTTTTTCGTTAGAATTATGCAAATTATGTTTTAGATAATTTACTATTTTAGACAAAATTTGTACTTGATCTAAACTTTCCATTCCCAACATAACATCCTCCAAAATTTTAAGGGCTAACAAAAATCAAATTTCATACCGGAATTTGCTTCCATTGTGATTATTATAAACTAATTATAGAATTAAGAAATTTGCTTACGCTAATATTTACCTTCGCACAGGACAAAAAATAAGATTTGGCATCAAAACACCGGTAGCCGCAGGCTTTAGCCTGCGTGTCTAGCGTTGGTAGATGCTATGGCAACGCAGACTAAAGCCTGCGGCTACCGGATTTCTCAACTATAGATCTTGTTTTTTGTGCAAAGGGCGCGCTTACTCTGGCCTAATTTTTCTCTTAAATTAAATGTGTACAACCTTACAAATCTTTCATCTTGTAGTAGAATCGTTATGTTACAACTAAGTTTTTTACCGATTGGAGCAGAATCATATTTTTATCATGTGGCAAGTGGCGCCGAAATAGATTTGATTATTAAATGTCCCGATGGACGCATTATGGCTGAGGAATTGTATGAATAATAAAGCTTTGCAATTTTTGTAAGTTTTATGGTTGGTGCCGCTATTGCTTTGGTCAGTCAAACTTATAATATTTCTGGAGATAGGGCTGATTTTATTTTAACTTGGATGCTGCTTATTGTTCCTTTGGTATATTTAATGGCGGCAACTATTCCAGCGGTGATTTATGTGGCTGGAATATCAACATGGTCATGTTATTACTGGGATGTCCCAAGGAGGTACAGGAATCGGTTTGGCGTTTTGTAAAATGATCATGAAATCTTATGGTGGTAACATAACTTGCTATTCGATAGAGGGAGAATACACGGTATTTACGTTAAAGTTTCCGCGTGTAGAATGATAACCGTATGTCGATAGTGTTAGTTATATATCTAAGGGTGTTTTAATGGGGCTGTTGTAAATTAATTTAGTATATAATCAACACATAATATTTTTTTAATTATTGGAATAAATTAAAAATGACATTTGAAGAATTATAGCTTTTAGTTAATGAAGGCGAAGGGGCAAGTCATGGAAAACTTTGCGAGTTGCAAAAAAATAATTGAATATATTGATAGTTATAATCAGAATTCTGTAAACAATAAAAACAAATAATTGTAAGTTCAATATGACGCAACTAGAAAACATTACAACTCTTTACGAACGCATCGCTTTAGTTATTCGCGAAGCAAGAACTAATATCGTGCGTTCAATTGATACCACAATGGTAAAGGCATATTGGCATATTGGTCAATATATTGTTCAAGAAGAACAAGGTGGTGCGAAAAGAGCCAGATACGGTCAAGAATTGCTAAAAACCTTATCAACAAGATTAACTCAAGAATTCGGTCATGGTTTTGGTGTAAATACTTTGGAAGATATCCGAAAATTCTATTTGGCTTATTCTATGCGGGTTGATAGAAAATCCCACGCAGTGCGTGGGAAATTGGTTGCCCACCAATTTCACCCAAATCTTTCTTGGACGCACTACAGAGCTTTGATGCGAGTTACTCGTGAAGGTGCCAGGGCATTCTATGAAATTGAAGCAATCAAGAATTGTTGGACGGCACGAGAATTAGAACGCCAAATAAACAGCCTTCTTTTCGATCGCCTTGCAAAGAGTAAGGATAAAAAGGGGCTGCTAAAATTGGTTCAAAAAGGTCATGAAATAGTTAAACCAGAAGATGCTATGAAAGACCCTGTTATTTTGGAGTTTTTAGACATTCCTGAAGCACATCAGCTCGCCGAATCAAAACTTGAAGAGGCTCTGATCAGTAATCTACAGCATTTTTTGTTGGAGCTTGGTAGAGGGTTTGCGTTTGTTGCTAGACAGAAACGCCTAACGCTTGATAGAAAGTATTATTATGCCGACCTTGTCTTTTACCACACTATTTTGAAATGCTATATCATTATAGACTTAAAGACACATGAGCTTACGCATTCTGACTTAGGTCAAATTATGTTGTATGTGAATTATTATGATAGAGAGTGCCTATCTGAAGGTGATAACCCTACTATTGGTTTGGTATTGTGTACCGAAAAAAGCGATAATATGGCAAATTATTTGCTTGGGGATAAAGCGAAACAAATTTTCACTAGCAAGTATCAGCTACATTTGCCCAGCGAAAAAGAATTAGAGGTTGAGTTAAGGCGCGAAATTAAGGAATTAAGGCAACCATTAAAGTGAGCGTGCTGAATACGAAAGAAATTAATATCTAACGGAGAAGCATAATGTACACTCAGATTTTTATTTTATTTAGTTTGGGCAAAGAGGAGCTTATATTTTAGACAAAATTCGTCCTTGATCTAAACTTTCCATTCCCAATATAACATCCTCCAAAATTTAAAGGGCTAACAAAAATAAAATTTGGCATCAAAACATCGGTAGTCGCAGGCTTTAGCCTGCGTGTCTAGCGTTGGTAGATGCCACAGCAACGCAGACTAAAGTCTGCGGCTACCGGATTTCTCAACTATAGATCTTGTTTTTTGTGCAAAGGATGCGCTTATTCTGGCCTAATTTTTCTCTTAAATTAAATGTGTACAACCTTACAAATCTTTCATCTTGTAGTAGAATCGTTATGTTACAACTAAGTTTTTTACCGATTGGAGCAGAATCATATTTTTATCATGTGGCAAGTGGCGCCGAAATAGATTTGATTATTAAATGTCCCGATGGACGCATTATGGCTGAGGAATTGTATGAATAATAAAGCTTTGCAATTTTTGTAAGTTTTATGGTTGGTGCCGCTATTGCTTTGGTCAGTCAAACTTATAATATTTCTGGAGATAGGGCTGATTTTATTTTAACTTGGATGCTGCTTATTGTTCCTTTGGTATATTTAATGGCGGCAACTATTCCAGCGGTGATTTATGTGGCTGGAATATCAACATGGTCATGTTATTACTGGGATGTCCCAAGGAGGTACAGGAATCGGTTTGGCGTTTTGTAAAATGATCATGAAATCTTATGGTGGTAACATAACTTGCTATTCGATAGAGGGAGAATACACGGTATTTACGTTAAAGTTTCCGCGTGTAGAATGATAACCGTATGTCGATAGTGTTAGTTATATATCTAAGGGTGTTTTAATGGGGCTGTTGTAAATTAATTTAGTATATAATCAACACATAATATTTTTTTAATTATTGGAATAAATTAAAAATGACATTTGAAGAATTATAGCTTTTAGTTAATGAAGGCGAAGGGGCAAGTCATGGAAAACTTTGCGAGTTGCAAAAAAATAATTGAATATATTGATAGTTATAATCAGAATTCTGTAAACAATAAAAACAAATAATTGTAAGTTCAATATGACGCAACTAGAAAACATTACAACTCTTTACGAACGCATCGCTTTAGTTATTCGCGAAGCAAGAACTAATATCGTGCGTTCAATTGATACCACAATGGTAAAGGCATATTGGCATATTGGTCAATATATTGTTCAAGAAGAACAAGGTGGTGCGAAAAGAGCCAGATACGGTCAAGAATTGCTAAAAACCTTATCAACAAGATTAACTCAAGAATTCGGTCATGGTTTTGGTGTAAATACTTTGGAAGATATCCGAAAATTCTATTTGGCTTATTCTATGCGGGTTGATAGAAAATCCCACGCAGTGCGTGGGAAATTGGTTGCCCACCAATTTCACCCAAATCTTTCTTGGACGCACTACAGAGCTTTGATGCGAGTTACTCGTGAAGGTGCCAGGGCATTCTATGAAATTGAAGCAATCAAGAATTGTTGGACGGCACGAGAATTAGAACGCCAAATAAACAGCCTTCTTTTCGATCGCCTTGCAAAGAGTAAGGATAAAAAGGGGCTGCTAAAATTGGTTCAAAAAGGTCATGAAATAGTTAAACCAGAAGATGCTATGAAAGACCCTGTTATTTTGGAGTTTTTAGACATTCCTGAAGCACATCAGCTCGCCGAATCAAAACTTGAAGAGGCTCTGATCAGTAATCTACAGCATTTTTTGTTGGAGCTTGGTAGAGGGTTTGCGTTTGTTGCTAGACAGAAACGCCTAACGCTTGATAGAAAGTATTATTATGCCGACCTTGTCTTTTACCACACTATTTTGAAATGCTATATCATTATAGACTTAAAGACACATGAGCTTACGCATTCTGACTTAGGTCAAATTATGTTGTATGTGAATTATTATGATAGAGAGTGCCTATCTGAAGGTGATAACCCTACTATTGGTTTGGTATTGTGTACCGAAAAAAGCGATAATATGGCAAATTATTTGCTTGGGGATAAAGCGAAACAAATTTTCACTAGCAAGTATCAGCTACATTTGCCCAGCGAAAAAGAATTAGAGGTTGAGTTAAGGCGCGAAATTAAGGAATTAAGGCAACCATTAAAGTGAGCGTGCTGAATACGAAAGAAATTAATATCTAACGGAGAAGCATAATGTACACTCAGATTTTTATTTTATTTAGTTTGGGCAAAGAGGAGCTTATATTTTAGACAAAATTCGTCCTTGATCTAAACTTTCCATTCCCAATATAACATCCTCCAAAATTTAAAGGGCTAACAAAAATAAAATTTGGCATCAAAACATCGGTAGTCGCAGGCTTTAGCCTGCGTGTCTAGCGTTGGTAGATGCCACAGCAACGCAGACTAAAGTCTGCGGCTACCGGATTTCTCAACTATAGATCTTGTTTTTTGTGCAAAGGATGCGCTTATTCTGGCCTAATTTTTCTCTTAAATTAAATGTGTACAACCTTACAAATCTTTCATCTTGTAGTAGAATCGTTATGTTACAACTAAGTTTTTTACCGATTGGAGCAGAATCATATTTTTATCATGTGGCAAGTGGCGCCGAAATAGATTTGATTATTAAATGTCCCGATGGACGCATTATGGCTGAGGAATTGTATGAATAATAAAGCTTTGCAATTTTTGTAAGTTTTATGGTTGGTGCCGCTATTGCTTTGGTCAGTCAAACTTATAATATTTCTGGAGATAGGGCTGATTTTATTTTAACTTGGATGCTGCTTATTGTTCCTTTGGTATATTTAATGGCGGCAACTATTCCAGCGGTGATTTATGTGGCTGGAATATCAACATGGTCATGTTATTACTGGGATGTCCCAAGGAGGTACAGGAATCGGTTTGGCGTTTTGTAAAATGATCATGAAATCTTATGGTGGTAACATAACTTGCTATTCGATAGAGGGAGAATACACGGTATTTACGTTAAAGTTTCCGCGTGTAGAATGATAACCGTATGTCGATAGTGTTAGTTATATATCTAAGGGTGTTTTAATGGGGCTGTTGTAAATTAATTTAGTATATAATCAACACATAATATTTTTTTAATTATTGGAATAAATTAAAAATGACATTTGAAGAATTATAGCTTTTAGTTAATGAAGGCGAAGGGGCAAGTCATGGAAAACTTTGCGAGTTGCAAAAAAATAATTGAATATATTGATAGTTATAATCAGAATTCTGTAAACAATAAAAACAAATAATTGTAAGTTCAATATGACGCAACTAGAAAACATTACAACTCTTTACGAACGCATCGCTTTAGTTATTCGCGAAGCAAGAACTAATATCGTGCGTTCAATTGATACCACAATGGTAAAGGCATATTGGCATATTGGTCAATATATTGTTCAAGAAGAACAAGGTGGTGCGAAAAGAGCCAGATACGGTCAAGAATTGCTAAAAACCTTATCAACAAGATTAACTCAAGAATTCGGTCATGGTTTTGGTGTAAATACTTTGGAAGATATCCGAAAATTCTATTTGGCTTATTCTATGCGGGTTGATAGAAAATCCCACGCAGTGCGTGGGAAATTGGTTGCCCACCAATTTCACCCAAATCTTTCTTGGACGCACTACAGAGCTTTGATGCGAGTTACTCGTGAAGGTGCCAGGGCATTCTATGAAATTGAAGCAATCAAGAATTGTTGGACGGCACGAGAATTAGAACGCCAAATAAACAGCCTTCTTTTCGATCGCCTTGCAAAGAGTAAGGATAAAAAGGGGCTGCTAAAATTGGTTCAAAAAGGTCATGAAATAGTTAAACCAGAAGATGCTATGAAAGACCCTGTTATTTTGGAGTTTTTAGACATTCCTGAAGCACATCAGCTCGCCGAATCAAAACTTGAAGAGGCTCTGATCAGTAATCTACAGCATTTTTTGTTGGAGCTTGGTAGAGGGTTTGCGTTTGTTGCTAGACAGAAACGCCTAACGCTTGATAGAAAGTATTATTATGCCGACCTTGTCTTTTACCACACTATTTTGAAATGCTATATCATTATAGACTTAAAGACACATGAGCTTACGCATTCTGACTTAGGTCAAATTATGTTGTATGTGAATTATTATGATAGAGAGTGCCTATCTGAAGGTGATAACCCTACTATTGGTTTGGTATTGTGTACCGAAAAAAGCGATAATATGGCAAATTATTTGCTTGGGGATAAAGCGAAACAAATTTTCACTAGCAAGTATCAGCTACATTTGCCCAGCGAAAAAGAATTAGAGGTTGAGTTAAGGCGCGAAATTAAGGAATTAAGGCAACCATTAAAGTGAGCGTGCTGAATACGAAAGAAATTAATATCTAACGGAGAAGCATAATGTACACTCAGATTTTTATTTTATTTAGTTTGGGCAAAGAGGAGCTTATATTTTAGACAAAATTCGTCCTTGATCTAAACTTTCCATTCCCAATATAACATCCTCCAAAATTTAAAGGGCTAACAAAAATAAAATTTGGCATCAAAACATCGGTAGTCGCAGGCTTTAGCCTGCGTGTCTAGCGTTGGTAGATGCCACAGCAACGCAGACTAAAGTCTGCGGCTACCGGATTTCTCAACTATAGATCTTGTTTTTTGTGCAAAGGATGCGCTTATTCTGGCCTAATTTTTCTCTTAAATTAAATGTGTACAACCTTACAAATCTTTCATCTTGTAGTAGAATCGTTATGTTACAACTAAGTTTTTTACCGATTGGAGCAGAATCATATTTTTATCATGTGGCAAGTGGCGCCGAAATAGATTTGATTATTAAATGTCCCGATGGACGCATTATGGCTGAGGAATTGTATGAATAATAAAGCTTTGCAATTTTTGTAAGTTTTATGGTTGGTGCCGCTATTGCTTTGGTCAGTCAAACTTATAATATTTCTGGAGATAGGGCTGATTTTATTTTAACTTGGATGCTGCTTATTGTTCCTTTGGTATATTTAATGGCGGCAACTATTCCAGCGGTGATTTATGTGGCTGGAATATCAACATGGTCATGTTATTACTGGGATGTCCCAAGGAGGTACAGGAATCGGTTTGGCGTTTTGTAAAATGATCATGAAATCTTATGGTGGTAACATAACTTGCTATTCGATAGAGGGAGAATACACGGTATTTACGTTAAAGTTTCCGCGTGTAGAATGATAACCGTATGTCGATAGTGTTAGTTATATATCTAAGGGTGTTTTAATGGGGCTGTTGTAAATTAATTTAGTATATAATCAACACATAATATTTTTTTAATTATTGGAATAAATTAAAAATGACATTTGAAGAATTATAGCTTTTAGTTAATGAAGGCGAAGGGGCAAGTCATGGAAAACTTTGCGAGTTGCAAAAAAATAATTGAATATATTGATAGTTATAATCAGAATTCTGTAAACAATAAAAACAAATAATTGTAAGTTCAATATGACGCAACTAGAAAACATTACAACTCTTTACGAACGCATCGCTTTAGTTATTCGCGAAGCAAGAACTAATATCGTGCGTTCAATTGATACCACAATGGTAAAGGCATATTGGCATATTGGTCAATATATTGTTCAAGAAGAACAAGGTGGTGCGAAAAGAGCCAGATACGGTCAAGAATTGCTAAAAACCTTATCAACAAGATTAACTCAAGAATTCGGTCATGGTTTTGGTGTAAATACTTTGGAAGATATCCGAAAATTCTATTTGGCTTATTCTATGCGGGTTGATAGAAAATCCCACGCAGTGCGTGGGAAATTGGTTGCCCACCAATTTCACCCAAATCTTTCTTGGACGCACTACAGAGCTTTGATGCGAGTTACTCGTGAAGGTGCCAGGGCATTCTATGAAATTGAAGCAATCAAGAATTGTTGGACGGCACGAGAATTAGAACGCCAAATAAACAGCCTTCTTTTCGATCGCCTTGCAAAGAGTAAGGATAAAAAGGGGCTGCTAAAATTGGTTCAAAAAGGTCATGAAATAGTTAAACCAGAAGATGCTATGAAAGACCCTGTTATTTTGGAGTTTTTAGACATTCCTGAAGCACATCAGCTCGCCGAATCAAAACTTGAAGAGGCTCTGATCAGTAATCTACAGCATTTTTTGTTGGAGCTTGGTAGAGGGTTTGCGTTTGTTGCTAGACAGAAACGCCTAACGCTTGATAGAAAGTATTATTATGCCGACCTTGTCTTTTACCACACTATTTTGAAATGCTATATCATTATAGACTTAAAGACACATGAGCTTACGCATTCTGACTTAGGTCAAATTATGTTGTATGTGAATTATTATGATAGAGAGTGCCTATCTGAAGGTGATAACCCTACTATTGGTTTGGTATTGTGTACCGAAAAAAGCGATAATATGGCAAATTATTTGCTTGGGGATAAAGCGAAACAAATTTTCACTAGCAAGTATCAGCTACATTTGCCCAGCGAAAAAGAATTAGAGGTTGAGTTAAGGCGCGAAATTAAGGAATTAAGGCAACCATTAAAGTGAGCGTGCTGAATACGAAAGAAATTAATATCTAACGGAGAAGCATAATGTACACTCAGATTTTTATTTTATTTAGTTTGGGCAAAGAGGAGCTTATATTTTAGACAAAATTCGTCCTTGATCTAAACTTTCCATTCCCAATATAACATCCTCCAAAATTTAAAGGGCTAACAAAAATAAAATTTGGCATCAAAACATCGGTAGTCGCAGGCTTTAGCCTGCGTGTCTAGCGTTGGTAGATGCCACAGCAACGCAGACTAAAGTCTGCGGCTACCGGATTTCTCAACTATAGATCTTGTTTTTTGTGCAAAGGATGCGCTTATTCTGGCCTAATTTTTCTCTTAAATTAAATGTGTACAACCTTACAAATCTTTCATCTTGTAGTAGAATCGTTATGTTACAACTAAGTTTTTTACCGATTGGAGCAGAATCATATTTTTATCATGTGGCAAGTGGCGCCGAAATAGATTTGATTGTTAAATGTCCTGACGGACGCATTATGACTGAGGAATTGTATGGATAATAAAGCGTTGCAATGGTTGTATCAGGAATTGCCCGGTTTGATAAATAAAGGCGTTCTATCTCAAACAACTGCAGATAAACTGCATGAATATTATGGAGAATTAAAAAGCACCGACAAAAAAAGTTTTACCATCATTTTCTGCAGTGTATTGGGTGCGTCATTGATAGGCTTGGGTATTATTTTGTTATTTGCTCATAATTGGGAGCAATTATCTCGACCTATGCGGGTATGTGTTTCTTTATCACCATTAATAATAGGACAAATTTTGGCTTTTTGGGTTTTATTGAAGCATCCAACATCTCATGCTCTCAAAGAAAGCGTTGCAATTTTTGTAAGTCTTATGGTTGGGGCCGCTATTGCTTTGGTCAGTCAAACTTATAATATTTCTGGAGAGATGATTGATTTTATTTTATCTTGGATGCTGCTTATTGTTCCTTTGGTATATTTAATGGAGGTAACTATTCCAGCAGTGATTTATGTAGCTGGAATATCAACATGGGTATGTTATTACTGGGATGTCCCACAACAAGCAATTATTTTCTGGCCACTCTTGGCTGTAATTGTCCCGCATTTCATCTGGTCGTTATATCAAGATAGATACGATGTTCGTGCGGGAATTCTTGCTGTTGTTATAGCAGTAAGTGTCTGTTTTGGAATGGAGCAAATAACGCTTAATTTGAACGAGATGTGGCATGGATTTTGGATTATTGTTTACTCAAGTATTGCAACAATATTTTATCTATTGGGAATATGGAAATTTAAAAGCATATCAACAAATTGGCAGAGGCCAATTCATTGTTTTGGAGAGATAGGTGTTTTCATAATGATGCTTTTGCTAACTTTTCGCTTTCCTTGGGATTTAATTCAAATGCATCAACCTATTGTAGGATGGAATTTATCTTGGGTGTCATTTTTGAATTATCTTTTGACTTTATTGCTAGTTGGTACGGCGATTTCAATGTTTTTTCGTTGTGTGAAACATAAGGATTTAATGAGTTCGCTATTTGGTGCTCTGCCTGTGCTCGTGGTTATTGGTTGTGGTTTAAGCGTAATATCAACGGCTATTCCCATGTTATTGTTTGACATATTTGTGTTTGTTGTTAGTACTATGCAAATTACGATTGGCATAAGAACAGATAATTTACGTATTGTTAATCAGGGTATGTTTATGCTCGCAGTGTTTATTTTAATGAGGTTTTTTGATAGCGATGTAAATTTCATCATCAAGGGATTGGTTTTTATAGCTATCGGAATTGGGTTTTTAATGACTAACGTTACGATTATTCGCCGAAGAAAAGGTGTATCATGAAACAAAAATTAATTATTGGGTTGCTTTTCATTTTGGTTTTATTACAGATAGCATCACCTTTGTCTATGATTGTTAAAAGAGAGCTAGTTTTAAAAAATGGTATAGCGTTTCGTTTTAAAACTGTTCCTATAGATCCTTCTGATCCATTTCGAGGGAGATATATATCTTTGCGGGTCGAAGCTAATAAGGCGCCCAAGCCCCAAGGAGTTGCTTTGGAGTTAGGACAAAAAGTTTACGCACAGATTGTTGTTGATGAAAACGGGTATGCGGAAATATCGCAAATAACTACGCAAAAACCAAAAGCCCCAGCTTTCTTAGATGCAAAAATATCTTCTTTTGGAGACGGGAATGAAGTATTTCTCGATCTACCGATTGATCGCTACTATATGGAGGAAAAAGCCGCTCCACAAGCAGAAAAAATTTATAGAGAGCATAGCGAGCATGATAAGCAAGATGCTTATGTGATAGTTAAGGTTAAAAATGGTTTCGCAGTAGTTGAAGGGTTATATATTGGTGGCCAGAAAATTGAGAATCTTTTGTTAAAGCGGCTAAAATAAGCAGCCTACTTGTTCATTAGGGGTGGTTATGAATATTGGTAAATTTATTGGCAGTGTATTAGTTATAATTGGTACGATGATCGGTGCTGGAATGCTAGCATTGCCTCTGGTAAGTGCTCAAGCGGGTTTTGTTTGGGCTTCATTGGTAACTGTAGCTGTTTGGGTGCTGATGACTGTAACAGGATTGTTGGTGCTTGAGGTAAACTTAGCTTTAGATCGCGGCGCTTGTAGCTTTAGTAGCATGGCAGAAAAAACCTTGGGTAAAGCTGGAAAGCTGATTACCTGGTTGGTTTGTTTATTACTTCTTTATGCATTAACTGCTGCTTATATGTCTGGCGCTTCATCTTTATTAACTAATAATATACTTGAAGTTTATTTTCATATAAAAGTAGCAAATTTTATAAGCGCCATTTTATTTACTTTGGTTTTTGGTGGTATGGTGTTTTGGAGTACACGTGCTACGGATTATGCTAATCGTGGTTTAATTAGTATAAAAGGGGCATTATTATTTATTGCCATAGCATCTTTGTTGCCACAGATTAATATAAGTGCAATGCTGCAATCACAGCATATTGCTACTAGTGATAAATGCCTCTTTGCTATGGTGCCGATTTTTTTATGTGCTTTTGGTTATCATACAGTAATTCCAAGTTTGCGTATTTATATTGGGGATAAACCGAAAGAATTGAAACAAATGATTGTTTGCGGAACAACTGTTGCGTTGGTAATTTATCTTCTTTGGTTGGCAACTACTTTGGGTGTGGTGCCGATGCATGGAGAAAATAGCTTTAGCTCTATTGCCCAAAACAATAGTTCGGTAGATGGGTTGGTTAACACTATAAATTTATTAGCTCATAGTAGATGGGTGTCTATAGGGGTAAATGGGTTTTCTAACGTTGCTATGACCACTTCATTTTTAGGGGTTACTTTAGGATTATTTGATTTTTTAGCTGATGGCTGTAAGCGTCCTAATTCCAGGTTCGGTCGTACGCAAACAGCGCTGATTACCTTCGTTCCGCCTTTAATTTTTGCATTTTATTTTCCCGGAGGTTTTATACTTGCATTGAAGTATGCCGCGATTTTTGTTGCCATTCTCGAAATTATTTTGCCAGCATTAATGGTATATAAATTGCGCCGGAACACGCATTTACATTCTGCGCATCTAGTGGGCGGTGGTAATATCGTGCTGTTGTTAATTACAGGCGTTGGTTTTGCTTTAATTTTTTTGCAGCTACTAAACAGCTTAACATCTTGATGATGGTTTTAACAGAATTGATCGTAGTGAAATTTACGTATGGATCTTACGTCTTTAAAAATTCGCCCCAAAAACCCAAGCCGCTTTGAATTGGGAAACAAGAATTTTGATTTACTAAGATGATAATGCCTATTTCTTCAGCTGGTATAAAGCCAATAAATGAGTTAATCCCAGATATATGTCCGCTGTGAAATATTAAATCTTTTTCAGGGTATTTGTCGTTTTTTAAAATACGCCAACCCAGACCATAGTATGATTTGATTTTATTTCTGCTGTATGGCCATCCAATATATTTCTTCCATCTATTAATAAAGTGGTTAGTAATGATCGGTGTTTGTAGGTAACTTAAGGTTTTGGGAGAAATTAGATCGGGCCTATAACCAAAGCTTAGTTTAAAGAATTCAATCATACCATCGATGGATGCAAAAACGCCAGCGGCCGCAGGAACTGTTTTTGGGTAATAACGCGGGAAAGGTAGTATTTTTGCAGGAGTATTTTTTTTGGTTTCGTTTTTAAAATGTGGGTAAGCAACTTCCATGTTAGGATCAATTGGTATAATTTGAATGCCATTTGTGTTTAGAGACGTTCTTAATTTTTGGATTGCAAATTGAAGATTTAATTTCTTGGTGTTTAAGATCTCTTCAACCAGACTAAAAGTTGTATTGCTGTACGAGTAGCTCTGGCCCGGTTTATATTTGGGTTTTTGGCATTTAAGGGTTTCTAGTAATTTTTGTCGCGTCATTCCCTGTTCAATTTGAGCGTCTCCCGTAAATTGATATCCTGTTGTGTGACTCAAAATATTTTTTAGGCTTACTAAATTCTTTAAACAAAAAAATTTAAATTTTGTATCAAAATTTATAGTGCCATCTTTTGCCATTAATGCAAGCGCCATGGTTGATACGGGTTTTGATAGTGATGCTAATGGAAACAAGGTGTTTGATGTAATCATCGGTCCGGTATCACCTCTTTGATAGCCAAATATTTTTTTATAAACAACTTGGCCTTTATACAAAATAGCAATTACTCCACCTTGTAACAGTTCTGTTTGGGGTTCGAGTTTATCAATGAAATTTTGTAGTTTTGGCGCGATTGCGGTTTGGGTTTCCACCGTAGAGGCAAAACACGGTGCCATAGCTATTGTCGTGAAAAATATAATTAAAAATTTGTTCATAATTATTTCTTTAATGTGAAAAATCAACTTATTGTCCGGTTTGGATGTGAAAATGGTACGGCCTATTTGATTCCATTCTAACCTGATTGCTCCATTAATTCCATTATTACAAAATTTTCTAAAAGGTGGTCAATAAGATTGTGATTTTTTAATGTTTAAGCCACTGAAACATAGCAATGTGAAAAAGATGCTTATTGTTTGGCGCGATTTTGTAATTCTGCCAACACTTCTACTAAATTGATGTGACATTGTCGCAATAATACCAGCAAGTGGAAAAGCAAGTCTGCGGCTTCTTTTGTCGTATTTTCTTTTATGCCAAGGAGACATGCCAATGCTACTTAGACACCTTCTTCTCCTACTTTTTGCGCAATTCTGTTACTGCCTGCGGTAAATAATTTTGTTACATAGCTATTGGTGGGGCGTTCTTGATAACGCTGCGTGATTAAAGTTTCTAATTGGGTGAATATACTTGGTTTCGAAATATTTTTTTCGCCAAAACAGCTTTGCATGCCTAGGTGACAAGTTGGGCCATTGGGTTTTGCCATTACTCACCATTACAACTTATTGACATTGAAGATATTGAAAATTTTCCAGCGTTAAAATGGAAGTTGCTAAATATCAGAAAGATAGAAAAAACAAAACATAATCGATTGATAAATAACTTAAGAAAAATATTAGAATTATAACATGCAATATCAGTTAGACTTACGTTGGCGAACCTTAAATTTATTTTATGGCAGGCGTTAGTTAGTACGATAGCCAAGCTTTGGTGGTCTCATTAGTAGATTACCTATTTAGATTTATGAAAATAATTAATCTGGCATAAGAGCCCAATAAAACAATTTCATTTTTTATTTATGTGTGTATAATTTTTTCCAATTAGTTGCACTTATTGTTTGAAATCGCGAAATGAAAGATATAGACAAAATGCAAAAACAAAACAATTATGTTCCACATAAAAAATATCAGCATTATAAAACAAAACAATTTTATGAAATAGTTGGTTTGGCTCTTCATACTGAAACCAATGAAGAGGTGGTGGTGTATAAAGCTTTATATGGTGATAATCAAATGTGGGTTCGGCCAAAAGAGATGTTTTTTGGTACTGTTTTTTATAATGGCCAAAAGATTCTGAGATTTAAATAAATTTGTCAACCCGCAACTTAAATTTTGCTAAAAACATTACAGGTGTGTTGCAAACCGAATACAGGAAAAGTATTTAAATAGATATCCACGGGTTTAACCGTGGGTACCTATTTCATTCAACCTTATATAATAAATATATTGACTGCAGTACATGTGGTTTTTGCGCTTTTATTTTCTATTCATTCTATTAGATCAACTTATAAAAATTTAACTGAAGTAAATTACAGCATCGAGAAAAAATATAACGAAACTTTGTAAAAGAAGAGGCTGTAAAAAGACTAAACGGCAAAGAAGCTGCATATAAAAAAGAAGTTGTTCACGCTTTAGTAGAACATTTTAAAAATTTTTATTCAAAAAAAGATCTTCAGTATTTAAATGCTCTAGACGCTACCAATAGCCATATAACATCTTTGTATGTGTTCATAGATATAGCGCTGCAAAATGATATTATTGATGATGGTGTGATAAATGCAGTGATTCTTGCTTTGAGATCAAATAATGTATTATTTAATAAACATGCTAATCCCGTTGTGTATCAACAATTAGCCAATAGAATCTACAGCAAGAATATGGATAATATAGATCCTGCTAAGAAGGCTGTATTATATGCAAATCTGGTTGGTGCTAGTTCTGTATTTGAATCAGGGGAAACCCTATCTACCTTTGAAAAAGAAATATTACATTTAATAAATTTAATCGAAAACCAAAAAAAATATGGGGAGCTTTTTTTTGTTTATGCTCATATGTGCCAATTTTATCTGCTTTTAGGAGATTTCAAGGAAGCCAAGAAATACGCAGAAAAAGCCCAAAAATACATAGATTGTGCTGACAATATCTTTAGTTTGTTTAGATATTGGTATGCTAGAGCTTGGTTATGCTATGAGCTTAGGGATATAGATGCTGGGATAAAAGCGCTTGATAATTATACAAAACTCATTAGTAGTAGCCAATGTTTATCTCCAGTAGGTAAATTATTTGCAAGAGATCTTAGTATAAAGTTTAAAATTTTGATGAAGAAAAAAGAGGAAGCTCAAAAAGAACTAGAAGAGACAATAAAAGATGCCAAGGCGTACCACAATAACGTTCCATCTGGTGTTCTGGGCGAATTAGAATACACTAAAACATTGTTGTATTTTCAGAGCGGCCAATATGAGCTCGCCAAGGATCAATGCAATCACGCGCTTAACATATTAACAAAGGTTTTTGGTGGAGACATTATAGATTTAACCCAAGCTCATATCCATATAATGTTAGGAGAGATTGAAGAAGAAAAAGGAAATTATAATCTTGCTCTCGAAGAATATAGAAGAGTTTTGAAATTTTATGATGAGAAATCTTATGGAAGAGTGAATCATTTCCATGAATATGGCGAACTATTGGCTAACTTATGTACCATTTATTATAAACAAAAAAACTACCTTGAATCTAAATTTTATTTTCAAAAACTTGTAGCAAATTTTGGTTTGGATCATGAGATTGTGGAAAAGTTAATAAAAAAATTACCAGTAGAGTACATGTATCAAATTAGTGGCAATGTTGAAAAATAAAACGGCAAGTTATTCTTTAAGCCCAGATTATTGGAATCTAGCTATATGGATGTGGTGGCATAAGTCTTCACATACTTGCGTTGAACTTACCCAAGCGGGTGTTTCTACCACACCTTAACTATTTCCTTATCAGGAATAACCATGGGATCCCCTGGCTTACAATCATAATTTTCTTTGAAACCAATTTGATGCTTGATTTGCTCATTAATCCTAGCATATCCGGGCTAAAGCTTGCGCCTACAAGATCTAATTATCCGGTATCTCCATGCTATCAATTGCGGAAAAATTTTAATATCCCTTCGTGCCAAGGCATTACTTTAATACAATCAAATTGCTTTGTCTGTAGATCTTGGGAAAAACAAATCGATTCACATTTCTTAAAATCTCGGGTTGCTAGCCGTAGCTGCGATAAATCACGTTCTTGTACATTACTGGAGCTTTTTATCTCTATAAATAATATTGGCTTTCCGGGACGCTCAACTACTAGGTCAATTTCAAGATCATCTTTAGTACGCAAATATGAAAATCGATATTCAGGCTTAAAATAAGCGGCTAATTTAATACATTCGAGAATAACAAAATGTTCAAAGGCTTCACCGTAGGCACTGGTAGAAGTGGTTAAAGGTACGCTTAGCGATCGACCTAATGCTCGTACTACACCACAATCAAAAAAATAAAATTTAGGTTTGGCGCTAAGTCTTTTTCGAAATGAATGTTTAAATGGCTCAAGAAAAAATCCAATCAAAGTATCCTCAAGCAAACCAAAATATTCTTTTATGGTTTTATCATCCACTCCAGTATCATATGCAATATTTGCATAGTTTATGATTTTAGCATTACATTGAGCGGCAACTTCTAAAAATTTTCTAAATGGGTCAAGTCGACGAATAAAATGTTCACCCCATATTTCTTCCTTAAGATAAGTGGTGGCATAAGCCTGCAGAAATAATTGTTTTTCTGCATTTGTTTTTAAAAAAACAACCTTAGGTAGCAAGCCCCATTGCAATGCCGAATTTAAGTTAAATCGATCCTGTAGTTCTAAAAAAGTGAAAGGAAATAAATTGTAGACAAAAGCTCTACCAGCTAACAAATTAGCGCCGCCAAACTTCAGCTTGCGTGCGCTGGAGCCGGTTAAAATAAAGTTTTTTTTGGTGTTTTCACAAAGAAAATGTACTACATCTAATAATTTTGGTGCTTTTTGAACTTCATCAATAATCACGTGGGTGATTTTTTTGGGAAGAGCCAAAACTAAATTACTCAACTCTTTTGGATTGATCGCAAAACGTGCTTCTTGTTCTGGATCGAGCAAATTCAGCCATAAACAATTGTCCGGCAAAAATAACTGTTGTAATAATGTGCTCTTACCGGTACCGCGAGCGCCAAACAAAAACAAATTATGTTTTTGTGGCAACTTCAGCAATCGAGCTAATTTTTTTTGTTTTCCGACCATACTCCGGAATTGTACGACAAATCCGGAGTATGGTCAACTTTTAGTAAAAGTCTTCAAGTAAAGGATTTTAAGGTTTAATACTATGGTTGTTTTCACTGTGCAGTGAACCGTTAATTGTTATGACTTTCATGGTGAATACCTTTTTTGTTATTTAAGCAAAAGTCATTGTAATATTCAAATGCCATTTTAATTTGCCTAGGATTATCTAACCATGGAAAATGTCCGGCATTTTTGATTACCCGGATCAAAATATTCTTTTTTTTAAAAAAGTCAATAATTCTTCTGTGCGAAAAAATTCATGATTCAAAAACTGCCTGCGCAATTCATTTGGAAGGTTTGGTTTGTAATTTATCAAAAAGCCAAGGCGGTTTTCTTCGCAGATTTTATAGCGGCTTTGACATTTTGCGGAGCAGTTCCACCAAAACTTGTTTTGCTTTTAACCGAAGACTCAACTGTTAATATTTCATAAATAGCATCTGTTATTTTTGGCTCTATAGATTGCATTGAGGGCAAATCAAGTTCAGTCAATGTACAACCTTTGTTTTCCGCAAGTTTAACAATTTTCCCGCTAATCTTATGTGCTTTTCTGAAAGAAATTTTTAAACTTTTTACTAACCAATCAGCCAAATCAGTTGCAGTTGAAAAGCCAAATGTAGCTGCTTGATGCATTTTTTGTTTATCAACTTGGATATCAGCTAGCATTGCTGCCATAGTAGCAGTAGATAATATAACGGTATCGTGCGTGTCAAAAACTGGTTCTTTGTCTTCTTGCATATCTTTTGCATAGGCCAAAGGTAGTCCTTTCATCATTATTAAAACGCTATTTAGGTTGCCAATGATGCGTCCAGTTTTGGCTCTGATAAGTTCAGCTGCATCCGGATTGCGTTTTTGCGGCATGATTGAGCTACCAGTAGTAAAAGCATCTGAGAGTTTTATAAAACCAAACTGATCCGTGCTCCAAATAATAATTTCTTCTGCGAGTCTTGATAAATGGATGGCGCAAAGTGCTACTGCGCTTAAGTATTCCATAACGAAATCACGATCAGAAACGCTGTCGAGTGAATTTGCGGTTGGTACAATAAATTTTAATTCTTTAGCAATAAAATTTCTATCGATCGGGAATGATGTTCCAGCTAAAGCCGCAGATCCTAATGGACATTCATTTAGTCGGGCACATGCGTCTTTAATTCTGCTCCTATCTCTTTTAAACATTTCAAAATACGCCATTAGGTGGTGTCCAAATGTTATTGGTTGTGCTGATTGCATATGGGTCATTCCCGGCATTATTGTGTCCGCGTGTTTTTCTGCTTTGTTAATCAGCACAAGTTGCAGTTTTTTTAAATTTATATCAAGGCAAGCAAAAGCATCACGTATCCACAATTTAAAATCAGTTACCACCTGATCATTTCTTGATCTTGCAGTATGCAATTTTCCTGCGGTATCGCCAATGATTTTTGCCAGAGTCGATTCGATATTCATATGAATATCTTCTAATTCAGTTTTGAATTTAAATTTTCCTGCTGCTATTTCTTTAGCAATCTTATTAAGTCCATCAATAATTTTTTTGCTTTCTGCTTTGGTTATGATTTTTGTTTTTGCTAGCATCTTGCAGTGCGCTTTTGAGCCCAAAATATCCTGCTCAGCAAAATGCTATTGATTGATTAATTGTTTGCAGCGTGGGGATGGTAGCAGCTGCAAAGCGGCCGCCCCACATTGGATTGAATTTAGTCATTGCCAATTATCCGTTTATAATTCATTAATCTGACCGCATTTATTTTAATAAAACCTTCTACGTCTTGTGGATTATAATTATCGATAGTATCCATTGACGCGATATTTTTATCGTAAAGCGAGTTATTGCTTTCTCTAGCAATTGGATAAACATTACCTTTGTAAAGTTTTAAGGTGACAGTGCCGTTCATGGATTCCTGGCTTTTGTTAATTGCTGCCATGAGAAAATTCATTTCTGGGCTAAACCAAAAGCCATTATAAATTAGGTTGGCAATTTGCGGGGACAACATGTTTCTGATGTGCATTATTTCTCGATCCATCATAATGCCCTCTAAGTCAGAGTGAGCAATGTGAAGAATTGTACCGCCAGGTGTTTCATAAACACCCCTTGATTTAATCCCAACAAATCTATTTTCCACCATGTCTAAACGGCCAATACCATTATCCGCTCCGAGTTGATTTAAGTACATAAAAAGCTCAAGCGGTTTGGTTTTTGTCGTGCCATTGTCAAGATTTATGATTTTTATAGGAGCGCCATTTTGAAAAGTAAGTAAAATTTTTGTTGTTTTGTTTGGAGCGTTTTGGGGGGAAGATGTTAAGGAGTAAATATCTTCCGCGCACTCTACGCTTGGATCTTCCAGTATACCGGCTTCATGGCTAATATGTAAAAGATTTTCATCTTCACTATATGGCTTTGCTACAGTGGCAGTGATAGGAATCCCATGCTTTTTTGCATAATTAAACATATCAGATCGTCCCTGAAATTGCGCTAAAAATTTTTGGGTTCGCCAAGGAGCAATAACTTTGATTTGTGGATTTAGCGCATAATAAGCAAGCTCAAACCGTACTTGATCATTGCCTTTGCCAGTAGCGCCGTGTGCAACAAAACCAGCGTTTTCTTTTTTTGCCAATTCAATTTGTTTTTTGGCAATTAAAGGGCGCGCCAGCGCAGTGCCTAATAAATATTTATTTTCATATAAAGCATTGGCTTTAAACGCAGGGAAAATATAATCAGTAACAAATTCTTCTCGCAAGTCTTCAATATAAACTTTTGTTGCACCAATTTGCAGGGCTTTATTTTTGGCCGCAGCAAAATTCTCACGTTGGCCAACGTCAGCGATATAGGCAATTACCTCATAATTTTCTTCCACCAGCCATTTTAATATTACCGATGTATCGAGGCCGCCTGAATAAGCTAATACAATTTTTTCTTTTTTCATAATTATTTTAAGATAATGGTAACAAGTTAAGTCGCTTTGCAACTACCGTGAACATTAATAACAAGCCAATGCCAAATAAGAGAATTAATAAAAAGTGTCTATTTAATGGAACGCGATAAGTCGATTGTAGTGTATTATTACTTCTTAATCGATAAACCAAAAGTGCTGGTAGAAATACTTCTAATATAATTGCGAAGAAGGCAGAGTATTCTAACGCTGTAATGAAGCCGTTTTGATAAAATAATGCGAAAAGTATCGGCGGTAAAAAAGTTAAAATTGCTGTTTGTAGGCGTCCCATATATGTATTTGCGCGTTTGAAACCATCTGCCAAAAAATCAAACAAACCAAGAGCTACACCTAAAAATGATGTTGTCATTGCAATATTAGAAAAAATATTAATACAGGAAGCGGTGTATTTGTTTTTTGTAATGCTGTTTAAGGTTTGGATTAATCCTCCGACAGAAGTGTTTGTGTGTGCAATAGTGGTAAAGCTCAATTTGCCTGTTATGGGTATTATGCCAAATGTAGCCAGTAACCACAGAATATAAATAATCAATGGTATGGTCGTAGATGCAATAATAACCCAACGCATGTTTTTTGCATGTTGATCGCAATAAATGCTAACACTAGGAATTGCGAAGTGAAAACCAAATGCATTGAGAAAAATTGGGGCGGCAACCCATAAATATTGTGCAGAAAAAGACTGAGCTAATAGCTTGCTTGAGTCAACATAGGGAACTAAAACAACAAGTACGACCATTAGCAAGATTGCTTTAGCGCTTAATAAAAAACGCATTGAATAATCAACGATGTTGGTGCCTAAGAATACGATCCCACCAAAAAACAAAGTAAATAAAGTGGTGCTAATCCAAAACGGGAGTTGGATGTGAATAGTGTTTTTTAAAATTACATCTAATAAAGAAGTGCTGCCGCATATATATGCGGCAGTTGTGGCATATAGTAGTAATAGATAAGAAAACCAGGTGATGACTTGTCCAGGTCGTCCTAAAATTTTTCGGGTCATTGTTCCAAAACTATTATTATGCGGTTTAAAAGCTAATGTAGCTTCCAGTGTGAGTAGAGCGGTGAGTGTCATGAGTAGCCAGTTTAATATTAATAATATGGCTGAATAAAAAAAACCGGCCGAAGCGCCAACGAGAGGCAGTGCCAACATGCCAGCACCAATAGCTGATCCAGTTAAAATAAATATGCCGCCTATCGTTTTGTTAAACATAGTCACGCCTTTTGATTTTTGCATAAATATTCACGCTTTCTGTAAACATTAGCGTATAATTGCACTATTAGCAAATAATTATTCATAATATTGTATTTTTATTCATTATTGGTATAGTTGGTGCTGAATAGCGTTATGGTTAATGTTAATTAAAGGTTTGAAAATGATTATAGATAAAAGCAATAAAGCAAATTTAATGATGGTGCTGCGAGATTTTTTATTAGAAGGATCAGCCAACACCCAAGAAGAAATTTGCCGGGCTTTGGAAAAACAAGGCTACGAAGTGAATCAAACTAAAATTTCTCGTTTGCTCAGAAAGCTTGGTGTGGTGAAAGTAAAAAATGAACGTGGAGAGGTGGTTTATTGGTTGCCAAAAGAACCACCTCCTCCGGAGTCATCAACCACAGTGAATAGTTTGGTTACTGGTGTGGTGGCAAATGAAACTATGATTATAGTGCATACTAGTCCTGGTGCAGCACAAATAATTGCCAGAATGCTTGATTATTGTAATAACGAGAATGAGATTTTGGGAACCATCGCAGGAGATAACACTATTTTTATAGCGCCTAAATCCGTTAAGCATATTAAGAAAATAGTGAAAAAGATACGCGTCTTGTTGGATTTTTAAATGTTGTCCCCATTTCTTCCCCCCGTAAAAAACACGAGGTTTAAAAGAGTTTTCTTGCGTGTAGAATAGCCAATTACTAAAAGCTAATTTGTTTTAAGAGGCTATTGTGCAAATAATTACATATGACCAAGTTAAGGCCAAGGTTATTGAAATCAGGAATCAAAAAGTTATTTTGGATATCGATGTAGCAGAACTTTACGGCGTCGAAACCAAAAGAATCAATGAAGCTGTAAGCAGAAATCCTATAAAATTTCCAGAAGGTTATTTAATAGAATTGACTTCGGAAGACTGGATGTCAATGAAGTCGCAATTTGCGACTTCAACAAAAGGTGGTAAAATTAAATTGCCTACTGCGTTTACCGAACGCGGTTTATACATGCTAGCTACGATTCTTAAAAGTCCACAAGCTATTGAAACAACAATTGTCATTATTGATGCTTTTGCTCAAATTAAAGAGTTGACTCAAGCCGCATACCAATTTGCTAAAGCCACAACTGATGCGCAAAGGGTAAAAATATTTGAAAATAGTACTGAGATAATTTCTAATTTACTGAATAATGATCTAACCGTTAGTCAACATGAAACAAGCTTCAAGATTAAGCTGCCATTCTTTGAAATTACCAGAAAAGTAACAAAGATGAAGAAATGAAATTTTGTTAATCTCCAGCCGTTGGTTGGAGAGTTTGAATGGGCGTACAGCATATGAAATCAGTTTTTTATTGTGGAAATTCCGAAAAAGATATTGGCAATTTTGATACAAAAGCCAAACAGCGCATTTTAAGGCTGTTAGATATGTTGCGTGCGGGTTTAGAGTTGCATCCAAAAGATTTTAAATACATGGATGTGGTGGGAGAAGGAGTTTATGAGTTGCATGTTAGAATCGTTAAGCAACATAGAGTTTTTTATGTAGCAAAATTTGAAGAAGCAATCTATGTATATTACATGCATTCATTAAAAAAACTCAAAAAATATTGCAACATGATATAAAAATAGGAAAGCAGCGATATAAAGCGATAGTTAATTACTTTCGAGGTGTTAAAAATGAGCAAAAAATTTAAAATTGTAAAAAGCAGTGAAAATATTTTTGCAAATATGGGCTTTAGTGATGAAGAGGCTAAAGAGCTGCAATTTAGATCGTTTTTGATGACTATGATTGGGCAATGTATAAAGCTAGAAGATCTAACGCAAAAAAAAGCAGCCGAGCGGTTTGGGATTACCCAATCTCGCATTAGCAACCTTGTTCGCGGTAAAATAGATCTGTTTAGTACTGGTATGTTGTTAGCAATGCTAGAAAAGGCGGGTTTCAAGATTTATGAAAATATTCAGATAAGAGCGAAAAATTTGTTTAAATATCATGATAAAAATATTTTCGCTACATTTCCAGAGATAAAAAACTCACACCAATGGTGCGAGAAATAGGAATGTCAACAGGCTCCAAATTTAATTATTTTTAATCTTTAAAAGCGTAACAATCGTTCCCAGCAAAAATAAAATCCCGGCAATAGCTAATGGAATGTGGAAGCCGAATGCAAGTAGCAGGCCGGTGAGCGGTGGTGTTATTGCCCATGACAGTGCTGCAAGGCTGTTACTAATTCCCATGACCCAGCCTTGTTCGTGTTCTGCTGCAGTATTAGAAAAAGTAGTAACCAGGGCATTTCCACCCAAAGCGATAGCGGTTGCCATTGGGAGCATGCCAAGCCATATACCGATTTCGCCGCCGTAAATTGCAGCCACACAGCAAATAGCTGCCATAATAAGATTGATATAAATAATTTTTTTTAATTTTATAACTTGCGTAATTATACGTACTATTACTAGTGAGTTAAAGCAGAGGATAAGGCCCATCCACAAATAAAAATAGCTAAGCAAGCGGCCAGAGTAATTGTATTTTTGGATCAAAGAAAGAAAATTGGTTTGAAAATATAGCGCCCATCCCACCTGAAAACAAACGTAAATAAAAGCGAGTGTGCGAATATTTTTGTGCGTTAGAGCGCGGATAAAAACTTTAAAACTTTGGGTGAGTTGTAATTTTTTTGGAGGCTGAATTTTGAGCGTTTCTTTATACGTTAGTAACAACAGCAAAGCGTTTAAAAGGGCGAGCATTGCGGCAAAATAAAAAGGAGTAGTAAAATCAAACCAGCTAACCAAAGTGTTATCAATTAATAAGCCACCAATTATCGGGCCGACAATAAAGCCTAGATTATTAGCTGCGGAAACCGTGCCAAGCAGAGATGCTTTGTTTGTTTGATTGCTGATATCAACGATAACTGCTTGAGCTATTATTTGGCTAGCTGCGATGGCTCCGAGCCATGCGCGACCAAGCATTAACAACAATACTTGGTTAAAAATAATACCCAGCACTGATATGCCCATGCCACAGCTTGTGCCGAGTAGACACAAAAGTAATACTTTGCGTCGGCCGATATGATCAGAAATGTTACCAAGAATTGGCGCGCTTAAGAACATAAACAGCGAGGCAGTTCCCATGGTGATGCCGTATAAAATATTACGCCACTGCATGGATACGTTGTTGGTAAATAAAGTTGAATTTTCACCAGTAAATAATTTACCAAATATTGGCCACTGAAAACTAATTCCCATAGTATCAATGGCAATGATTAAGAATAAAACTATAGCTATATAATTTTGTTTTGGTTGGTTAGATGACACTTTAGACTTTATTTTTTGTTCTTTGGTAACGACCCATTAGAGTTGCGGTTTCTAAGATATGTCCTTGCATAGCCTGGCGTAGCTCGTCACTAGTTACTGCGTCCGGCAAATCAAGTATTATATCTAAAGCGTATAAATGAAAAATATAGCGATGTTCACCCGAGGGTGGGCATGGCGCGCCATATTTTGTTTGGGGCCAACTATTAGTGCCGACTTTAGTTCCTGGCGGCAACGCAGCTACATTCTCTTTTAGCGAATTTGTTTTTGGTGGTAAATTGTATAATACCCAATGGGTCCAAGTTCCAGATGGGGCATCGGGGTCATCGTAAATTAAAGCATATGATTTTGTTTTAATTGGTGCATCTTGCCATTGGAGTGGTGGTGAAATGCTTTTGCCATCGCAGGTATATAAAACAGGTAAAACAGTACCATTGGTAAAAGCCGAACTGGTTAGTTGCATAGCATAAACTCCTTGGTTTATTAGGATGAAAATAAAAAATACTAAACTCAAATTCAACAAGCGGGAATGTGTTCGCATATCCATTAATCAAAATCATAAACCAAAACTACAATGTCGCCTAATCATAAAACTTGGGCTATGAAGCCTTTTAAATAATCTGTTTCAGTAATTGTCGGATGTATAGGATGATCTTGTGCCTGGTGTAATTGTTCGATCACAATGGCACTGCGTCTTTCTTGTAATGCTGCTTGGCGCAGTATATCAAGCAACATGTCGCGTGACAAATGCAACGAGCATGATGTGGTAATTAAAATTCCGGCTGGTTGCAGAACTTTTAATGCCAAACGATGCAAGCGTAAATAAGCATTTACCCCAATTTCAATGTCTTTGCGTCGCTTAATAAATGCGGGCGGATCTAAAACAATTACATCGAATGATTTTTGTGCTGTATGCAAATCTTTCAAAGCTTGGAAAGCGTCAGCACAAATTATTTCAATTTTAGCGCTGATATTGTTTAAGTCAGCATTTTGTTTTATTTGATTTAAAGCAAATTCAGAAGCATCAACACAAGTAATATTTTGGGCGCCATGCATGACAGCGTTTATACCAAAACTCCCGCTATAACTAAAAACATCAAGTACATTTTTATTTTTAACATAAGGAGCCAGGCGCGTGCGATTGTTGCGCTGATCGTAAAACCAGCCAGTTTTTTGCCCTTCTTTTATCGAGGCAATGAAACGAATATTGTTTTCTTCGAGTTCAACTTGTTCTGGCGGATTGCCATATGCTGCTTCAATATAACCTGGCAAATTTTCAGTGGTACGAATAGAGCTCTTATTGCGCCATAAAATAGAAGCAGGTTTGATTACCTGAACCAGCGCTTCGACAACTAGTTCTTTTAAATTTTCTAAGCCAGCAGTATTTATCTGCACAACTAAAACATCGTTAAAGCGATCAACGACTAAGCCTGGTAATTGATCGCTTTCGCTAAAAATCAAACGATAAAATGGTTTGGCAAAGCAAAGTTCGCGAAGTGCTAGAGCCTGTTTAATTCTAGTAATAAAAAAAGCGCAATCAATTTTTTCATTTGGATTGTGTGTTAATAAACGTGCGCAAAGGAGTGTGTTTGGATTGATATAACCCACGCCTAAATTTTGATTGCGCGAAGTTTTAATTGTTACTAGCTCACCTGGCTGGAAATTTTTTAGAGGTGAGATTTTAGTATCTATTTCATTGCTATAGACCCACAAATGTCCCGCAAGCAAGCGCCGTTCTTCATTTTTTTTCAGGGTAATAAAGTTCATTTTTTAATTTCCGACAAATTTGTTGTTGTTTTTTGCATAGTTTTCCATTTTTTTGTTTAAAAACAATCCATTATAATTACCTAATTAAGTAACGCAAGTTAGATAACGCGTTTTAGGTAATTTTTGTACGTATCAATTTTTAAACACAATCCTTATTGGTGTCCCAGATAAATCCAAGGCTTCGCGATAAAAATGTTCTAGATAGCGGCGATAATTTTCTGGGATATTTTCAGTGCGTGCGCCATGAATAATAATAGTTGGTGGGTTATGGCCGCCAACATGAGCATAGCGTAATTTTACTTCCTTGCCTCGAGACATTGGTGGTTGAAAATTCGTTACTGCTTGTTCTAAAATTTTAGAAAGCCTTGGGGTTTTTAGCTCTCTGGTTGCGCTGGTGTATGCTTTGTTGATGGCAGTAAACACATCACCAACACCGGTGCCGTGTAGTGCCGAGATAAAAAGAATTTTTGCAAAATCAATAAAAGTTAAACGGCGATCAAGCTCGCTTTGGATTTTGTCGCGTTGCAGTGGCGGTAGGTTATCCCATTTATTCACCGCGATAACCAGAGCTTTTCCCGCATCTAAGACAAATCCGAGCAATTTTAAATCTTGGTCAGTGATGTTTTCTGTGCCATCAATGACAAATACCACGACATTTGTGGCCTCAATCGATTGCAGGGCTTTAATTACAGAGAATTTTTCTACACGTTCGTTTACTCTGCCACGACGTCTGATACCTGCCGTATCGATCAATACATAATCTTTGCCGCGACGATTAAAATTAACAAAAATACTGTCGCGTGTGGTACCCGGTTCATCATAAACAATGACACGGTCTTCGCCCAAGATACGATTGACTAAAGTTGATTTGCCAACATTGGGGCGGCCGACAAAGGCAATTTTAATTGCGCCTAGAGGAAAAACCGGCTCGTTTGTTTCTTTTTTTGGCGGTAATTTTGCAGTGATACTTTCTATTAAATCGCCAATACCAACATTGTGTTCTGCTGAAATTGTTAAGGGCTCGCCCAAACCTAATTTATAAAAATCAGCTAGAACGACTTCAGTGTCTTGATCTTCAACCTTGTTTACAACCATAAAAATAGGCTTATTTAGTTTGCGTAGCTTGCGTGCTAAAGTTTCATCTGCGTTAGTCAAACCGCTTCTGGCGTCGACTAAAAATAAAATTATGTTCGCCTCTTCTATGGCTTGTTGGGCTTGTTTTTCCATTAAAATTTCAATTGGTGTGTTAGCTTCTCCAATACCACCGGTGTCGATAATGATGATGTTCTGCTCGTTGATTTGGAGGATGCCATATTGGCGGTCGCGCGTGAGCCCTGGCATATTACCGACCAAAGCGTTGCGAGTGTGAGTGAGACGATTGAATAATGTCGATTTTCCGACATTAGGACGCCCTACTATAGCAATACTTGATGACATGTTATTCTATTACCTCTGCTGTATATCTTTCTATTTTAATGGTGTCTGACCAATAATTTTTTGGTAAGCCAGCTTTTAGTTTAAGGTGGTGCAAAAATAATTCTGGCGTTGCTAAGGATTCCCAAACTGCTGGTAAGAAGGTACCACGATAATCTTGGTCTGACAAAATTAAACCATCAATGCCTGGACGTATTTGGTTAAGTAAATCTTTTTCTGAAGTAAAAGACATTGGTTCGGGTTTAGATAAAACTGAAATATGTTTGGTAATATTTGGGTATTCTTCGGCGGTTAATGGGTGAAATCGTGGATCGCAAAATGCTGCCATATAAGCATTTTGTGCGATATCTTGGATCAATGGTTGATGTGCTTCAAGTGAACCAATGCAGCCGCGCAGTTCTTTGTTAATTTCAAGGGTTATGAAGCTCGCGCCGGGGTCGCGTAGTTTTTCTGGATAATCTTCAAGTTTGACTTGTAAAACCTGATGTTTTTCTAGGCCAAATTTAATGGCGCTAGCAGCTGTGTTTAATAGAAGCTGCTTTTCTTTTGGTGTAAAATTGCTCATATGAAATGAAACGCTCCATAACCTACTACTTGATCTTTCGACCCAGCAGTGTCACCAGAATTACGCAGATCGATTTGTATTGCGTGCATCTTTTTCTTGGCAGCAATGGCTAACAAACCTTTAATAGCTGTTGCTCCACAGGCATGTTCGGATGAAAAGCTTTTTGAATCTAGCGCAATAATAGCATCTGCTGTTTTTTTGTCTAAAAATTGTGCCAAGTCATAAGGGTAATAATGACTCAAATCGGAACTAATAACAATTAGGGTTTTGGGTCCATCCCATAATTTCTCTAAAATTTTTTCTACTTGTGCGGCTGTAGCTAAGCCAACTAATAATGGTATCAAAGAAAAATTTTCTAGAGTTAATTGCAAAAATGGTAGATGTACTTCGATAGCATGTTCTGAAGCGAAGGCTTTTTCAACTACTTGTACATAAGGTAACTCCATGTCAGCTACGCTTTTTTGATCAATGGTAATTTGCCCAAGCGGAGTCATATAAAATTCAGCGTTGGTTGTAGCAATGCCATCTACTGGATATTGATGCGATGGTGCAAGCAATACTACGCGATGAATTTGTTTTTTGGCTTTTGCGAGGCTTGCATAAGCGGATGCAGCAATTGGTCCCGAGTAAATGTAACCAGCATGTGGAGCAATAATTGCTTTTGGGGTTGGTAATGTAGCTTTATCAGATGCATCTACAAGCATTTTTAAAATGTCTTGGCGCAGCACATCAGAATTAGCTGGATAAAACTTGCTGGCGACATTGGGATAAATTACCATATGGACACCTTTTAATTGCAAGAGGAATGCAACCATGTTATCACAAAACTATCCAACAAAATATTGGCATAAGTTAGAAAATGGTAGAATTCAGTGTGATCTTTGTCCCCAAGCTTGTAAATTAAACGAAGGGCAGCGTGGTATTTGCTATGTAAGGATGCGGCAAAATGACCAAGTTGTATTGACTACTTATGGGCGATCGAGTGGTTTTTGTGTTGATCCAATCGAAAAAAAACCACTAAATCATTTTTTGCCCGGTTCAACTATTTATTCTTTTGGTACTGTTGGTTGTAATTTATTATGTAAATTTTGCCAAAATTGGGATATCAGTAAAGTACGCGAAGATGATGATTTAGCAGCCAGCGCCACGCCGCGAAATATCGCAAAAACTGCTAAAGAACAACAATGTAAAAGTGTTGCTTTTACTTATAATGAGCCAATTATTTTTATGGAATATGCCATTGATGTGGCGAAAGTTTGTCATGAGCTAGGCGTTAAAACCGTGGCAGTGACTAATGGTTATATTTGTGATGAGCCACGCAAAGAATTTTTTTCCTACATGGACGCAGTTCGTGTTGATCTTAAGGGTTTTACCGATAAATTTTATAAAAATATAACTAGTTCGCATTTGCAGCCAGTGTTAGACACTCTTGTTTACTTAAAAAAGCATACAAATGTTTGGCTCGAGGTTATTTGTCTTTTAATTCCTGGTGAGAATGATTCTGCCGCTGAAATTGAAGAGTCAACTAAGTGGCTCGTAGAAAACTTAGGGGTAGATGTTCCTGTGCATTTTACTGCTTTTCATCCGGCGTGGAAGATGCTTGATAAACCAGTAACGCCACTGGAGACTTTAATTCGCGCGCGTGATATCGCCATGAAAAATGGAATGCGATATGTTTATACGGGCAATGTCTATCATCCCGAAGGCAGTAAAACTTTTTGTCATAATTGTAAAAAATGTGTAATCGCTCGCGCGGGTTATGCTATTGCGGAATATAGCCTAGATAATAAGGGACGTTGTATGTTTTGTGGTACCCAGTGTGCGGGAGTGTTTTGTTAATTATTTTTAAGGGTCTCTCGTTGCTTTTCAAAAACTTGTCTAAAGCCAAGCTTTGCTAGATCAAGCAGGGCATTTAATTCGTGTTGATTAAAGGTGCCATGTTCTGCCGTTCCCTGGATTTCGACAAAATTGCCATCTTCGGTCATAACAATATTCATGTCAGTATCGACGTTACAGTCTTCGGCATAATCAAGATCAAGCACTAGGCTGCCTTTATAAAGACCAACCGAAACCGCTGCGACTAATTGTTTGAGTGGATTTTCTTTTAATTTAAGTTTTTGCTGTAAGTAACTAAGAGCATCAACCAATGCAATGCAGCTGCCGGTTATAGCTGCAGTTCTGGTACCTCCATCGGCTTGAAGTACGTCGCAATCAATGGTAATAGTATTTTCACCGATAAGTTTTAGATTAACTACAGATCGCAGTGAACGGCCGATTAGGCGTTGAATTTCTAGGGTGCGCCCACCTTGTCGACCACGTGCTGCTTCGCGGTCAGTGCGGGTATGAGTAGCGCGTGGTAACATGCCATATTCGGCAGTTAACCAGCCTTGGCCACTACCCTTAAGAAATTTTGGTATGCCATTAATTATTGATGCAGTACATAATACTTTAGTATCGCCAAATTCTATCAATGCTGAACCTTCGGCATGTTTAGCATAATTGCGGGTAATTTTAATGATGCGTAGTTCATTGAAAGCACGGTTACTAGGGCGCATGATGGTTCTCCTGTCTATTTTTCGGTGGCTCAGACTTTAGCCTGTACTTATTACTCTATCTTGCTATTCTGAAAATTATTTTATTGTGAATACAAATAGTAAACTTTTTATTGCCGTTAGAATAGATTTAGAGCAAAATTATTTCAGAGGAGGTTTTATATGATTCAAAGCATGACCACATTTGCAAGATTTTCCGACCAAGGTGTTTGGGGTATGGCGACTTGGGAAATCCGCGTCGTTAACCATCGGTATTTTGATTGTAGTATTAAAATGCCAGAGATTTTGCGATCGCTTGAAACTAATATTAGATTGCGCCTGCAGCAGCAGCTGCATCGTGGGCGTGTCGAGTGTGCATTGAAGTTTCAGCCAGGTGAACAAAGCGGTTTGAGTTTGATGTTAAATACCAGTTTAGTAAAAAAGCTAGCCGCTGCGATTGATGAGGTGAAAAATTATGTGCCAACAATACCCGCAGTTGACCCTATGAAAATTTTGGCATGGCCACAAGTTTTACAAGTTGTTGAAGAAGATATTGAAGCGGCGCATAAAATAATTTTGCAATTATTCGAAAAAACACTAACGGATTTAATTGCTGCGCGTGAGCGTGAGGGGGCGGCGCTTGCGGAAATAATGCAAAGTAAATTGCAGGAAGTTTTAGCTATAGTGAGCAAAGTGAAAACTAAAGTTCCGCTAGTGCTTACAAATCAACGCGCTAAAATTATGCAGCGGTTAGGCGAAATAAAAAGCGGTTTGGATCAAGCACGTTTAGAGCAAGAAATGGTTTATATTGCTCAACGGATGGATGTTGCTGAGGAGCTTGATCGTTTAGAAACGCACAGTAAAGAAATTAGACGTATATTAATTACCGGTAGCAATGTTGGTAAGCGTCTTGATTTTTTGATGCAAGAATTAAATCGAGAGGCTAATACGTTAGCATCGAAATCTGTGGATGCTGAAGTAACGCAAGCTGCGGTAGAATTAAAGGTGTTGATCGAACAAATGCGCGAGCAAGTACAGAATATTGTTTAAATTGTTTGACTTCGCACGGGGAATAAATTTTAAAAAACAATCTCATCCATCACTACATCCCACGGGTTTGATTCAAATTCGACTTGCTGCCATTCATATCCTACTCCAAGCAGGTAAGGTATTGCTTTAGGGTTTTGTTGTTTAAATGCAAAAGTACGATCATAACAACCAGCGCCCCGCCCAAGACGAAAGCGATTATTGTTAAAACCAAGTAGTGGCACAATTACTAGATCTAGTTTTTGTGGCGCGATGATTTTTATTGAACAAATTTTTGGTTCGAGAATTTTGTATTTTGTTATTGCTAATTCATCGTGTTTAAGAAACTTAATAAAGCGTAAGGGGTTTTTTATTTTTGGATCACAGACTGGCAAATAGCAGTTTTTACCTTGTTGCCAAATAGTTTCAATAATTGGCCAGACGTCGATTTCGTTATCAATTGAAATATAGCAGGCGATATTTTTACTGTGGATAAATATCTCGCTTGTCACGATTTTGGTTTTGATTTTTTGCGAAGTCACCAGGCAAAGATCCGGTGCTGCGTTGTGCAGTTTTTTTTTGATTTGTTGACGTTGTGGCATGTTCAAAATTGATTAACTCCGCAATACCGCTGTAAGCTGCGTTCTGAACCCTAAAAATTATGGGCGGATTTCTTGGTAACATTTCAGGCTTCCTACTAAGTTAATGTAGGCTTGCACAACAACGTTAACACGCAAAACCCATTACGCAAGTTTATCGGTTCAAGAATTTAATTCCTACTGGCGTATATTGCAGAGCAAGAAAATTATACGCTTGTTATTTTGCGTTTACCAATGTTTGGCGCAGTTTGTTTAAGCGGCTATTTAAGTCGCAATTGTCCAATTGAGATTGTTGTTTTGCGAGTATCAATTCATGAGCGATGTTTAAGGCGGCGGTAACAGCAACACGATCAATAGTTATGAGTTTGTTGCCGCGATGGACCTCTTGCATTTTGTCGTTGAGGTAGATGGCGGCTTTTTTTAATTCATCGACTTTGTCTTTGGGACACTTAACCTTAAATTCGCGGTCTAGAATATTAACGGTTACGGTATCTGTTACTGAATTTGTCATGATAGTTTGTCTTGTAGCTCTGTAATTATTTTTCGTATTGATTCAGCTATTTTTTTCTTTTTATTTAATAAAGCGGTACGCTCATGATGCAAATGCGTTACCTCTTTACGTAATGAGTTATTTTCAATGGTGAGCTGCCGAAAAGATTTAGCGAAATCGTTCACTTGTAATTCCAAGCTATTTAGTTCGGATTCGCTCATAATGTTTATAATTTATATTGTTTTATAGCCCGTTGCTGGTGATAATATATTGCTTTTACAAGGTCTGGTCAAATTTTATGCAAAATAACGAATTCAAATTACGGCGTGATGAATTATTAAAGCAAATCGGTGCTAACAGTATCGCTATTGCTTTTGCGGCTAAAGAATATGTTCGTAGTGGTAAAGAATATTATCCTTATCGGCAAAACAGTGATTTTTATTATTTAACCGGGTTTATTGAACCCAAGTCAATTGCGATTTTTGTTCCTGGTCGGAGCGAGGGAGAGTTTGTTTTATTTAATAGAAAGCGTGATGCAATAAAAGAATTGTGGCATGGTTTACGCGCCGGTCAGGAAGGGGTATGTAGAGATTTTGGTGCAGATCAAGCATTTCCTATGGAAGAGGCTGATGTGATGTTGCCGCAATTATTGGCTGGTCGCGAGCGTGTTTATTTTAATATTGGTTGCGATCGTGATTTTGATGAAAGAGTTAATTCTTGGATCAATCAAGCCAAAGTGTTGCAGCAGCCAATTAATATAGGAGAGATTTTGCATGAAATGCGTTTGAAAAAAAGTGCGCATGAATTGGAGTTTATGCATAAAGCGGTAGAAATTACCGCAGTGGGTCATCTAAGCGCTATGCAAACATGTAAACCTGGAATGCACGAGTTTGAATTGGAGGCTGAATTGCTGCGTGAATTTATGCGTCTTGGCGGGTGTCCCGTTGCTTTTCGAACTATAGTTGGCGGTGGTGCAAATGCTTGTACGCTACATTATTTAAAAAATAGTGATAAATTAATTGATGGCGATTTAGTTCTGGTAGATGCCGGTGTTGAATATAAATATTATTGCGCCGATGTTACCCGTACGTTTCCCATCAATGGAAAATTCACTCCAGAACAACGCGCTATTTATGATGCGGTGCTTACAGCGCAACTTGAAGTAATCAGTCAAATTCGTCCGGGGCTAAAGTTTGATAGTTTGCAGCTCTTGGCTGAGCATGTGATTACTGAGCAGTTAGTGAGTTTGGGCTTGCTTAAAGGCAAGGTAGAGGATTTGGTCGCCAGACAGTTATTCAAACCATTTTTTATGCACAAAATTGGTCATTGGCTCGGGCTTGATGTGCATGATGTTGGTAAGTATCAGCTTGATGATACGTGGCGTATTTTGGAGCCCGGTATGGTGCTTACAGTCGAACCAGGGATTTATATTACGTCCAATAACTTGGTTGATGATAAGTGGTTAAATATTGGTGTTAGAATTGAAGATGATATTTTGGTTACGGAAAATGGTTGCGATGTTTTGACTAAAATGATACCAAAAACTGTAGCAGAAATCGAAACAACAATGAGAAGGTTTTAAAAAATGTTTTTTAGGTTTTTAGCGCATTTGGCTAGAAAAATAACAAAACGCTTGCGTGATCGACTTTTTTTGATACAATGGCGCCAGTGTGTTGATTGATATTTTGGGGGTTTGTTGAGGAGAACCGATAGCGGGTTCGCAGAAACAATAAATATGAATGCCCACAAAACAGGTGTATCTGTGTACAAAAGTTACGTAGAACGATGAAGGAAGTGGTGCTTTTATTTCAATAGTGCATTGTTTTTTTTGAAGCCATGTTCCAAATTGAAATTTAAATTAGGAGAGAAAAAAGGATGAAACTTAAACCTATAGTTGCTTCACTAATTATGCTTGGGTTAATGGCGCCAGTTTTTGCTGTAAATAAAACGGATAAGTATAAAGCATACAAAGCAAAAGACGTTCCAACTCAACAATCAATTGAAGAAAAAAAATTCTCAGCTCAACAAGCCATTGAAACAAAAAAATTCTTAGCTCAACAAGCAGCTATAGCGAAAGAATTCTCAGCTCAACAAGCAGCTAAAACGAAAAAATTCTTAGCTCAACAACAGGCAATTAAAGCAAAAGAATTATTAGCTCAGCAGCAAGCAATTAAAGCAAAAGAATTGTTGGCTCAGCAGCAAGCGGTTAAAGCAAGAGGATTATTGGTTCAACAACCAGTAGCTCAACAACAAGCAGTTAAAGCAAAAGACATCTCGGTTCAACAGGCAGTTGTGGATCAGAATTCATTTGTTAATAGAGTTTGTAGTGAAGGCTGGTTTAATCGTATTACTTTCGGCGGTGCTGCTAGTGTTGTAGGTATTGTGGGTACTCATGACCTTCCGGGCGCATTTACTACGACTGGCAATGGTTCTGATCTTTATGTAAACAATGCCAATTTATTGGTTGATGCCACTTTAAGCAAATGGTCAAAAGCTTCTTTGAATTTGGCTTATTTGGGCGCGCCAACTAAATTTAATATGATATCCGATAACGCGACATCAAATAAATATAAAGTTGATCATCGAGTTTTTGCTGATGAGTTCTATGTTACTCTTGCTGGTTTTGCTAAATATCCATTTTACGCAAAAATTGGTAAGGCATATGTTCCATTTGGTGAATATAGTGATCCATATGTCTTATGGCAGATTGAAAGCCCAGCGCAGATGATTTCCCAAGCAAATGGTCCAACTGCCATTATTGGTATGGCTTCTGATTTTGGTTTCTATGCCAGTGTGTTTGCTCTTAAGGGCGACACTTATCCACAAGGTTCTAGCACTAATAACATTAGAAACTTTGGTGCTAAAATGGGCTACAAAAATGATTTGGCGCACTTCTCATTACCAAATACTAATATAAATTTTAACGTAAGTTGTATCCGTAACATGTGGGATAGTCAATTCTTTACCACAAATGCGGGTAATCCTCAAAGCATGTGGGGTGGTAATGCTAGTGCTCCAGCACGCGATCCGGTTGGTGCTTTAGCGGTTCACTTTGATATGTCTTATAAGGCACTTAGTGTTTATGCTGATTGGGCCGGTGCTTTAAAGAGCATGGCTCCTACATATTACACCAACCCAGGATATAGTAGTTCTTTGCTATACGCCGGCAGCTCCAGATTCTGGGGTGCTAACGTAAATGCGGCTTATGCTTTTGCGACTTTAGAACGTAATTCAAGTCTTAGTGCTGGAATCCAATTTTCAGGCAATGGTCAATGGTTTACTACTCCTACTTATACTCCTACTACCCCTCCTGTCACTATCAATGGTGTATCTTATAACGCTTCCGATACTGGTGGTGCATTTGATTACATAATTCCAAAATGGAGAGCACTTGGTGAGTATAAAATTAATTTGTTTAAGCATACTGATTTAAGTTTTGTTTATGCTTATAGCAAAAGCTATAATTTTCAAAATAGCAGCAAGACTCGCCGCTCCACCAGTGTCGGCCTTGCTCGTTTAGGGGTAAAATTTTAGTTTGCGTAAGTTAATAGTTCAGATATACCGTAAAAAGCCCGCATCTGCGGGCTTTTTATTTGTCATTGAGTATCTTATGTATGCCACGTCTTTATTGAATTTTGATGAATCTGTTTCATAAAAATATGTACGATGCAACTTGATTGAAATTATTTCTTTATTTCCTTTTATTATCAAATTATACTTCCCCCGCTTATAATTTCCTACTGGAGAAAAACAGTGAAAAATAAACTTATACTTATGTTTTTTACTACAGCATTATGTAGCAGCATGACAGTTTTTGCTGCTGACAATGATGTTGTTGCTAAGAAATCAGTTTCAAAAAAATCTGAAAAGTCTGTTAGTGGTTTAGCAGCACGCACTAATGCATTAGAGGATCAAATTCATATTTTAAAAAGTCAAATTAGTCAAATGCAAGGCAAAGACGATGGGGTGGTATCAGACAATAGTCCGCTTCAGACTCATTCACTGTTAGAGATATATGCTCACGGACCAGCGGTAGTAACTTCACCATCCTTTGGTGTGCGTCGTCCCGATGATAATTATTCTGATTTGATGAATAAGCTATCATCAATGAACGAAGATTTGGTTTTACTAGGGCTGCGCAAGAAAATGGATAAATACGCACAAGATAATGATATTCCTATTCCCTCTCGCCCAATTATTGCTTTAAGCGGTGCTGTTGAGGGGCAAGTTATTTACAATAGTAATGATGGCTTTAAATCAACTTCAAAATCAGACATTAATCTAAATACAGCAGAAATAGATGTTATTGCCGAGGCGGGACCATGGGTAACTGCTGCCATGATTACTAAGTATGACGATAAAAAAGACACTGCTTCCGTCGATAGCGTAACAAGATGGAATAACTCCCGTATAGTCGTCGATCGTGGATGGTTAACATTGGGTCAGTTAAACAAAGTTCCTGTTTATTTTACGATAGGGCAAGTTTATGCTCCATTTGGTAGCTACAGTAGTAGTATGGTAACGACGCCGTCTACACAGATCTTAGGTAGAGTTAAAGATCGTATGGTTGTTTTAGGTTATAGTCAGTTTGGTGCTTATGCTCAAGCTTATGCTTATGCTGGTGAAACCAAATCAACTAGTGCCGAAGTTATTAAGCATGGAGGTTTTAACTTAGGATATAAATATGAATGTGAAAACTTTATGATGAACGTTGGCGCTGGTGTTATAGGCAATTTGGCGGAATCTCAGGGCATGCAGCAATATATTTTTGGTAGAAGTTCAACGGCTGCTCTCAATAGGGGTGGGGAACAACTAACTTCTCGTGTCTTTGGTATTAGTGGACATATTAAAACCGTTTTTTATAACACATATACCTTGATGGCTGAATATGTAGGTGCCTCTAAGTCTTTTGATCAGGCAGATCTTATGTTTAATAACCACGGTGCTAAACCTCAGGCATTACAGATCGAAGGTGCAGTTAAGTTTAAAACTTTCGGTAAGCCAGGTTTTGTATTTGCAGGTTATGGTCTGACCAACCAAGCTTTAGCTCTTCAAGTACCAAAACAAACATTTTTTGCCGGGTATAGTGTATCCATAATAAAATATACTCTTGCCAGTATTGAATATCGTCATGATGTTGGTTATGGAGGTGATGTTTCTGGATCTAATGGGTTTGGTAGAAGTATTACTTACCCACCTAAGCCGTTTACCCGTAAACACAATAACAAGATAACTGCAGAGATAGGGGTTTATTTTTAGTCGTATATTTTTACCATAAAAAGCCCGCAGCCGCGGGCTTTTTTTTCTAAATTATTTCTTTATTTTTTTTAGCATTAAATTATACTATTCCCACTTATAACTTCACACCGGAGGAAAACAGTGAAAAATAAATTTATACCCGTGTTTTTTGCTACAGCATTATTTAGCAGTATGGCAGTCTTTGCTGCTGACGATGATGTTGTTGTTAAGAAAGCAGTTTCAAAAAAATCTGTTAATAGTTTAGCTGCAAGGACCAATGCATTAGAGGATCAAATTCGTATCTTAAAAAGTCAAATTGGTCATATGCAAGGCAGAGATGACAAAGTCAAAAAAGATGTGAGTGATATGTCAGATGATAGCCAGCTCCAGACTCGTTCACTGCTAGAAATGTATGCTCACGGACCAGCTGTGGTAACTTCACCAGCCTTTGGTGTGCGTCGTCCCTATGATAATTATTCTAACTTGATGAATAGATTGCCATCAATGAACGAAGATTTGGTTTTACTAGGACTACGCCAGAAGATGGATAACTATGCAAACGAAAAAGGTATTCCCATTCCATCTCGTCCAATTATTGCTTTAAGCGGCGGTGTTGAAGGGCAGGTTACTTTTAATAGTAATGATGGCTATGCATCAACTTCAAAGTCAGATATTAATCTAAGCATGGCGGAGTTAGATGTTATTGCTGAAGCAGGACCATGGGCGACGGCTGCTATGATTATTAACTACGAAGATAAGAAAGATACTGCTTCGGTCGATAGTGTAACCAGATGGAATAACTCACGCATACGTCTTGATCGTGGTTGGGTAACATTTGGTCAGTTGAACCAAGCCCCAGTTTATTTCACGATAGGTCAAGTTTTTGCTCCGTTTGGTAATTACAGCAGTAACATGGTTACAACGCCTTCGACACAGATTTTGGGTAGAGTAAAAGATCGTATGGTTGTCTTAGGTTATGATCAATTTGGTGTTTATGCTCAGGCTTATGGTTATGCTGGTGAAACTAAACCAAGCAGCTCAGAGATTGTTAAGCATACCGGTTTTAACTTAGGATATAGGTTCGATCATGAGAACTTTGCGCTGGATATTGGCGCCGGTATTTTAGGTAATTTGGCTGAATCTCAAGGTATGCAACAAAATATTTTTGGTTTAAACCCATTGCGTCCTTTACCAGATACCAAATTTGTGGGTGGAGAAAAGATAATTTCTAATGTCTATGGTCTCAATGGACATGCTAAAGCTACTTTTTATGATACATTCAATTTGATAGCTGAGTATGTGGGTGCATCTAAATCTTTTGACACGACAGATCTTATGTTTAATGGACATGGCGCTAGGCCACAAGCGTTAAACATTGAAGGTTCAGTTGCATTTAAAGTCATGGATAGACCAAGCACTGTGTTCGCGGGTTATGGCATGACCAATCAAGCTTTAGCGCTTGGTGTACCAAAACAAAGCTTTTTTGCTGGCTGCACTATGAACATCGTAAAATATACTCTTGCCAGTCTCGAGTATCGTCATGATGTAGGCTATGGGAATGATAGTTCATCATCTTTTGGTGATAAAAGAACTGTTTCTTTCAATGGCAATGTTGGTACCAATCCTAATGTTCCTGCCCCTGCTAGAAGACACAATAACAAGGTTACTGCGGTTATAGGTGTTTATTTCTAGTAGTATGTTTTTGTCAAAAAAAGCGCACCTAATGGTGCGCTTTTTTTATTTATAGGGTTTTAAATTGATAGGTGCATAATCTATTAATGCAGCAAGCTGGGCATTTTGGATTTTTTGCAGTACATACATATCTTCCATGCAGTAATAATAGGCTGCCGGCAGTTTTCGCAAATTTTTCAGGAATAATTTTTAGTAGTTGTTCTTCAATTTCTTCGGGTGTTTTTCCTTTTGCAAGACCGATGCGGTTTGCAACTCGAAATACATGGGTATCCACCGCAATAGTTGGTTTATCAAAAGCAATATTCAAAATTACATTCGCGGTTTTACGGCCAACGCCAGGCAGCGCTTCTAATTCTTCCCGAGTCTCTGGAATCCGTGAGTCGAATTTTTTTATTAAAATTTTGCAAGTTGAAATTATATTTGCTGATTTTGCATTATAAAAACCAATGCTTTTGATATGTTTTTTAATATTTGTTACCCCAAGTTTAAGCATTTTTTTTGGAGTATTGGCAATTTTAAATAATTTCGCGGTGACTTTATTGACAGTTTTATCAGTGGTGCGTGCGGAAAGTAAAACCGCAATTAACAATTCAAAATTAGATGAGTAAATTAATTCTGTAGTTGGATGTTTTATAGTTGCAGTCAACGTTTTAAAGACTTGTGTAATCTGTTTTGTGTTCATGGGGTATTGTGTCCGATTTTTAGAAAAAAAGATCGTCAATCTGTTTTTGAATATAACGGCTCAATATTCTTTATATCCACCCGCTGCATTAATGGTTTAAATTCAGCGATCTTGTGATTGAGTAATGGCGTTTTGCGGCTCTCCCAAGTAAGGGGTGCAACTTGCAAAAACTCTTCAGCATTTGTGACTAATCTTGGCAAAATTGGTTTTAAAAAAATCATAAGCAAGCGAAATAAGTTTAAACTCATTGTGCAAACATTTTGTATGGTTGGATCGCACGATTTTTGTTTGTTTAAACTCCATGGCTTTTTTTCGTCGATATACTGGTTAGCGAGATCGGCAAGTTGCATAATATGGCGTACGGCGTTATTAAAGTCACGCTTCTCATAAAGTTCACTGATTTTTTCTGCTAGATCTAAACCTGCAGTAAATAATTCTGGTGCTGCCAAATCATTGGCTAACATGCCGCCAAAGTTTTTATTGATAAATCCTGCCGAGCGGCTAGCAATGTTTACTACTTTACCTACTAAGTCACTATTTACGCGTTGCATAAAGTCAGTAAAATTTAAATCGAGATCGTCGATTCCATTTCCTAGTTTGGCGGCGAAATAATAGCGTAAATATTCCGGGTCTAGATGTTTTAAATAATCGCTTGCTAGAATAAAGGTACCGCGTGATTTAGACATTTTTTGGCCATTAATTGTGAGATAGCCGTGGGTAAATACGCTCGTTGGTTTGCGGAAATTTGCGCTTTCAAGGATTGCTGGCCAAAAAAGAGCATGGAAATAAATAATATCTTTACCGACAAAATGATACAGTTCTGTTGTGCTATCGTGTTGCCAATATTCTTCCCAATTGATTTTTTTACGTGCGCACAAATTTTTAAAACTGGCTATATAACCTAGCGGAGCGTCGAGCCAAACATAAAAATATTTACCTGGTTTATTTGGAATTTCGAAGCCAAAATAAGGGCTGTCGCGCGAGATATCCCAGGGTTTTAGGCCCTGTTCAAACCATTCATTCAATTTATTAACAATTTCTGGCTGCAGGCTTTTTCGTCCCCACATTTTGAGCATAGTTGTATATTTGTCTAGACGAAAAAAATAATGCTCAGACATTTTTTGTATTGGACATTTTCCAGAAATAATAGAGATTGGATTAATTAAATCAGTTGGCGCATAAGTAGCCCCGCAGTTTTCACAATTGTCGCCATGTTGATCGTGCGCGCCGCAGCGTGGACAAGTTCCCTTAACAAAGCGATCCGGTAAAAACATATTGGCGCTTTCGTCAAATGCTTGCTGGATTGTTTTGGTTTCAATATCGCTATTTTGTTGAAGACGTTGATATACTGAATTAGTGATTTCGCGATTCTCTGGTGAATGGGTGGTGTAGTAATTATCAAAATCGATAAGGAAGCCAGCAGAGTCTTGCTCATGCGATATTTTTACTTCAGCTATTAACTGCTCTGGAGTGATGTTTTGTTTTTGGGCGCTAATCATTATTGGCGCGCCATGAGCGTCATCGCCACAAACATAAATACAATCATGTCCTTGAAGTTTTTGCCAGCGTACCCAAATATCTGTTTGGATTTGTTCTAAAATATGACCCAAATGCAGTGGGCCATTAGCATAAAGTAAAGCAGAGGTGGTTAGTATTTTGCGCATATTGTTATAATTAAAATAATTAGGAAAATTATAATACCTTTTTATGTTTTACTTTTCATCTGTTACAGTTAAAATTCTAACATATGGAAACTTCAGTGCAGATAAACGAACGAGCGCAAAAGTTATTAAAAATTCTGGTCGAATGTTATATTCGCGAAGGACAGCCCGTTGGTTCAAAAACATTGGCTGAGGAAGGTGAGCTTACCATGAGCTCAGCAACCATAAGAAATATCATGGTTGATTTGGAGATGGCAGGGTTTATTAATTCGCCTCATACTTCGGCGGGGCGTGTGCCAACAGTTCGCGGGTATAGATTTTTTGTAGATAGTTTGATTAATACCCAGGCGTTTACTGAATACGATAAAATATCGCTTGCCGCGCAGTTGCCTCAATGTACTAACACTAAAGAGTTACTTTCTGCGGCTTCGTCGTTGTTATCAACGATGACGCAATTGACTGGACTAGTAATGTTGCCGAGGCGGGAGAGCATTGTTTTGCGTCACGTGGAGTTTTTACCGTTATCGGGTAATCGGGTGCTGGTGATTTTAGTATTAAATCAGCATGAAGTGCAAAATCGGGTAATTTATACCGATCGTTGTTACACTGCGGGGGAGTTGCAGCAGGCGGGAAATTTTTTAACTTCCTGGTTTGATAATAAAGATCTCCAGCAAATACGGCAGGAGCTATTGACAGAACTCAATCGAGAGCGTAGCAATATTGAGCAACTGACGCAAACGATTATGGATATGACCAGCAAGGCATTGGGAGAGCAAGAGACCAGCGATTATATAGTTGCTGGCGAGGCCAATATATTTAATTTTGCGGATTATTCTGGTTTGGGTAAGTTGCGTGAGCTGTTTGAAGCCTTTGCACAGAAACGCGATATTTTGCATTTACTCAATCAATGTTTACATGCTGATGGCATAAAAATTTATATTGGTGAAGAGTCTGGTTATGAACCTTTAGGGGATTGTAGTATGATTACTGCGCCTTACCGTAAAAACAATAAAGTGGTTGGTGTGTTGGGAGTGATTGGTCCAACACGGATGCCATATGAGCAGGCTATTGCGGCGGTAGATGTGACGGCAAAATTACTTAGTACTGCATTAATGTATACTGAATAGCAACTATTATTATAGGGGTATTTTATGAATGAATTTGTTGAGCAAAATAAAGCGTCTGAGCAACCAGAAAAAGCTGAACAAGTTTTGCTCGAATCAGAAATTTCTGAGCAATTGGTATTAGAACATCCAAGCTATAAACAGCTTGAAGATAAATTAAACCAGATCGAGCAAAAAGCACAAGAGCATTGGGATAATTGGTTGCGTACGAAGGCCGAGTTTGAAAATTTACAGCGTCGTAGTGAACGTGAAATTGCTAATGCTCACAAATACTCTTTAGAAAAATTTGCGAGTGACATATTGATTATTGTTGATAATCTTGAGCGCAGTCTTGCGGCAAAAGCAGCTGATCATGAAAAACTTAAAGATTTTTATGATGGTATTGAGCTTACTTTAAAGCTATTTTTAGAAACTCTGCAAAAATTTGGCATCACTCCAATTAGTCCTTTGGGTGAAGTGTTTAGTTCCAAGCAACATATGGCAATAATGACTAAAGAAGATGCCAATGCTAAATCAAATATAATTTTAGAGGTGGTGCAAAAAGGCTATTGGTTGAAGGACCGCCTATTGCGACCAGCTTTGGTTGTGGTGGCGAAATAAGTTTTTAATTAATTTTAAACTATCCCTCATTGCTTTGTCACGCGGCAAACCGCGTAGAATAAATTTTAATAAAACACTCGGAGTAAATTATATGTTAGATCCTAAAACAAATTATCAGGGTAAAAATTTTCTTGGTGCAATTGGTAATACACCTTTAGTTAAGCTTGATTTTGATGTTAAGCCAACTATTTTAGCTAAAATGGAGCATTTAAACCCAGGTGGTAGTATTAAAGATCGGTCAGCATTATTCATGCTGCAAGAGGCTGAACGCACGGGAAAATTGCAACCTGGTGGGACAATAGTGGAAGCATCTTCTGGTAACCAAGGTATTGCTTTAGCTATGATTGGTGCCATCAAGGGATACAAAGTTATTATTACTGCTCCTGATAGAACTAGCAGCGAAAAAATAGCGACATTACAAGCCTATGGCGCAAAAGTTTTTGTTTGTCCTGATACCGACAATCTACACGATCCTAATGGTTATCATGCAAAAGCAAAAACCCTGCATGAACAAATAGAAAACTCTTATATGCCCAACCAATACTACAATATTGAAAATCCCAAAGCCCATTATCTAACGACCGGTCCAGAAATATGGGAACAATCGCAAGGCCAGTTGACGCATTGTTTTATGAGTATGGGAAGTTGTGGAACTATTTCAGGTGTAGGGAGATACCTAAAAGAAAAAAATAAAAATATCAAAATAATTGGCATTGATGCGATGACTTCTAAGTTATCGATGCCGGATGCGCCAAAAGCGTACAAAACCGAAGGAATGGGAGTTGATGTTATAACTGATACGTTAGACAGAAGCGTAATTGATGAGATTGTTCCTGTCAGTGATGATGTGACTTTTTCTATGACAAGAAATTTGGCAAAAAAGGGCTACTTGGTGGGTTTGTCTAGTGGAGCAGTGATGCATGTTGCTTTGGAGCATGCCAAAAAGCTTAACGCATCTGACACCATAGTGGTTATTTTTGCCGATTCAGGGCGCGCTTATTTAAGTAAGGTGTTTAATTCATAAAAAAATACCCATTTGACATAAATAATTTTAGTGTTAACATTCGCCAGTACTATTAATAAGGAGAAATTCTATGTCTAAAATATGTAAATTGATGGTTTTTGTTGCTGTTTTTGGTCTTGCTTTTGTAGGTAATGCTTTTGCTGATGAACCAGTAAATGCACAATCTGTAGCTCAAGCAACGGTAGATGAATCTACTGCTGCAAAAGATGCAGCTGTTGCAAAAGAAGACAATGCAGTTGCAAAAGAAGATAAAAAAGAAATGAAAGCTGCAAAGCACAAAAAGTCTCATAAAAAAGCTAAAAAAGCCCATGAAAAAGCTGAAAAAGCCCATGAAAAGGCTGAAGTAGCCCATGAAAAAGCTGAAGTAGCTCATGAGACGAACCAAGAGAGCAAATAAAGCAATTTCTTTCTTTATGTCTTTTTGATTTTTAGATTAATCCAACGTGTCGTTACCCCTAAAAGTAGCGACACTTGTTTGGAGAAGCTGTTCCTCGCTCTATAGATTTTTCTCCAGAAAGGATGGAACAGGCAGACAGATCCTTATCTACAAATTGTTTTGTAAAACACGATTCATTGTTTCTTCTTTTCCAACTATAAGCAACGCATCATGCGCTTTTAAAATTGTAGTTGGGTTTGGATTTAGAATGCGGAATCCATTGCGTTCTAATCCTGCGACCAGGCCGCAAGTTTGTTCTCGTATTTTTGAACTTTTAATTGATTGTCCAATCAGTGGGTTGCCAGCTTTTAACAATAGCACTTTTAAAGCAAAATCTTTTAATAGATTTTCGGTTTTTGGTTCAAAAAATATGTCCTCAATATTTTTTTTGAAAGAGTCTATCTGTTCGTCATTTCCTAAAACGATAAGCTTATCTTGTAATAACATTCTTTCGTTTCCTCGGGGTGCTAAAATTATCCTAGATCCGCGGAGAATGGCCACGATGTTGATGCCAAATCCCTGCCTTAATTGAGATTCTTCTAATGTTTTTCCTACCAAAGATGTTGGAGCTTCGTTAGTTGCTAGTACCTCAACTAGATGTGTGTCCCATGGCGCTAGTTCTTCATATTGAATTTGTTTTTGCTGTTTTTTTCGAAGAGTGCGTTCTAAACGAAGTTCAAACCAGTGATAGGATTTTTCTAGTTGTTGATAAAATAAGCTAAAAAGCATTATAGCGATTATAGCAATTACTAAAGCAATATACCAAGTATGAAAGTAAGTAACACTCAATATAATAATTTCAATAATGGTAAGTAATCCTCCTAAAAACAATGATGATAGTTGTTTGGTTTTATCGGTAGGTACTATTGATTTAAAAGCAAACAACATACCCCAAATAAATGGTGAGGAAAATATTAGGGCAACTACCCAACTTAATATTTTAGCAATATTAACAGGCATTGTTAAGCCAGCAACTTGTGGTAAAACAAAGTCACGGGTTAAAGTAAAAATAACTGCTACGATAACACCATTAATTACCAGTCTGGCTATAAATTTATGATAGATTGATTGTCTTTGGTAACTAGCTAATTTACGGTATATCCACGCAGAATAGCTTACTAAAAAGTATTTAGAGCGTTCTGAAAGATGTGTTTCTATTTTTTTAGAGATCTGGCCAGATAAATTTATAAGGAATGGTGTGGTGAGTATGGTAATAGCTGCTGTTCCAATAACTATTTGATAAAGCAAACTGCTAATGACATTTAGCGCTAGCCCCAGACTTATTATAATAAAAGAAAACTCACCCACGGGAGGCATGCTAAATCCAACGCGCACAGAGGTATTCATGCTTTGGCCGGACAAGAAAGTGCCAATACTAGTTATTAAAATTTTGCTAATTATGGTTAAGATAGATATCGCCAGTACCATAGGCCAATGAAGAAAAAGTATTTTTATATCTATCAACATTCCGATAGAAATAAAAAACACAGCAGCGAAGACATCGCGTAGAGGGCTAATCAATTGCTTGATGCGATCGGCTAGAGGTGTTTCTGCTAAAATAGACCCCATTATAAAAGCACCAAGAGCTGTAGAATAATGAAAATAAGCGGCAATGACTACTAACATTAAGCATAGTGCAATCGATATGATAGTTAAGGTTTCTTGATTAACATACTTTATGATTCTACGAAATAAAGTCGGTACTATAAAATAACCAGATAAAAACCAAGATCCAACAACTACAATCAATTTTATAGTTGCCCAAAATATATCAAATGAAAAAATATTCTTTGTCGCAACTATAGTTGAAAGCACTGCCAGTATTAATATAGCTAATAAATCTTCTACTATTAGAATGCCAAAAACTATGTCAGCAAATCTTTTTCCCTGTAGTTTTAGCTCGTCCAAGGCTTTTACAATTATTGTGGTCGACGAAATTGCGAGTGCTGTACCGAGGAATAAACTATCATAAAATGACCATTGCAGAAGCCAACCAGCTAAAAATCCTAGTGCTGTTATAGTAGAAATCTTAAAGAGTCCAGTAATTATAGCAGAAAATCCTACGCTTTTTAATTTATGAAAACTAAAACCTAAGCCTAAAGCAAACATTAGGAAAATTACTCCCAATTCAGAAAGTGTTTCAATTTGTGTAAAATTGGATACAAGAGAATACGGTGGTGTATAAGGGCCAATAATAATCCCAGCAACTATATACCCAAAAATAACGGGTTGACGTATTCTTTGAAACAACAAGACTACTACGCTGGCAATGCCCAGCATTATGGCCAAATCTTTAATAAGAGGAGCTAGTTCATACATATAATAATTTGTTTAACACAGCAACAATGGATAAGTCAACCACTGAATAAATTCAGCATTTAATTTGTGGCATGAGTGGTTATAACTTAGAAGTCTGTGAGGTTAGGGTTAGGTCTGCTATATGAGCAAAGATCTCTTTCGATCCCTTCAATTTTGCTCTGACAATCACTGATACATATTTCTGTAGTCTCTTTTTTATAAGCAGCCGCAAAATAATATTCATCCTCACTATCAACCTTCTGTTGGCACTTGCTAAGGTGATCTTGCATAATTTCCTCTCGCTGTTTATTGTTAAAGGTTTCTAACTTTTTCTTTAATTTTAGATGCCACTTCATTATTGATAGATGGTTAGCCCAAATAATATCTCCATCTTCTTTGCTAACCGCTGCTAAATGTTCTGCCATATTTCTCGAGATCTGAAAGTGCATAAAGTCTATAGGTTCTGCCCATCTTCCGCCCCATATAACAAAACCATTCTTAGCAAAAATATCTTCTTCCTTAGGTCCGAGCATTCCTTTTCTGAATATTTCTCTATTAATAAACCAATCAACAGAACCTTCCTTTTGTATTATTGCTTCCATTGTTGCATTAAGCTCTGTCTCGTCAATAATACCCTTATTTTTTAAGTATACTCGCAATTGTTCTATGTCCTCGCTTCTGTTGGGATATCTTTTGGGATCTATACTTGATAAACCTTGCGACACCTTTAAATAGGGATTTATATGCTCGTTAATATCAATGGCTACTCCATAAGCATGTAAAGATACCATGCTACCATCAACAGTAACTCGATTTTCGTATCCCGAGGTGTAATAGATAGGAAAATTATTTTTAAATAATTCAGCAAATATTTTTTTTACACTTTCTGCGGTAACATCTAAGACCTTTAATTTATGGCTTCTTATTAAATCATTAAACGTGTGACACTTTACCTCGATTTCAACAATTCGGCTTTCAGACACAACAGAGGGTTTGGGTGATCCAGTGTCGCAATAAGCAACATGTGTTCCTACCAACAAAAGCATGATAAAGCTGGTCAAAATTTTCATAATTTTTCCTTTGAACTTCTCGTGGGGTCAGGTCTTGAATCGTGAATTTGACTTAAAATAATTCACGATTCAAGACCTGACCCCGTAAACCTATCATGGTGGATCATGGTGCCAATTGCACCAATGTTATTGTAATGTTTTAGCCAAGGTTCTGTTAGACAAGCTGAGGGCTTACACAACTTGATCTCATGATCTGGTGCGCCCGGAGAGATTCGAACTCCCGACACCCTGGTTCGAAGCCAGGTACTCTATCCAACTGAGCTACGGGCGCATACACGTAAATCGTGGCTTATAGCATAATCGCTTAATTTTCCTAAGTCAATTTGTGGGGATTTTGTTGCATCCCTATAATGTGTTTTCAATTAGTTTGATAAACGCAGCTATGACTTACTAGACACTAACTTATTATTAAATGTATGCCCACTTAATGTTAGTACGGCTATCTAGTCGGTATCCCTATATAAACTTGATGCTAAAATAGAAATAAAAATAAAAAATAATAAAAGCTTATGATATAAATATGGCGATTGTATATGATGTTTATGATGAAAAATCGGCTAAGCGATATTCGATCAGAACATCCGATAGAATTTACGGTTTTGAAAAGTATATTAAAAAAAATATAGATGAATTTTTACATCAGTTACGTTCTTTTTAAAAAATTACCCGACGATACAATACCTGATATAATGATATAAATAAACAGGAGAGTGGTAGGTAAGTTATAAGTGTAGTTGTTAAGTTCATAAAAATAGCAGTTTTTTGTTTATGAAGACCAAAATACTTATTTGACTAGCAAAGAAAGTCCTTTGGGTCAAATTAACTAAGAAAGAACTTAAATTATTGAGCTCTATAGAATTAGGACGATGCAATAAGATACAAACCATACTAAAACAAAGGCAAGGAAATGAATTATATAAGACTTAATATCTCTGGGAAAAATTCTATGGTTACTCATAAAACACAGTACTATTATCATACATTACGACTTTTCATCATGTTTTTTATAGCAGCTTTAGCGCCATCGATCTCGTATGCTACGGTATATGAAATAGTATATAGTAACCATCAGGTAACTAGGGTTATTGGAGATAAACATAAGGTAGACGAACAAAATTTTATTAGCACAGTCATACTGGGACCAAATACACTGTCGGTAAGGGATAACCAGATAGAAACAATATATAATTGTGATAATTTAGTTATTACCCGCGTAGATCATAATAATAAAAAATACGAACAGTACTCATTTTATCCAGAAGTAATATTTCGTGGTAAAGAGATGTATAATCGTCTAACGCAGAACTCCGTATTAGCCACTATTAAAGACAAAAAAATAGCTTATGCTAGTAATGAGTTTGTTGTAGAAAGCCTGTTTGGTATAAAGTTAAGAAATAGTATATCTAAGGACATTAAAGAAAAGGTAAATGGGAATGTTCATGACTTTATTTTTGATAGCCAGCAGATTGCTTCTGTTATTTTAGATGATCCTGCTTTAAAACCCGAGGTTAAGAATTCATTTAAAAAATTTATCCTATATAATTTTTACCTTCACCCAGATATAAGAAATAAAATATTAGATTATGGTAGAATATTTTCCCATCTAACGTATAAGTATAAGGATTTTAATAAGATTATTACAGTTGATATGGACTTGAAATCTGTAAGAGAAATAAGTGATCGTGATATAAAAATTCCTTTGGGGTACACAAAATTTTACACTGACAAAAAAAAGTTAAACGCTACCCTAATGAAGGCTCATAGTAGATTAGGCATGATTTCTGAAAAACAGTATCAAGAAGAGGTTGAAAATTTAATCAATAAAAAACAATACCTAGATGCATTTTTAGCGCTGCATGAATATATTTTTCAATATGATTCGAAGCCTATAGAACAATTTAAAAGAATACTTGCTGCTTCTAACCAGAATAGCCAAGTTTATAAGCTAGGCAGATCGCTTGAACCCAAATCAAAAGAGGAGGTTGAAAAATCCATAAAATTCATTAATGAATTAGCTAAGCAAAATTTAAAACATGGGTATGTATTAGACGTATTTCTTGCCAACATCTATGGGTCGCAAAAAAGTTACTCTGTAGCGTTTAGTTATTTTGATAAGGCTCTTTCGCACAATCCTTTTATGGCTAGTGTTTATATTGATTTTGCTCAGTTGTTATCAGAAGATTATAAAATTTATCTAGCGTGGCAGTGTATAGAGGCAGTAAAAGATTTTATGCCCGGTTATAATAGATTAAGGTTCGCTAAAGAAATGGAAGAGAGAATGAAACAGCTAAACCCAGATTTTTTTTAAACTAGTGGGTGTGTAACAAAACTGACCAACTAGAAGCGGAAGAGGTTGTTCCGCGTCAATTATCTTTTCCGGTCGTATTTATGATTGTCGCTGAACATCCGTGTGTTTTTGGCTTTTGGAATAAGATAACAGGCTGAACATTCTGTAAAAGTATATCGTGAGCGGTTGGAATACAAACACCTTTAATGTTCAAATCGGAGGCTGGAGTTTCTGTACCGTAAAGATGTGAGCCAAATTTAATTTGAACAATAGTTTTCATGTGGTTGCTTTTTTAACTCTTTCATAATGCCCATAATAAATCTGGTGGATGGCCCTTTGCCAATTCTTACTATTTTATTTTGTTTTATTAGGTTGTTGGTTTTTCTAGTGGCAGTATTTCTGGATATATTTAACTGGTTCATTATATCCCCAATGACAATTTCTCCCTTTATTTTAGCTAATTCTAATATATTATCTTCGTCGGATTGCTCTAGGTTTTTTTCATATTGGAAATAAAAAATGATTTTTACAAAATCACCTTCCTCAGAATATATCGGTTTTTTTAGCCGTATTTTTTTACAGCTATCAAATATCAAGCGTATACCAGAGCCTAGTTTTTCAACCAACCCCATTTTATGAGCGATACGAGCAATGGTTGGATTTCTCAGGTAGGTTGTACCATCACCTAAATTATTTATATCTACTAGTCCTGGGAAGCAACCTGGACTAAATATTTCTAATCGATCGTCATATAGGGCAATTTTAGTTGCTCCAGGAATTGAATATTTGCGGTGTATCAGAGCATTGATTGTAGCTTCTCGCAACGCCTCTTGTGGGATTGGAAGCTTACCTTTTAACTTGGTTTTGTTTAATTGGTAATCTCTTAAAAGCCAAGACGTTATAAGCTTAAGACTCATTTCAGCTTGTTTTTCTAGGTTGCCTGTTATTTCTTCAGTTTGGATAATATTTCTACCCGATATTCCTTCAAAGCGTGTACAGATAACGATGGCTTCTGGAATAAAATTTTCTGGGGTTTCACAAAAAAGAGTTATTCCGGCAATTGTGGGCAAATACCCGTCATTATTGGCAGCAGCATGGGTAATTAATTTATCTGCAAACAGGCGGGCATTAGTAACATTCATTTCGTAGAAATTTTTTAATAAGTTTTTTGATAGTATAGCTATGTTTTGATTTATTGGTTCTTCATCAAAACTAATTCTTTGTCCTTCTCTTATTAAATCTTCTACATACTCTTTGCTGGCCATTCTAGTGCTTGAGCCAACTCTAAGATATACCCCTTTGGGGATGCCTTCGCTTTTCAAAAAATAAGGCTTCTTGGGACTGGTAGGTATTTTTATTGTTAGGATCAAAGTTCCGTTAAAATTGTTCTCATAGATTTGAGCAAAAATATTAGGGCTCGTGGAATCATATAGGCTATTAAGAAAATCATCGTAAATTTTATCGCGATCCTCTTCGGTTACTCCTATAATTTTACGGGTATCATCTTCTATACCGATAATAATATTTCCACCAGAGCCATTAGCAAAAGCGATACAGGTTTTGATGAGCGATTGAAATTTTGGAAGTTTAACTTTGAATTCCAAAGATTTTGATTCTCTTTCAGGATACAATTCGATTTTGTTCATATATTTTCCCCTTGAAGTCAATTGCACCAACAATGGATTGATTGCACTAATCGCACCAATATTATCAAAATCGCACCAATTGCACCAATATTATTGTAATATTTTAACCAAGGTTCTGTTAGATAAAACGAGCGCTTATTTAGTGGTGGATCTAACTTCATTGTGTCTAACTGTTTGAACCTAAATCAAAAAAACAGTGTTAAGTTTTCCTTAATATTAGCCTGCTACAGTAATAGTGAGATTTAATCAAAGACGAGGAAACACTATAATGAAAAAAACAATCTGCGCCATATTTTTATTTTTAATTTTGTCAAACAGTGTATTAGCGACAAAAGAAATATCAGCAGACGCTATAGCAAAAGATATTGCTGCTAAGACTAATAATTTAAAGCCAAAAGTTATTAAACTTGCTATAGAAGCGTTTTACCGAGCCAAACAAGTAGGTGTTGACATTAAAAGACCAGTCTTAACTGTAATCGATTATACCCTAGCCTCTACGCAAAAACGCTTATGGGTAGTGGATCTTGAAAGCAAGCAGGTTCTATATAACTCTTTGGTGGCTCATGGCAGAAACAGCGGTGAAAACTATACAACAAGTTTTTCTAATCGTGGTGGCAGCAAGCAGTCAAGTGTTGGATTGTTTTTGACAGAAGATTCTTATTTTGGTGGTTCTGGGTATAGTTTGCATTTGAAAGGACTAGAGGATGGTTTTAATGATAAAGCTAGAACTCGTACCATTGTGTTACACGGTGCTGCGTATGTAAACCAAAAATTTGCAGCTGCTGTTGGTAGAATTGGTCGTAGCTTTGGATGTCCAGCAGTAGAAACATCATTGGCCAAACCAATTATAAATACAATCAAAGACGGGACTTTAGTTTTTTCGTTTTATCCCCATCCAGAATGGCTAAGTAAATCGAAGTTTATTAATAATCAAGTTTGATGCGGGTGCGTCTTTTGCCATGAAGCGTTGAATTCGCTTCATGGCATGGACTTCGTTGATAAAGCACGTAAAAAATATTAAATCAATGGCACGATTAAAAGAGCCACAATGTTAATGATTTTTATTAAAGGATTGATCGCTGGGCCAGCTGTGTCTTTGTATGGATCGCCAACTGTATCGCCTGTAATGGCAGCTTTATGTGCATCGCTACCTTTGCCGTGGTGATTTCCCTCTTCAATATATTTTTTGGCATTATCCCAGGCGCCACCACCAGTAGTCATTGAAATAGCCAGAAATAAACCAGAGATGATTGCTCCCATCAATAAGCCTCCTAAAGCTTTTGGCCCTAAAAGCAGACCAACGGCAACTGGAGCAAGCACGGGCAAGATCGATGGAATAATCATTTCCTTGATTGCGGTTTTGGTTAAAAGGTCAACCGCACGCGCATAATTCGGTTTTGCAGTACCTTCCATAATGCCTGCAATTTCTTTGAACTGATGTCGTACTTCTTTAACGATAGCACCTGCTGCACGTCCTACCGATTCAAGAGCCATGGCACTAAATAAATATGGTACTAAGCCGCCAAGGAATAAACCAATTATTACTAATGGATCAGCTAATTCAAAAGGATATATTTGGCCAACATTTTCAAGTGCATGAGTGTAATCATTAAACAACACTAAGGCAGCAAGACCGGCTGAACCAATAGCATAGCCTTTAGTTACGGCTTTTGTGGTGTTGCCAACAGCGTCAAGAGTATCGGTAATTTTACGTACTTCGTGAGGTAAGTGTGTCATTTCTGCAATGCCGCCGGCATTGTCAGTAATAGGGCCGTAGGCATCTAAAGCAACCACCACTCCTGTCATCGATAGCATAGCAGTTGCAGCGATGGCAACGCCGTAAATACCGGCTAAGCCATAAGATACAAAAATGCTGCCGCAGATTGCGATTACTGGCCAGGCAGTCGCTTTGTAAGAAATTGCAATACCAGCAATGATGTTGGTTGCATGGCCAGTCATTGACGCTTCAGCGATCCGGCGCACTGGGGCATGTTCTGTTGCCGTGTAATATTTAGTGATATAAACCAAAAGATAAGTCAGGATTAAGCCAACTACAGCTGAACCATAAACGCCGACGACGTTTAAACTTGGATCGTGCGAACTAATATCGCTAAGTAGCCATTTAGTAATTGGGTAGAAAGCTATTAAAGATAAAACTTCAGCAACTAGTAAGCCCCGCATTAGTGCGCTCATGATGGTTTTTCCTGTGCGGGCGCGGACAAAAGCACAGCCGATAATTGAAGCAATGATTGAAAAAGCACCGAGAGCTAAAGGATAAAGTACTGCTCCAATGTCAGCACTGAATGATAGAGCTCCAAGCAACATTGCTGCGATAATAGTGACTGCATAGGTTTCGAATAAGTCTGCTGCCATGCCGGCGCAATCGCCAACATTGTCACCAACATTGTCGGCAATAACGGCTGGATTACGCGGGTCATCTTCTGGAATGCCAGCTTCGAGTTTGCCAACTAAATCGGCGCCAACATCCGCACCTTTGGTGAAAATACCGCCACCAAGACGTGCAAAAATAGAAATCAAAGAAGAGCCAAATGCCAAACCAATAAGCGGAGTGATTGCAGTTACAATGGATTCGCCATCTGGGATAACCTTCAACATAATAGCAAAATAGCCTGCTACCCCGAGCAGGCCAAGCCCAACAACTAATAATCCGGTAACTGTACTGGCGCGGAAGGCGACTTTTAAGGCTTCGTTTAAGCCTTTGCTACGTGCTGCTTCGGCCGTACGCACATTCGCGCGGACAGAAATATTCATGCCGATAAAACCGGCCATTCCTGAAAGTATGGCGCCGACTGCAAATGCTAATGCCATATACCATCCAAGCGCTGGTACAAAGCCGATAATTAAAAATAAAACAGCGCCAACAGCGCTGATTGCAGTGTATTGTCTACGTAAAAAGGCAGATGCCCCTTGTTGGATTGCTGCAGCAATTTCACGCATGTGGTCAGTTCCGGTTGGCTGCGCCAAAACCCATTTGCTGGATGCTGCTCCGTATAACAGCGCTATTATGGCGCAAACTAATGTGATGCTAAGGGCGATAGGCATAAAATTTTCCTCGTAAATAAAAGTAAATTTGAAATCGGTGGCTGATGATACTAAATTTTTATGCTTATTTGAAGTTGAAAATCCTAAAATTTGAAATAATTAGTAATAGACTTCTTTCAAAACCTAGTATTTTGACATAATGCAAGGCGCACGCGAAACGAGCAAGCGGAGTTTACTTGTGCGTAAATGAGCATTGCGAGTGAGCGCGCAACGCAGCAGTA
>TBL_comb47_HYPODRAFT_10000308_pt1 | contig 64205 bp, 56 predicted proteins | sample TroBogypolimnion_40_FD_10682 | JGI IMG/M metagenome (IMG submission 10682)
TTGGCTGCGGTACAGTTTGGCATCGGCATTCCTCGCTCGTTGGTTGCGCATGAACACCAATATCAACGGACATTCCAAGAGGAATGCCGACCTCGTTTCTACCTATACCGTGAAATATCCGGGCTAGATCCGCCAGCAGCCGGTTGAAAGCGTTGATCAGCTGACCGATTTCATCCTTGCGCACAACGGTCAGCGGCTGCATGGGTCGCGTTTCGTCGGTCAAATCGGACAATGCATTGACAGTCGCCTGCAGTGGCGCCAACTGGTGGCGCAGCATCCACCAGATCAGGCAGGCCGCCAGCAGTGTCAGCACGATGGCAGCCAGCAGGGTGCGGTTCAGCAATTCGTTGACTGGCGCGAAGGCATCCCTTGTGGGCAGCGCGACGGCGACGTGCCAGTTCGCCGCTGCAACGCCTTTGGTGGCCGACAGCACTTCAACGCCCTGGGGGTTGACGTAGATGTCTGTTCCCTCGTAGCCCTGGATGAAGCGGTCCAACGTCTGGCTGATGCCCGGCGCCGGCAAGGCTTCCATGATGCGGCTCTTGTCGGAGGCGGTGACGATCAGTCGATGCTGCCGGTCGATCAGCAGGTAATTGCCGGTCTTGCCGAAGCGACTCTCGGAAACCCGGTCAAGGAAGTTGGCTTGCGCCAGGTTGATCACCCCTGCCAGGGCGCCGATCACCTTGCCCTGGTCGTCCTGAATCGGCATGGCGATGCAAAGGACCGGCTCGCGCGAGGCCCGTCCGACGATCGGCTGTCCGATCGAGGTCTTTCCGTCCTTCAGCGCGGCCTCGATGTAGTCCCGGTCCAGGAAGTTGATGCCGATCCGCTGCGCCGACAAGGGAACGGACGCAATGGCAACGCCGTCGACGCCGGTGAAGAAAGCGCCGGCATTGAACAGCCTCTGAAATACCGGGTGCCGTTCCAGTGATGCCTGCAAGGCTGCCGGATTGCCGAGCAGGGCAGGGCTGACCTCGTTGGCGATTTCGTGCAAGGCCTGCAGCCGTTCCTGCAGCTCCTGATCGATCTCACCGGCCACCATCGACGCGGTCGAGAACTGCTGCTCGCCCAGCAGATGCTGCATGTCCCGGCGCAGCATGACGCTGGTATAGAAGGCCATCGACCAGATGCTGACCAGGAAGATCACCAGCGTGAGGACGGTGACCCGGGTTTTGAGGGAGTTCCTCTGAAACGCATGACGAAGCATCAAAAGCCTTATGGAGCATGTCCCCCTAGCATTCGATCTGCGTCGACTTGCGCGGACTTTAACATCGGGCGCCAGGAGTCAGCTTGCAGCAAGTTGACTAGCCACAATTATGAATTCAGTTTTCTGACCCGACTGGAGACAACAATGACAAGCTATGCCGACTTTCATCGCCGCTCCCTGACCGACCGCGACGCTTTCTGGGCCGAACAGGCGCAACTGATCGACTGGAAAACGCCGCCACAGCAGATCTGCGACTACAGCAATCCGCCGTTTGCCAAGTGGTTCGTCGGCGGAACGACCAACCTATGTCACAACGCGGTGGACCGGCATCTGAAGGACCGCGCCGAGCAGGCTGCGCTGATTTTTGTCTCGACCGAGACCAATCAGGAGGTCGTCTATTCCTTCCGCCAGCTGCACGCCGAGGTGCAGCGCATGGCGGCGGTTCTCAAAGAGCTGGGCGTTAAGAAAGGCGACCGGGTTCTGATCTACATGCCTATGATTGCCGAGGCTGCCTTTGCCATGCTGGCCTGCACGCGCATCGGCGCCATCCATTCCGTGGTGTTCGGCGGCTTTGCTTCGGGTTCGCTGGCTTCGCGCATCGAGGATGCGTCGCCGGTGCTGGTGATCAGCGCCGATGCGGGTTCGCGCGGCGGCAAGGCCGTGGCCTACAAGCCGCTGCTCGACGAGGCGATCCGCCTGTCCAGCCACAAGCCCGCCGCCGTGCTGCTGGTGGACCGCAAGCTGGTTGCCATGGACCTTGTCGCCGGGCGCGACCACTTGTGGGCTGGATTGCGCCAGAAGCACCTCGACACGGTGGTTGACTGCGAGTGGGTTGATGCCACGCACATCAGCTATACGCTCTACACCAGTGGCACCACGGGCAAACCCAAGGGCGTGCAGCGCGACACCGGCGGCTATGCCGTGGCGCTGGCCGCCAGCATGAAGCACATCTACTGCGGCAATGCCGGCGAGACCTATTTCTCCACCAGCGACATCGGCTGGGTGGTGGGCCACAGCTACATCATCTACGGGCCTCTGATCGCCGGCATGGCCACCATCATGTACGAGGGCCTGCCGACGCGCCCCGACGGCGGCATCTGGTGGAGCCTGGTCGAGAAGTACAAGGTGACCGTGATGTTCAGCGCGCCCACGGCGGTGCGCGTGCTGAAGAAGCAGGACCCGGCGCTGCTCACCAAATACGATCTGTCCAGCCTGCGCGCGCTGTTCCTCGCTGGCGAGCCTCTCGACGAGCCGACCGCGCAGTGGATCAGCCAGGGCCTTAGCAAGCCGATCATCGACAACTACTGGCAGACCGAGACCGGCTGGCCGATCCTGTCGCTGTGCAACGGCGTCGAGAAGGCCGACAGCAAGTTCGGCTCACCGGGCAAGGCGGTCTACGGCTACGACGTCAAACTGCTCGACGACCAGACCGGCGCCGAACTCACGAGCCCGAACCAGAAGGGCGTGGTCGCGATCGAAGGCCCGCTGCCGCCAGGCTGCATGCAGACGGTCTGGGGCGACGACGAGCGCTTCGTCAACACCTACTGGAAGACCGTGCCGGGCCGCATGGTCTACAGCACCTTCGACTGGGGCATCCGCGACGCCGACGGCTATTTCTTCATCCTGGGCCGCACCGACGACGTGATCAACGTTGCCGGGCACCGCCTGGGCACGCGCGAGATTGAGGAGAGCATTTCGGCGCATCCGAACATCGCCGAAGTCGCCGTGGTGGGCGTGGCCGACCAGCTCAAGGGCCAGGTGGCCATGGCCTTCGCCGTGGTCAAGGACGCCAGTCTGATCGCTGACACCGCAGCCTGCCTCAAGCTCGAAGGCGAGATCATGAAACTGGTTGACAACGACCTCGGTGCCGTGGCGCGCCCGGCGCGCGTGCGCTTTGTCACCGTGCTGCCCAAGACGCGCAGTGGCAAGCTCCTGCGTCGCGCCGTGCAAGCGGTGTGCGAAGGGCGCGATCCCGGCGACCTGACCACCATGGACGACCCGGCTGCGCTGCAGCAGATCAAGGACCTGGTGGCGTCCTGATCTACACGGCTGATGGATGGCGACGGGGACTTTGGTCCCCGTTGTTGTCTGTGGCATTGCCGGCTTGTGCGGCTCACTCATGTTTTGCAACTTGACATGCCGAAAATCATAGATGCAATGTACATATGATTAAGTTCGAATGGGATGAGGCCAAAGCTGCTTCAAATCTCAAGAAGAACCAAGTGTCGTTTGAATAGGCGAAGTCAGCCTACTTCGACGAGTTGGGCGTCCGGTTCTTTGATGAAGAAAGCTCACACGAAAAAGAACGATTCCTGATGCTTGGCATGAGTTCGACGAAAAAGCATCTCATCGTTTGGCATTGCGAAAAGATTCATGGCGCGATTATTCGCATCATCTCCGCCCGCAAGGCAACGCGTCGCGAAGGCGCGTTTCACCGAGGCGTAAACCTATGAAAGCAGAATACGATCGCTCCAAGCTCGAGTCGCGCAAGAATCCGTGCGCATCCAAGCTGAAGAAGCCCGTCACCATGCGGCTCTCGCAAGATGTTGTGCAGTATTTCAAGGGCATGGCCGAAGAGGCCGGTGTGCCGTATCAGAGTCTCATTAACCTGTACCTGCGTGACTGTCTTGCCAATGGCCGAACCGTGCAAATCAATTGGCCGAAGGCTGCTTGACCTGCCAATCGACACGCACAAACAAAAGCGCAATCGACGGCCACAAGGGCGCTAAGGCGCCGGACGATCCGGCCCTTGTGTTCCATAAGCGCGTGCCGCGAGGTAGGCATAGAGGTCTGCGATATGCGCGTTCACGCGCGGCTCGCCCTGCCACTCGGGCATTGCCAGCAATGGCCCCTTGCGCTGCATGACGTCCTCGACCAGCGCATCGAGCGCCGCGCTTTCGCTGCCAGGCTGAGCCGGCGGAATATTCCACTCATAGCGCTTGAGGATGACGCCGACGAACTGGCGCAGGCCCATGGCGTGGACCTTGGGCAGCAGATCGGTGGCGCGCGTCGTTCCCGTCGCATCGGTGCCGTGGCAGAACGCGCAGCGGTCCTGAAAGACACGCCAGCCGGTGTAGACCGAGCCGGGTGGTCTGGCCAGGCGCGCAACCTCCTGGGCGGCCTCGCGGTTCTCCACTTCGACCATGGCGCCGCAGCCCACCAGCAGCAGGGCGGATGTCAGGACAGCGGCGCAGCGGCGTACGCGGCGTCGCGTCGTCGTCCGCCAGGAGTAAGGTTGCATCGAGCGCATGGAAGACTTGTTCATCATGATCCCCTCTCGGCTCACGCCAATATGTCCGGACCCATCCCGGTGCGGTCATTCTGCGCGGGCCGCTGTGGCGGCGCTTGAGGATTGTCATGCCCGGCGCACTCATGTGGCGCGTGGGTCCGGCCGTCGTGCCGGCTGCAGGTCCGAGTTTCTGGCAGCAGTTCAGCTCTTGCGCGGCGCCAACAGGGCAATGGCCAGGGAGCCGAAGAAATACAGGCCCTGAAGTTCCAACGCCCAGCCGCCGCTCTTACCCAGCGTGAAGAGCTGGGCTGCATGCACCAGGGCCACGGCGACGGCCATGTTGAAAGCCATCACCAGCGCGGCTGGCACCACCAGACGGTTGGCCAGCACCAGCAGCGGCGCCAGCACTTCACCGATGAGCACGCCATAAGCCACAAAGGCGGGCAGGCCGGTATTGGTCACCAGACCCTGGATGCCGGCGATGCCGTTGCTCAGCTTCGTAATTCCATGGATTAGCAGGGAACCGGCAACGGCCCAGCGCAAGATGAAGAGGCCGGCAGCGGGTTGGTGCAGGGCGGACAGTATCTTGTTCATGAATTCCCCAGTGTCACAGGTTGGCGCTGATCGCGCGTCTGATGTGGCCAGGTCGATGTCGGTAGGCCGACGCCTGGTTCGAGCCTCGATTTTAGGAAGCTTTGGGAAATTCAAGACACCGGTCTGCGTTGGCGCAAACATTCGATACATTTGCGTCGAATTGCTGAAACAGTCCGGTAGCATGATGACGGTGCGAATATTTGCCCGGCGGGCGTTCCGGTCTGTGCCCAACCAGCGTTCAAGGTGATCTTTGTCCGTTGCGTTCGCGACGGTCGCTGATGACTGGCCGCACGTGCCGGGTTGAGTGAATCCGGCAGAGCGTTTCTTTTTATCCAAGGAGTTCTTGATGACAAACGAAGTGGTAGTTCTCAGCGCGGCCCGTTCCGCCATTGGCGCATTCGGCGGTTCGCTGTCCGGCATGGAGGCGCCGGAACTGGCGGGTCTCGTGATGAAGGAAGCCATTGCCCGCTCCGGCGTCGATCCCAAACAGATCGGCAATGCCGTGGTCGGCCATTGCATCCCGACCGACTCGCGTTACGCCTACGTCTCGCGCGTCGCCTCGATTCAGGCCGGTCTGCCGATGGACTCGATCGCCATGCAGGTCAGCCGCCTGTGTTCCTCCGGGCTGCAGGGGATTGTGACGGCGGCCCAAAGCATCATGCTCGGCGATTTCGATTACGGCATCGGCGGTGGCGTCGAAGTCATGTCGCGCGGTAGCTACATGATGCCGGCCCTGCGTTCCGGTGCCCGTATGGGCGACACCAAGGCGATAGACATGATGGTCGCTGTGCTGACTGATCCGTTTGGCGTCGGCCACATGGGCCTGACGGCCGAAAACCTCGCCGTCAAGTGGAATATCAGCCGCGAAGAGCAGGACGCCTTTGCCTGCGAGTCGCAGCGCCGTGCTGCCGTGGCGATTGCCGAAGGCCGCTTCAAGTCGCAAATTGTTCCGATCGTCCAGCAGACGCGTAAAGGCGAGGTCGTGTTCCAGGTCGATGAGCACGGCAAGGCCAACACCACGATGGAATCGCTGGCCAAGATGAAGCCGGCCTTCAAGAAGGACGGCACCGTCACTGCCGGCAACGCGTCCGGCATCAACGATGGCGCTGCCTTCTTCGTGCTTGCCGCTGCCGACGTGGCTGCCAAGGCGGGCCACAAGCCCATGGCCCGCATCGTGTCGTACGCCGTTGCCGGCGTGCCCAATGAAATCATGGGCGAAGGGCCGATCCCCGCGACCAAGCTGGCGCTCAAGAAGGCCGGTCTCACGCTCGACCAGATCGACGTCATCGAAGCCAATGAGGCCTTCGCCGCGCAGGCGATCGCCGTCAACAAGGGGCTTGGGCTGGATCCGGCCAAGACCAACCCGAATGGCGGTGCGATTGCGCTCGGCCACCCGGTTGGCTGCTCCGGCGCCTTCATCGCGACCAAAGCCGTGTACGAGCTGCAGCGCACCGGTGGCCGCTATGGGCTGGCTACCATGTGCATCGGCGGCGGCCAAGGTATCGCCGTGATCTTCGAACGCATCTGATTGCGCTTGTGACGCCAACGCGCCGCAGCCGCCTCGGCCGCCGCGTGTTGATTCTTTGTCTTACTGGAGTTCTTCAAAATGGAAATTAAAACAGTCGGTATCATCGGCGCGGGCACCATGGGTAACGGCATTGCGCAGGCATGCGCGGTATCGGGCATCCAGGTCGTCATGGTCGATATCTCGGATGCCGCCGTGGCTAAGGGAATCGCCACCGTGGCGGGCAGCCTGGAGCGCCTTCTCAAGAAGGAAAAGATCAGCGCCGCTGACCGCGATGCCGCGCTCGCGCGCATCAAGGGCAGCACGAGTTACGACGACCTCAAGCCAGCCCAGCTCGTGATCGAGGCCGCCACCGAGAGCTACGAGCTCAAGCTCAAGATACTCAAGCAGGTCGACGCCATCCTAGCGCCCGACGTCATCGTCGCCTCCAACACCTCGTCGATCTCCATCACCAAGCTCGCCGCCGCCACCAGTCGCGCCGAGCGCTTCATCGGCATGCACTTCTTCAACCCGGTGCCGATGATGGCGCTGGTGGAAATTATCCGCGGCCTGCAGACCAGCGATGCCACGCACGACGCCGTGCACGCCATGGCCAAGGCGCTGGGCAAGACGCCGATCACGGTGCGCAACGCGCCCGGTTTTGTCGTCAACCGCATCCTGGTCCCGATGATCAACGAAGCCTTCTTCGTGCTGGCCGAAGGCCTAGCCACACCCGAAGACATCGACGCGGGCATGAAGCTCGGCTGCAACCAGCCGATCGGCCCGCTGGCGCTGGCCGACATGGTCGGGCTCGACGTCTGCCTCGCCGTGATGGAGGTCTACCTGAGTGAATTCGGCGACAGCAAGTACCGCGCCTGCCCCTTGCTCAAGGAAATGGTCGCCGCCGGTCGCCTGGGGCGCAAGACCGGCCAGGGCGTCTACAAGTACTGAGGCAGTCAGTGCGGGTGGCTGATCGAGCAGCCGCCTGCAACCGAATCGCCTCCTGCGTTCGAACCTCATGCCACCACACCTTCCAAGCCAGACATCAGCAGCCGAGCGCCAGCAGGCGTTTCTTCAGGCCGGGCTGGACCGGATAGACCAGGGCTTGACGGTCATCGATGGCAATCTGCAGCTCGTGGCCTGGAACAAGGCTTTCCTGCGGCTGCTGGATTTTCCAGAAGACATGGCCTATGTCGGCGCGCGCTTCGAGTCGTTCATCCGCTACAACGCCGAGCGCGGTGAGTACGGACCAGGTGATGTCGAGGAACTGATTGCCGAGCGCGTGCGACTGGCAAGCCGTTTTGTCTCGCACTACACTGAGCGTGTCAGGCCCGACGGGCGGATTCTGGCGGTGCGCGGCGAGCCCTTGCCCGACAACGGCTTTGTCACGCTCTACACCGACATGACCGCCAGCCGGCGTTTCGAGCAGCAGATCCAGCAGCAAAACGCCGAGCTGGAGGACCGAGTCATGCGGCACAGCAACGAGCTGACGGCAGCCCGACAGCGGCTGACCGAGGCCGATGCCGCCGCGCAGCGTATCACCACCGCCTTGCGCTGCAGTGAAGAGAATCTGCGCCTGATCACCGATACCGTCCCCGCCTTGATCGGCTACTTTGATCAACGCGAGATCTACACCTATTGCAACAAGGGCTACTGCGACTGGTTCGGGTTCACCAAGGAGGAGATGGTCGGCCGTGCGATTCATGACGTGGTCGGCGATGAGGTCTACGCCACCGTCTCGCCTTATGTGCGCCAGGCGCTGCAAGGGCAGCAGATCAGCTACGAGTACGCCATGCGCCGTCCGGGTGGACAGGTGTTCTACGCGCGCAGCGAACTCGTTCCCGAGCTCGGCGCCGAGGGGCGTGTGGTCGGCTGCTTTGTCCTGTCGGTAAACATCACCGACCTCAAGAATGCGCAGTCGGCGCTGGTTCACGCGCAGAAGATGGAGGCGGTGGGTCAGTTGACCGGCGGGCTCGCCCATGACTTCAACAACTTGCTGACGGTCGTGATCGGCAATCTGGTGACGCTGCGCGAGCGCTACCCGAATGACCCGGACATCAGTGAATTTGTGGTGCCGGCGCTGAAGGCCTCGCGCCGGGGTGCGGCGCTGATCAAGCGGCTGCTGGCGTTTGCCTCGAAGCAGCCGCTGGCGCCGCGGTCCGTGAACATCGCCGACCTGGTGGGCGACACCATGATCCTGCTCAAGCGCACGCTGCCGGCGCACATCAGCGTCACCAGCATACCGATGGACGAGCCGCTGTTCGCCATGACCGATGCTCAGCAGCTGGAGAACGCACTGCTCAATCTCGCGCTCAATTCGCGCGACGCCATGCCCGATGGTGGGCACTTGGTAATCCAGGCGCAGCGCCTGGAACTGGACCTGGCGCGCGTGGCCGATTTCGACGTCGCACCGGGCTGCTACGTGGCCTTGAGCGTTTCCGACACCGGTGTCGGCATGGACGCCGCCACGCAGGCGCGCGCCTCCGATCCGTTCTTCACCACCAAGCGCTTCGGCCTGGGAAGCGGCTTGGGCCTGTCCATGGTCTACGGTTTTGCCAAGCAGTCGGGTGGCGGCATTCGCATCCAAAGCGCATTGGGCGAGGGCTGCACCGTCACGCTGGTGCTGCCCTATGTCGGCGGCATGCTGGAGGACGACGCGCTGACGCTTACCCAGCAGCGATCGGGTCAGGGCGGCGCAGCGCACCCCTTGGTGCTGCTGGTGGAGGACGACCCCGACGTGCGCCGCGTCATCCGGCTGCAGCTTGTCGAGCTGGGCTACCCGGTGATCGAGGCGAACCATGCGGCCGATGCGCTGGAGCTGCTGGCGACCGTGCCATCGGTGGGCATCCTGATCACCGACATGGTGATGCCCGGCGGCATGGATGGACGCACGCTGTGCCGTGAGGCGAGCCTGAGCGCGCCGGAGGTGAAGACCCTGCTGATTAGCGGCTATGCGATGTCGCCCGAGAGTGCGATCGACCTGCCGCTGCTGAAGAAGCCATTCACGGTTGCCGAACTGCAGCGGTCCCTCGATGCCTTGATGCCATGAACACCACCGTGTCTCCGACGCCGATCGGGCAGCGCTGCATCTATATTCTCGACGATGATCCCGACCTGTGCCGCCTAGTGAGCGGCACCTTGCGCGAGTTCGGTTTTGAGACCTATGAATGCGCCAGCGCGGCCGCCCTGCGCAACCTGCTGCTCTGGCGCGTGCCTGACCTGTGCATCGTGGATCTGGGCTTGCCCGATGCCGATGGTCTGGACGTGGTGCGTGAACTGCAGGCGCGCTACGCCTGCGGCGTCATGGTGCTGACCGGGCGCGGCTATTTGAGCGACCGCGTCATGGGCCTGGAACTTGGGGCCGATGACTACATCGTCAAGCCGTTCGAGCCACGCGAACTGGTGGCGCGCGTGCGCAGCATCCTGCGCCGTCATGACAAGTCCAGCCACGCACCGGTGGCCGACGCTTCACGGATCGCGGAATTTTCTGGCTGGCGCTTCCTGGTCGACTCCAACACGCTGACCGCGCCGAGCGGCCAGCAGTGGACGCTGAGCTCCGGTGAGGCGCACATGCTGCTGATGTTCCTGAAGCGACCGAACCGGATACTGGACCGCGAGCAGCTGTGCGGAGAGCGCGACCTCTCGGCCCTGGACCGCAGTGTTGATGTCCGTGTCTCGCGCCTGCGGCGCAAGCTTGAGTCAGACCCGGAGCATCCCAAGACCATCCGCACGGTCTACGGCGCAGGCTATCTGCTGGCGGTCGAGGTCAAGTGGCTGTAGGCGATCAAAGCTCATGCCCGGCAGCGCCAAGAAGACGCAGGCGCCGTGCGCTGCGGGAGGAAGGGCGACAAGGCACTCAGCTCCGCGACTGTTCCCCGCCCTTCGGAATCCTCCTTTATGTCGCTGCGCTGAGTGCCACGCCGTCCTGCGTCAACAAGCGCCAAGGGCATTCGCTGGCACCCTGGCGCATCGTTTTCGCCAGACCAGCCGTTCATTCCTAGCCGTAAACTGCTGCCTGCCCGATCAGGCGGCGTTAGCCCATTGGCGTGAAACTTCTTGGTGTGTAATGCTTTGCCAATACTTCCATTTCGAGACTACCAATGAACCAACACCCCCTCGTCTCAGCGCTCGTCGTCACGGCATTGTTGTGCGGATGCGCTGCATTGCCGCAGGATCAGAACACCGCGACGGCGGCGCCAAAGAACCAAAGATGCGCTCAAGTCACTGGCTCGAACATTTGCCGAACCGAAGGCAGTGGCCGGATGTCAGACGTCGAGTCCGTCTCCGGGGACGCACTGCGCAACTCGCCTGATGCACTGACGGGTCCAGTGCCAACGAAGGTGGGCAACTAAGGCTCGACAGCCTGCGACGCTGCGTCAAGAAAGTGCAGCGTACGCCTTCAATGTCTGCGCGGCTATGGCTTGACGCAAGCGCCGGGCTCAACGCAGCCGCACCACCGGCAACAGGCGAAACGCCAGCGCGCCCAGCGCCAGCAATGACGCCACGCACAGCAACACACCCGCGTAAGGCTCATGCCCCAAGGCCTGCGACCAGGACGCCGCCAGGCCGCTCAGGCTTTGCACTAAGGCCACACCCAGGAACATGGCCATCGTGAAGACCGACATGGCGCGACCGCTCATTTCGGCGTTATAGGAAGCACGCACGTTGGCGTACTGCAGAATGGCGACCCCGGAGAGCACCGCCACCGCCACCATGCCGCCAACGTCCACCCACTCCAGCGGCACAAGCGCCATCAGTGCAAAGATTGCCGCTATGGCCAGCGCTGCGCGCACAATCCAGTGCCTTCGCTGTGCCGGGCCGGGATCGAAGTGGCCAAACAACGCTGGCGTGAACAGCGACAGCACCGAAACGATCAGTGCCACGTTGCCGGTCTGTACCAGCGACATGCCGTGGCGGTGCATGAGCAAAGGTCCGAGCCAGAGACCGCGCAGGGTCAGGAAAGCCCCGTAATTGACCAAAGCCAGCGCCAGAATGCCCCAGGTCTGCGGCAGTAGAAATAGCGCGCCAAAACCGCGCAAGGCGTGTTGCAGACTGTCCGGTCGATGCTGTGCGGCGGCCAAACCCTCGCGCAATTGCGAGTGCACCAACAGCCACGAAACGCACGCCAGCCCTGCCAGCACGGCAAAGCCCATGCGCCACGAACTCACATGAATGAGCCACGCCAATGGCGTGCCGGTGAGCACCAGCCCCAAGCCACCCATGCCCATCGCCACGCCAGATATTGCGGCAAAGCGGTGCGCGGGGAAGCGCCTTGCGATGAAGAGCGTGCACACCACAAAGGCCGGCGAGCAGCCAATGCCGATCAAGGCCTGGCCGAGCACCAGAACGGCGTAGTTCGGCGCCAGCGCGGAGGCGATCGCACCAAGGATTGCCAGCGGGAAAGTGCACAGCCAAGTGCGGCGCAGCCCGTAAAAGTCCAGCGCGACCCCAATGACGAACTGGCTCAGGCCGAAGGAGAAGGCAAAGGTGGCGGCAAATAAGCCCAGCGCTTGCGTGGACAAACCGAAATCCTGTTGCAAACCAGTCGCCATCATTGCGGTAACGGTGCGAAAGGCCTGACTGAGCGCGAAGGCGCTGACCAGGGTCAGCAAGGGCAACCAAGGCACGGCGGGTAAAGGTGGGGCAAGAGATTCGGGCGAGGCGGACATGGCAGGGACAGGAAACGGGATAAGGCGGATAGCGGCACCCCCCTAGCGTACTGCAGAGGTGGTCTCGACGGGCTTGGATTGGCAGCAGCGGCAATGCTTCGTGGTCTGTTGCTCGCGTCGCAATGGCTCGGGCCCCCCACAGAAGTTGCTGGCAGCGGGCGCCAAAGCGCTGCAAACATTCGATACATTTGCCCCGAATTCTTGCAACAGTCCGCTGCCATGATCCGGGTGCGAAAGCCTTCGCCCCGGCACGCGAGCGCCTGCAACCCAAGACTTGAAACATATTCCAGAAAGCACCTTATGAACTACCAAGCCCCCCTCCAGGACATGTTGTTTGCGATGCAGGAACTCGCAGGCTTGTCCAGCGTGAGCGCTCTGCAGGGTTTCGAGGATTACGACCTTGACACAGCACAGGCGGTGATGCAAGAGTCGGCTAAGTTCTGCGCCGGCGTGGTGGCTCCCCTGAACGTTGGCGGTGACAAGAATCCGAGTTCCTTCAAGGACGGCGCGGTCACGACCGCGCCCGGATTCAAGGAAGCCTACGCCCAGTTCACGCAGGGCGGATGGCAAGGCGTCATCCACCCGACCGAGCATGGCGGTCAGGGCTTCCCCAAGCTGATTGCCACGCCCTGCGCCGAGATGCTGCATGCAGCCAGCCTGTCGTTTGCCCTGTGCCCGATGCTGACCGACGGCGCGATTGAAGCGCTGCTGGTGGCCGGCAGCGAGGAGCTCAAACGCAAGTTTGTCGGCAAGCTCATCAGCGGCCAGTGGACCGGCACCATGAACCTGACCGAGCCGCAGGCCGGCTCGGATCTGGCCGCGGTGCGCGCCAGCGCCCAGCCGCAGGTCGACGGCACCTACAAGGTGTTCGGCACCAAGATTTTTATCACGTATGGCGAGCACGACATGGCCGAGAACATCATCCATCTGGTGCTGGCCCGGGTGCCCGGCGCGCCCGAGGGCGTCAAGGGCATCTCACTGTTCGTGGTGCCCAAGCTGATGGTGGGCGACGATGGCGCGCTGGGCGCGCGCAATGACGTGGCCTGCGTGTCGATCGAGCACAAGCTCGGCATCAAGGCCAGCCCGACGGCGGTGCTGCAGTTCGGCGACCACGGTGGCGCTGTGGGCTATCTGGTCGGCGAGGAAAACCGCGGCCTCGAGTACATGTTCATCATGATGAACGCGGCCCGTTTTGCTGTCGGCATGCAGGGAATTGCGGTGGCCGACCGCGCCTACCAGAAGGCGGTTCGCTTCGCCCATGACCGCGCCCAGAGCCGCGACCTGGCCGGCTCCGATGGCCCGGTTGCCATCATCAACCACCCCGATGTCAAGCGCATGCTGCTGAGCATGCGCGCTCACGTCGAAGGCACGCGCGCCCTGGCCTACGTGGCCGCGGCCGCCAGCGATGCCGCACACCACGCCGCCGACGAGGCCACGCGCAAGAGCAACCAGGCCGTCTACGAATACCTGGTGCCGGTGGTCAAGGGCTTCTCGACCGAGATGTCGGTCGAGATGACCAGCCTGGGCGTGCAGGTGCACGGCGGCATGGGCTACATCGAGGAAACCGGTGCCGCCCAGCATTACCGCGACGCGCGCATCCTGACCATCTACGAAGGCACGACGGCGATCCAGGCCAACGACATCGTGGGCCGCAAGACGCTGCGCGACAAGGGTGCTGTGGCCAAGGGCTTGTGCGCCCTGATGGCAAGCACCGAGCAGGAGCTGGCTGCGCGCGGCGATGATGACTGCGCCGCGATGCGCAACGCGCTCGAGCAGGGCCGCCTGGCCATGGAGCAGGCGGTCGACTTCGTCCTGGCCAATGGCAAGAGCCAGCCCAAGACGGTGTACGCCGGCGCCGTGAACTACCTCAAGCTGGTCGGCGTCGTACTGTGCGGCTGGCAGATGGCGCGCGCCATGCTGGTGGCGCAGGACAAGCTGGCAAGCGACTCCGCGTTCTACGGCGCAAAGCTGACTACCGCGCGCTTTTACGCCGAGTCGGTGCTGCCGCAGGCGACCGGCCTGGCGCAAAGCATCTGCCTGGGCGGTGCCACGATCAACCGCATGGCGATCGAGCAGTTCTGAATTCCGGTCCAGCTGCCTGACGCCGCATTCAAATTCCAACTCATCTTGAAAACAAGAGGCACCAGCATGACAAGACGTGACCAGGACCTGTATCGGCAAAAGCTCGGTTCCGCCGACCAGGCGGCCGCGCTGGTGAAGTCGGGCGACATCATCTTCATGGGCGAGTTCGCCCAGAACGTGGAAGCCGTGGACGCCGCATTGGCCTTGCGCAAGAACCAACTGCGCGATGTGATCCTGATCACGACGACGCGCGCCAAGCCGCTCAAGTGCGTCGAGGCTGACCTGAAGCGTGAATCCTTCATCTGGAACGACTGGCACTTTTCGGGACTGGGACGTAAATATGGGGAGCAGGGCCTGGCCAGCTACATCCCGTTCAGCTACCACCAGGGTCCGCAGAACGTTATGCTGTACGAGGAACCCGACGTGGCCGTCGTTCAGGTGGCGCCGATCGACGCGCAGGGCTTCTTCAACTTCTCGACCAGCTGCTCAATGACGCCGGCCTACTGCCGCAAGGCCAAGAAGGTCGTGGTCGAGGTCAACACGAAGGCGCCGCGCTGCCTGGGCGGTCTCGATGAGGCGATCCACATCTCGCAGGTGGACATGGTGGTCGAAGGCCCGAACAGCCTGCTACTGCAGTTGCCCGAAGGGCAGGCCAGCGACGCCGACCGCATGATCGCCGGCCACGTCATGGAGCTGCTCGAAGACGGCTCGACAATCCAGCTCGGCATCGGCGCGCTGCCCAACATCGTCGGCTCGATGATCGCGCACAGCGGCTTGAAGGACCTCGGCGTGCACACCGAGATGCTGGCCGACTCCTACGTCGATATGTACGAGGCCGGCCGCATCACAGGCATGCGCAAGTCGATCGACCGCGGCAAGATGGTCTATACCTTCGCCATGGGCTCGCAAAAGCTCTATGACTTCCTCGACAACAACCCGGTGGCGGCGATCTTCCCGGCGTCCTACACCAACGACCCCTGCGTCATTGCCCAGAACCCCAAGGTGGTCGCGATCAACAACGCCATCGAGATCGACCTCTTCACGCAGGTCGCCAGCGAGGCCGCCGGCACGCGCCAGATCTCCGGCACCGGGGGCCAGCTCGATTTCATTCTCGGGGCCTACAAGTCCGAGGGCGGCAAGGGGCTCATCTGCATCAACTCGACCTTCAAGAAGAAGGACGGCACGATCGGCTCGCGCATCGTGCCCACGCTCGCCGCCGGAACGATCGTTACCTGCCCGCGCTCCATCGTGCACTACGTCGTGACCGAGTTTGGCTGTGCGCAGATGAAGGCCAAGTCGACCTGGCAACGGGCCGAGGCGCTGATCAACATCTCGCACCCCGATTTCCGCGAGCAGCTGATCAAGGAAGCCGAGCTCATGGGCATCTGGCGCCGGTCCAACAAGATCGTGTAATCCGACGAAATCCAGCGCATCGGGCCGGCGCATGTGCGCGGCCTGGTCCGGGTGCAAAGGCACCGGCCAAAAGACGGGTATTTCCGTTGATGGCAGAATACCGCCTGTTATCAGGCCCTTCCAAACGCCAAAGTCGCATCCGCCAAACGGTTCAGCCGGGACGCGGAAGGTTAATCAACAACAGCTTTAACCAGCTCATGTTTCCTGCAGGGAAACGAAGGTCAGCGCAGTATGAGTGAAACTAAATCACAAGGGGATAGTCCGACTTCGTCGGTCTATCAGGCCTATCAGGCCAACACCTATCTTTTTGGCGGCAACGCCCCGTACGTCGAGGAGATGTACGAAAACTACCTGGCCCATCCCGGCAGCGTGCCCGACACTTGGCGCGACTATTTCGATGCCCTTCAGAACGTCCCGGCGGCCGATGGCAGCAGTGCCAAGGATGTGCCCCATCTCCCGGTCATCAATGCCTTTGCGGCGCGCGCCAAGCAGGGCGGCACCAAGGTTGTCGTCGCCAGTGCCGACGCCGAAATGGGGCGCAAGCGCACGGCCGCGCAGCAACTGATCGCGGCCTACCGTACGGTGGGCGCGCGCTGGGCCGACCTGGACCCGCTCAAGCGCACCGAGCGCGACAAGATTCCCGAGCTCGAACCCTCGTTCTACGGCTTCACCGACGCCGACCAGGAAGCGGTGTTCAACACCAGCAATACCTTCTTCGGCAAGGATACGATGAGCTTGCGCGAGATGATGAACGCGCTGCGCGAGACCTACTGCGGCACCATCGGCGCCGAGTACATGTACATCACAGAGCAGAACCAGAAGCGCTGGTGGCAGCAAAAGCTCGAGAGCATCCGCTCCAAACCCAACTTCAGCGAAGAGAAGAAGAAGCACATCCTGGACCGTCTCTCGGCGGCCGAGGGTCTGGAGCGCTTCCTGCACACCAAGTTCGTCGGTCAGAAGCGCTTCTCGCTCGAAGGCGGCGAGAGCTTCATCGCCTCCATGGACGAGCTGATCCAGGGCGGCGGCGCCATCGGCCTGCAGGAAATCGTGATCGGTATGGCGCATCGCGGTCGCTTGAACGTGCTGGTCAACTCGCTCGGCAAGATGCCCTCCGACCTGTTCGCCGAGTTCGAGCACACGGCGCCGGAAGACCTGCCCGCGGGCGACGTCAAGTACCACCAGGGCTTCAGCTCGGACGTCTCCACGCCCGGCGGCCCGGTGCACCTGAGCCTTGCCTTCAATCCCTCGCACCTTGAAATCGTCAACCCGGTGGTCGAAGGTTCGGTGCGCGCGCGCATGGACCGCCGCGCCGATCCCCGGGGCTTGCAGGTGCTGCCGATCCTGGTGCACGGCGACGCAGCCTTTGCCGGCCAGGGGGTGGTGATGGAGACGCTGGCTCTGGCCGAGACGCGCGGCTACAGCACCGGCGGCACGGTGCACATCGTCATCAACAACCAGATCGGCTTTACCACTAGCGACCCGCGCGACACGCGTTCCTCGCTGTACTGCTCCGACATTGTCAAGATGATCAAGGCGCCTGTGCTGCACGTCAACGGCGACGACCCCGAGGCCGTCGTCCTGGCCACTCAGCTTGCGCTGCAGTACCGCATGGAATTCCAGAAGGATGTGGTGGTCGACATCGTGTGCTTCCGCAAGCTCGGCCACAACGAGCAGGATACGCCGGCGCTGACCCAGCCGCTGATGTACAAGAAGATCGCGCAGCACCCCGGCACCCGCAAGCTCTACGCCGACAAGCTCGCAGCGCAAGGCCTGGGCGCCACGCTTGGCGACGACATGGTGAAAGCCACTCGCGCCGCGCTCGACGCCGGTCGCAACACCTTCGATCCGGTGCTGACCAACTTTAAGAGCAAGTACGCGGTCGACTGGGCGCCCTATATCGGCAACAAGTGGACCGACGCCGGCGACACAGGCGTTCCACTGGCCGAATGGAAGCGCCTGTCCGAACGGCTCACGAAACTGCCCGACAGCATCACCCCGCACCCGCTGGTGAAGAAGGTCTACGCCGACCGCGCGGCCATGGGCCGTGGCGAGGTTCCGGTCGACTGGGGCATGGGCGAGCATATGGCGTTTGCCTCGCTGGTGGCCGGTGGTTACCCGGTGCGCCTGAGCGGCGAGGACTGTGGCCGCGGCACCTTCACTCACCGCCACGCCGTGCTGCACGACCAGAACCGCGAGAAGTTCGACGAGGGCATCTACACGCCGCTGCAGAACGTCGCCGACGGCCAGGCGCCGTTCGTCGTAATCGACTCCATCCTGTCGGAAGAGGCGGTGCTCGGCTTCGAGTACGGCTATGCCTCGAACGATCCGAATACGCTGGTGATCTGGGAAGCGCAGTTCGGCGATTTCGCCAACGGCGCACAGGTCGTGATCGACCAGTTTATCGCCTCCGGCGAAGTGAAATGGGGACGCGTCAACGGCATCACGCTGATGCTGCCGCACGGCTATGAAGGCCAGGGCCCGGAGCACAGTTCGGCGCGCCTGGAACGCTTCATGCAGCTCAGCGCCGACACCAACATGCAGGTGGTGCAGCCGACCACGGCAAGCCAGATATTCCATCTGCTGCGCCGCCAGATGGTGCGCAAGCTGCGCAAGCCGCTGATCATCATGACACCGAAGTCGCTGCTGCGCGCCAAGGATGCCGCGTCGCCCCTGTCGGAGTTCACCAAGGGTGCATTCCAGACCGTGATCCCCGAGAGCAAGGCGGAGGTCAACAAGAAGGCCGACAAGGTCAAGCGCGTGCTGGCGTGTTCGGGCAAGGTCTATTACGACCTGGTCAAGAAGCGCGAGGAGAAGGGCTTCGATGACGTAGCCATTCTGCGCGTGGAGCAGCTCTACCCGTTCCCGCACAAGGCCTTCGCCGCCGAGCTCAAGCGTTACCCGAACGTGAGCGAGGTCGTCTGGTGCCAGGATGAGCCGCAGAACCAGGGCGCCTGGTTCTTCGTGCAACACTACATCTTCGAGAACATGGCCGAGGGGCAAAAGCTCGGTTACTCGGGTCGCGCGGCATCGGCATCGCCAGCCGTCGGCTACGCGCATCTGCACCAGGAGCAGCAGAAGTCCCTTGTCGAAGGCGCATTCGCCAAGCTCAAGGGCACGGTGCTGTCCAAGTAATTGCTTTGGGACGGCGCGGCGGCGCTGTCCGGCTCAGAAACAAGAGGTTTTGATATGTCTATCGTAGAAGTGAAAGTCCCGCAGTTGTCGGAGTCCGTGGCCGAGGCCACCTTGCTTCAGTGGAAGAAAAAGGTTGGTGATGCGGTCGCTATCGACGAGATCCTGATCGAAGTCGAGACCGACAAGGTGGTGCTCGAAGTTCCGGCGCCCGCGGCCGGTGTGCTGGTCGAGCTCGTGATGCCCGACGGCAGCACGGTGGCGGCCGAGCAGTTGATCGCCCGCATCGACACCGAAGGCAAGGCCGGCGCCGTGGCGCCAAGCGCAGCACCCGCAGCGCCAGTTGCTGCCAGCATGGCCGGCGTGGCGATGCCGGCGGCGGCCAAGCTGATGGCTGACAACAATCTGGCTGCAGGTTCGGTTGCGGGCAGCGGCAAGGATGGCCGTGTCACCAAGGGTGACGTGCTGGCGGCGGTCGCCTCGGCGGCAGCGCCCAAGGCCGTGCCAATGGCCGCCATGCCGCCCAAGGCGGCGACGACATTCCTGCCGCCGGTGGCAGCACCGGTCGTGTCGCTCGGCGAGCGTCCCGAACAGCGCGTGCCGATGAGCCGCCTGCGCGCGCGCGTGGCAGAGCGATTGCTGCAGTCGCAATCGACCAACGCGATCCTGACCACCTTCAACGAGGTCAACATGGCGCCGGTGATGGAAATGCGCAAGCGTTTCCAGGACAAGTTCGAGAAAGAGCATGGCGTCAAGATCGGCTTCATGAGCTTCTTCGTCAAGGCGGCGGTGCATGCGCTGAAGAAGTACCCGGTGCTCAACGCATCGGTCGACGGCAACGACATCGTGTATCACGGCTTCTTCGACATCGGCATTGCGGTGGGATCGCCGCGCGGCCTGGTGGTGCCTATCCTGCGCAACGCCGACCAGATGAGCTTTGCCGACATCGAGAAGAAGATCGCCGAGTACGGAGTGAAGGCGCGCGACGGCAAGCTCGGCATCGAAGAGATGACTGGCGGCACGTTCTCGATCAGCAATGGCGGTGTCTTCGGCTCGATGCTGTCGACCCCGATCATCAACCCGCCGCAATCGGCCATCCTCGGCGTCCACGCCACGAAGGACCGAGCGGTCGTGGAGAACGGTCAGATCGTGATCCGACCGATGAACTATCTCGCCATGAGCTACGACCACCGCATCATCGACGGCCGCGAAGCCGTGCTTGGGTTGGTGGCGATGAAGGAAGCGCTGGAAGATCCGGCGCGCCTGCTTTTTGATATTTAATCGGGAATTTTCATGAGCCAACAATTCGATGTGATCGTCATCGGTGCCGGTCCCGGCGGCTATATCGCGGCCATTCGCGCGGCGCAACTGGGCATGCGCGTGGCCTGCGTCGACGAGTGGAAGAACAGCGCGGGCGGTCCGGCGCCGGGTGGCACCTGCACCAACGTCGGCTGCATCCCGAGCAAGGCGCTGCTGCAGTCGTCCGAGCATTTCGACCAGGCCAATCACCACTTCGCCGAGCACGGCATCGCCGTCTCCGACGTGCGCATGGACGTGGCGAAGATGGTCGCGCGCAAGGACAGCGTGGTCAAGCAGAACAACGACGGCATCCTGTACCTTTTCAAGAAGAACAAGATCAGTTTCTTCCACGGTCGCGGCGCGTTCGTCAAGGCGGCCGATGGCGGCTACGAGATCAAAGTCAGCGGCGGCAAGGAAGAAACGCTGGTCGGCAAGCAGGTCGTGGTGGCGACCGGTTCCACGGCGCGACCGCTGCCGGGAACGCCGTTCGACGAGCAGATGGTGCTATCCAACGACGGCGCGCTGCGCATCGGCGCCGTGCCGAAGAAGCTCGGTTTGATCGGCTCGGGCGTCATCGGCCTGGAGATGGGCTCGGTCTGGCGCCGGCTGGGCGCCGAGGTCACGATCCTGGAGGCGCTGCCGGAGTTTCTCGGCGCGGTGGATCAGCAGATCGCCAAGGAGGCGCACAAGGCGTTCCTCAAGCAGGGCTTGAAGATTGAGCTCGGCGTGATGGTGGGCGCGATCAAGGTCGGCAAGAAGGGCGTGAATGTCGCCTGGACCAATGCCAAGGGCGAGGCGCAGTCGGTGGATGTTGACAAGCTGATCATCTCGATCGGCCGCGTGCCCAATACCGTCGGCCTAAACGCGGATGCGGTCGGCTTGAAGCTTGACGCGCGCGGCGCCATCGAAGTTGATGCGGAATGTCGAAGCAACCTGCCCGGTGTCTGGGCGGTCGGTGATGTGGTGCGCGGCCCGATGCTGGCGCACAAGGCCGAGGAGGAGGGCGTCGCCGTCGCCGAGCGCATGGCGGGCCAGCACGGCCACGTCAACTTCAACACTATTCCCTGGGTCATCTACACGAATCCGGAGATTGCCTGGGTCGGTCAGACCGAACAGCAACTCAAGGCCGCTGGCCGCGCCTACCGCGCCGGCAGCTTTCCGTTCCTGGCCAATGGCCGCGCTCGTGCGCTGGGCGACACCACCGGCATGGTCAAGATGCTGGCCGATGCCGTGACCGATGAAATTCTCGGCGTGCACATCGTCGGCCCGATGGCCAGCGAACTGATTGCTGAGTGCGTGGTGGCGATGGAGTTCCGCGCCAGCAGCGAGGATATCGCGCGCATCTGCCACGCCCATCCGTCGCTCAGCGAGGCGACCAAGGAAGCGGCGCTGGCGGTGGACAAGCGCACGCTCAACTTCTGACGCCGGTGAGCGTCAGACAGGCCTACGAAGCCGAACTGGCGCTGCGCGGCTACAGCACCGACCCGGCGCAACTGCGCGCGGTCGACGTGCTCGACGCCTGCGCCGCGCAGTGGGCGGCTTTCAAGCACAAGCGCTCGAGCGCGTTCAAGAAGCTGATCAACCGGCCCGCCATTCCGCGCGGCGTCTACCTGCACGGCGGCGTCGGGCGCGGCAAGAGCTTTCTGATGGATTGCTTCTTCACCGCCGTTCCGCTCAAGCGCAAGGCGCGGCTGCACTTTCACGAATTCATGCGTGAGGTGCACCGCGAACTCGCCGGCCTGCAGGGCACGGTCAACCCGCTCGATGCGCTGGCCGCGCGCATGGCGAAGAAGTACCGCCTGATCTGTTTCGACGAGTTCCATGTCGCCGACATCACGGATGCGATGATCCTGCACCGACTGCTGCTGGCCCTGTCGGAGAATGGTGTCGGACTCGTGGCGACTTCCAACTTCAAACCGTCCGAGCTGTATCCGGACGGTCTGCATCGTGAGCGCATCCTGCCCGCGATCGAACTGCTCGATGCAACTTTCGATGTGGTCAATGTCGACAACGGCATTGACTACCGGCGCCGCACGCTGGAGCAGCTTCAGATCTACCTCACGCCGCTGGGACCGCAGGCCGATGCCGCGATGATGAACGCCTTCTCGCGGCTGGCGGCGACGCACGACGAAGACCCGCTGCTGCACATCGAGGCGCGCGCGCTGCGCGCGCGGCGCAAGGCCGGCGGCCTGGTCTGGTTTGATTTCAGGACGCTGTGCGGTGGTGCGCGCTCGCAGAACGACTACCTGGAGTTGGCCACGCAGTTCCACACGCTGCTGCTGAGCGAGGTGCCGCAGATGTCGTCGAACCGGGCGTCCGAAGCGCGGCGCTTCACGCTGCTGGTCGACGTGCTGTACGACCGGCGCGTCAAGCTGATCCTGTCGGCTGCCGTCGCGCCCGAGCAGCTTTACACTGAAGGCGCGTTGGCCCACGAGTTTGCGCGGACGGTTTCGCGTCTGAACGAGATGCAGTCAGCCGGGTTTCTGGCGCTCGAGCACCGACTCGTGGATACGCGCTTGACGTGACGTCCGTCCCTCGGATGTCATCCCGGACCTGATCCGGGATCCATTGGTACGCGCAGCATGGATAGCGGGTCAGGCCCGCGATGGCAGATTCCTAGTCCAGCGGCTCGAGCTTGACCACCACCAGCGACAGGTTGTCACCGCCGCCGTGGGCGCGTGACCGGGCTTTTTCAATCAGGAACTCGGTGGCCTCGCGCGCCGAGAGCGCGGCTAGCGCGGAGCCCATTTCGTCGCTGTTGAAGTAGTGCCAGACGCCGTCGCTGCAGGCCATCAGTACATCACCGGCGCGCAATTTCGGGATGAAATGCGTGCTCACCGGCGGGTCCTGCTCGGTTCCCAGGCAGCCCATCAGGATGTTGGACTTGGGGTGGACGTTGGCCTGCTCTTCCGTCAGTTCGCCGCGATCGACCAGCGTCTGGACGTAGGAGTGGTCGCTGGTGCGCTTGATGAGCTTGTCGCCATGGTAGTGGTAGATGCGGGAGTCGCCCGAATGCGCCCAGTGGCAGTCGCCCCCGGCATTGATCAGGAAGGCGGCGATGGTGCTGTGGGGTTCCTGCTCGGCCGAGATGGCGGTCAGGCGAATCACGGTATGCGCTTCGTGCACCAGTTGCACCAGCGCCGAGGTGGCGTCATCGGTCTCGGGTGCGTAGCGCTCGAACAACTGGCGTGCCGTCATCATGACTTGGTCGGAGGCCTTGCGCCCGCCGCTGCGCCCGCCCATGCCGTCGGCCACGACGCCCAGCACGCAACCGCTGACGCGCGCGTGCGTCAACAGCATGACCTGATCCTGCTGGTAGTCCCGGTCACCCTTGTGGATGCCGGTCGATGCGTTGATTCGGTAGCCTTTGCTCATGTGGCGTCGCTGAAAAGAGAAGCTCCCCTGATTGCATTGTTTGGTCGTATTATCCAGCCACGACCGGGACAAATCCGCCCGGGTCGAACGAATGACCCAATAACTGATGATGCCGTGAACTCCAATCTGAACTCACCTGAACGTCGGCTGATCGATTTGCGCATCGAACATGGCGATCTTGACGCCCTGATCGACCGCGCTAGCGCCGAGAATCCGCTGGACGAGTTGTTGATGCGACGACTCAAGAAAAAGCGCCTGGGATTGCGCGACGAGATCGCGCGCCTGGAGCGGCAGCTGGATCCGGACCAGCCCGCCTGACGCATGCGTCTGCAAGACCATGTGCGCGAAATTTTCGCGCCGGGGGGGCTGCTGTCGCGTTCGGTCGAGGCCTTCCAGCCCCGCCCGGGGCAGACCGAGATGGCTTGCGCCGTGGCGAGCATTATCGAAGACGGCGGCGTGCTCGTGGTCGAAGCCGGCACCGGCATCGGCAAGACTTTCGCCTACCTGGTGCCGGCCCTGCTCAGCGGCAAGCGCGTGCTGCTGTCCACGGCGACCAAGAATTTACAGGACCAGTTGTTTGCGCGCGATCTGCCGCGCTTGGTCAAGGTGCTGGGCCTGCCGCTGCGCAGCGCCTTACTCAAGGGTCGCGCCAGTTACCTGTGCCCGCACCGGCTGGGCCAGGCGCGTCAGCAGGGCGCGGACCAGGACGGCGCGACGCTGCGCGCGCTGGGGCGCATCGAGCAGTGGGCGCAGGTCACGCGCAGCGGCGACCTGGCCGAACTGCCCGGCCTGGACGAGCGCTCGCCGCTGATCAGTCTGGTCACATCGTCGCGCGACAACTGCCTGGGCGCGCAATGCCCGCAACTGCGCAGCTGCCATGTCAACCAGGCGCGGCGCGAGGCGCTGGCGGCCGATGTGGTCGTCGTCAACCATCACCTGTTCTTCGCCGATCTCGCGATCCGCGAATCGGGTATCGCCGAACTGCTGCCAACGGTGCAGACCATGATCTTCGACGAGGCGCACCAGCTCAATGAAACCGGCGTGCAGTTTTTGGGCCGGCAACTGACCACCGGGCAACTGATCGACTTCGCCCGCGACCTGCAGCTTGGCGGCCTGCAGCACGCGCGCGGCCTGGGTGACTGGCCGGCGCTTGCCAACGCCATCGAACACGCCGCGCGCGACCTGCGCCTGGTGGTGGGGCGCCTGCCGTCGGGTGTCAGGCTGCGCTGGGTCGATGCGGTGCCGGAGCAGTTGGACCCGACCGACTGGCAGGCTGCGCTGACCGCGCTGCAGGAGGCCTGCAGCGGCGCGGCGGCGGCGCTGCAGAGCGTCAGCGCTGCCGAGCCGGACCTGCTGCGCCTGAGCGAACGTGTCTGCGGTTTTCTGGAGCGGCTGGACTTCTTTGCCAGCCCCTGCGCCAGCGATTCAGTGCGCTGGCTCGACGTGGGAATGCAGTTGCGCCTAGTCGAATCGCCGCTTGATATTGCTCAGACCATCAAGGCGCGACTGATCGCCGCACCGGGCAGCGAGGCGGCGCACCCAAGCCTCATTTTCACCTCGGCCACGCTCGGCGGTCACGCGGACTTGCGCTGGTTCACCGAGCCGTGCGGCCTGGAGGAGGCGCAAACGCTGCGCGTGGGTAGTCCGTTCGACTACGCGGCGCAAGCGGCGCTTTATGTGCCCGAGCATCTGGCCAAGCCCAATGATCCGCAGCACAGCCTGCAGGTGGCCGATCTGGTCGCCACTGCGGCCAGCGCGATCGGCGGGCGCACGCTGGTTCTGACCACGACGCTGCGCGCGCTGCGTGTGATCAGCGAGGAACTGCAGCGCCGCTTTGCCGGCGCGGACCACCTGCAGATCCTGGTGCAGGGCGAGCAGCCTAAGCACCTGCTGATGGAGCGCTTTCGCCGCGAGTCGAGCGACGACACGCCGGGCTGCGTGCTGGTGGCCTCTGCCTCATTCTGGGAAGGCATCGACGTGCCGGGCGACGCCCTGCAACTGGTGGTAATCGACAAGCTGCCGTTTCCACCGCCCAACGATCCGCTGGTGGAGGCGCGTGCGAACCGGCTCGAGGCCGCCGGGCGCAGCGTGTTCAATGAATACTTCGTGCCAGAGGCGGCGATCGCGCTCAAGCAGGGCGCCGGGCGCCTGATCCGGCGAGAGTCCGATCAGGGCGTTCTCGTGGTCTGTGACACAAGGTTGGCGCGCATGGGTTACGGCCGGCGCTTGGTGGCGGCGCTGCCGCCGATGCGGCGGATCAAGGATGAAGCGGAGTTTGCGCAGGCGCTCGATGCGCTTACCAGAACTTCCACCACGGCTCCGAGCTGGCTTTGAAGCCGCGGCTCAGGAACTCGGAGTTGGGGAAGTTCTTTTCCAGCACGCGCCGCGCGTCGTCGCGCAGCGGCGTCATGCCCAGGGCGTCGTAGGACTGGACGATGATGTAGAGGGCTTCCTCGAGCGCTGGCACGCCGGGGTAATCCGCAACGGCACTCTGCGCGCGGTTGATCGCCGCCACATAGGCGCCGCGGCCGTAGTAGTAGCGAGCCACGTGCATTTCGTAGCTGGCCAGCGAATTCACGATGTAGGTCATGCGCTGGCCGGCGTCGGCTGCGTAGCGTGATTCCGGAAAGCGCGACACCAGTTCCTTGAACGACTCGAACGATTCCTTGGCCGCCTTCTGGTCACGCTCTGCCAGATCCTGGCGCGCGATATAGGACAGCATGCCCAGATCGTCATTGAAGTTGACCAGACCCTTGAGATAGAGCGCGTAATCGAGTGCCGGACTGGCCGGGTGCAGTTTCATGAAGCGGTCCAGCGTGGCCACCGCCTGCGCCGGCTCGGCCGACTTGTACTGCGCATAGGCCTTGTCGAGCTGCGCCTGCTGCGCCAGCGGCGTGCCGGCGGCGCGGCCTTCGAGCTTCTCGAGCAAGGTGATCGCCTTCTCGTAGGAGCCGGAACTAAGCTCGTCCTTGGCCTCGGCATAGAGCTTGTTGGAACTCCAGTTGGCCGACTTGTCCTCAGGGGTGCTCGAACACCCGATCAGCAACACGGTTGCACCTGCGAGCAAGCAGGCACAGACCGCCGATAATTTGGTTCGAAACATGAGGGACAACTTTCTTGAAAAATTCCTGGCCGATTATATCGAGCGCACCGGAAAGCGATGAGTTTGAAGACCGTGTCGAGGCCGAGCCGGAGTTCGAGCTGCGTGCGCTGCTTTTCGGCGCGGCGCAGCATGGGCAGCGTCTGGACCTAGCGCTGGTCGAACTGGTGAGCGAGTTTTCGCGCAGCTACCTGCAGCAGTTGATCGATTGCGGCGCTGTTGCGCTCAATGGCCTGACGGTTCGCAAGGCGTCGCTGCGCGTAAAGGCGGGTGACAGCGGCAGCATCGAGCTGCGGCCGACGCCGCAAAGCCAGGCCTTCAAGCCGCAGGCCATGGCCCTCGAATTCGCCTACCAGGACGAGCACCTGCTGGTGGTCAACAAGCCGCCCGGCCTGGTCGTGCATCCGGCGCCCGGCAACTGGAGCGGCACGCTGCTCAACGGCCTGCTGGCCCACGATGCCAAAGCCATGGGTTTGCCGCGCGCCGGCATCGTGCACCGGCTCGACAAGGACACCAGCGGCCTGATGGTGGTGGCGCGCACGCGCGCCGTGATGGACGCGCTGGTGCGCGCGATTGCGGCGCGCGAGGTCAGCCGGCAGTACTTGGCGCTCGCGCATGGCCGTTGGGTCGGCGCGGCGCGGCGCGAGGTCAGTGCGCCGATCGGGCGCGATCCGCGCAACCGCCTGCGCATGGCGGTGGTTGATGGCGTGAACCATCCGGGCAAGACCGCCCGCACTGACTTCGAACTGCTGGCCAACTGTGACCAGGGCTGCCTGGTGCGCTGCACGCTGCACACCGGGCGCACTCACCAGATCCGGGTTCACATGGCCTCGATCGGGCATCCGCTTGTGGCCGACGAAGTCTATGGCGGCCGCAGCGCCGCCGGCATGCAGCGCCAGGCCCTGCATGCGCAGCGGCTCGGCTTTGTCCATCCGGTGACGCAGCAGGCCATGCGTTTCGAGTCGGCGCTGCCGATCGATTTCCAACAGGCGCTGCGCGCGTGGCAACTGGAAACGGGAACTCCTTCGGTATAATCGATGCGCTGGTCCAAAATCCAGTTCCCCGGCCGGCAGTCGGGGGTAGGCGCAGCGGATTTGTCAATCCGCCTGCCGCGATCCAGTGATTCATACTGATTACGCACCTTGAGGGTGCCCTTCCCGGAAATTGCAGGACCATGAATACGGCGGATGCCAAGCGCGTACTAGAAACCGCTTTGATTTGCTCGCAGCAGCCCTTGCCATTGCGCGAGATGGGCGTGTTGTTCGACGACAGCCTGGATGCGCGATCTATTGAGGCGCTGTTGCTGGAGTTGCAGCAGGACTGGGACGGGCGCGGCGTCGAGTTGGTTAAGGTGGCCACCGGCTGGCGCTTTCAGAGCCGGCCCGAGATGCGGCCGTTTCTGGACCGCCTACATCCGGAGAAGCCGCCGCGCTACACGCGCGCGACGCTCGAGACGCTGGCCATTGTGGCCTATCGGCAGCCGGTCACGCGCGGCGATATCGAGAACATCCGCGGCGTGACCGTCAATTCGCTGCTCATCAAGCAGCTTGAAGACCGCGGTTGGATCGAGGTCATCGGCCACCGCGAGACGGTCGGGCGCCCCGCGCTTTTCGCGACGACCCGGCATTTTCTGGACGATCTGGGGCTGGCCTCGCTGGACCAGTTGCCGCTGATGGAGACCGCGGCGCAGCAGTCCGATGCGCTCGACATGCTCGAACTGCAATTGCAGGGCCGCGACGAGCCGGCGCAGACGGATGCCGCGGTTGCGGCCGAACCCAATCCCACCGGCGCGGCCGGTGTTGACGATGAACCTATTTCTTTGACGGGGACCCAAGCATGAGCGAAAACAATGCCGAAAGCGCTGGCGAAATCGGGGCCGATGCGGCGCCTTTGGCGCTGACACCCGAACTAGAGGCGCCTGCTGCAGTGGCCTTGCCGCTGCCCGAGGCGAAGTCGCTGACGGGCGCGCCGGCGGCGAGCCTGTTCGACGCCGTGGTCTCCGGGCAATTCGACGCCGAGGAAGAAAGCCCCGATGTGGCGCCGGCCAAGCGCGTGCTGGCGCCGGTGGCGGAGGCGCCGAAACTGCACAAGGTGCTGGCGCAGGCCGGCATGGGCTCGCGCCTCGAGATGGAGCAGCTCATCATGGAAGGCCGCATCACGGTCAACAACGAGCCGGCCCACATCGGTCAGCGCATCCAGTTCGGCGACCACGTGAAGGTCAATGGCAAGCCGATCAAGTTCCGCATCGACGCGCCGCCGCCGCGCGTCATCGCCTACCACAAGCCGGTCGGCGAGGTCGTGACGCACGACGACCCGCAGAATCGGCCCACGGTGTTTCGCAAACTGCCCAAACTGTTCCAGGGCAAGTGGCAGTCGGTCGGGCGGCTCGACCTGAACACCGAAGGCCTGCTGCTGTTCACCAGCTCCGGCGAACTGGCCAACAACCTGATGCATCCGCGTTTCGGCCTCGAGCGCGAATACGCCGTGCGCGTGCTCGGTGCCCTGAACAAGGAAGAAAAGCAGAAGCTGCTCGAAGGCGTCAAGCTCGACGATGGCGTGGCGCAGTTCGGCTCGATCGAGGAGGGCGGTGGTGAAGGCTCGAACTGCTGGTACCGCGTCACAATCTCGGAAGGACGCAACCGCGAGGTGCGCCGCATGTTCGAGGCGGTCGGCCATGCCGTGAGCCGCCTGATCCGAATCCGCTACGGCGCGATGCTGTTGCCGCGCGGTTTGAAGCGTGGCGCCTGGATGGAGCTTGACGATGCCGATATCCGGTCCTTGATGCAGATCGCCGGCAACCGCAATGGACGCGAGCGCGGCGACGCACCGGGTGCCGAGCCGTCCCGGCGCGCCGGTGCCGAGCAGGATGCTCCGGGGCGCAATCGACGCCGCGGCACGCGCGGTCCCGGGCCACGCGGCGCGGGCAACGCGCCGCGCAACGGCCAGGGGAGCGGCCAGGGCAACAGCGCCGGCAATGGCGCGCAGGGCCGCAGAAACCGCAGCGAGGCCGCTGACCGGCCGACCGGCGCCGCGCAGCCGGACCCGATGAAGACGGCCTTTGGCTACATCGGCGCTGACAGCTTCACGCGCCAGCGCCAGGACCAGGGCCAGCGTCGCGGCGGCAGCCCCGGCGGCGGCCAGCGCCGCAGTGGCGGACGAGGCCGCTGAAGCGGCCAAGCAGGCTAAAATCCAACACTTTGCCCATCGGCGAAAACAACACAACAAGCTCAGGAAGATCTTATGACTATCGAACGCACCCTCTCCATCATCAAACCCGACGCCGTTGCCAAGAACGTGATCGGCCAGATTTACGCTCGCTTTGAAGCCGCCGGCCTCAAGGTTGTGGCCGCCCGCATGATGCATCTGTCGCGCCGTGAAGCCGAGGCTTTCTACGCCGTGCACAAGGAGCGGCCTTTCTTCAAGGACCTGGTCGAGTTCATGATTTCCGGCCCGGTCATGGTGCAGGCACTCGAGGGCGAGAACGCCATTCTGAAGAACCGCGACCTGATGGGTGCGACCGACCCGAAGAAGGCCGCGCCGGGCACCATCCGCGCCAGCTTTGCCGACAGCATCGATGCCAATGCCGTGCACGGTTCCGACGCGGCTGAAACCGCCGCCGTGGAAATCGCGTTCTTCTTCCCCGGCATGAACATTTACTCGCGCTAAAACATGGCCTTGTCGCTCCGCTGCACTGCGTTGCCCTGTCGGGCTGGCGCAGCGTGCCCGGAGCGGCCGTTTGCCGTGTCGATCCGATGACGGCCAACCTGCTCGACTATGACCTCGACGGCCTGGCCCAGTTTTGCGAGCGGCTCGGCGAGAAGCGTTTTCGTGCGGTTCAGCTGTTTCGCTGGATCCATCAGAAAGGCGCGTCCCGTTTCGATGACATGAGCGATCTTGCCAAGTCCTTGCGCGAGAAGCTCAAGGGCGTGGCGCAGGTGCAGGCGCTGCCCGTGATCTCGCAGCACATCTCGTCCGACGGCACCATCAAGTGGCTGTTCGATGTCGGCGGCGGTGACGCCGTCGAGACCGTGTTCATTCCCGAGGACGATCGCGGCACGCTGTGCATTTCCTCGCAGGCCGGCTGCGCCATGGGCTGCCGCTTCTGCTCGACAGGGCATCAGGGCTTCAGCCGCAATCTCAAGACCGGTGAAATGATCGCCCAGCTTTGGTTTGCCGAGCACTTCCTGCGCCAGCACCTCAAGCGCGATGAGCGCGTGATCTCGAACGTGGTGATGATGGGCATGGGCGAGCCGCTGCAGAACTATGCCGAGGTGATCCCGGCGCTGCGCGTCATGCTCGATGACCATGCCTACGGCCTGTCGCGCCGGCGTGTCACCGTGTCCACCTCGGGCATCGTGCCCAAGATTGACCTGCTGGCCGAGCAGTGCCCGGTGGCGCTCGCCGTGTCGCTGCATGCGCCGACCGATGCGCTGCGCGACGACCTCGTGCCGCTGAACAAGAAGTACCCGATCGACGTGCTGATGGACGCCTGCAACCGCTACCTGGCGCATGCGCCGCGCGATTTCATCACCTTCGAGTACTGCATGCTCGATGGCGTCAATGACCAGATCGAGCACGCGCAGCAACTGGTGGCGCTGGTGCGCCGCCATGCGAGCGGCGGTGTCTGGTGCAAGTTCAACCTGATTCCTTTTAATCCGTTTCCCGAGTCGGGCCTGCACTGTTCGCCGCCGCAGCAGGTGCAGGCGTTTGCCAAGGTCCTGATGGATGCGGGTATCGTGACGACCATACGCAAGACGCGCGGCGAGGACATCGACGCCGCCTGCGGACAGCTTGCCGGAGAGGTGAAGGACCGCACGCGTGTTGGCGAGCGCATTGCACGCCAGCGTACCTGGACCATCAAGCCGGTTTCGATGGACAAGGAGACTTGAAACATGAATAACAATGCGGTCGCAGTATGGCGTTGCAGGCAGTGGCTGTTCTGTGCCTGCCTGCTGATCTCGGCCCTGGCCGGACTTTCCGGCTGCGCGTCGCGCCAGGGCACGAGCGGCAACGGCTCCGAAATCATGACCGATTCGGATGAGCCGAACGCGCACAAGCGCGCACGCATCCGTCTCGAACTGGCGACCGGCTACTTCGAACAGGGGCAGACGACGATCGCGCTGGACGAGCTCAAGCAGTCGATCAACGCCGACCCGAACTACGCGGCGGCCTACAACCTGCGTGGCCTGATTTATCTGCGGCTCAACGATTTTCGTTTTGCCGAGGAGAGTTTCAGGAAGGCGCTGTCGATCGAGCCGCAGGATGCCACGGTCATGCACAACCTGGGCTGGTCGTATTGCCAGGAGGCCAGGTACCCGCAGGCGCAGCAGTTGTTTGGGCAGGCGCTGGCGGTGCCGCAATACCGCGAGCGCGCCAAGACCTGGCGTGCACAAGGCCTGTGCCAGGTCCGTGCCGGCCAGCGTGAGGAGGGCGAGCAAAGCCTGCTCAAGTCCCACGAGTTCGAACCGGGCAATCCGGTCACGGCCTACAACCTGGCCCTGCTGATGTTCCAGCGCGGCGAATTCACCGGCGCCCAGTTCTATGTGCGGCGCCTGAACAACAGCGAGCTGGCGAATGAAGAGTCGCTCTGGCTCGGCATCAAAGTCGAGCGCCGGCTGGACAATCGCACGGCGATGCAGCAACTCGGTGCCCAGTTGCTCAAGCGCTATCCACAGTCGCGCCAGGCCGACGCGTACCAGCGGGGTGTCTTCGATGAGTGAGCTGGCGACTCCCGGCTCCGACTTGCCGGTGGCGCCGCTGTCGGCCGGTGCCATGATGCGCGCTGCGCGCGAGGCTGCCGGCCTGCACATCGGTGCGCTGGCGGTCACGCTGCGCGTTCCGGTGAAAAAGCTCGAAGCGCTGGAAGCCGATCGATTCGACCTGCTGCCCGATATGGTTTTCGCGCGCGCGCTGGCCGCGAGTGTCTGCCGAAACCTGGCCGTCGACGCGCTGCCGATCCTGGCGCGGCTGCCACAAACGGCAGCGCCGCAATTGCGCACCGACGAGGCCGGCATCAATGTCAGCTTTCGCTCCAACGCGGCCGGCTCGGGTTCGTTGTTCTGGGACCAGTTTTCCAAGCCGTATGTGCTGCTCGGCTGCGCGGTGCTGATGGGCGTGCTGCTGTGGGCGTTCTTCGTTAATTCCAGCCGCACGCCGGTTGCCACGGTGGCCAAGACTGAGGCCGCCGCTGTCATGCCCGGGCCAGCGGCTTCGCTTGCGCCAGCCAGTCTGCCGGCGGCACCGGCAGCGGAGCAGGCGCCTGCGGGCCTGCCTGCGCCGCTGGCCAGCGGGCCTGAGGGCGCGGCGCCGGTCACGGTGGCGGGCTCCGGCGCCACCACCGGCGCCCTCGTTTTTAAGGCGCACGGTGCTTCCTGGGTCGAAGTGGTGGACAGCTCGGGCGTGGTGCAGTTGCGCCGGATGCTGACCGGGGGCGAGACGGTCGGCGTCTCCGGTGTCATGCCGCTGGCGGTCGTGATCGGGCACGCCGATGTCACCGAGGTGCAGGTGCATGGCAAGGCGTTTGACCTGGCGCCGATGACCAAGGACAAGGTCGCACGTTTTGAGGTGAAACAGTGAGTTCGTTGATCGAAATTGAAAGCGCTGCGGCCAGCGCTCGGCGCTCGCGCCAAGCGCGCGTGGTCTGGGGCGAACGGCTGGTTACGGTCGGCGGCGACGCGCCGGTGCGCGTGCAGTCGATGACCAATACCGACACGGCTGACGCGATCGGCACGGCGATCCAGGTCAAGGAATTGGCGCTGGCCGGCTCCGAGATGGTGCGCCTGACCGTCAACACGCCGGAAGCGGCGCAGGCCGTTCCCTACATCCGCGAGCAGCTTGATCGCATGGGCGTCGACGTGCCGCTAATCGGCGACTTTCACTACAACGGGCATCGTCTGCTGACCGATATTCCGGCCTGCGCGCAAGCCCTCTCTAAATACCGCATCAACCCGGGCAATGTCGGCAAGGGCGACAAGCACGACCGGCAGTTCGGGCTCATGATCGAGGCCGCGTTGCGCTGGGACAAGCCGGTGCGCATCGGCGTCAACTGGGGCAGCCTGGACCAGGAATTGCTCGCCAGCCTGATGGACGAGAACAGCCGTCGCGCCACGCCCTGGGGTGCCAAGCCCGTGATGTACGAGGCCCTGATTGCCTCGGCCATCGGCTCGGCCGAGCGCGCCGTCGAAATGGGCATGAGCCGCAACCAGGTCTTGCTTTCGTGCAAGGTCAGCGGCGTGCAGGACCTGATTTCGGTCTACCGCGAACTCGCGCGCCGTTGCGACTACCCGCTGCATCTGGGGTTGACCGAGGCCGGAATGGGCACCAAGGGCGCGGTGGCTTCGACAGCAGCGCTCGCCATCCTGTTGCAGGAAGGCATTGGCGACACGATCCGCGTCTCGCTGACGCCGCAGCCCGGTGAATCCAGAACCCAGGAGGTGGTGATCGCCTGCGAGATCCTGCAGGCGCTCGAGTTGCGCGCGTTCGTGCCCAGCGTCACGGCCTGCCCCGGTTGCGGTCGCACCACCAGCACCGTGTTCCAGGAGTTGACCAAGCAGATCGAGGACTTCCTGCGCGCGCAGATGCCGGTCTGGCGCGAGAAGTATCCGGGCGTCGAGACGCTCAAGGTTGCCGTGATGGGCTGCATCGTCAACGGCCCGGGCGAGAGCAAGCAGGCCGACATCGGCATCAGCCTGCCGGGCACTGGCGAGGCGCCGGCGGCGCCGGTCTTCATCGATGGGGAAAAGCGCATGACCTTGCGAGGCGACAGCATCTCGCAGGAGTTCCAGAAGATTGTCGAAACCTATGTTGAAACCCGTTTTGGCGCGCCGTCGGCCGCCACGGCGCCGTGAGCGAATTCATGACTGAAAAAGAAACTGACCCCAAGGCGGAGAAGCTGACAGCCGTCAAAGGCATGAACGATATCCTGCCGCCGGACTCGGCGCGCTGGGAGTGGTTGGAGGACAAGGTGCGTACACTGATGGGACGCTACGCCTACCGCAACATCCGCACGCCGATCGTCGAGCCCACCGCGCTGTTCGTGCGCGGCACCGGTGAGACCACCGACATCGTCGAGAAGGAGATGTATTCCTTCGAAGACAAGCTCAACGGCGAGGCGCTCACGCTGCGCCCGGAAAACACTCCGGGTGTGGTGCGCGCCGCGATCCAGCACAACCTGACCTACGACGGCGGCAAGCGACTGTACTACATGGGCCCGATGTTCCGCCACGAGCGTCCGCAGCGCGGACGCTACCGGCAGTTCTACCAGCTCGGCGCCGAGGCGCTCGGCTTTGCCGGGCCCGAGGTGGACGCGGAGCTGATGCTGCTGGTGCACGAGCTGTTTGACGCCTTCGGCCTGCGCAACGTGCGCGTCGAGCTCAACAGCCTCGGTGTCGCAGCCGAGCGCCGCGCCCATCGCGGCGCGCTGATCGCCTATTTCGAGCAACAGCGCGAGCTGCTCGACGCCGACTCGCAGCGGCGTCTGCACATGAACCCGCTGCGCATTCTCGACACCAAGAATCCGGCCATGCAGACGCTGGTGCAGGGCGCGCCGCAACTGCTCGATTACCTGGGCGATGAATCGCTGCAGCATTTCGATACCGTTAAGACCCTGCTGTCGGCCTGCGGCGTGCAGTGGCGCGTCAATCCGCGCCTGGTGCGCGGCCTGGACTACTACAGCCACACCGTGTTCGAATTCGTCACCGATGAACTCGGCGCCCAGGGCACGCTGTGCGGCGGCGGGCGTTACGACGGCCTGTTCGCGCTGCTCGGCGGCAAGCCGACCCCCGCCGTCGGCTGGGGCATGGGCCTGGAGCGCGTGCTCGAGCTGATCCAGCAGCAGGGGGACATCCCTGCGGCACCGGCGCCGGACGCCTACGCCGTGATTCCCGATGCCGCGGCCCTGCCGCGCGCCATGCAGGTGGTGCAGGCCTTGCGCAGCGCCGGCGTCAGCGTGCAAATGCACGCCAGCCTGTCTTCCGGAGCCGACAGCATGAAGTCGCAGTTCAAGAAGGCCGACGCCAGCGGCGCGGCCTATGCCCTGATCTTCGGCGGCGACGAACTCGCGGAAAATGCCGTCACCGTCAAAGCGCTGCGCGAAGGCGGCGCCGCGCAGAGGCGTCAATCACTGGGCGACGTTGCGCTGTGGGCGTCCACCCTACAATCACAAACTTAAACTGCGGCCGAACGCCGCCCGGGCGTGCTCCGCAACTGAACAAAGAACTTTCATGGCAAATCAACTCGATCTCGAAGAACAAGAGCAACTCGATCAGCTCAAGCACTATTGGAAACAGTACGGCAACATGATCACCTGGGTGCTGATCGCGGTGCTCGGCGCCTACGCCAGCTGGAATTTTTACCAGTACTGGCAACGCAGCCAGGCGCAGCAGGCCGCCGCCATGTACGACGAAGTCGAGCGCGTCGTGAAATCGGCCGATGTGGCCAAGATCGACCGCGTCTTCGGCGACATCAAGGATAAGTTTGGCTCCACCACCTATGCGCAGCAGGCCGGCCTGCTGGTGGCCAAGCAGTATTACAGCGCAGGAAATGCGGACGCGGCCAAGGCGGCGCTGGGCTGGGTTGCCGAAAAGGCATCGGACCCTGGCTACCAGGCCCTGGCCCGGCTGCGGCTGGCCGGTATCCTGATGGACAGCAAAGCTTATGACGAGGCGCTCAAGCAGTTGAGCGGCTCGTTCCCGGCCAACTTCGAGGCCCTGGTGGCCGATCGCAAGGGCGACATCCTGCTGCTGCAGGGCAAGAAGAAGGAAGCCCTGGCCGAATACGCCAAAGCCTACAAGACCTTTGATGAGCGCGCTGAATACCGGCGCCTGGTCGAAGTCAAAATGAATTCGCTGGGGGTTGATCCCGTAAGCGGGAATGCACCGGCGCCGGAAGGTAAAAAGTGAAACCTGCTGTCCGTCTGACAAGGGCCGTTTCGGCCGCGCTGCTGATTGTCGTTGCCGTCCTGGGTGCTGGCTGCTCCAGCGGACCAGACAAGATCAAGCCGACCGAACTGGCGCCCAATCCCGCGTTGCTGGGTGTGCGCCTGGCCTGGTCCGCCCGAATGGGCGCGCTTGATTTTCCGCTCGAGGTCAAGGTCAACGGCGACAACGTGACGCTGGCCAGCGCCGACGGCGTGGTGCGCTCGTTCGATGCGCGCAGTGGTGCTGCGCTGTGGCAGAGCGCCAACCTCGGTCGCATCGCGGCCGGTGTCGGCAGCGACGGCCGGCTTGCGGCCGTGGTCACGCGCGACAACGAATTGATCGCGATCGATGCCGGGCGTGAACTGTGGCGGCAAAAGCTGCCGGCGCCAAGCTATACGGCGCCGCTGGTGGCGGGCGGACGGGTCTTTCTGCTGACCGCCGATCGTTCGGTCACCGCCTTTGACGGCAACTCGGGGCGCAAGCTCTGGAACCAGCAACGCCCCGGTGAAGCGCTGGTGCTGCGCCAGGCCGGCGTCCTGCTTGCGGTCGGAGAAACCGTGGTCACGGGCATCGGCGGGCGGCTGCTGGGTCTCAATCCGGCCAATGGCGCTGTCAAGTGGGACGCGCCGATTGCGTCGCCGCGCGGCACCAACGATATCGAGCGCCTGGTCGACCTGGTGGGACGCCCGGCACGCGACGTCAATGTGGTTTGCGCGCGCGCCTTTCAGGCCGCCGTCGGTTGCGTCGACGCGGTGCGCGGCACGCTGCTCTGGACCAAGCCGGCCAGCGGCTCGGTCGGTGTTGCCATCGATGAAAAATACCTGTTCGGCACCGAGGGCGACAGCAAGATCATTGCGTGGCGCCGGGCTGATGGTGAACGCGCGTGGGATTCCGAGCGCCTGCGCTATCGCGAGTTGACGGCACCATTGCTCATCGGCCGCTCGATCGCGGTGGGCGACGGTAGCGGACTGGTGCACTGGCTATCGCGTGACGACGGCAGCCTGCTCACGCGCATGGCGACCGATGGTTCCGCCGTCGTGACGACGCCGGTGCTGGCCGGCGGCACGCTGGTTGTTGTCACCCGCAACGGCGGCATCTTCGGTTTCAAACCCGAGTAAGGGTCGGGCATCCAAAAATGAAACCTGTGTTGGCCCTGGTGGGCCGTCCGAATGTCGGAAAATCCACGCTCTTTAATCGACTGACCAAATCGCGCGACGCCATCGTTGCCGATTTCGCCGGGCTCACGCGCGACCGCCATTACGGTAACGGGCGCCTGGGTAAGCACGAATTCATCGTCATCGACACCGGCGGTTTCGAGCCCGACGCGGCCAGCGGCATCTTCAAGGAGATGGCCAAGCAGACCCGCCAGGCCGTGGCGGAAGCCGATGTGGTCATCTTCGTGGTCGACGCGCGCGAAGGCATTTCGGCGCAGGACCACGAGATTGCCAAGTACCTGCGCCGGCTGGGCAAGCCCTGCGTATTGGCGGCGAACAAGGCCGAGGGCATGCTCGCCGGCGCGCAGCTGGTTGAGTTCTTCGAGCTCGGCTTGGGCGAGGTGCATGCCGTGTCGGCTGCGCATGGTCAGGGCATCCACACGTTGCTGGAGCTGGCGCTGGCGCCGCTGCACCTTGATGAAATCGACGAGACCGTGGAGGAGGCGCAGCCCGGTGTCATCAAGCTCGCGGTCGCGGGTCGTCCCAATGTCGGCAAGTCCACGCTGATCAACACGTGGCTCGGTGAAGAACGCCTGGTGGCGTTCGATCTGCCAGGCACGACGCGCGATGCGATTTCCGTTCCGTTCGAGCGCAACGGCCAGAAATTCGAGCTCATCGATACCGCGGGCCTGCGCCGGCGCGGCAAGGTGTTCGAGGCGATCGAGAAGTTCTCGGTGGTCAAGACGCTGCAGGCGATAGAGTCGTCCAATGTTGTGCTGCTGCTGATCGACGCCACGCAGGGTGTGACCGATCAGGACGCCCACATTGCTGGCTTCATCCTGGAGAACGGCCGTGCCGTGGTGCTGGCGGTCAACAAATGGGATGCCGTCGACGAGTACCAGCGCGAGCTCGTGAAACGCTCGATCGAAACGCGCCTGCCATTCCTTAAGTTTGCCGCCATGCATCTTATCTCGGCCACCAAGCGGCAGGGCCTGGGGCCGGTCTGGGCCTCAATCGCGCAGGCCTACCGGGCCGCCAACTGCAAGATGTCGACGCCGGTGCTGACGCGCCTGCTGCTCGAAGCGGTGCAGTTCCAGAGCCCCAAGCGCGCCGGCATGTTCCGGCCCAAGCTGCGCTATGCGCATCAGGGTGGGATGAACCCGCCGGTGATCATCATCCATGGCAATTCGCTGGAGCATGTCAGCGACGCCTACAAACGCTTTCTGGAAGGGCGCTTCCGCAAGGAATTTGACCTTGTGGGAACGCCCATGCGCATCGAATTCAAGACCTCCGCCAATCCCTACGCCGACAAAGCCTCGTCCTGATAACACGCCCGTGGCAAACTTTATCCGGGCTTTACCCGCTCCGCCCGGAGATGCGCGCCGGCTGTGGTATCGTCAGCCCCTTATCAATTTCTTGAACACGGAGAATATCGTGAACAACAAAGGTCAGTTGCTCCAGGACCCTTTTCTCAACGCCCTGCGTCGGGAACATGTACCGGTCTCTATCTATCTTGTCAACGGGATCAAGCTGCAGGGGCAGATCGAATCGTTCGACCAGTACGTCGTACTGCTGCGCAATACGGTCACCCAAATGGTTTACAAGCACGCCATCTCCACCATCGTGCCGGGGCGCGCCGTGAACTTTGCCAGCGGCGAGGGTGACGAACCTGCAGCCGCCTGATCGTCCGTCGGCCCCGACCATCCTGGTTGGGGTTGACTTCGGTTCACCCAATTTCGACGGCAAGCTCGAAGAGCTCGGGTTGCTGGCACAAACTGCCGGACTGACGCCGGTGGCGCGGCTCACCTGCAAGCGCAAGGCGCCCGATGCGGCGCTGTTTGTGGGAAGTGGCAAGGCCGACGAGATCAAGCAGCTGGCAGCGCAACTCGGCGCTGTCGAGATTCTTTTCGACCAAAGCCTGAGCCCGGCGCAGCAGCGCAATCTGGAGCGCCATTTGGAGCTTCCGGTCAACGACCGCACGCTCCTGATTCTTGAAATCTTCGGTCAGCGCGCGCGTAGTCACGAGGGCAAGCTGCAGGTCGAACTGGCGCGGCTGCAGTACCTGAGCACGCGCCTGGTGCGGCGCTGGTCGCACCTCGAGCGCCAGAGCGGCGGTATCGGCATGCGCGGTGGTCCGGGCGAGACCCAGATCGAGCTCGATCGCCGCATGATCAACGACAACATCAAGAAGATCAAGGAACGCCTGGTCAAGGTCAAGCGCCAGCGCCAGACGCAGCGCCGCCAGCGCGAGCGGCGCGAGGCTTTCAACATCTCGCTGGTCGGCTACACCAACGCCGGCAAGACCACGCTCTTCAACGCCCTGGTGAAGGCCCGCGCCTATGCGGCTGACCAGCTGTTCGCCACACTCGACACTACCACGCGCCAGCTTTACCTGGGCGAGGCGGCACGCTCGGTTTCGCTCTCCGACACGGTCGGTTTCATCCGTGATTTGCCGCACGGCCTGATCGACGCCTTTCAGGCCACGCTGCAGGAAGCGGTCGACGCCGACCTGCTGCTGCACGTGGTGGACGCCGCCAGCCCGAATTGCCTGGAGCAGATGGCCGAAGTGCAGCGCGTGCTGCGCGAAATCGGCGCCGCCGATATTCCCCAGGTGCTAGTCTTCAACAAGCTCGATGCGCTTGATGCCGGTTCGCGCCCCTTGCAGCTTGAAGACAGCTATGACCTGGCCGGGGTGCAGACGCCGCGCATCTTCCTGAGTGCGGCGCAGGGACAAGGGCTCGATCTGCTGCGCGCGCGCCTGGCGGCCATTGTCAGCGCCGGCAGCCCGAGTTTGCCGCAGGGGGAATATTCCGGGTCCGTTGGCAAGGCCGACTCCTGATTGGGCACAATCGGGGTAACTTACACAAGAGAAGACGAGATGAAACTTCATTTACGCATCTTTCGCTGGGCTGATTTCCCGGGTCGGATCAGAGGCATGTTCAATCTCAATGATCCGCGCTGGGGCCGCAACGACGACAAGCCGGGCGACGACGGCCGCGCGCACAGCGAACCGCCGCCAGGCGATGCGCCCGAGGGGCAGGGCGGCGGCGAGCGGGGCCCGCGGCGTGGTCCTCATCAGGGTCCGCCTGATCTCGACGAAATGTGGCGTGATTTCAACCGCAAGTTGGGCGGCTTCTTCGGCGGCGTCAAGAACGGCGGACGCGGCGGCGCCGGTGGCGGTTCCGGCGGCGGCTTCCAGCCCGACATGAAGAGCACCGGTATCGGCATCGGCCTGATCCTGGGCGTGGTCGTCCTGATCTGGCTCGGCACTGGCTTTTTCATCGTGCAGGAAGGCCAGCAGGCCGTGATCACCCAGTTCGGCAAGTACAAATCCTCGGTTGGCGCTGGTTTCCAGTGGCGCCTGCCGTATCCGATCCAGCGCCATGAGCTGATCTTCGTGACCCAGATCCGATCGGTCGACGTCGGCCGCGACACGGTCATCAAGGCCACCGGTCTGCGCGAATCCGCGATGCTGACCGAGGACGAGAACATCGTCGAGATCAAGTTCGCCGTGCAGTACCGGCTCAGCGATGCGCGCGCCTTCCTGTTCGAGAGCAAGAACCCGGCCGACGCCGTGGTGCAGGCGGCCGAAACCGCGGTGCGCGAAGTGGTCGGCAAGATGCGCATGGACAGCGCGCTGTCCGAGGAGCGCGATCAGATCGCACCGCGCGTGCGCGCCCTGATGCAGAGCATTCTGGACCGCTACAAGGTCGGCATCGAAGTGGTCGGCATCAATCTGCAGCAAGGTGGCGTGCGGCCGCCCGAGCAGGTGCAGGCCGCGTTCGACGATGTGCTCAAGGCCGGGCAAGAGCGCGAACGCGCCAAAAACGAAGCCCAGGCCTATGCCAACGATGTGGTGCCTCGCGCGGTCGGTTCGGCTTCACGGCTGAAGGCCGAAGCCGAAGCCTACAAGTCGCGCATCGTGTCGCAGGCGCAAGGCGATGCCCAGCGCTTCAAGTCGGTTCTGGCCGAGTACCAGAAGGCGCCGCAGGTCACGCGCGATCGCATGTACATCGACACGATGCAGCAGATCTACAGCAACGTGACCAAGGTGCTGGTGGATTCGAAGCAGGGCTCCAATCTGCTGTATCTGCCGCTCGACAAGATTCTCCAGATGAGCGCTCCGGGCGGTGACGCCGCTGCCGCTGCTGCCGCTGCTGCCGCCGCCGCTGCTGCGGCTGCAGCCACAACTGCCGCGCCGGCTGCCGCAGCCCTGTCCCCCGACGCACGGGCCCGGGATTCATCCCGCACCCGTGAGCGCGAAACCCGCTAGGAGCCCAGAATGAACAGGCTAGGTCTTATTTTTTCATCGCTGCTGGTCGCTTTGGCGCTGGCCAGCTCGATGCTGTTTGTGGTCGATCAACGCCAGTTCGGCGTGGTTTACGCGCTCGGTCAGATCAAGGAAGTGATCACCGAGCCGGGGCTGAACTTCAAGCTGCCGCCGCCGTTCCAGAACGTGTCCTACATCGACAAGCGCCTGCTTACGCTCGAGACCAGCGACACCGAGCCGATGCTGACGGCCGAGAAGCAGCGTGTCGTGATTGACTGGTACGTGCGCTGGCGCATCTCCGAGCCGTCGCAGTACATTCGCAACGTTGGCCTGAGCGAGACCGAGGGTGCGAACCAGCTCAACCGCGTGGTGCGCAACGCCTTCCAGGAAGAAGTCAACAAGCGCACCGTGCGTGAGCTGTTGTCGACCAAGCGCGAAGCGATCATGGCCGACGTCAAGGCCGAGGTGCTGAGCAAAGTCAAGGGCGACAAGCCTTGGGGCGTGGATGTGGTTGATGTGCGCATCACGCGTGCCGATTACGTCGACACCATCACCGAGTCGGTTTACCGGCGCATGGAGGCCGAGCGCAAGCGCGTGGCCAACGAACTGCGCTCGACCGGCGCCGCCGAAGGCGAGAAGATCCGCGCCGACGCCGACCGGCAGCGCGAAGTCGCGCTCGCCAACGCCTACCGCGATGCCCAGAAGGCTAAGGGCGAAGGCGATGCCGAGGCGGCTCGCACCTATGCTGAAGCCTTTGGCCGCGACCCGCAGTTTGCCCAGTTCTACCGCAGTCTCGATGCCTACAAGGCGAGCTTTGCCAAGAAGAGCGACGTGATGGTGCTTGATCCGTCGTCGTCCGATTTCTTCAAGATCTTCCGTGGCAATCCGGCGGCTGCGCCGACGCCGGCCAAGGCCGCCAGAAAGTAAGGCTTGGACAGCGACACGCTTTGGCTGGCCCTGGGGCTGGTTCTGATGATCGAGGGCCTTTTTCCGTTTCTGTCGCCAGGGCGCTGGCGCCGCATGTTCTCCCAGATCCTGCAATTGAACGACGGGCAACTGCGATTTTTCGGAATGTGCAGCCTGATTGCCGGACTGCTGCTGATTTGCTTGGTCTAGTCAAGGAAATCGGGTCTTTAGCCCGGTAAAATCGCTTTTTTAACAGCCCCTCCCAACACATGTCCGCCTGGGTCCTACCGGATCACATTGCCGATGTCTTGCCGTCCGAAGCGCGGCACATCGAGGAACTTCGCCGCGACCTGCTAGACGCTGCGCGCTGCTATGGTTATGAGCTCGTCATGCCGCCGCTGCTCGAGCATCTGGAATCCCTGCTCACCGGCTCCGGAGAGTCGCTCGACCTACTGACCTTCAAGCTGGTCGACCAGCTCTCTGGTCGAATGCTGGGCCTGCGCGCGGACAGCACGCCGCAAGTGGCCCGCATCGACGCGCACCTGCTCAATCGCCAGGGCGTCACGCGCCTGTGCTACTGCGGCGCGGTTTTGCACACGCGCCCGGGCAGCCCGCACGCAACGCGCGAACCGCTGCAGTTCGGCGCCGAAATCTACGGCCATGCCGGCCTCGAGGCCGACCTCGAAACGCTGCTGCTCGCGCTCGATTGCCTCAAGGTCGCGCGCGTCGATGCGCCCGGTGTCGACATGGCCGATGCGCGCATCGTCAAGGCGCTGCTCGCTGGCGTGCCGCTGTCGGGCGATTCCCTGGAGCGGCTGCATGCGGCGTTGGCGGCCAAGGACGCCAGCGAACTTATGTTGCTGACACGCGATTTCCCGAGCGCCTCGCGCCAGGGACTGCTCGCGCTGGTGCAACTCTACGGTGACGAAAAGGTCTTGCTGGAGGCGCACAAGGTGCTGCCTGCGCTTCCGGCTGTGCACGAGGCGCTGCGCAGCCTGAAGTGGCTGGCGAGCCGTCTCGATGGCGCGCGCGTCAGCTTCGACCTGGCCGACCTGCGCGGCTACGCCTATTACACCGGCGCGCGTTTTTCCATTTATGCCGCGGGCGCCAGCGACGCGCTGGTGCGCGGCGGCCGCTACGACGAGGTCGGTGCCGTTTTCGGGCGCAATCGCCCGGCGACCGGTTTCAGCCTGGATGTCAAGAGCCTGGTTGGCGTGCTGGTCGCGCGGCCCCTGCGCGGGGCCATCCGCGCGCCCTGGCGTGATGCGGCCGATCTGCGCGCCGCCATCGCGGCGCTGCGCGCGCAGGGCGAGACCGTGGTCTGTGTCCTGCCCGGACACGAAAGTGAAGTAGATGAGTTCCATTGCGATCGCGAGCTGATTGAGCGCGCGGGGCAGTGGGTCGTGCAAGCTGTCTGAGAAAAGTGAAATGAACGCAACAAAAGGACGTAATGTGGTCGTCGTCGGCACCCAGTGGGGCGATGAGGGCAAGGGCAAGCTGGTCGATTGGCTGACCGAGAGCGCGCAGGGTGTGGTGCGCTTTCAGGGCGGGCACAACGCCGGCCATACGCTGGTGATCAACGGCGTCAAGACGGCTTTGCACCTGATCCCGAGCGGCATAATGCGCACAGGCGTCAAGTGCTACATCGGCAATGGTGTCGTGCTCTCGGCAGCAAAACTGTTCGAGGAAATGGCGGGCCTGGAAAAGGCCGGCGTTGAGGTGCGCTCGCGCCTGCGCGTGAGCGAGTTGTGCCCGATGATCCTGCCGTTCCATGCGGCCATCGACGTGGCGCGAGAAGCGGCGCGCGAGAAGGGCGGCAACGCCAAGATCGGCACCACCGGGCGCGGCATCGGCCCGGCCTACGAAGACAAGATTGCGCGGCGCGCCCTGCGCGTGCAGGACCTCAAGTTCCCCGAGCGCTTTGCCAGCAAGTTGCGCGAGCTGCTGGACCTGCATAACCATGTGCTGACCACCTACCTCGGCTCCACCTCGTTTGATTTCGGTCCAACCCTGGCGCCCTACATGGTCGATGGCAAGGTGCTGTTCCAGCCTGTGTTCGACGAGGCGATGCGCCAGGCCGAACAGCTCAAGCCGATGATGGCTGATGTCTCGCGCGAACTCAACGAGGCGCACCTCAAGGGCGCCAACCTGCTGTTCGAAGGCGCGCAGGGCACGTTGCTCGACGTCGATCACGGCACCTATCCCTATGTGACCTCCAGCAACTGTGTGGCCGGCAACGCCGCCGCCGGTGCCGGCGTCGGCCCGGGCCTGCTGCATTACATCCTGGGCATCACCAAGGCCTATTGCACGCGCGTCGGCGGCGGCCCGTTCCCGACCGAACTGCAATGGGAAGTGCCGGGCACGCCGGGCTACCACATGAGCACAGTGGGCGCCGAGAAGGGCGTCACCACCGGGCGCAGCCGGCGTTGCGGCTGGTTCGACGCCGCGCTGCTCAAGCGCAGCGCCCAGGTCAACGGCCTGTCCGGGCTGTGCATCACCAAGCTCGACGTGCTCGACGGTCTGAGCGAACTGCTGCTGTGCACCGGCTACGAGCTCGATGGCGAAAAGGTCGACATCCTGCCCATGGGCGCCGACGACATCGAACGCTGCAAGCCGATCTACGAGAGCATCGCGGGCTGGAGCGACAGCACCGTGGGCGTCACGCAGTTCGACGAACTGCCGACCAACGCGCGCCTGTACCTGCAGCGCATCGAGCAGGTCACCGGTGTGCCGATCCACATGGTCTCGACCGGTCCGGATCGCGAGCAGACCATTCTGATGCGCCATCCCTATTTGGTCGATTGAGTTGTAATTCAGGAGCAAACCCATGTTGACCGAAGATGGCAAACACCTGTACGTTAGCTATGACGAATACCACAACCTGATCGAGAAGCTGGCGATCAAGATCCATCAATCGGGCTGGCAGTTCGACACCATCCTGTGCCTGGCGCGCGGCGGCATGCGCCCCGGCGACATCCTGTCGCGCGTTTTCGACAAGCCGTTGGCCATCATGTCGACCAGTTCCTACCGCTCCGACTCCGGCACCGTGCAGGGCATCCTGGATATCGCGCACTACATCACGACCCCCAAGGGCGAGATCGCAGGCAAGGTCCTACTGGTGGACGACTTGGCCGATTCCGGCCACACGCTCAACGCCGTCATCCATCAACTCAAGAACAACTACAAGCCGATTACCGAGCTGCGCAGCGCTGTGATCTGGACCAAGGCGCTGTCGAAGTTCGAGCCCGACTATTCGGTCGAGTATCTGCCGACCAATCCCTGGATCCACCAGCCGTTCGAGAGCTACGATTCGACGCGTCCCGAGCAGCTTATCGAAAAGTGGAGCGTCTGAGCGCACGGCCGGCATGAGCAAGATCTCCACCGCGCTGATCCACCACCCCTACGTACCGCCGGCCGGCTTTGCCGCGCCGCAGCCGGGCGTGTTCAAGGCGTCCACGGTGCTCTTTCCGAATGTGGCGGCAATGCGCAACTTCGAGTGGAAGGACAAGTCGGCCTACACCTACGGCCTGCACGGCACGCCCACCAGCTACATGCTCGAAGAGCGCCTGTGCACGCTCGAAGGCGGCCTGCAGTGCCTGCTGCTGCCCAGCGGCCTGGCGGCGATCGCCACCGTAGCCTTGTCCCTGTTGCGCAGCGGCGATGAGGTGCTGCTTCCTGATAATGCCTATGGGCCGAACAAGGTGCTGGCCGAGGGCGAGCTCAAGACCTGGGGCATCACGCATCGCTACTACGACCCGATGGACGTGCAGGACATGGCAGCCAAGATCGGTCCGCAGACGCGCCTAGTCTGGCTCGAAGCGGCGGGTTCGGTGACGCTGGAATTTCCCGACCTGTGCGAGCAGGTGCGCATCTGCAATGCCCGTGGCGTGCGTTGCGCACTCGACAACACCTGGGGCGCGGGGCTGGCGTTCGTGCCCTTCGACCTGACGCCGGGATCAAGCCCGGCGCTCGGTGTCGACATCTCGGTTCATGCGCTGACCAAATATCCGAGCGGCGGCGGCGACGTGCTGATGGGCAGCGTCATCACGCGCGACGTGGCGCTGCATATGCAGCTTAAACTCACGCACATGCGCATGGGTTTTGGCGTTGGCGCCAACGATGTCGAGGCCGTGTTGCGCGCGCTGCCGAGCATGGCGCTGCGCTACCGCGCGCACGATGAAGCGACGCGACAACTGGCGCGCTGGTGCCAGGGCCGCAGCGAGTTCGCGCAGGTGTTGCACCCGGCCTTGTCCGATTCGCCCGGGCACGGTCATTGGCGCGCGCTGTGCCAGGAGGGCCTAGGCACGGCGGCCGGGCTGTTGAGCGTCATCCTGTCGCCGCGCTATGTCCAGCCGCAGGTCGATGCCTTCTGCGATGCGCTCCAACTGTTCGGCATCGGCTACAGCTGGGGCGGGCCGATGAGCCTGGTCGTGCCTTATGACCTAGCCTCGATGCGCAGCCAGTGGCCCTCGCATCTGGCGCGCGGCACCCTGGTGCGCTTCTCTATTGGCCTCGAAGCCGTGGCCGATCTGCAGGCCGATCTGGAACAGGCATTGCAGGCGCTGGCGCGCTGAATCAGTGTTTACGTGAGTAGGCAGCGGGTCTGATCGCAGCTAGTCTGCTGGCATGACCCAGACTCTCGCACCGCACGATCCTGCGCCGCCCGACGCGCCGCAAAAGACCATCCGCACGCTGCGCCTGCGTGACCCGTTTCACTGGCTCGCGCTCGGGGCCCGCGACCTGCGCGCCACACCGGGCATCAGTCTGTTTTACGGCTGCTGCTTCTGGGCCATGGCCGCAGTGCTTGGCGCGGTCTTTCGCAACAAGCCCGAATACGCGATGTCGATCGCATCGGGCTGCCTGCTGGTCGGCCCGTTTCTGGCCATGGGCCTGTACGACGTCAGCCGCCGCCGCGAGCGCGGCCTGCGGCCGGAGATGAGCCTGTCCCTGACCTGCTGGGACACGCACCTAGGCAGCATGGGCATGCTGGTGCTGGTGCTGATCGTGCTCGAACTGCTGTGGGGCCGCGCCTCGCTGGTGGTCTTTGCGGTATTCTTTGATACCGGCATGCCGTCCACCACCGGGGTGATCCAGGCCATCTTCAGTCCGCAGAACTGGGAGTTCCTGCTGGTCTACCTGCTGGTCGGCGGCGTCTTTGCCGGCCTCGTGTTCGCGGTGTCGGTGGTTTCGATCCCCATGATTCTGGACCGCGATACCGATGCCATCACGGCCGCCATCACCAGCCTGCAAGTGGTTTTCGAGAACACGCCGGTCATGCTGCTGTGGGGTGCGCTGATCAGTACCCTGGTGTTCGTCGCGCTGCTGCCGTGGTCGCTCGGCCTGCTGGTGATCGGTCCGCTGCTCGGGCATGCGAGCTGGCATGCCTACCGTGGCAGCGTCGACTGGTCGCTCGAGGCGGGCCCGGCAGCGCTCCCGTAGCGGCCGGAAAAAATTTGTGACCGGCATCGCGTGCCCCGCTCATGAAATGGTAAAGTGACCCTAACTACCTGAAAGCATATTTTGGCTACACCCAACTACGGATACGAGAAGCGCCAGAAAGAGCTGGCCAAGAAGAAGAAGAAAGAGGAAAAGCTCAAGCACAAGGCCGAGCGCAAGGTCGGCGAGGGTGCGCCGGACGATGCGCCGCAAGACGAGGATGCCGGGCAGCAGTCTAGCCCCGACACCCCGGCACAAGCCTGATCCGGCCGCTGATTCTCACCTCGGCAACCAGCCCAAACCCTTGGCGTGCAGGCTCTGGATGTAGAGCCGCTCGGGCGTTTCCGTGACGGCCGTCGTCTCCGGGTAGGCGCCGCTCGGGTCCTGCATATCCGCCATCACCTTGCCGTTTTCCTTGAACGCCATCACATGGCCATAGGCTTTCGGTATCGGCCACATCGCGCGCGGTAGCCGCAGCGTTAGCGCGCGAAGGAAGGGCAGGCGCGCGAGCCGGTCGATGGTCGGGTTTCTGGGCTTGGCAAAACCAAGCCAGATCTTTCCGTCCAGGCCGCGCATCAGGTTATCCGGGTAGCCCGGCAGGTTGTCGAACAGCACGCTGGCCTGCGCGCTCGGTGTGCGCACGTCGAGCCGGTCCGCGCTGACGGCGATCTTCCAGACCCGGTACTTCCCGGTTTCGTTGACGAACAGCGTCTGCTCGTCTTGGCTCAGCGCCACGCCATTCGCAAAGCTCAAGCCGCTGGCCACGACACGGGTCAACTTTGTCGCCGGGTCGTACTCCAGAATCCGGCCGGTGGAAGACTGCTCCAGGATGTCGAGCACGCTGGCCTCGAAGGTGCCGCCCCAGTCGGCCGGCGCAAAGCGCGCCGAGGCGTCGCTGACGTACATCTTGCCGTTGCGCGCGACGACCACTGCATCGGCGTAGAGGATGCGCTCGTTGCCGATCTTGTCTGTCAGCAGGCTGACTTTTCGGTCCGGGCTGATCGACAGCAAGCCCTTGACGGCATCGGCGGCGATCAGGTTGCCGGCGGCGTCGAAGTCGAAGCCCAGCACGCGCCCGCCGGTGTTGACAAAAACCTCCTGCGCGCTGCCGTCGGGATTCATGCGCAGGATGTTGCCGCTGGCCACTGTGGTGTAGAGCTTGCCGTCCTTTGCCAGCACGATGTGCTCGGGACCTACTTCCCCGCCCAGCGGAATCATCCTGAGGTTGGTCAAGAGCCGGTTCGCCGTGTGCACGCCGGTGTAGCCGGGCGCGGGCGGCGCATCCCAACTAACCGGCTTGATCGGCACCGGCCACAGGCTGAGGTAGGCGGCCAGTGCCAGCAGCAAAGCCGCAATCCCAATCAAAAGTTTCTTCATGCTGTCTCCTCTTTGTTTAAGCTGGCGCAAATTGTGACACCGTCGCGGGTACTAGACTGGGCCTGAATTACACGTGCCGCCACCCAAGATCTTATGTGCCCGACCAAGTCCGCATCCTCCGCCGCGCTTGACCTGAATGCCTTGCTGGCACGCCATAGCGCCGATCCGCATGCGCTGGTGCAGTTGTTGCGCGAGGCTCAGGCCTTGCAGGGCTGGCTGCCGCGCCAAACGATGGCGCAGTTGGCCACCGGCCTGGGCCTGACTCTGGCGCAGGTGGAAGGCGTGGTCGGCTTCTACCGCTTCTTCTACACGCAGCCGGTGGGGGCCTACCGCATCCTGTTCAGCGACAACGTGACCGACCGCATGCTCGGCAGCGAGGCCCTGATGGCCGATCTGTGCCAGCGCCTGCGCATCGCGCCCGGAGCTGTGCGGGACGATGGCCGCGTCAGCGTGGAGCGGACTTCCTGCACCGGCCTGGGCGACCAAGGCCCGGCCCTGCTCATCAACCAGCATCAGGTCGTGACACGGCTTGACGGCCAGCGGGTGGCGCACATGGCCGAACTGATCGAGGCGCAGGTTCCGGTGGCGCAGTGGCCGGCCCAATGGTTCGAGGTGCACGACAACATCCGCCGCGCCGACGTACTGCTCGGGCACGCCGCGGCGCCGGGCGTCGCGCTGGCGGCGGCGCTGGCGCGCGGGCCGCAGGCCATGCTGTCCGAGCTCAAGCGCTCGCATCTGCGCGGCCGTGGCGGCGCCGGTTTTGTGACCGCCACGAAGTGGGAGCTGTGCCGCGCGGCGCCCGGCAGCGAGCACGTCGTGGTCTGCAACGCCGACGAAGGCGAGCCCGGCACGTTCAAGGACCGCGTCCTGCTGACCCACTGCGCGGAAGCGGTGTTCGAGGGCATGACGATCGCCGCCTTGGTCATCGGCGCCCGGCGCGGCCTGGTGTATCTGCGCGGCGAATACCGCTACCTACTGGAGAACCTGCAGGCGGTTCTGGCGCGCCGGCGCGCCGCGCATTTGCTCGGCGCGTGCATCCACGGGCAGGACGGTTTCGACTTCGATATTGCGATCCACGTCGGCGCCGGGGCCTATGTCTGCGGCGAAGAGTCGGCGCTGATCGAATCGCTCGAAGGCAAGCGCGGCGCGCCGCGAATCCGTCCGCCGTTTCCGGTCGAGAACGGCTATTTGGGCCACCCGACCATCGTCAACAACGTCGAGACCTTCTGCGCCGTCAACCACATCGCCAACCAGGGCGGTGCGTGGTGGGCCGGCATCGGCACGCCGCAATCGAGCGGCACCAAGATCCATTCGGTGTCGGGCGACTGCGAGCGCCCGGGTCTCTACGAGTACCCGTTCGGCACCCGCGTCAATCGCATTCTGGAGGACTGCGGCGCGCACGACACCCAGGCGGTTCAGGTTGGCGGGCCGTCGGGCATGTGCCTGTCGGCCTTCGAATTTGGCCGGCGCATCGCCTTCGAGGACGTGCCCACGGCTGGTGCCTTCATGGTTTTCAACCGCGGTCGCGACATGTTCGAAGTGGCACGCGGCTTCGCTCATTTCTTTGCGCACGAGAGCTGCGGTTTTTGCACGCCATGCCGGGTCGGCACGGCGCTGGTGGTCAAGCGCATGGACAAGCTCGCCGCCGGGCAGGGCTCGCGCCACGACATGGAGGTGCTGTTCGAGCTCGACAAGCTGCTGCACAGCGCCACCCATTGCGGCCTGGGCGCCGCGGCCTGCAACCCGCTGCGCGACACGATCCTGAAGTTCCGCCCGGCCTACGAGCGGCACCTGAAATCGCTGTACTTCGAGCCGGGCTTCGATCTCGATGCGGAACTCTCGATCGCCCGGCGCATGACCGGGCGCGACGACGCCGGTGCGCATCTGGAGAATCGGCAATGACAGAAGAAGAGAGCACGGTACCGGGCTTCATGCTAGACGGCGAAGAACTGCCGTTCGAGCCGGGCGAGACGATCCTGCAGGCCGCCACGCGTGCCGGGCGCTACATTCCGCACCTGTGCTGGCACCCGGAATTCGAGGCGCACGGCTCATGCCGCATCTGCATCGTCAAGGTCAACGGCCGCACCTGTGCTTCGTGCACGCAGCAGGCTGCCGCTGACCTGGAGGTGCAGAGCAACACCGAAGAGATCAATGCCGAGCGCAAGATGCTGCTGCAGATGCTGTTTGTCGAAGGCAACCACTTCTGCCCGAGCTGCGAGAAGAGCGGCAACTGCCTGCTGCAGGCGACGGCCTACCAGATCGGCATGGAGGGCCCGCACTTCGAGGAGTTCTACCCGGACCGACCGGTCGATGCCAGCCACCCCGATATCCTGCTCGACTTCAACCGCTGCATCCTGTGCGCCCTGTGCGTGCGCGCCAGCCGCGACGTCGACGGCAAGGACGTGTTCGCCCTCGGCGGACACGGCATCAAGAGCCATCTGCTGGTCAATAGCGCGAGCGGCCGGCTGGCCGACACCGACATGGCGCTGGGCGACCGCGCCGCCAGCATCTGCCCGGTGGGCGTGATCCTGCCCAAGCGGCGCGGCTTTGCGATTCCGATCGGGCACCGCCGATTTGATGCGCGGCCGGTGTCCGAGCAGGTGGAGTGCGAGACGCCATGACACTTCCCGTGATGCCCTACGGACCGCGCAAGCTCGTGGTTGCGACGGTCTCGCTGGCCGGCTGCTTTGGCTGCCACATGTCGCTGCTCGACATCGACGAGCGGCTGTTTGACCTGGTCGACCTGATACGCTTCGACCGCTCGCCGCTGACCGACATAAAGCAGATCGGCGCCTGCGACATCGGCCTGATCGAAGGCGGCCTGTGCAATGCCGAGAACGTGACCGTGCTGCGCGAATTCCGCGCGCACTGCAAGACCCTGGTGGCCGTTGGCGCCTGCGCCATCAACGGCGGCTTGCCGGCGCAGCGCAATCATCTGGACCTCGGCGTGGTGCTTAGCGAGGTGTACCGCAGCCGCAGCGGCCTGAGCAGCGGCAGCGCCATTCCGAACGACCCCGAACTGCCACTGCCGCTGAACAAGGTGCACCCGATCCACGAGGTGGTGCACGTGGACTACTTCCTGCCAGGCTGCCCGCCCTCGGCCGAGGCGATCTGGCGTTTCCTGACCGACTTGATGGCCGGGCGCACGCCGCACCTGGGCCATGATTTGCTGCACTACGATTGATCATGAACAGCCCGCTTGAAACCGCCACCAACTCGCAAGGCCTGCGCCGGGTTGCGATCGACCCGGTGTCGCGCGTCGAAGGCCATGGCAAGGTCACGCTGCTGCTCGATGCGGACAACCGCGTGCAGCAGGTGCGCTTGCACATCGTCGAATTCCGCGGCTTCGAGAAGTTTATCGAGGGCCGGCCCTATTGGGAAGTGCCGGTGATGGTGCAACGCCTGTGCGGCATCTGCCCGGTTTCGCACCAACTCGCGGCGGCCAAGGCCTTCGACCGCGTGATCGGCGCGCCGATTACGGCATCGGCCGAGAAGATCCGCCGCCTCATGCATTACGGCCAGGTCATGCAGTCGCATGCCTTGCATTTTTTCTACCTGGCCTCGCCCGATCTGCTGTTCGGCTTCGACTCCGATCTGAACCGGCGCAACATCGTCGGCGTGGCGCAGGCGCACCCCGAGATCGCGCGCAAAGGCGTGCTGCTGCGCAAGTTCGGCCAAGAGGTGATCCTGGCCACGGCCGGAAAGCGCGTGCACGGCAGCGGCGCCGTGCCGGGCGGCGTCAATCGGCATGTCAGCGCGGCCGACCACGTGCGACTGCGTGGCGACGTCGCGCAGATGCTGGCCTGGGCGCAGGACGCGGTGGAAATCGCCAAGCAGTTGCACGCGCAAAACCCGGCGCTCTACGACCATTTCGGAGCCGTGCCGGCGAACCTGCTTTCGCTGGTGCGCGCCGACGGCGCGCTTGACCTCTACGACGGCGTGCTGCGCGCGCGTGATGCCAGCGGCGCCATTATCGTGGACGGCGCCAACGCGCAGGACTATCTCGGTCTGATCGAAGAAGAGGTCAAGCCCTGGAGCTACATGAAATTCCCGTTTCTCAGGAGCCTGGGTAGCGAGCTCGGCTGGTACCAGGTCGGGCCGTTGGCACGCGTGCAGAACTGCGACTTCATCCCGAGCCCGCTGGCCGAAGCGCAGCGGCGCGAGTTTGTGGCCTATGGCCATGATCAGCCGGTGCACGCCGCGCTGGCCTACCACTGGACACGCATGATCGAGATGCTGCATTGCGTCGAGGTGATCCAGGGTCTACTCGACGATCCCGACATCCTCAGCGGCAAACGCATGGTGACGGGCCAGCGCCAGCGTCGCGGCGTCGGTGTGATCGAGGCGCCGCGCGGCACGCTGTTCCATGACTACGAGGTCGGCGATGACGATCTCGTGACACGCTGCAACCTAATCGTCTCGACCACGCACAACAACCAAGCTATGAATGAATCCGTGCGTTCGGTGGCGGCGCAGTACCTCGACGGGCGCGAGCTGACCGAGGGCCTGCTCAACCACATCGAGGTCGCGATCCGCGCCTATGATCCCTGCCTGTCATGCGCCACTCATGCGCTGGGCCAGATGCCGCTAGATGTGGTCCTGCTCAGCGCCGACGGGCAGACGCTGGACCGCGCCACGCGTTCCCCTCACGGCGCCTTCTGCCACGAAGCGATAGCGAGCACGGCGACTGCGCCATGACGGCGCCGCTGCTCGTGTTCGGATGGGGCAACCCGAGCCGCGGCGACGATGCACTCGGGCCCCTGTGCATCGAGCGCCTGCGCGCCCTGGGCCTGAGCGCCGCGCGCGTCGAATATCTAGAAGATTTCCAATTGCAGATCGAGCACGCGCTCGACCTGGTGGGCAGATCGCGCGTGCTGCTGGTCGATGCCAGCCTAGACTGCGCCGCGCCGTTCGAAGTGACGCAGCTGCTGCCCGCGCGCGACGCCAAGCTGTTCAGCCACGCGCTCACGCCATCAGCGCTGCTGCGGGTCTATGCCGAACTGGGCACCGAGCCGCCACCACCGTGCACTCTGCTGGCGATTCGCGCCGAGCGCTTCGAACTTGGCGAGCCGCCGAGCCGCTCGGCCTTGATCAATCTGGAGGCTGCGCTGCGGTGGGCAAGCGCTTGGTTGACGGCTTGAGCGGTGGTTGGGTGGGGCAGGGGTTGACCTGATCGGGTCAGGCATCCATCAGACTCAAAAAGCCCGTCCGCAGCCGACGGCATCGGTCGTTGTCGCAACGGCGTCGCTTGTTTGCTCAACAATCATCGGAACATTGCAATTGATAAGACCATGCGAAGTTTCAATCAAGGCTGCGCAGCCGTAAGTTCGCGTGAATAGAGTCCGATTGAGCTGGATCAGTCTGGACCGGCGTGATCGGCTAAAGAATCCGCAGACACTTGGCAGTCACCGCCCGACAAGCCGAGCATCGGCGCAAGGGGAAATCTCCGGCAAGCGTGGTTCGAGCAGGACTGCTTACTGCCCAGGGTCTGGCAGCAGCCGTGCCGCGAGCTCTTCCATGGCCTGCATCGAGTAGCCGTCAGGGCTGATGACACGGGACGTTTCGAATTGCTCGAAGTTGCGCCGCATCGATTGCAGATAGGCCGGGTCGTAGTGCAGGGTGAGCAGTTGCTGCACCACGGTCTCGAAATCGCCGGCGCGGGCTGACGCTTTCCAGGATTCGACCAGCGCCTTGCCGCGCAATTCGGTCAGCACCTGCAGGCGCTCGCAGAAGTGCTCGACATCGCGCACGAAGAAGTCGTAGTCCTCCAGCAGCAGCGCGACGCGCTGCACATCGGGCAGCACGAGGTTGAGGCACCTGCTCTTGCGCATGGCTTCGACCAATGAGAGCGGCAGCACGACGTTGCCGACCTTCTTGCTTTCACTCTCCACAAAGACGGGTCGCGCCGAGTCGAAATGGCGCAGCGTCTCCCAGATCACGGTGTCAAAACGCTTTTGCGTCGGCTGCGCCAGGCCCGGGATGCCGCCGAGCACCGAACTGCGGTGGTTCGCCAGCGCTTCGAGGTCGATGACCTGCGCGCCCCGCGCGGCCAGCGCCTGCAGCAGGCGCGTCTTGCCGGAGCCGGTGGTGCCGCAGACGATGCGCCAGTCGAACTGCTGCACCAAGCGCGGAATATCCTGCACGACGGCGGCGCGAAAGGCCTTGTAGCCGCCTTCGACCAGGGTGACGCGAAAGCCGATCTGCGACAGGATCAGGGAAAGCGCGCCGCTGCGCTGGCCGCCGCGCCAGCAGTAGGTCAGCGGCTTCCAGTCTTTCGGCTTGTCAATCACTTCGCGCTCGATGTACGCTGCGATGTTACGCGCGGCGATTGCCGCACCGCGCTTCTTGGCTTCGAACGCGTTGACCTGCTTGTAGAGCGTGCCGATGTCGCGTCGCTCGGCGTTGTTGAGGGTCGGCCAGTTGACGGCGCCGGGCAGGTGGTCTTCATCGAATTCGCCCTCACTGCGGGCGTCGATGATGGTGTCGAACTCGCGCAGCCGCGCGATGACCTCGCTTGCGCTCAGGGTGTGAAAGCTCATTTCAGCAACTTTCGCAGTTGAGGCCAGACGTTGGCCAACAGCGTCGGATGGGCCGCTTCCATCGGGTGGATGCGGTCGGCCTGGAACAGACGCAGGCTGTCGGGCACATCGGCCACCCCCTTGAGCAGAAAGGGCACGAGTCCCGCCTTGTTGGACTTGGCGACAGCGGCGTAGAGCGCGGCAAAGCGCGCGCCGTAGTCCTTGCCGTAGTTGGGTGGCATCTGCATGCCGATCAGAAGCACCCTGGCGCCGGCCTTCTGCGCTGTCTGGGTCATCTGGTTCAGGTTGTCCTGTGTCAGGTCCAGCGGCAGGCCGCGCAGGGCGTCATTGGCCCCGAGTTCAATGATCACATGCGTCGGGTGCTGCTCGGCCAGCAGCGCGCCCAGGCGCGAGCGTCCGCCCGAGGTGGTGTCGCCGCTGATGCTGGCATTGATGACGCGCGCCGCCATCTTCTCGGCCGTCAGTTTCTGTTCGAGCAAGGCGACCCAGCCGCTGCCGCGTTTGAGTCCATACTCAGCACTGAGCGAATCGCCCAGCACCAGGATGACCGGTGGCGTTTTGGCGGCCGATAGCCCGGCGCTGGCGCCGAGCAGCGCCGCTGCGATAAAGTGACGCCGGTACCATGGTTGTCGATACAAAGAAAGCCTCATGTCTTCTGATTCAATAATTTCCGTCGAGCACGTTTTCAAGTCGGTGACCGATTCGAGCGGTACGCTCGACATTTTGCGCGATATCGACTTTGCGCTGGCTGCGCGTGAAACAGTGGCCATTGTCGGCGCCTCGGGGTCCGGCAAGAGCACGCTGCTGTCGATCATCGCCGGCCTCGATACGCCGAGCCGCGGCACGGTGCGGCTGGCCGGGCAGGATTTGTTCGCCATGGACGAAGACCAGCGGGCGCAACTGCGTGCGCAGAAGGTCGGGTTTGTCTTCCAGAGTTTTCAGTTGCTGGGCAACCTGACCGCGCTGGAGAACGTGATGCTGCCGCTGGAATTGGCCAGTAGGCGCGACGCGCGCCAAGCCGCCAGGGCGATGTTGGCGCGGGTCGGCCTGTCAGAGCGCCTGGGCCACTACCCCAAGGTGCTCAGCGGCGGCGAGCAGCAGCGCGTGGCGCTGGCGCGCGCCTTCGTCGTGCAGCCGGCCGTGCTGCTGGCCGACGAGCCCACCGGCAGCCTGGACTTCGCGACCGGCGAGAAGGTCATGGCCCTGATGTTCGAGCTCAACCGCGAACTGGGCACGACGCTGGTGCTGGTGACGCACGACACGGCGATCGCGACGCGCTGCGACCGCCGCATCACGATCGAGGCCGGGCGTGTGCTGAGCCTCGCCGAGGCTTCCTGAAGCACGCGGCTGTCGCTCAGGCGCGCAGCTGTGCAGCCCTGTGCGACAGCGCACAGACTGCTGCCTCTAGTGACGCCACAGTTGGCTTGTCACATCAAGGAGCTCAGCATGACCGTCGTTCATTTTTCGGTTCGCCATCTCATCCTCGCCGCATCGTTTGGCGCGTTGGCATCATCGGCCGCGTTCGCGGCCGGCACGCGCGAGGCGACACAGGCGCAGGCACGCTACCAGCAGGAAATGGCTGACTGCAACAGCGGCCAGTCCCGGGGTCACCCGGTTGCGTGCCGGCGCGAAGCCACCAACGCATTGGCCGAAGCGCGGCGCGGTCAATTGCACGGTGCGCCGACGCAGTACGACCGCAATGCCTTGCAACGCTGCGCCATCCATCAGGGCAACGACCGCGCCGACTGCGAGGCGCGCATCCGCGACCCCGGCAATGTCAGCGGCAGTGTCGAAGGCGGTGGTGTTCTACGCAGTAGCATCCGCGTTGTGCCGCCGCAATAGGAGACTGCAGTCCCGCTGGGGGCAACGGTCTCAATGCCGGTGGCCGAAACCGGGTGTCTCGCGCGGCCGTGCGAGGACGACCAGGAGCACGAGTAGCGCCAGGCCGAACGCAATTAGCAGGTTTCGCGCCGTCTGGCTGCGATACGCGACGACCACCTCGTGGGTGCCCGGCCTCAACTCGATGCCGATGTAGCTCGGCAGCAGCATCACGGTCGGGACCGGCACGCCATCGACCGTGGCCTGCCAGTTGGGGTGGTACGAGACCTTCAGCACCAGCATGGCCGCCTCCTGCAACTGCACGCTGGCGCTATAGCGCTGGCTCTGTGCGCTCTGCGCGGCAATGCTTCCATCCGGTAACGGCGGCACGGCGAATCCGCTCAACTGCCGTGGCGCATCTGCCAGGGGCCGCGAAACAAGATCCGATGACGACGCCTGCATGCCTTTGAGTGCGACGCGCGGAAACTCGCCGGCGGCGCCCAGCGCGCGGGCGTGCCAGGCGCGCGCGACGCCCAGCAGCTCGGATTGCCTGCCTTCGAATGCCAGGTCGCTGCGACCCAGCGCAAAGTAGCCGCCGGAATCTGCTTCAGACAGCGTGTAGCGGCCGGCCGTCTGCAGCACCTTGAGGAAACCCGGCATCGGCTCCAAACTGGGAGCGACGACGTAGCGCACGTTGAACAAAACGTAATCGTCCGGGTTTCGGTAGTCGAAATCCCAGAGCAGGTCGGCATTGAGCGACAGGCTTTGGTAGGGCGCAGATACCGCCGGGATTTGATTGAGCGTGAGCAGGTCGCTGAAGGCCAGGTCGCCGAACTTCATGTCCTTGCCCCAGTCCGTGCGCAGACCGGCAAAAGCACGCCCGGGTGGCAACGTGCGCAGCCGCTCGATGAGGGTCGCTGCGCCTTCATCCTGGTCGACGGCCCGTGCGGAACGGTCGAGGAAGACATCGTTCAGCCGATAGAAGCTGTGGCGCTCGACCAGCGCAGGCAGCATCAGCAGCAGCGTGAGTAGGACGAAGACCGGCGTTTGCCGCCCGGGCTGCCAGCGTCCACAGAATTGCCAGAGCCATTCGGCCCCGACTGCTATCAGCAGCAGCGCCGCCATGTCCACGCCGCCGATGAAGCGATGCATGATCAGGCCCTCGTGCATCGGCAGCAGGTCGAGCAGCGAACCCCAGGTGACGCGCCCGAAATAAAGCAGCAGCCAGGTCACGAACAGTGCGCCGGCCAGGACGGCTTGCCGGGTGCGGGTCAACGCGGCTGCCAGCAAGCCCGTGGCCACCAACGCCGTCATGACCGGCGGGCGGCCATGGTCGAACAGGTCGCCGCTTGCCAGCCGCTGCAGGATCGCTTGCGCGCCGAACGAGTCGTATTTCCAGCGCTGCAGGTAGGGCGAGGCGCCGAGGTATACCTTGGAGAGGATGAAGGGCAGCCAGAAGTAGCAGGTGATCAGAGCCGACAGCGTCCAGACCAGCACAAAACGCAGGCTCCGCTGACGCGCATTGCTGCGCGTCAGGCCCACGATAAACAGGACGGCGGCGCTGATCGCCATCATGTAGGCATAGACTAGGTGCGACAGGATCAGGGCCGCGAGGGCAACGACCGCCGACACGCGGTTCTTGCCGCGCTCCAGGTAATCGCACAGCAAGGCCAGGCAGATGAAGGACAGGTGCATGGCCCAGATCTGGGTGTACATGCCGAAGCCGCGCCAGACGTAGCTGTCGTACTCGAAGCCGTAGCCGAAGTTGCCTGCAAAGAAGGGTGCCAGCGCCGCTGCCGTGATCGCGCCCGCGTGCGAAAAGTTCAGCTTGCGCAGGGACCAGAACACCGTTAGCGGGAAGCCGACGAGCAACAGGTAGCGCACGAGGTTGAAGACGGTGATCAGGCTGACGTGCCCGAGCAGCAGCCGTTGCATCAAGACGATGCTCAGGTGCGGCAGGTGCTGGTAATAGAGAAACTGGGGAAAACCGAGCTCCAGCACCGGCGACCAGAAGTCGAACGGGTTGGCGCCACTGGACAGGGCGCCATCGGCGCCCTGCACGAGCAGGAAATGGAAGGCGTCGTCGTTCAGGTTGGCGACGGCTCGCAGCTCCGGCAGCAGCGTCACGGCGCTGAACAGCAGCGCCAGTATCAGCGGCAGCCAGGCCAGCAGGCGTGGCGCGCCAGGCTGCGCCCGCGCCGATTTCATCGCGCTGTTCTCGTCGCGGCCAGCAAGTCCTTCTCGAAGCGCATCTTTTCCTGATGCGCAATCGAGTCCAGTATCAGGCCGATGCCCAGGCACAGGATGGCGACGATCTCGAGCGAGGCCGCGAGCACCGCCAGCGGCACATGGTGGATGTACTTGTAGCGGAACCAGTCGTCAAACACCGGCAGCGAGGCCGTGAGTCCGGCCAGGCAGAACAGCGTGCCCAGGCAGCCGAAGAAGAACAGCGGCCGATAAAAGCGCAGGATCTGGACAATGGCAAACAGCACACGCGCGCCGTCGCCCAGCGTATTGAGCTTGGACTGGCTGCCCGCCGGGCGGTCCTTGTATTCGATCGGGATCTCGACGATGCGCAGCCGCTTATCCAGGGCGTGCAGCGTGATATCCGTCTCGACCTGGAAGCCTTCGATCAGGACCGGGTAGGTCAGGACGAAGCGCCGGCTGAACACGCGGTAGCCGCTCATAATGTCGGCCAGCCGGGCGTGAAACAGCGTGTTGACGAGCCACTTGACCAGGGCGTTGCCAAGGCCGTGCAAATGGCGCTTGTTCTCCTGCCGGTAATGACCGCCGCTGAGGCGGTCGCCTACGACCATGTCGGCGCGGTTCTCGAGCACGGGTTGAATCAGGTCGCGCACGCGCGCCGCCGGATAGGTCAGGTCGGCGTCCGACATGACGTAGATGTCGGCTTCGATCTCGAGAAAGGCGCGCCGCACGGCATTGCCCTTGCCGTGGCGCAGCTCCGACAGCACGGCACCCGTTGCGCCCAGGCGCTGCAGGGTTTCGGTTGCGATGCGCTGCGTCGCGTCGGTCGAGTTGTTGTCGACGACGATAATCCGCATCTCGGGCAGCGCGCGATGGAAGGTCTCCATCGTCGCCGCGATGGTCAGGGCCTCGTTGTAGGCGGGCAGTATCAGCGCGATGACGGGCAAGGGCGACTCCAGCAGGGATCAGGGTTTTGATTTTAGTGGCGACCGGCAAGCCGCGATAATCACGTCATGTCTTCTCCCAAAGTTCTATTCGGCTTTCATGCCGTTGGCGTGCGCCTGAAAACGGCGCCGCAATCGATCGTCGAAATCTATGTCGACCCGACGCGCCGCGATGCGCGCATGCGCCAGTTCCTGGACAAGGCCAACGAGGCCGGCGCGCGCGTCATCGAGGCCGACGGCATGCGCCTGGCCAAGCTCTGCGGCAGCCACGGCCACCAGGGCGTGGCCGCGCGCGTGCAGGCGCTGGCGCAGGTCACTTCGCTGGACGAACTGCTCGAGCAACGCGAAGCCGCGCAGGCGCAGCTGCCGTCGGCCGAGCGCGAGGCGCTGCTGATCCTGGTGCTCGACGGCGTCACCGACCCGCACAACCTGGGCGCCTGCCTGCGCGTTGCGGACGGCGCCGGCGTGTGCGCCGTGATCGCGCCAAAGGACCACGCGGCGGGCATCAATGCCACGGTCGCCAAGGTCGCCAGCGGCGCGGCCGAGACCGTGCCCTACTTCATGGTGACCAATCTGGCGCGCACCCTCAACGAGCTCAAGGAGCGCAACATCTGGATCATTGGCACCAGCGACGTGGCGGGCAAGACGATCTACCAGACCGATCTCAAGGGCCCGGTGGCGCTGGTGCTGGGCGCCGAAGGCGAGGGCATGCGCCAGCTCACGGCCAAGACCTGCGACGAGCTGGTCAGCATCCCGATGCGTGGCGCGGTCGAGAGCCTCAACGTCTCGGTCGCCAGCGGCATCTGCCTGTATGAAGCCGTGCGCCAGCGCGGCTGAGCGGGCGGCAATCCAGATTCCCGACAAGGCACTATTGCAATGAAATCGACAGTACTCCGCTTTTTTCTCATTTTTCTGGCCGCCGTGCTGCTGCTTGCCGGTGGCTGGCTCTGGTTGACGTTGAACTGGAGCTACTCGCAGGGCGAGCGCGCTGGCTACGTGCAAAAGCTCTCGAAGAAGGGCTGGGTCTGCAAGACCTGGGAGGGCGAGATCGCGATGGTGACAATGCCCGGGGCGATCCCCGAGAAATTCGAATTCACGGTGCGAGACGAGGCCGTGGCCAACAAGATCAATCTGCTGGCGGGCAAGCGCGTGGTGCTTAATTACGCGCAGCATCGCTTCATCCCGTCGTCCTGCTTTGGTGAGACCGAGTACTTCATCGGCGATGTGCGCGAAGTTCTGGACAACCCGACGCCCGCCGTGCCGAACGCGCCGCTGGCGCCGAGCGCCGCGCAGGGCCAGTTGTCCGAACCGCGTTGAGGCGCATCATGACCAAACCACATCACCTGACCGAGCGCCGCCTGGCCGATGCCTGGGCCGAATTGCAGAACTACGCCGACCAGGGTAATCCACTGCAGGCCGATGCCTATCGGCTGGCCTTCTCCGATCCGGAATTCCTCCTGCGCCGCGAGACGCGCGGCATCCGTTTCCAGCTGGAAATGCTCAAGCCCGATCTGGACCAGTCCGAGCAGGGCATCGAGAACACCGTTGTGGTGTTCGGCAGCGCCCGTTTTCCCGCGCCCGAGGACGCGCAGAAGGCCTTGCAGGCCGCGCAGGTCAGCGGCGACATCAGCGCGCTGGCGGTGGCGCAGCAGCAGATGCGCAACGCCCATTTCTACGACCAGGCGCGTCTCTTCGCCCGCCAGGTGGCAACCTACAGCGCGAACCGGCCGTGCGACGAACAACTGTTCATCGCGACCGGCGGCGGCCCCGGCATCATGGAGGCGGCCAATCGTGGCGCGCACGAAATGGGCGCCGTGAGCGTCGGCCTGAACATCGCGCTGGCGCACGAGCAGCGTCCGAATCCCTACATCACGCCGAGCCTGAGTTTCAAGTTCCATTACTTTGCGATGCGCAAGATGCACTTCATGATGCGCGCCAAGGCGCTCGTCGCGTTCCCGGGCGGATTCGGCACGCTCGACGAGCTGTTCGAGGTCATCACGCTGGTGCAGACAGGCAAGGCCAAACCGGTGCCGATCGTGCTGTTCGGAACCGACTACTGGAAGCGCCTGATCAACATCGACGTCATGATCGAGGAAGGCGTGATCTCGGCCTCGGACCTGGACCTGTTCAGCTACGTCGATGAGCCGCTCGAAGCCTGGAACGTGATCCGCAGCTTCTACGGGCTTGCCGGCTGAGACCGGCGGCCGTGGTCATGGCGAGTGCCTGATTCGCCTCGCAAGGAACGAGTGGGTTCCGCGTATTGCAGCGGTCATTGACCTGCATCAGTTGAATCCCGGCGTTATGACAGCAACTTGATATTGATCGCATTGACGCGTTGCGAAAAGGCGCATGCTGATCGCACCGGCCAACAATCGTTGAATGGCTAATCGAATGCAAGGAGTTCATCATGTCTCACTACCACGCCCTAGTCTGGCTCGATCACAAGGAAGCCCATGTGATGCACATCAGCCCCGATGATGTCGAGAAATCGATCATCCAGCCGCAAAAGCCACACCACAAGCTGCATTCGCGTGTGGGCACGCTGGGCAGCGGCCGCGCGCCCGAGAGTCAGTATTATTACCACCAGGTCGCCGCGGCGCTCGCGGGCGCGACCGAGATTCTTGTGGTCGGCCCGGCCCAGGCCAAGCTCGAACTGATCAAGCACATCCACGCGCACCATCCCGCCATGGTGGACAAGGTGGTCGGTGTCGAAACCATCGATCATCCGAGCGACGGTCAACTAGTGGCCTATGCGCGCAAGTACTTCGTGGCCAAGGATCGCATGCTTTGACCGAGGTCGGGCATCGGGGTCGGCTCTACACCGCCAAGCAGGCGCTGGAGATGGGGCTGGTCAACGCGGTGGTGCCGCAGGGTCAACTCGACGCCGAAGTGCGCAAGTGGTGCGATGAGAGTAAGCGGCTAGCCATGGCACCTTGACGCAGGGGCCGGCAATATGCGAGGCGGTTGACTGCGCTCAGACCTGAGGCTGCCAGCGATGCGGAAGCAACTCGTCGATTCGGCTGTTCAGGTGCGAGGGC
>TBL_comb47_HYPODRAFT_10000309_pt1 | contig 64090 bp, 53 predicted proteins | sample TroBogypolimnion_40_FD_10682 | JGI IMG/M metagenome (IMG submission 10682)
ATCCATTCGATCAGCCAGGTGTTGAAGCATACAAGAAGAATATGTTTGCCTTGCTTGAGAAACCAGGCTATGAAGAAGCTACAAAAGCAATCAAAAAGCGCCTGTAATTCATAAAATACAAATAACTTACAAAAGAGAAACCTCATGCATGAAGTTTCTCTTTTTTTTAAGAATAACTATGAAATCAGAAGAGTGGAAAGGATATGTTTATGCATTGGTTGGCACTATTTCTTTTTCGAGCCTTTATGTTTTTAGCAAAGCCGGATTGAATCAGGTTGAACTGGCACAATTTGGTCTGTACTATTTCGGAATTGGGTTTCTTCTTAATCTGATATTTTTTATTTCCTCCGGAAAGATCAGTGAAGTTAAGGCATTTCCCCGGAAAGTATTCGGTTTGCTCTTAATTCTGGCAGCCTTGGATCTTGCTTCAAATATCACCTTCTTCATGGCAATTCGCGCCATTTCTGATCCTTCAGTTACATCATTTTTAGGTAATCTGTTCCCGGTTTTTCTTACTTCACTTGGCATATTCTTCCTGAATGATCGGTTTTCCCTGTTGGAAGCAATGGGCGGTATCATGGCAATTACAGGCGCATTTATTATCAGTTACACCGGTGAACTTAACTGGCAGAAACTTTTTATACCAGGAACAGGATTAGTTGTTATCAATACTTTTCTTGCAGCCACTTTCTCTGTAATCGTCAAAAAAAATGTTGACAAAGCCAGTCCTGTGGTTTTCAATCTGAATTCCTTGTGCTGGATTTTCCTATCCTTCCTGGGCTATTTTATCTGGAGCGGATTACCTTTAGCCATACCAGCCAAAGCAATGCTGAATATTGCACTTGGTGCATTTTTTGGTTCATTTATCGGACTGTTGTCATTCTTCTATTCCTATCGTTACATATCCGCCTCCCGATCATCCATCATACAGAGTTTAAAGGGAATCTTTGTACTTACCATCGCCTATTTTTACCTGGATAAATTACCCTTAGCCATACAGTTGTGGGGTGGCGGAATAACTGTAGCAGGAGTAATGATAATGACCATGGCCCAGGCAGGAATAATTCATACCAGGAAAATTAACAAATAATACAGTTGCCTGTTTTAATCTTAATATCAGGGTGGATATATGTCATTTTAGTTAGGATCGGTCATTTAAACAGTAAATTTTCTCATGAACTATCTGGCTCATTTATATTTGTCTGGTGAATCTGATGAAATCAAACTTGGCAATTTTATCGGTGACTTTGTAAAAGGAAATAAATACCTTCAGTATCCCGAGCAGGTCGCTTATGGTATTAAATTGCACCGAAGCATCGATTTTTTCACTGATCAGCATGATGATGTGAAGAAATGTATAGCTCTCCTTAAACCAGGTTATGGCAGATATTCAGGCATTGTGGCCGATGTATTCTTTGATCATTTTCTGGCTGCAAACTGGAGAGAGTATTCTGTTTATACCTTGCGACAATTTTCCAGATACAGCCATGCCGTACTTTTATCCAACTTTCTCTTGCTTCCATTTCGGGTTAAACAATTTCTTCCTTTTCTGATCCAACATAAACGGCTTGAGTCGTATGCCAATCCTGAAAACCTGATTCAAGTGCTTGATATTATGTCGCGGAGAACTTCATTACCACAAAACAGTGAATGGGCTCTCCTTATTCTTAATCAAGAATATGAACAGTTTAAATCCTTATTTAAAAGTTTCTTTTCTGATCTGATTGAATATGTTGAAACTGATTTCTCAGTCAGCATTTCAAAACCGGAAATCAGGGGAAAATAAAACTATTAGAAACTAAGCTGTTCAAACCTGCTGGCATCAAGCCTCACGAATACAAAAAGAAGCAGTGTAAAGGACCAAAGAGATGAACCACCATAGCTAAAAAAGGGCAGAGGTATCCCAATAACGGGTGCCAGACCGATCGTCATACCAATATTTACTGCAAAGTGAAAGAAAAGAATTGTCGCCACACAATAACCATATACCCTGCTGAATTTTGATCGGTTGCGTTCTGCAAGAAAAATAATACGCATTAAAAGGCCCATGAACAGACCCACAACAGTGAGTGTTCCTAAAAACCCCCACTCTTCACCAATTGTACAGAAGATAAAATCAGTACTTTGCTCAGGGACAAAACTGAATTTGGTTTGTGTTCCCTGAAGGAAACCCTTCCCGAAAATACCACCTGATCCAATGGCAATTTTTGATTGATTGACGTGATATCCTGATCCATGTACATCAGATTGAATTCCAAGTAATTCGTTAATCCTGTCACGTTGATGTTGTTCCAGGATTTTGTGGAATACAAAATCGACCGAAACACTAAAAAGCACACAACCCAGGTAAATGCCAATTAGTATAGCCAGACTTCTCTTCCTGAGTACCATTGCCCAGATGAAGAAAAGGGATGAAGAAATAAATGCTGCCGCGAAGATGAAATAAAGGGCATCAACAGTTCCCTGCAAAAAATAGTTGATGAACCATAAAACACCAAAAATGGAGGTAAAAACTCCAATGCCAATCAGATTACGTTTTACCTTTTTCCGTATCGTGTAATTGATTATAAAAGCGGCAATCGTCAGGATCAGGATCGTAATTAAAGGATCAAGAATCATGGTGAGAATAAAGACCAGCACAATCAAAAACGTGAAGAAAAGAACAATGCCGTTTAATCCTTCACGGTATAGAACCAGAAGAAATACACCAAAAACAAGCGCTGAACCTGTGTCGTTCTGCAATAATATCAAACCAATAGGAATAAAAATAATACCGCATAAAGTCATTAATGACTTGTAACTATGCATTTTGAAATTATACGAACTGATGTATCGTGCTAAGGCCAGGGATGTTGCCATTTTCATGAATTCAGAGGGCTGAAGCGAAAAATTCCCAACCTGTATCCAGGATTTGGCCCCTTTGATTTCGGTTCCGATAACCAGAACCAGCATAAGTATAAAAATTAAGAATATATATATCGGGAAAGAAAACGAAACAAAGAATTTCGAATCAGTATTGATCATTAGTATAGCAATGAAGATAGCAGCAAAGATCCAAATCAGTTGTTTGCCGTATTGCTGACTGAAATCAAAAATGCTTTTATGCTCTTCGCTGTATACGGCTGCATAAATGTTTACCCAACCGATCAACATCATGGCCAGATAAATGGATATCGTAATCCAATCGACATTTGCCCAAACGTTGTTTCTTTTTTCCACTGCTTTATTTTTTAACCTGAACTACGTTTAACAAATCGGTTTCGATTAATCGCTGCTCAAGTTCTTTTCTTTTAGGAGCAATCGAATCATTTAAATATTTTTCAATCAACAATCCACCAATAGGTGCTGCATAGGTTGCACCAAACCCGGCATTCTCGATGAAAACGCATATTGCAATTTTGGGGTTGTCGCGTGGGGCGAAACCTACAAATGCCGAATGGTCAGCCCCATGAGGATTCTGAACGGTTCCTGTCTTTCCGCAAACAATTATATTGTCAAGATGAACAGTCTGTTTTAATTTGGTTTCCTCAATCACCGCCTGCATCCCTTCGATAATAGTATTAAAATATTCAGGACTAATGTCCACAACTTTTTTATCGTATTTCAGCTCACGGAAAACACGGTTCGTATCCTGAATGGCTTTTACAATATGGGGTGTAATGTAATAACCACGATTTGCCACCATTGATACCATATTGGCCATCTGTAGCGGTGTTGCCGTGATTTCACCTTGACCTATTGAATTTGATCTGATCGTCATGGCATTCCATCTTGCCTGACCATAAAGCTTGTCGTAATAACTTAACTCTGGTATATTACCTTTAACTTCCGAAGACAATTCAGTATTTATTTTTTGACCAAACCCAAAACTTACCATATAGTCCCGCCATTGTTGATAATTATCAGAGACATTTCCTGAACGATTAATAATAGAGCGGTAAACATTCCAAAAATATGAATTGCACGATTCCCTGATCCCTTCACGCATGGCCAGTGGGCTTACATGATTGTGCGTACATTTTATAGGAGTCGATGCTGGTCCTGAACAAGAGAACCGATCAAACGGAGTTACTGCATGTACCTGAAGCCCAATCAGGGCATTCGCTAATTTAAAGGTAGATCCGGGTGAATAGGTACCTATGATTGCCCGGTTCCACATGGGTTTATTAACAGAGTCCCGTTCCAGAATTCCGTAGTTAGTTCCGCGTTGACGGCCAACAAGCAAGTTTGGATCATAGGATGGAGCACTTACCATCATGATAATTTCACCTGTTGAAGGTTCTATGGCAACGATTGCGCCTCTTTTGTTGGTCATCAATAGTTCAGCATAGGCCTGAAGTTTGGAATCCATACCTGTCAGTAGATTGTGACCCAATATAGCTGTTGTGTCAGCCTCTCCATTGTTATATCTTCCTTTAATGCGGTTATGAACGTCAACCATTGAATTTCTCACCCCTTTGATCCCGCGAAGATCTTTCTCGTAAGCTTTCTCAAGACCACTAACGCCAACATAATCTCCCATTCCGTAATATTTGTCACTTTCGAGGATGCGCTGATTTACTTCACCAACATACCCAAGCACCTGGGCGGCACTTTTACTTGGATATTCACGAAGGGTTCGCGATTGTACAAAAAAGCCGGGATATTTGTATAATTTCTCCTGGAGCGGTGCATAAATATCAGGTGAAATCTGACCAACAATAATTGATGGTTTATAATAGGAATTTTGTTTTGCTTTTCTGATAGCCTCTCTCAGGTCCACTCTATCCAATTGAATGATATTGCAAAGTTCAGTGGTATCAAATGGTTTAACTTCCCGAGGCACCATCAGTAAATCGTAAGCTGCCTTATTGTATACCATAAAGCCCATATTCCTGTCATAGATGAACCCACGGGCCGGGAAAATGGTAATCCTTCGGAGTACATTCCTGGTCGCAAATTGCTTGTAGGACTTGTTTAAAATCTGCATTGAGAAAAGCCGAATGATGAAGATCGCTGCAATCCCGAGCATGATACCGGCAATAATGAATTTGCGTTTCGAGAAAGTATCCACCCGTTCTTAGTTTTTAAAGATAATGAATTGACTGGCCAGTATGATTACAATCGAAAAAATACTGCTAAGAATGAACCGGAGGAAGGTTTCAAAAAAGTCCTTGAACGAAAAGGCTTCGGCATAAAACAGGAACAAATGATGAATTAATACAGAGATAACAACGTATTTCAGGAAACTGGCAAATCCAAGTTGCGTCATATTGGGGGTGTTCCCTTTTTCAATGATCTCACGGGACGAAACCAACCTGGCAATACCTGGACGCATAAACCCTAGCAAAACAGTCGCTCCCGCATGAATTCCTGGTGTATTATTAAACATGTCAATCGAAAGTCCAAGTATGAAAGAGAGCCCAAGCAACAGATATCCAGGAATTGTAAATGGAAGCAGTAGGATAAATAAAATATAGACGTACGGATTGATGAATCCGCTAAACTGGATGTTGTTCAGTATTAGAACCTGCACCAAAACCAGCACGACAAACATGATTATGTATTTACCTAAGTCTTTTATCATTCGCCGACGTTGTTTAATTCAAGTTTCTTCAGTTCGGCATGTTTAGTGTTTTGAACCACCTCAACATATTTCAATGTTTTGAAGTTGGTCGATAACTCAACTTTGATATTAAAAAAGTTTGTACCACTTTCAACATCATACTTTGTAATTTTCCCAATCATGATCCCTTCAGGAAAGATACCCGAATTGGAACTGGTAACAACCGAATCGCCTACATTGACCATGACATTAAACGGGATTTCCTTCAGATCGGCTGTATTAAAATGCTCTCCATCCCAGACCAATGCACCTGAATAATTATTTCGTGTGATCTTTGCTGATATACCCATCAACCTCTTGTTCAGCAATGACAATCCAGTCGAATAGTTGGCCGAAACATTGGTGATCACTCCAACAACGCCTTCAGAATTGATAATACCCATATCTGGTTTGATTCCTTGCCTCGACCCTTTATTCAGGGTAATGTAGTTGAATTGTTTATTGGTCGAGTTACTGATTACTTTAGCCGAAGTGAAAACATAAGCCGGTGCATCAACTGTATCTGGTCGCGTCTTTGGATATTTCTCCTGTTGCAACATCCTTAGCTGTAATTGCTTGCGCAACGAGGCATTATCAGCAGCTAAACGTGCATTCGTCCGGCCGAGAGTGAAATAATCATCAAAAGAGCTATACTTTTCATTGATAGCTCCGGTGAGATCATTGCTAGAGTTGAAAAAATTTACCCGTTGGTAATTATTTAAATTGACAATCATCACCAATGAAATGGCTTCGAGTGCCAGAAACATCATCAAAAAATAATTTCGTAATAAGAAACGAAATAAACTTCTCATCAGCTGGGAGGTTTACCTCTTCCTTTTCAGAACTACCTGATCAGGAAAGAGAATTTATTTACATTCTTAAGAGCGATACCCGTTCCGCGGGCTACAGCGCGTAAAGGATCTTCTGCAACATGAAACTGGATATTAATCTTATCAGTAAAACGTTTGGCCAAACCACGAAGTAATGCTCCACCACCAGCAAGCCAGATGCCGCGGGCAACAATATCGGAGTATAATTCCGGGGGGGTTTGTTCAAGTGCGCTAAGAATAGCTGTCTCTATTTTAGTGATCGATTTTTCAAGACAATGCGAGATTTCCTGATAAGAAACCGGTACTTCAATAGGGAGGGCTGTCATTTGATTTGGCCCTTGAATAACGTAATCGGCAGGCGGATTTTCAAGTTGCGATAACGCTGATCCGACATTTATCTTTATTTCTTCTGCCGTACGCTCCCCAATCTTAATGTTGTGCTGGTGACGCATATACTCCATAATATCTGCAGTCAGGTCATCACCGGCAATACGGATCGATTTGTTTGTAACTAATCCGCCCAGTGAAATGACTGCGATTTCCGTTGTACCACCGCCGATATCAACGACCATGTTCCCTTCGGGCGCTTCCACATCCAAACCAATACCAATGGCAGCAGCCATAGGCTCATAAATCATATAAACATCGCGTCCTCCTGCATGTTCAGCAGAGTCACGAACCGCACGGATCTCAACTTCAGTCGAACCGGATGGAATACAAACAACCATCCGAAGAGAAGGTGCAAAAAACCTTGATTTGGGATTCATCATCTTAATCATTCCCCTGATCATCTGTTCCGCAGCGTTAAAGTCGGCAATGACACCATCACGTAGGGGGCGGATGGTTTTCAGATTTGCATGGGTCTTCCCTTGCATCTGACGGGCTTTTTCTCCAATGGCAACAAGCTTTTCGGTTTTGAGGTCGATGGTAACTATCGATGGTTCATCAACAACAATCTTATCATTGTGGATAATAATTGTATTGGCTGTGCCCAGATCGATAGCTATTTCCTGTGTTAAAAATGAAAACAATCCCATAGGTATATCTGTTTTTCTTTGATTAAACGTTTAAATATAGTCATTAGAAATAAGGAAATGGGAAATAGGAATAATTGGGAGGAAGCACACTTAACTTTTTCCTCTTTCCTCTTTCCCAAAAACGATTGACTTTTTCCTCTTTCCTTTTTCTTTGTTAATGTTTGAAATGTCTGACTTCTGTGAAAATCATTGCAATCCCGAATTCGTCGCAGGCCGAAATTACTTCTTCGTCGCGGATACTGCCTCCGGGTTCAACAATGTATTTGATTCCGAATTCGTTGGCAGCCTCAACACTGTCTCTGAATGGGAAGAAAGCATCTGAAATCAATACTGAATCTTCAATTTTAATTCCTTCCTTCAGATTGAAGCGTGGAATGGTTAACTGGCGTAAACTATCGAGCCGGTTGGGTTGTCCCATCCCTGCCCCGGTTAACCAGAAAGATCCGTCCTGATTTTGCGTTACCAAAGCAATCGCGTTACTTTTCAGATGCTTGCATGCAATGATCCCAAATTTCGATAAGTTCATTTTCGAACTGTCGAACTGTATTTTAGTCACATTTGTATATTCTGTTTCCAATCCTTCGTCCTCATCCTGAATCAGCAGTCCCCCGCTAATCGAACGATAAAGCCTTTCACCTGAAATCTCAGGCTTTACAGGTGTTTCCAAAACCCGGAGGTTTTTCTTCTTGCCTAATACTTCCAGTGCTTCCGGAGTATAACCCGTAGCTATAATGATTTCGACAAACCTTTTATCAAACCAGGAAGCAAGCGTTTTATCCACTTCACCGGTAAAACAAACGATACCACCATAAGCGCTCACCGGATCACCAGCCCAGGCCAGTTCAAGCGATTTCATAATATTGTCGGTAACTGACAGTCCGCAGGGATTAAGATGTTTAACCACCGAAACAGCTACTTTATTTTTTAGATGAGTAACCGAATGAAAGGCATCGCTGGCAGATTTCCATGCGGCATCGGCATCAAGCATATTGTTGTACGAAAGTGCCTTGCCCTGAAGGACTTTGGCATTTGAAAGTGTAATATCGCTATTGCTGTTGTTGAATTTAAAGAAAGTAGCCGATTGATGAGGGTTTTCACCGTAGCGCAACACCTGACCGTTGTTTACACTGATGCGGGCTTCTTCCGATTTATCTCCATTGAAATAATTGAATATGGCACTATCGTAATGTGAGGAAGTGGCAAATGCAAGACGGGCAAATTCTAAACGGTCACTAATTGAAGTCGCACCCTCTTTTTCGTTCAGCAATGCAAACAGATGTTCGTATTGATTACGCGACGAAACGATTACCACATCGTTAAAGTTTTTGGCTGCTGCCCTGATGAGCGAAATCCCGCCGATATCTATTTTCTCGATAATGTCTTCTTCTGATGCTCCTGAAGCCACTGTTTCTTCAAACGGATAAAGGTCAACGATAACCAGGTCAATCTCTGGAATTTCGTATTTGGCAATCTGCTGCTGGTCCCCAGGATTGCTCCTGCGGGTAAGAATACCGCCAAATACTTTTGGATGAAGGGTCTTAACCCGTCCTCCCAAAATTGATGGATAGCTGGTAAGTTCTTCAACGGGAATGACCTGGATTCCCAATTCTTCAATAAATGATTGTGTACCGCCGGTTGAATAGATAGTAACGTTTAATTCGTCTAATTTTTTAACGATCTGCTCCAACTTATCTTTGTGATATACTGAAATTAAGGCCGATTTTATCTTTTTCAAGTCCTTCATTTATAATCCTTTTGTAATTTGGCCTCAAAGATAATAAAACACCTTGACTTTTTCCCCTACGAATCCTACTAATTAAGCTTATTGTAACATTGATTTTTTATACTATTTTCAATATCGACTGGTAAAAACAAGAGGATTTCCATCTAATAACGTCTGGTATTGCCCTTTGTTGTTAGTTCTATATTAACAGATTCAAAAAAAAGAACAGTTTATACTTTTTTGAACAAGATAATATTCTTATTCAAAATCAATAATGCAACAAATAATCCTTACTCTTTAGTCTTTCACCTTGGTAACCTTAATAACCAGAATAGTCCCCTGAACCCGAACCTTAGTAACCTTCAATAGAAATTATTTATTTTTATTTACATAATCGCAAACTCTCTGTCTGGTCTGTCCTGTCCCTTGGAAAAGTATTATAACCAATAAACATTAAGGTTACTAAGGTTCGGGTTCAGGGGACTATCCTGGTTACTAAGGTTCACCTGAGTTTATATCTTTGGCAAAAGGGTGTTCCTGTTTTTGCCCTATGGAATTATTTTTATCGTTTTTGTCTAAATTCTGTAATCATTTCAGAAAATCGTCACTAATTTTTCAGATTACGTACATTCTGGTATACTAGATCCCTGTTATCGTTATTTTATATACGATATGCTGTTTCAGGTAAAGAATTGTTTTAAATTTACTTTTCAAATTGGTGGATATGCTTATAACCAGGTTAATATTAGAGAGTTTTTCGTTCGCTTACAATTCGCTTCAGGGCAATAAGTTGCGTACTTTTCTTTCGCTGCTGGGCATTACCATTGGTATTTTTGCCATTATATCGGTTTTTACAGTGATCGATTCACTGGAGCATTACATTCGTAATTCGCTGAATTCTTTGGGCAGCAACATGGTTTATATCCAGAAATGGCCATGGACTCCTCCCGAAGGCGAAACTGAATATCCGTGGTGGAAGTATCTGAACCGCCCTGTACCCACCATGCAGGAAAATGACGAAATCATCCGCAGATCACGCAATGTTGAGAATTCAGTCTATTTCTTCGGCTTTAACCGTACCATACAGTTCGAGAGCAGCAAAGCCGAAAACACCGAAGTATTGGCAACAACCTATGACCTTATTAATACCTGGAGTCTTGAAATCGAAAATGGTCGATACTTTACCGAATCAGAATCCAATTCAGGAGCCAGCGTTGCCATTCTTGGCAGCGAAATTGCCACGAAGCTTTTCGACAATGTGAACCCCATTGGCAAGATGATTAAAATGCAGGGCCATCGGCTCGAGGTGATTGGTGTTTATGTCAAAAAAGGAACCGATATGTTCGGTACCAGCATGGATAAACGCATCCATATACCGGTGGTTTATGCCATGAGCATGGTCGATGTACGTAATCGTGACGTGGGGCAGGGTATTAACGTAAAAGCCAAACCGGATGTAGATCACGATGAGTTTGTGGCGGAGATCGGAGGGATCATGCGTTCGCTGCACCGGCTGAAACCAATGGAGGAAAACGATTTTGCTGTCAACGAAGTCAGCGTGATCTCCACCCGTTTTGATGCCTTCTTTAAGGTTTTCAATCTGGCCGGATGGATCATTGGCGGTTTCAGTATCCTGGTTGGCGGTTTCGGAATAGCCAACATCATGTTTGTATCGGTAAAAGAACGCACCAAGATCATTGGAATTCAGAAAGCTATTGGTGCCAAAAAATACTTCATTCTTCTCCAATTCATTTTCGAAGCCGTTGTCCTTTCTATCCTGGGCGGTATTATCGGTCTGTTTCTAATCTTTATTGGCACCCTTATTTTCAGTTATGTAGCCGATATGACCATCTCTCTGACCTTGTCTAATATCATATTGGGACTTACCATTTCAGGGGTTATTGGCGTAATCGCCGGTTTCGTTCCCGCGCTTTCAGCTTCCCGTCTCGACCCTGTTGAGGCCATGAACAGCGTATAGGAAAGATCCAGGTTTTAGGTTACATGTTTCAAATTTACATGCCAGTATTCTGCAAAATGAATATTGAATATTCAATAATGGATATTTAATATTCAATATTATTTTCTGATCTTTCCTGTAAATCAATGCCTTGAATACAATACCACAATTCAGTTACTAAAAGATAGCGCTTGCAATTCAAACCACCGTAATTGCTCATTTATTCTATTTCTGAACGCTTCCCCGAAAGGATTGCCTCTATTCACTGTTGTATCGCTGTCATACCACTATCATACCACTTTCATACCACTTTCAGTACAAATTCGAAACAAATTCGAAACAAATACATTACAAATTCGAAACAAATACGTAGTCGTTCGAATTTGTTATGAATTTGTAATGTATTTGTTTCGAATTTGTTTCGAATTTGTACTGAAAGTGGTATGACAGTGGTACGACAAGGATAACAATCACAACCCTGCCATTCATAAGGAGAACAGGAGGAAAAAGCAGCTGAATGGAGTGCGAATTGGTGACCGAAGACTGGGAGTTTATTTCTGCACCCTTTCGACAGACTTTGGTGGGAACTCATTTGAAGGCGAAAGATAAAAGTTTTGTGGTGAAAAAACACACTTGAAACAGGAAAATCGATTTCAGATAAAGGATAATTTTATATTATCAAACACAGAAGGAAAAAGGCAACCTTTTTCTGGTTTTCAGAATCAATAGTATATGTTTACTTAACTTCGATCATGAAAATTATAAATCATGAATAAGTATTATTTTACGCTCATTGCGCTGTGCTTAATGCTCTCTGCATTTCTAGGAAAAGCAAAGGCTCAGGAAGTGAAAAGCGACATAGGGTTTAACCTTACATTCGTTCATTTTACAGGCACCAGCGAAGATTTGTATGACCATCCAAATGGATATTACACCTATTCGATTGATCCCGGAATAGAAATTTTGTATCGCTACAAACTCTCCAATTCGATATCTGTCGGGACAGGGGCATCTTATCAAACAGGACGAATTCCAGCCTATTTGGACAGATTTAAATTTGGAGAGATAAGCGTACCGCTCCTATTCCGGTTTGTCACCAATCCCCAAGGTAAATCTAAAGTTTTCCTATCGACAGCTATATACGCAGGAAAGTTGTTGAACATTTCAGCCGACAATTTTGGGACAATCGATTGGCACAAACTAGAAATGAAATATATACAGGGATATTCTCCAAACAGTAATTTCGTCGACCTGTCAATCAATGCAGGACTTTTGTTTAAAGCCGACGATCAAAACGAGTTATCTATTTCACCTGTGGTAAAATTCCGGGTTAAAGATAACTGGATGGAAAACTACCGTAAGAGTATGTATTACGGAATAATAATCAGCTACCAGCTTAACTTAAAACGACATCATAAGATTAAGCCAACCGCTTCAGGAGTACTATAATGTGAGTCTATTTCAATCTTTGGTTTCTATTATTTGCTGATCAATCCCTTGTTCTTCAATCAAACGAACAATCTTCACAAATTCTGCAACGCCCATTTGCTCGGGTCGCTTGTCAAATATGTTGTTGGCTTTTAGTTCAGGGTTTTTAATCATACTTCCCAGTGAGTTTCGCATGGTTTTACGCCGCTGGTTAAAAGCCATTTTCACGATTCCTCTAAATTGCTTTTCGTCACAGTCAAGGTGTTCGGTCTGGTTGCGGGTAAGCCGGATGACACCGCCTTTAACCTTGGGAGGAGGAGTAAATAAATCCTGGTTTACCGTAAGCAGGTATTCAATGTTGTAATAAGCCTGCAGAAAAACACTCAATATTCCATAGGCTTTCGATCCGGGAGGGGCAGCCAGCCTTTCGGCCACCTCTTTCTGTAGCATCCCAACCACTTCAGGGATTTGATTCCGGTATTCAAGCACCTTGAAGAATATCTGGGATGAAATATTGTAAGGGAAGTTCCCGATGATGGCGAAAGGCTCGTCAAAATAAGTATGGAGATTGAGCTTCAGGAAGTCATCAGAAATAATCCGTTCCTTCAGTTCAGGAAAATGCTGGTTCAGGTATTCTACCGATTCACGGTCTATTTCAACCACAGTGGTTTCATAGGCTTCGTTTTTCAACAGGAACTGGGTCAGAACACCCATTCCGGGGCCTATTTCGAGTACTTTATTCAGATGCTCTGCGCGGAGGCTATCAACGATTGTTTGAGCGACACCCAGGTCTTTCAAAAAATGCTGTCCTAAATTCTTCTTTGCTCTTACTGTAGCCATATTTTAAGGTAATTTCCGGAGGGATTTTAAATTGTTGATAAAAGTCCGCCGAATTAAAACAAAACTGTATTTTTGTCCTTATGGTTAATTTCGGGAGAGACTCACTTTTTCTCTCCGGGTTACCGCAGCAAAAGTACGTTAAATTCATCTTGAAAAGCATCGGAAATCAAATCAATAAAATAAAAGAACTTGAAACACAATTTACTAAAGACGCTTAAATTCCTTTCGTTCTTCATATTGGGAATCTTTATATTCTGGATGGTCTATAAGGATCAGGATATTTCAAGGATAAAAAGTATTTTAATCAATGATGTCAATTATTACTGGATCATAATTTCGATGTTCATTGGTCTGCTCAGCCATATCAGCCGCACCATACGCTGGAGTATGATGATCGAACCGCTGGGTCATAAACCAAAGATGTTAAATACTTTTCTGGCCGTTATGGTAGGTTACCTGATGAATCTGGCCTTACCGCGAATGGGCGAAATTTCGAGATGCGGGGTGATTGCACGTTACGAAAAGATCCCTTTTACCAAGCTGGTCGGAACAGTTGTCCTTGAAAGGATTGTTGATGTACTGATGCTGTTGATTCTATTACTTGTCGTTGTAATTACCCAGTTTGGACAGGTGCTTGAGTTTCTGAAGAACAATCCTGAAGTCAATCAGAAGCTCCAGAAAGTGATTTATTCACCGGTACTTATTGGAGGATTGATCCTGGTCGCTTTAATTGTATGGTTTTCGCGCCATAAGATACGTGAGAGTTCACTGACAAAAAAGGTGATGGGCTTTGTCCGGCAGTTTGTTGAGGGGTTTCGCAGTATCAAGGATATCCGAAATAAGGGTGCATTCGCATTTCATTCGGTATTCATCTGGGTGCTGTACTACCTGATGTTTTACTGTGTTTTCTTTGCCTTTGGATTTACATCACATCTGGGGCCTTTGGCAGGTCTGACAGTGTTCGTTCTGGGTAGTTTCGGAATGGTAGCACCAGTACAGGGCGGTATTGGCGCCTGGCATTTTATGGTAATGGAAGGACTTGCACTCTATGGAGTTGAACGGTCAGATGGAAAAGTATTTGCCCTTCTTGCTCATGGCACTACAACCATTATGATTATAGTGCTTGGTTTGATCGGACTCCTGGTTTTGCCCTTCGTAAATGAACGAAGTGAAGAAGTTGAATTAAATGGAGACAGAAGACAGGAGACCGAAGATAGAAGATAGAAGATAGAAGATAGAAGACAGGAGACCGAAGACAGGAAAAGTTAGGATGAAGCACTTTCTCTTATTCCTTTTCTCTGTCTTCGGTCTCCCGTTTCCCGTCTTTAATCATTAATACTACACTTAATTTAAAACATATTCTTGAATACCAATCTATATATCGCCCGAAGGATATTTTCCGCGAAGGAAAATCGTACAAATCTTTCACACCGGATTGTGAATATTGCACTCGTTGGTATTGTCCTGGGTCTGGTGGTATTGATTTTGTCGGTAGCCATCGTGACTGGCTATAAATCGGAAGTCGGACGAAAGGTCATCGGGTTTGGGTCGCATTTGCAGATTGTTAACCTTGACTCCAATCAATCGTATGAAACCAGTCCGATCAGTCAGAACCAGCCCTTTCTTCAGGAACTTAAAAATATAGAAGGTATCCGCCATATACAGGTATTTGCGACCAAACCGGGTATTATCCGTACGAAGGACGAAATGGAGGGAGTTGTACTAAAGGGAGTCGGGCCCGACTTTGACTGGTCGTTTTTTCAGGAGAATAAGGTTGCAGGAGAACCATTCCTTGTTCAGGATACGGTTCGCAGCAATAAAATATGGGTGTCGAAAAAGATGGCCGATCTGCTTAATCTTAAGCTTGGCGATGATCTGACCATGTTCTTTATTCTCGAATCAGAGGCAATACCACGACAACGGAAGTTTCAGGTGGCAGGCATCTATAAAACCAGTCTCGAGGAGTTCGACCGAATGTTTGTGCTTGTTGACATCAACCACATCCGCAAACTGAATAACTGGAAGAGCGATGAGGTAAGCGGATTCGAGATCCTGGTCAATGATTTTAAAAAGCTGCCGGAACAGGAAAGTGCAGTCAGAAATTTGTTATTGCGTTATGCCAATCCTGAATCACCGGTCTTGCATGTGGTTAGCATCAGGGATAAATACAGGAATATTTTCGACTGGTTAAGCCTTCTGGATATGAATGTTTGGGTGATCCTGATTCTGATGGTCCTGGTTGCCGGATTTAACATGGTCTCGAGCTTGCTTGTAATCATACTTGAACGCACCCAGATGATTGGCATCTTAAAGGCGATGGGAGCCCGAAACTGGAGCATCCGCAAGGTGTTTCTTTATTTTTCGGTAATGCTGATACTGAAAGCCCTGCTATGGGGCAACATCCTTGGAATTGGCATCTGTATGATTCAGAAATACACACACGTCCTTAAACTTGATCCGACTTCGTATTATTTGGAATATGTACCTGTAAACCTTACTATCCTGCATCTAATATTACTGAATGTGGGCACGGTTGTGATAACTATACTGATGTTGCTGCTGCCCTCTTATTTCATTACAAAAATTTCCCCGGAAAAAACAATCCGCTTCGAGTAAGTATCCCAATAAAATAACATTCAAAACAATAAATTTAACGTTTGCCTGATAGGTGTAACCTGAAAAAATCTCTATTTTTATAGTATGTATTCTGAACTAAAGACATATTTGAGAAATACGCTTCAAGGTGATTTGCCAGGACTGGAAGCTCATCGCAAATTGCTTCCTCCGGGGCGGCGTTTAAAATTATTTGATCAGGAGCTTTTATCGGTAAAACTGAGCAGCGTATTATTGTTGCTGTTTCCCGAAGGAGAACAGCTTTATATCTGTTTAATGAAACGTACTTCTAGCATGAGACATCATCCGGGTCAGGTCAGTTTCCCTGGTGGCAAGTTCGAGAAGGAAGATGTTTCGGCTGAGATGACCGCCTTGCGTGAAGCACAGGAAGAAGTGGGAATTAATCCTTCTTCGATTGAAATACTTGGGAAGTTGTCTGATCTGTTTATTGAAGTTAGCAGGTTTTCCATTCAGCCATTCTTAGCCTGGGCAGATAAAAAGCCGGATTTTCAGATTAATTCTAGTGAGGTTGAAAAATTGATTTTATTACCTATCAGCGATTTTGTAATAGAAGAAAACATCTCGGAAATAGAACTTCAGACTCTTACCGGCTCACTACGGGTTAACTACTATCCTTATAAGGGTGAAATAATCTGGGGGGCTACAGCCATGATTTTATCAGAATTAATTGAGATACTTAAACGGCAATATAAATCATCCAATCAGCTGATTCATTGTTCCAATCCGATTTAAACTGATTAAGTTCTGACTTAGTTGTAGAAAGTCCACGCAATTCCAATGCGGTATGTTCGGCGGTAATAAGGATAGTCAGGTGCAACAAAATAATTGTTACCCACTAAACCAGAGCCCACATTCATCATGTTAAAGAAGAAACGGGTGCGTTTGAGCTTAAGGTTAACATGAAAGTCGATAAATGGATAATTGCCGATCAACTGCTTGTTCTGAAGGTAAAACCGTGATGTTGCCGGTTCGTAGGCATCGGCATAAAACGCGGTGTTATATCGCGTATCAATTCCGATTTGTGTATGCATTACCTTTGACCAGAGGGTTAGGTAGTTTATGCTTATAAATCCTGCCAGGGAAGGCAGATGGAGGTAATTCGTATTGCTTGCTTTTTGTGTAAGCAACTGAGTGCGAAGCAACCAATGATCACTAACAAAATCTTTGTTGATGTATGCCGAGAGAACGAGTAATTCGCCACTTGCCTGGGCCGGGAGAGCTAATTCGTTGTTGTAGATATAATTCCCAATAAGTGCATAATTGGCTCCAACAGTAGTTTTGTATAACTGCGAATGTATACTTGCCTGGATCTTCATCTCATTGATGTTAATAAAATGATTGGTCCATTCAAAATGGTTTGAATAAAAATAGTCTTCGTAATAATCTGGGACCAGGGATTTAAGACTTCCCTCAATTCTAAGGCTGGTGGTATCCCTGCCTATTTTTAAAGGTTTATTCATGTATCCTTCCAATTCGGTCTGTCCTGTCCTGTACCCGTTTATATAAATTCTTCCATTGGCTTCCCATTGCCAAAAACGCCCTTCATTCCTGAAGATACCACCGCCGACAAAGGTATTCGTTTGTTTTATCGGGTAATAACCATTCGCTTTTGAAAAACTATACCAAAGCTGGTCATTTCCAATATAGGCCCGTTTCCCAAAGGTATATTTACGGTCGGGAGCTTCGTAGAATTTAATCTGAAAAATATTGGTTAAACGGGTAAATTTTGTACTGTCGTTTGTTTGTAAAGAATCCTGATAAATATTCTTAAAAAAAGTCTTTGGATCGGTTTTGGTGAATTTTCGTTTATTGCCTGATACTTCAAATTCATGAATAAATCCGACTCTTGGAATAAAGCCTTTAGCTATATGATTTGCACTGTCAGCTTCAATAGTTTTCCCTAGTCGATATTCGTTAACAGTGTAAAGGTTGTTATTTTCGACTTTGAAGGCGGCATCGTCAATCTGAGTGGTCAGGTCTTCTGTTTTAGTGACACTGAAAGGCTGATTGGGATCAATTCCTCCGTTTTCCTGTCCCTTCAACCGGTTGAAAATAATATTCGAATGAGATATAAAGTTGTCAGAATTATAAGAAGAAACAAGCCCTATTGTATGAAATTTGTTTATTTGGTTAATGTATTGACCTTGCGACCCGGTTTGATTGTAAATAAATTCAAAGTTCAATTTCTTGCCTGCATTTTGCGAAAGAAAGGCATTGAATCGGGTTTCATTTTTTGTCATGCTGTTTTCGCTCTGCGTATAATCGAGTATTGAATAAGGTGTGGTTGTATTGAAGTACTGTATTTGCGACGGAGTAATCATATAGGCATCAAACGAATGTGCAAAATAGAAGTCAGAACTATAAGTCCGCTTGAAAAAATCATTTGTTATATAGGCCCCACCGTTATTGCCGGTAAATGTACTACTGATACTGTTTTTATAATACGGTTCGTAAACATGGTAAAATGTCAATACAGTGTCAAGATCAGATTTCTGAATCAGAGAGCCCTGTTCATGCACTTCCCACGTTTTTATGCGGGAGGGAATTTTAGGCTTTTTCTTCTTGGGTTCATCTTTTGATGTTTTTTTTGAATCCGGATTTGAACCTAAATCCGACCCCATCTGTCGGTTAGAGTTTGAACCTCCCGGCCTGATTTGGGCATTAACCTGACCAACAAGTAAAAGCACCGTAATAACTATATAAATATACTTTCTTAACATGTCGGCGCAAAGATAATTAAATAGATAACCCACATCAACATTCAGAAGAGAAGTTCATTTGTGATTTTTACTGATATTTTTCTCAGGGATTAATGACAAGAATATGAAAGGCATTAGATTCCTGTTTCGTTGGAACGAATATAATTAAAAAAAGATACTGATCAAAAAGATACGGGATTGAAGAATATAAAGTTCAGAAAATAAACCTGTAAACCAAATGGATAATTGATGGAATTGTGGTTTTATTTCTCCCTCAAATTTCAAAATATCAAATAAGTTTTCAACTATTGGTTGTTAGTTAATGTCGGGTAGTTGAAGCATGATACAACTTTTGTTTTCTTTATATTTGTTGCAAATTGGAAAGGAATATGATGCCGAATTATGATGAAGGTTCGATAAAAACGCTTGATTGGCAAGAACATATCCGCAAGAGACCCGGAATGTATATCGGCAAGCTGGGTGATGGCTCGGCCAGCGATGATGGTATATATGTTTTGCTGAAAGAAGTCCTGGATAACTCCATCGATGAGTACATGATGGGTAATGGGAAAAAGATTGAAATTCGTGTCAGCAACGAATTGGTTTCTGTGCGTGATTTCGGACGTGGTATTCCCCTGGGGAAATTGCTTGATGTGGCTTCGAAAATGAATACCGGTGCCAAGTACGATTCCGAAGTATTTAAAAAGTCGGTAGGTTTAAATGGCGTCGGTATAAAGGCGGTAAACGCCCTGTCGAGCCATTTTCTGATCAAATCATTTCGGGAAGGTGAAGTTAAAGAGATTAGTTTCAGTGAAGGAAACCTTGTAGAAGAAAAAGAGGTTGTTCCAAGCGATCAGCCAAATGGAACTTTTGTAGCTTTCACTCCAGATGGTATGCTCTTTAAAGGATTTCACTATATTGATGATTATGTGGTCAATATGCTGAAAAACTATTCTTTTTTGAATTCAGGTCTTACTCTTGAGTTTAATGGAGAAAAGTTTCATTCAAAGAACGGCTTGCGCGATTTGCTCGAAGAAAATATGGAAGGGGAGTCACTTTATCCTGTCATACATATAAAAAACGGTGATATTGAAGTTGCCATTACTCATGGAAATCAATACGGCGAAGATTATTATTCATTTGTAAACGGACAACATACCACCCAGGGAGGAACTCATCTCGTTGCGTTTCGTGAAGCTATCGTAAAAGCTATACGCGATTTTTACAAAAAAGACTTTGAGCCTTCAGATATCAGGGCTTCAATTGTGGCAGCCATCAGTATAAAAGTGGAGGAACCTGTGTTTGAGTCACAGACAAAAACGAAGCTGGGCTCAAAGGATATGGGACCGGATGGACCCTCAGTACGGACATTTGTGACCAATTTTGTATTGAAGGAACTGGATAATTATCTGCATAAAAACCCTGACGTTTCAGAGGTTTTGTTACGTCGGATCCAGGAAGCGGAACGGGAGCGCAAGGCGATCTCAGGAATAAAAAAACTGGCAAAGCAACGTTCGAAAAAAGCAAATCTGCATAACCGCAAATTGCGCGACTGTCGGGTGCACCTGGACAGCAATCATGAGCTACGTGAAAATTCATCGATTTTTATCACCGAAGGGGATTCTGCAAGCGGATCAATTACCAAATCACGTGATGTGAATACCCAGGCTGTATTTAGCCTGAGGGGCAAACCTCTGAACACTTTCGGTCTAACGAAGAAGATAGTGTATGAAAATGAAGAGTTTAATCTTCTGCAGGCTGCTTTGAACATTGAAGAGAGCATCGATGATTTACGTTATAACAAAGTGGTTATTGCAACCGATGCCGACGTGGATGGAATGCACATCCGCTTGCTGCTGATCACTTTCTTTTTACAGTTTTTCCCCGAAGTGGTTCGTCAGGGTCATCTCTTTATTTTTCAGACACCACTTTTTCGTGTTCGCAATAAAAAAGTAACCTTCTACTGTTATAACGAAGAAGAACGGGTTTCAGCTATTCAGAAACTGGGGAAAACAGCCGAGATTACACGGTTTAAGGGATTGGGTGAAATATCACCGGATGAGTTTAAAAACTTTATTGGAGCTGATATTCGCCTTGATCCTATACTGATGAAAAAACATGAATCAGTAGCAAATATGCTCGAATTTTACATGGGCAAGAACACACCCGAACGTCAGGATTTTATCATTGATAATTTATACGTTGAAAAGGATGATTTTTAAAGAGCATTTTATTCAGAGTATGACTTTGAGACACTCTCTGAATAAAACTGCAAATTGATAATACAGGCAACAATATCTGATTGCAAAAACCAAAAATGACTGAAGAAAACATCAATAAAGAAGAGTCTCAGAAAGAAGAAAAAAAAGATGGGATAATCTATCTGTCTGGAATGTACCAGCAATGGTTTCTGGATTATGCCTCTTATGTTATTCTTGAACGTGCCGTACCTTATGTTGAGGATGGTTTAAAACCTGTTCAGCGAAGAATATTGCATGCCATGAATATGATGGATGATGGCCGTTTCAACAAGGTGGCCAATGTCATTGGGCAGACCATGCAATATCACCCGCATGGTGACGCTTCCATTGGCGATGCTTTGGTTCAACTCGGACAAAAAGAGTTGTTAATTGATTGCCAGGGAAACTGGGGAAATTTGCTCACAGGTGATGGGGCTGCAGCTCCCCGTTATATTGAGGCCCGTCTTTCGAAGTTTGCCCTTGATGTGGTATTTAACCCGAAAACAACCAACTGGAAATTATCTTATGATGGCCGTAACCGCGAACCTATTGCACTTCCTGTAAAGTTTCCTCTTCTATTGGCGCAAGGAGTCGAAGGTATTGCAGTAGGATTGGCCTGCAAAATCCTCCCACATAACTTCATCGAATTGATTGATGCTTCAATAGCCTATCTTCAGGGTGAAGACTTTATACTGTATCCTGATTTTCCAACAGGCGGATCCGGTGATTTCTCTCGTTATAATGATGGTATCCGCGGTGCATCTATTAAAGTGAGGGCTAAAATTGAGAAGAAAGACAGCAAAACACTGGTTGTTACTGAAGTGCCATTCGGAAGAACTACAGCTACACTCATCGAATCTATTATTAAGGCCAATGATAAAGGTAAGATCAAGATCCGAAAAATCGATGACAATACCTCCGATAAGGTTGAAATCCAGATTCATTTGGTCCCCGGAATGTCATCCGATAAAACTATCGATGCTTTGTTTGCCTTTACTGATTGTGAAGTCTCTATTTCGCCCAACAGTTGCATCATTGAGGACGATAAACCGAAATTTATTGGCGTTAGCGAAATCCTGAAAATCAATGCCAATCAGACTGTTGCCCTGCTTAAACTTGAATTGGAAATCAGAAGGGGTGAGCTGGAGGAAGCCTGGCACTATTCGTCTCTTGAGAAGATATTTATTGAAGAACGCATATATAAGGATAAAGCTTTTGAGGATTCGTCCAGTATGGATGAGGCAGTCGATCATATCGATTTGCGCCTGTTGCCATGGAAACCAAAGCTAAAACGTGAAGTTACCCGTGAAGATATTTTGCGCCTGATGGAAATTAAGATGGCGCGAATCCTGAAATTCAATACTGATAAAGCTAATGACCATTTGTTGGCTATCGAAGACGAAATCGAAGAAATCAACCGGAATATCGAGAACATCATTCCTTTTACCATTGCCTGGTTCGAACGGTTGAAAACGAAATATGGGAAAGGTCGCGAGCGTCGTACCGAAATCAGGAATTTTGAAAACATAGTAGCATCAAAAGTCGTAATTGCCAACGAAAAGCTCTATGTGGACCGTATTGAAGGATTTATGGGTACTAGTCTGAAGAAGGCCGAATACCTGTGTGATTGTTCGGATATGGATGATGTAATTGTCTTCCGCAAGGACGGTACTTACATTGTATCCAAAGTTCCAGAAAAGGCATTCATTGGAAAAAACATACTGCATCTGGCCATTTTCAAGAAAAACGATAACCGGACCATTTATAACATTGTATACAGGGACGGAAAGAACGGATTCATTTATATGAAACGAATAGCAGTGACTGGAGTCACCCGTGATAAAGAATATGATCTGACACAGGGAACTCCAGGCTCACGTATCCTTTATTTCAGTGAAAACCCTAACGGAGAAGCTGAAGTCCTAAAGGTTACACTAAAGCCAAAGCCACGAATCAAGAAACTCATATTTGAAGTTGACTTCAGCGAATTGGCTATTAAAGGTCGTGCTTCGATGGGAAACATTCTGACCAAGTTTGAAATCCATAAAATTGCATTGAAAGAAAAAGGAGTTTCGACATTAGGGGGTCGTAAAATATGGTTCGATGTAGACGTTTCAAGGTTGAATTCTGATTCCAGAGGAAAGTATCTTGGAGAATTCAGCGGCGATGATATGATCCTGGTCATTTATAAAACCGGAGAATATCTGCTTTGCAACTTCGATCTTTCAAACCACTTTGATGCCGGAATATTACTCATTGAGAAGTTTAATTCCAAAAAAGTACTGACAACAGTATATTTTGATGCAGAACAAGGTTTCTATTACGTAAAGCGTTTTCTGATTGATGATATTCAAAACCGAAAAGTCGGATTTATTGGTGAGTTTCCAGAAAACAGGCTTGTCAATTATACCTGGGTTGGTCATCCAAGACTTGAACTCGAATTCGGGGGCAAAAATGAGGGTAGAGAACCTGAAGTGATTAATGTGGATGAATTTATTGGAATAAAATCTTATAAAGCTAAAGGAAAGCGCTTGTCTATCTACGAAATTGTTAAAGTGGAAGAGCTTGAACCGGTTGTCATTGATGAGGAGATTGAAGAGCCCGAAGTTGCGGAGAAGACCAATGAAATTGTAATCCCTGATATTGAAGACTTGCTGTTTGGAATTGACAAACCAAAGGATGGCGAAGAACCGCCAAATCAGATGTCACTTGAATTTTAACTAATAGAAATAAGTCAATAGTCATTTGGAAAATTCCAAATCCACAATTTTAAAGACTAACGACTTTTTCCTTATGACTTTTTCCTGAAAACATGAGAATATTCCTGATTGGATTTATGGGCAGTGGAAAATCAACAATGGGACGTGCACTGGCGTCAGAATTAAAGCTGAATTTCATTGATCTGGATACTTTTCTTGAAGAAAAGTATTTCAGGACAATTCCACAGATATTTGCTGAAGAAGGCGAAGAAGGTTTTCGGCGAAAAGAACAAGGAGTTCTTGAGGAAGTTTCGGCATTTGATAATGTTATTGTTGCTACAGGTGGAGGGGCACCATGCTTTTTCAACAATATGGACCTGATGAACAATTCTGGTTTTTGTATTTTTCTTGATGTGAATAAAACATCACTTGTTAACCGGCTAATCCATGCTAAAATTGAAAGACCGTTAATTAAAGGAAAAACGCAGGAGGAACTGGAACATTTTATCGAAGGAATGATGGAAAAACGACGCCCATTTTATGAAAAGGCCAGATATATTCTAAAAGGAGATGAAATTCGGATTGATCAGGTTCTCGGACTTTTAAAGCCAAATCAATAATAATCTTCTGGATTGCAAACTTGTAATAACCTTTGCATCGATTTAATTTTTAATTTCAAACCGAAAAATGATTGAGCTTTGTGCTTTGGCTTCAGGAAGCAATGGAAATTGCTATTATATAGGTAATGAAAAAGATGCGGTTCTGGTTGATGCAGGCATTTCTGCTAAACAAATTCTCATCCGCATTTATGAAGCCGGTTTGGATGCTTCCCGTATCAGGGGGATTTTCGTTAGCCATGAGCATTCAGATCATATTCGAGGTGTCCGTGTATTAAGCAAACGATTGGGAATTCCTGCATGGTTTAGTAAAGGGACCTTGGAAAGCATGCCGGAAGCAGAACGACCTGAACTGGCAAACATTTTTATTCCAGGTAAGGCTGTAAATTCCAGTTCGTTTATTATTCATCCCTTTCTGAAAAATCATGATGCCGCTGAGCCCTGTTCTTTCAGGCTTGAGTACGATGATTGGCATGTCGGGGTATTCACGGATATCGGTGAAGCCTGTGATCGTGTAAAAAGTAATTTGAGGAAATGCCACGCCTTATTTCTCGAAACCAACTATGACGAAAAAATGTTATGGGAAGGTTCTTATCCATATTCACTGAAACAAAGGGTTGCCTCTTCACATGGCCATTTATCAAACAACCAGGCATTTGAATTGATCAGGGAACATGCAGGTCCTGAATTGGTACATGTTTTCTTAAGTCACCTTTCTGGTGAGAATAACCGACCAGAACTTGCTAAAGCCATCTTTGAATCCTTAACCGACCGGTTTAATGTCATGCTTACTTCAAGAAATACTTTCAGCAAATTATGTAGATTGCGTTGATTATCAGTATATATAAAGAAATTAACCTTGAAAATTGCCACTTTCTTCACTTTCTCCGTACTCTACATTTAGAAGTCATTCCTTTAGACATTTTAATAGGATGTCTGCTTATTAGTGAAAACATTTCCCAGATTAATCCATAAAAAAAGCCCTGCATACATGCAGAGCTTTCGAACTTAAAATCTTTAAAATATTAGACTATTATGCTAGTTTAACATTTACCGCGTTTAATCCTTTTCTTCCTTCTTGAAGTTCGTAAGTTACTTCATCATCTTCTCTGATTTGATCAACCAAACCTGAAACGTGAACGAAGTATTCTTTATCAGATTCACTGTCTTTAATAAAACCGAATCCTTTAGATTCGTTGAAAAATTTAACTTTACCTGTTTTCATAATAATAAATAAAAAAATTGAAATATTGTTGCAAATATATGAAAATTTATATAGCTGCCTTATCGATTGTTAAAAAAATACTGATTTTAAGCAAAATAAATATATCAAACAGTTTATAACTGATCAGTTGTTTAGAAGGTTATTGCTCAACGCCTGAAGGGTTTGCTTTTTCAACTCTGTTTTTACAAGCACCGAAATGTTATGATGGCTACCTCCGTAAGAAATCATCCGTATCGGAATTTCATTGAGTGCTGAAAATACTTTAGCTGCAAATCCTGCCTCTTCAGCAATCAAATCTCCAACAATACATACAATAGATAGTTTGGTATCAACCTCAACTTCACCATATTCTTTTAACTCCGAAACTATTTCCTTGAGATGTTTGGTGCTGTCAATAGTCACAGAAACCGAAACCTCAGAAGTTGAAATCATATCGATCGGAGTCTTGAAGAACTCGAATATTTCGAATACATTTTTAAGAAAACCATAGGCATTCAACATTCGGTAAGAACGGATTTTTATAGCGGTAATTCCATCTTTTGCCGCAACAGCCTTAATCCCATGACTACTCGATTCGGATGAAATTATAGTTCCTGCATCACTCGGGTTCATGGTATTCTTCAGTCGAACCGGGATATTTTGAAGCTTGGCTGGCAGGATCGTTTGCGGATGCAGAATCTTTGCACCGAAATAGGCCAGTTCAGCTGCTTCATCAAACGAAAGCTGATCGATCTTTTTAGTGTTATCAACAAACCGGGGATCATTGTTGTGAAACCCATCAATGTCGGTCCAGATTTCTACTTCTTCTGCATCTATCGCTGCTCCAATGAGTGTGGAGGTATAATCGCTCCCACCGCGTTGCAGGTTGTCGATATTCCCATCGGCATTCCGGCAGATAAATCCCTGGGTAATATAATAATCAGCAACCTCCGTATCTTGAAGCATCTGAGTAATATTTTCACGGATAAAATGTGAGTCTGCAGCCTTGTCAACATCAATTTTCATGAAATCCAGGGCTGGTAAGTATGTTGTTTTATACCCGTTTTCGAGCATCAGTTCGGTGAAAAGGGCTGTAGAGAGCAACTCACCCTGGGCTACGATTGTATTCTCACATACTTCGTTAAATTCTCCTGATGTGAATGATTTTATGGTCTTAAAGATCCCTGAGACAATGATTTTCCCTTTTTCCTTCTTATCTGTCGTTGTATATAAATCATTGACCACTTTGCTGTATTTGTGTTCCAGCTGACTGATAATTTGCCGGGCAGAGTCCTTATTCTTTTTCTGAAGGTAGTTGGCAATTTCAACCAGTGAGTTCGTTGTACCTGACATGGCCGACAAAACAACTATTTTTTGATTTCCATCGGTAATGAGTTGCATCACTGCACGCATATTTTCGACAGACCCTACGGAGGTTCCTCCGAATTTTAATACTTTCATAATGAAACTTCTTATTTATAAGGAGTTAAGTAAATATTTTATAGTAAGGCAAAGATGAAAAATATTTTCGAAATCAATGGTCTAATTGATGATTTGGTAGTAAATATTGGCTTTTATTTAAGAATTCATCTTTTAAGGGGTAATTTCATCTTAATTACTTTCATATTGAAAGTTTAAAATCGTTTAATGATAAGCTACAAGCACAATTATTCTGAATTTTAGGATGATAATGATTCTCTATAAGATTGATACAAAACCAGACTTCTAGCTGGATGCTACTTATAGGAGCTGTATGACAAGGTTTAAAATTATTAGAAAAATATTCATTGAATATTAGAAACCTATTCATTTATTATTCGAACAGAATTGAATAATCATCGAATAACGTTCGAATAATCTTCGAATAACCTTCTAATAACATCCAAAAGTAATACAGTAATTAACGCTAAAAGCCATATGGGAGAAGTGCATGACATCAAGGACAAAATGGTTTCCGACAAAGCATTTTCGGCTTCATTTTACAAGTCAGGAGGGAAAATGTTTGTTTTGAGATTTGAGGAGATGGTGACCACGATCAGCGCCTCGGTAAACTTTGCATGACGATTGGTCAATCCTTTTGTTGAGAAGACCCTGAAATAATACATCCCGGCAGGCCAACTATAAAATTTAAATTTTTGATTCCCTCTTAGAATGTTCCGTAAATAGAGTGCTTTGCTGAATTAAACCAGATAGTTGAATAGATGTGGAACCCTTCACGGTTAGTATTCAATTTGCGCTCAATACTCAACACAGGTTCTCCCGCTGAAAGATTTAATAGTTGACCGATTCGTGAATCTGCTTTAATTGCCTTGAGTTTTTGTTCTCCGCCTTTAATTTCAATCTGGTACTGTGTCCTCAAGGTTTCGAATAAAGATTTATTTTCAAACGAACGGCTTGACAAACGGGGTACATTAATATTCGGAATATGGTTGATGTCATAAAATACAGGCTGTTCATCAACCAGGCGGAGCCGTTCCATATAAATGCAGCCGGATTCCTGCTCGATTTCAGTTAGATCAAATGGAAAATGTTCGGGCCAGGGTTTAATCTGTGGCTTTTGCAATATCTGCGTTTGTAAATATTGATTCCCAATGACTGAGGCAGTTCCTGAAATGCTGAGAATACCGATTTCCTGCGGTGGTTTTCTTACAATGCTGCCTTTCCCCTGTTTTTTTGAAATAAAACCATCATTCACCAGGGCTTCCAAAGCCTGACGAACAGTGGGGCGGGTAATGTTATGGACCGCACACAATTCATTCTCCGATGGCAAGAGACTCCCTTCTTCATAAACACCCGTAAGGATATGCTTTCTTAGTATTTCGTAAATCTTTTTGTGCTGCGGTATTTTAATTTCTTCAGCCATAATGCTATGAATTTGAGGCAAAAGTAATAAATAATTTTCATTTCTAGTTAATTAACTTGTAAATACAAGTTAATTAATATAGTTTTGACCCCAGAAACAATATCACACTCTATGAGATGTTATGATATTGTTTTTGTAATAGTTTTATTTATAGTTGTGTATACAAGTTGACTAAGGTTGTTAAAACAAATCAAATATGGCAATTCCGGTATTAATGCCTCGTCAGGGGCAATCAGTTGAGACCTGTATTTTGGGTGAATGGGTAAAGAAAAAAGGTGATACGGTAAAGACAGGGGATATCCTTTTTTCATATGAAACAGACAAAGCTTCGTTTGAAGAAGATGCCAAAACAGATGGAATATTGCTGGATATATTCTTTGCCGAAGGCGATGAAGTACCGGTACTGGTGAATGTTGCCGTAATCGGTGCTGTGGGTGAGTCGGTTGATGAATTTAGGCCAGACAGTCAGGCAAAATCTCCTGAAAAAGATACTCAGGCTGCCGTTGCAGTTGCCAAAACAGTTTCTGTTCCGGTACTAAATACAAATTTTGAGTCTTCAAGAAAAGTGAAAATCTCACCACGGGCAAAAAATGCCGCTGAAAGAGTGGGTATAGCCTACCAGCATTTGCAGGGTTCAGGACCCGAAGGACGCATCATTGAACGTGACATCGAAGCTGCAGCTCAAATGATTCCAAAACTTACACCACTGGCCCAGGAAAAAGCAAAAGCTGAAGGACTGAAAACTGGTGAAACTACTACCGGATTGGGTGGCAAAGCTATTGCCAAAGACCTGATTTCATACAATCAAATTTATGGCGACGATTTTGAAGTGAAAAAACTTAGCAATATGCGTAAACTGATTGCCAAAGCGATGCTTACTTCTCTGCAAAATTCGGCCCAGTTGACTCATCACATGAGTGCAGATGCAAGAAAAATAATGGCCTTACGCAAGAAATTCAAGAAAGCGTTTGATGCAGGCACGGTTAGTCAGAATATTACCATCAATGATCTGGTGTGTTTTGCGGTGATCAAAGCACTGAAGAAATATCCACAGGTAAACAGCCATTTTATTGGCGACAGTATGCGATGGTTCAATAAAGTGCATCTGGGTCTGGCAGTGGATACCGATAGAGGTCTAATGGTCCCTGCTATCAAGAATGCCGAAGATCTGTCGCTTGAAGGCTTATCGGCACAATTACAGGCCATCGCCGGGCAATGCCGCAAAGGCAATGTCAGTCCTGAATTGCTTGCACCGGAGGCTGCTTCATTTACAATATCTAATCTGGGAAATTACGGAGTTGAGATGTTTACACCTGTCATTAACCTACCGCAGACTGCCATTCTGGGAGTTTGTACGATCGTTCCACGTCCCAAAGATTTGGGTGATGGAGTTTATGGCTTTGTTCCGATGATGGGCCTCTCACTTACTTACGATCATCAGGCACTTGATGGTGGTGAAGCTACGCTGTTTCTGAAAGAGATAAAGGAGCAGATTGAAAACCTTGAAATCTAAGAAGTTTCAAGTTCAAAGTGATGGGCAATCAATAGCCAGAAGCTTTTATCAGGTTCAGTAATTTTAAAGTAAAAGTAAAATGAGCAAAATATACGATTTAGCAATTATTGGGGGAGGTCCGGCCGGATATGTTGCTGCCGAACGTGCCGGAGCAAAAGGTTTGAGCGTGTTGATTTTCGACATGCGTTCACTGGGTGGTGTCTGCCTGAATGAAGGCTGCATTCCCACAAAAACGCTACTGAATTCAGTAAAAGTGCTCGAATATGCAAAGGAAGCCAGCAAATACGGAATCAATGTGGAGAATATCTCCATTGATTTTAAAAAGATCATGCTACGTAAAGACAAGGTGGTTCGTAAGCTTGTTGCCGGGATTGGCGTTAAAATGAAACACGTCCATGCCGAAGTAGTGATGGCAAAAGCAACTATCAGGGAAAAACGCGGAGAAGTGATTACCATTGAAGCCGATGGACAGGAATATCAGGCCAACCGACTGTTGGTGTGCTCCGGTTCTGAAGCTGCCGTACCGCCTATTCCCGGATTGGATATAACACAGATACTCACCAACCGCGAAATCCTGCAACTGAAAGAGAAGCCCGAAAGCCTGGTAATTATTGGTGGCGGAGTAATCGGGACTGAGTTTGCTGATTTCTTTAATGCAATGGGAACCAAAGTAACGGTGATCGAAATGCTTCCCGAGATATTGACAGGTGTCGATGAGGAAATTGCGGCTTTTGTACGTAAAGAGTTTGTGAAGAAAGGTGTTGAATTTCACCTGAAAGCCCGTGTCACCAAACTTAATGGCAAAGAAGTAGTGTTCGAAAAGAATGGTCAGGAATATAAAATAACTGGTGAACAGGTTCTGTTATCCGTTGGCCGTAAAGCCAGTGTAGCCGGAATTGGTCTGGAAAATATCGGTGTTGAATTCACTCCCCGTGGAGTGAAAATCGATCAGAATTGCCGTACCAATGTACCCAATGTATATGCAGCCGGTGATATCACTGGATTCTCACTTTTGGCGCATACCGCCAGCCGTGAAGGCGAAGTGGCCGTGAACCATATGCTGGGTCGCAAAGATGTAATGCGTTATGACGCTATTCCCGGTGTGGTTTACACCCATCCTGAGATTGCGGGAGTGGGATTAACCGAATCGACAGCAAAAGAAAAAGGCATCGAAGTGGAAGTAAAACAACTGCCAATGGCTTATGCAGGAAGATTTGTAGCAGAAAACGAAGGTAAGGATGGCTTCTGTAAGGTGATTGTTGGTAAGAAATACCGTGAAATCCTTGGAATCCACATGGTAGGCGGTGCCTGTTCCGAAATGATATGGGGAGCCTGTGCTATTATCGAAGCGCAACTGAGAGTACAGGATGTAGAAGAAATTGTTTTCCCGCATCCAACTGTAAGTGAGATTATCAAAGAAACTATCTTTCAGTTCTAATTTTTATTAAACACGAAGACGCAAAGACACAAAGTTTAAATTCTTCCTTCGTGACTTCGTGACTTTGTGTTGAAAAAAAGAAACATTTTAAAATCTAGATACAATGCCAAAGAGTCAATTTATTGATCCGTCAGAAGTCAGGAAAGCTGGTGAGATTACTTTCAGCCCGATTCCTGTAAACCAGTATAAGAAAACTGTTGAAGAAGAAAAAGCGAACTTCAGTAATGATGATTTGTTGCGTATTTACCGCGATATGGTGGTGATCCGTGAGTTTGAAACCATGCTTAACCTGATCAAGATCCGTGGCGATTACAACGGTATCGCATACGATCATCCGGGACCTGCTCACTTGTCGATCGGTCAGGAGGCTGCGGCGGTTGGTATGGCTTACACGCTCGGAGTCGAGGACTACATCTTCGGATCACACCGCAGCCACGGTGAAATTCTGGCCAAAGGTCTATCGGCAATCGCTAAACTGAGTGACGAACAATTGATGCAGGTGATGGAGAGTCATTTCGACGGTATCACCTTTGCCCCGGTAAAAAACAATCATACAGGCTCAGTAAAGGATCTGGCCATTAAATTCCTGATCTATGGAACACTGGCAGAAATCTTCGCGCGTGAAACAGGCTTTAACAAGGGATTGGGTGGTTCTATGCACGCATTCTTTACACCTTTTGGGGTGTATCCTAACAACGCCATCGTAGGGGGTTCAGGTGATATAGCTGTGGGTGCTGCACTCTATAAAAAGGTAAACCGTAAACCGGGTATCGTGGTTGCCAATATTGGTGATGCCTCGATGGCTTGCGGACCCGTGTGGGAAGGTCTGGCCTTTGCCACCATGGACCAGTTCAACGAGCTCTGGGAAGGCAACATGAAAGGAGGGCTGCCACTGATCATCAACATCATGAATAACCAATACGGCATGGGAGGACAAACCTGTGGCGAAACAATGGGTTATAACATTGCTGCCCGCATCGGTGCAGGGGTGAATGCCGATCAGCTTCATGCCGAGCGTGTTGATGGATACAATCCCCTGGCTGTGATCGATGCCTACAAGCGTAAACGCAAGATTCTGGAAGAAAAGAGAGGACCCGTCCTTCTGGATATACTGACTTATCGTTACAGCGGTCACTCACCCTCTGATGCATCGTCGTACCGTTCCAAAGAGGAAGTGGAAGCCTGGGAAGCACAGGATTCGATTGCCTGGTACGGCCACGAACTGGTAAAAGCTGGGATAGCTTCTGAAGAACAACTAACCGAAGTAAAAGCATCAACCATCAGTCTGATGGAATCAAGCCTGAAACTGGCCATCGACGATAAGGTTTCTCCGCGCATGGATACAGCCAAATACCCTAACCTGATTGGAGAAATGATGTTTAGCAATGAGTCGGTTGATCGTATGGAAGACCGAACTCCTGAAGTAAATCATCCAAAGGCTGAGAATCCGCGTGTTCAGCAACTTGCCAAAAAAGAACGTTTTGCCTTTGATGAAAACGGCAAAGCACACTCCAAGATAAAAACTTATGCATATAGGGATGGCATTTTCGAAGCTATTATTGATCGTTTCTACAAAGATCCTACCCTTATTGCCTATGGAGAAGAAAACCGTGACTGGGGAGGTGCATTTGCTGTTTACCGGGGTCTTACAGAAGCACTGCCTTATCACCGTTTGTTTAACTCACCGATTTCGGAAGGTTCGATTGTGGGAACAGCCATTGGCTACGCTATGTGTGGCGGTCGTGTCATTCCCGAAATCATGTATTGCGACTTCCTGGGTCGTTGCGGCGACCAGGTATTCAACCAGCTGCCCAAATGGCAGGCCATGAGCGGAAACGTCATTAAGATGCCTGTAGTGTTGCGTGTTTCGGTAGGTTCAAAATATGGTGCACAACACTCTCAGGACTGGACAGCACTAACTGCCCAGATTCCAGGCTTGAAAGTGGTGTTCCCGGCCACGCCCTACGATGCCAAAGGCCTGATGAACGCTGCCCTGCAGGGTACCGACCCGGTGATCTTCTTTGAAAGCCAGCGCTTGTATGACATGGGTGAGATGTTCCATAAAGGAGGCGTACCTGAAGGCTATTATGAAATTCCGATTGGCGAACCAGATATTAAGCGTGAAGGTAAAGATGTAACCATCCTGACTATCGGTGCAACTTTGTACCGTGCACTGGAAGCTGCCGATATCCTTCAGGAGAAATACAATATGTCGGCTGAGGTGATTGATGCCCGCAGTCTGAGTCCCTTTAACTATGAACCGGTACTTGCATCGGTGAAAAAGACCGGCCGTATTGTCATTTCAGGTGATGCTTCCACCCGTGGTTCGTTCATGAAAGAAATGGCACAAACCATCTCAGAGCTGGCCTTCGATGATCTTGATGCGCCGCCGGTAGTGGTTGGTTCGCGTAACTGGATTACCCCTGCTTACGAACTCGAAGACTCATTCTTCCCTTGTGCCGAATGGATGATCGATGCCATCCATGAAAAGATTGTTCCGCTGAAAGGCCACGTGGTGAAAAACAACTTCACCAGTCCTGAACAGATCAGGAGGAATAAGCTCGGAGTATAAACCAGAGGGAAAAGGAAAGAGGAAAACGGAAAACTGATCGATTGTCAGGTGAATATCCTATCAACTCTCTATAAGAAACAAGCCCTTGTCGTCTTTAAAGGATGATGGGGGCTTGTTGTATTTGAGATGATTATCAGATCGGTTCACTGAATTGAATGATAAAGGATAAAGTTTTGAACAACAGAATCATACAAACAAAGCATCTTTCCTTTGCCGTCAGTTTCAACTGACGGATATATGAAGCCTTCTTTATTCCTTCACAATCTTCACAATCCTTATTCCGTTTTTCTGCTTCAGTTGTAGTACATACACCCCTCTATTTAGAAACGACAATGAAACCCTGGGTTGTTGTTTATTCTCAACTTCTTTTTTATAGACCGGTTGTCCCATCGAATTGTATATTTCAACCTGTGTCAGATCTTCCGTCAAGCCATCAATGGTGATTTCATCAACAAATGGATTAGGAAAGACATTGATCTGATCATTCGGCATTTCATTGTTTTTCCCAATTTGGAATACACCTGTATTCTCCTGATTCCGGGGAGCCATACTGTATTTTTTATAAATGTCTGCAAACGGCTCTTTGTATTGGCCCCAAAGCCATCCGAGCAAGGAGACCTTCTCTGCCCTGCAGACATCCATGATCGACTGGTAGGCATAGTCACCATTGGCTGCAAACTCACCTACAATAAATGCATTTCCTGTAGCCCGTATCGCCTGAAAACGTGACCGAATTGCACTTACAGAAAGGTCCCATCTGCCATAGGCATGGATATCAAATACAATGTTGCTTCTGCCCTGCCTGACGTTCATCCCCCTGTTGATAATCACCTGATGCCCCTGCCCCATTAGCGAACCATTGAGTGCAATGATGTTATTGGCGCCTGAGCTTCTGATGCTGTCAATCATGGCTTTTGAATCCTTTTCCCACATGTCGTCAGTGTAGCCATTGGTTCCATCCCAGGCATAAGGTTCATTCCATGGATTGATCCAAACATCAGTTTTGTTCTTAATGAAGGCCAGACTGGCTATTTCTTTCCAGCGATTCATGACAGCAGTCCAGCGGGTGTCGGCCTGAGGGTTGGCTCCTAATAACTGGCATCCCGGGTAGGGCGTTTTGCCTCCGGCAAAAGCATCGCTGTCGTACCAAAAACCTGCAAGGATGAGGACTTGCCCTTTGCTTCGTGCACTATTTACAATACTTTGCAAAGCTGCATCACTGGTTAATTTCATGTCGATGCATTCGCGCGTGATGTCCATTCCCTGACTCTGCTGTATCGAATAATTGTAGGGAATGCTGAAAACAGCCATGTTATCTGTACCTACAAATTCCCATGAGATACCGTTCTTTAATATTGCAGTATCTTCAACGGAGCATAGAGTCTGCGCCATAAGATTGTATTGTAAACCAATTAGAATATGAAGAATAAGTAATCTGGTTTTCATCTTTCAGGTATAGAAATTGTCAAGGTCTGGTGAGACCAAGATACACATAATTTGATAAATATACCTTTCCCTGGATGATCCAGCGATTCATAGAAGCAAATAATTTAAGTTGAATTCGCAAATCGGATCGAAACTAAAAACCACAGTAGTAGTTAATGACACTGTTCAATCAATTGGTTTATTACATATTCTATCTATTATAGTTGCTTTAAAATTTAATCTCCAATAAATATAAAATGTAATACTTTTGCGACTTCAAAAACAATCGCATTCAATCAATTGTCTGACAAATGAATCGGAGAGATTGGATGAAAATAAATGGTTGACAGATTAGGTATTTTATAAGCAGGTTAACAAAACAGGAATAAGAATAGGATGATAAAAACTATACATTCATTGGATGGAAATGCTGCCGGTTTTACCAAAGCCGATTTTGGTGCTGATTTTAAATGGGGAGTTGCTGCAGCAGCATACCAGACTGAAGGGGCATGGAATAAAGACGGAAAAGGGAAGTCGATCTGGGATCATTTTTCACACAAATCCGGGAAAATTGAACGGGAAGAAGTTGCTGATGTAGCTGCAGATTTCTATCATCGATATGAAGAAGATATTGATCTGATCAAAGCGATGAACTTTAAAGTATTCCGGTTTTCATTATCGTGGTCACGGATATTGCCAAACGGCACAGGAGTAGTTAATCGGGCGGGACTCGATTTCTACCACCGGGTGATTGATAAATGTTTAGCTTCAGATATCGAACCATGGATTACTATTTATCATTGGGACTTGCCTCATGTTCTTGAAGATCTGGGTGGCTGGACCAACCGGGAAATACTGCATTGGTTTTCGGAATACACCGAATTGGTGACCAAAGAATATGGTGATAAAGTAAAAAACTGGATGGTTATAAATGAACAAATATCTTTCATTGCCGGCGGTTATCTGGCTGGTTTTCTGGCACCGGGCCGACGAAGTGTCAAAGGATCAATGAAAGCAATTCACCATTCAGTTTTATGCAACGCCGAAGGCGGACGCATTATTCGCAGAAATGTACCCGATGCGAATATTGGCACCACATTTTTGACTGCCTATATTGAACCGGTTGATCAGGATAAGAAAAATATTGCTGCAGCCAAACGCATTGATGCTGCAATGAACAGACTTTTTATTGAGCCAAGTCTTGGACTTGGTTATCCTGAAGATACACTGCCGTACTTGGAAAAAATGCATAAGTATTTTGAGGAAGGTGATGAAGAACGTATGGTTTTCGACTTTGATTTTATAGGTATCCAGTATTATTTCAGAACAGTTGTCGAAAAATCAATCTTCCCGGTGGTTCATGCCAGAGAAGTAAAGGCAATTGATCGTGGAGTGCCTGTAAATGAAATGGAAGGCGAAATCTATCCTGATGGTTTATATCATGTTCTTAAAAAATTCAGTCAATACAAGGGGATTAAGAATATGATTATTACCGAAAACGGAACCTGCGTTCCCGATCAGCTTGAAAATAACCGCGTTCACGATCAGCAACGAATCGATTACTTTCAGGATCACCTTTCGGCAGTTCTAAAGGCCAAGAACGATGGGGTTAATGTGAATGGCTACTTTGTCTGGTCACCAACCGACAATTTTGAATGGGATAAGGGATTCAGAACACGATTTGGTCTGGTCCACATTGATTTCAATACACTGCAAAGAACCGTTAAAGATTCAGGATTTTGGTTTACAGAGTTTCTGAAATAAGATTTAATTCAAATTTAACAGATTCAACTAAAAGAATCTTTGATAGACCCTGATAACTGATTATCTGTGATTGTATGACGAATTTCTTCCAGCCGGGTCTGTGCACCGGGATCCTGTTTAAAGTGCTCCAGTAGTATCCCGCAGGCATAATCTTTACAATAGGCACAGCTTTCAAGGTTATTTTGGAGGGCACATTTACGGATTTCACAATTCCAGCAACCGGAGAATAGTCTCCCGGTGTTCGCCCTGCATCCATCACAGTCGATAATATCCTTAAGTTGGAGGTTCATGCCGTATTGTAGTGAACAGAAATCGGCGATTGATTCTTTCATCTCCAGCTTTCGGGATTGATTTGATTCCAGGGTAGCCAGATGAATAGGACAAGTGTCACAACACAGACCGCAAAAGGCAATTGAATGATCCATTTTAACAGATTTGAAACCTATCCTGACTAAAACTTCCGAAACCACTGAATCATTGGAAATATTCCCTGTTGTATCTCTCCGTTATCGAGAATTCCTGCAAAACCAAACTGGAAGAATTTGCCATTGCCGGTCTGAATCCGTATGCCTGGGATAAAGAGTGCAAAACTATCACTGCTTCCTGAGCCGGGGACCATAAATGAATCAAAAACCAGACTGGCTTTCCTCCCAAGAGCAACCATTCCAGCCAGAGAGAGTAGCGCGCGTCCTTCACTATTATCCTTAGTCCATACTGCACCATAACCAGCAGAAAAATTGATATTATTACTTCGGTCGCCGAGGGTAAGAGCCGTAAATGGCACTATCAATCCAAATTCGGGACTCGACCATGAACCTGTACCCAATAAAGTACCAACAGCCATGTTAGTATTCTTACCCAGGTTAAAACTATACTTGGCCGTTCCAATGACGGGTACACCAACCCAGGTGGTCATTACACCGATTCCAAAATGATCGCTGATACTAAACTGAATATCAGGACCATAAATATTCCAAAGAATATAGTTTTCGCCTTTCTCCAATGGCAAGCCGTTTGTTGTAATGAAATATCTGGTGGCAAACCGTTGTTCAGGAAGATATTCTCCACCTGAAGAAATCTCCTTGCTGTTGATCACCTTCATCTCCAGAATCTGATATTTTGGGATGGAGACCTTCCCCAGATTTTTTGTTTCAACGACAACTTCTTTGGCATCCTGGTAAACGATGTTTCCCATAAACTCATTCCCTTCCACTGTTGTAACCAGGTAGATCTTACCGTTTAAGGTTCGGGTAGTATCGATCTGAGTGAGGGCATCACAGGGAGCATAAAGGAAAACAAGCATTACGAATATAGCTGGATACCATCCTGACTGAAAAGTTCGGAAGGCAAAAAAAAGAATGGGTTTGAGCCTCAACTTATTCATGGTTACAGGCTTTTAAAGGTTATGTTGCAGGTTTTTTCTCTATAATCACATATACGCTGTTTATGATATAAGGTTATTTGAAATGTTCCGAATGTAGTATTAGATCAGAAACGGAATAAACCGCTTGCTTCGCTTCATATATTCCCTGTATGGGTTTCCAAAAAAATAAATACATTCCTTCTCATCAAAGATTGCAGTAGCATAAAGAAAAACATTGGACAGTATGGCGACTAGAAATAATTGGCCATTTATATTCTTTAAAAAGATACCCCATGTTAAAATGATCAGGGAAGTGTAGAGTGGATGGCGGATGTATCTATAAATTCCTGTATCAACCAAAGATGAAGTTTTCTCAAAGTCGTAAAGTGCCTTTTCATTTCTTTCCTGGATTGGGTTCCCAGCTTTTTTTAATCTCATTACACCAGCCAGTACTAAGTATACAGATCCGAACAGCAGAATCCAGGACAGAATTTGTTTTAAGCTAAATGGATCATCGAACCAGAATCTGTAATCGGCTACCACTAGCCAGATGATGCATTCCCAGCTGAAGAACCTGTAAAACCCATGACTCCTTGGATTAAACAAAGTACGCCTCGAGATCGTAATGACCGGCAGACTTAGAATGCCAAAAACCAATAAGTTTTCCATATCAGTGTTTTCTGTATTCCGAATTGTTATACTCGTTAAAAATACAAAATGCTGTTATTTTATCAATCTTTAGGAAGGGTTATTTTATGCTGCAAATAGTTCAGTAGATATGCTTATCGATGATTTTTACACAGATTGCTCTGACTGTCGTAAGGATTGCTAATTTTGTAGCAACTAAACTAAAATCAGTTCAATTGTAAAAAGGTATCATGAATATCAGTAAACTGAAGATCAGTGATTACTGATTTATTTCCACCCGATTATTTTTGACGACACTTAAACATCCATCAACCTAATGATGAAATTCTTTCTTCTGGTCATTTGTCTTGCCATTTCTTCGGTGTATTCTCATGCACAATCCATCCGAATCAATGAAGTAATGAGCTCCAACGGCGGAGTTATAACCGATAGCGACGGCGACACCTCTGACTGGATTGAGCTCTATAATGCCGGAACGACTTCAGTAAACCTCAAGGGCTATGGTTTGTCGGATAAAAAAGCTGAATTGCTTAAGTGGGTATTCCCCGATTTTCAGTTTAACCCCGGAAACTTTCTGCTTGTCTTTGCCTCAGGAAAAGACCGCAAAGCAACACCAGTCAATTGGAACACCATTATTTCGCAGGGAGATTTATGGAAATACCTGGTGCCAACCACAGAACCTACGACCAACTGGAGGTTAAATGCTTTTGACGATACCAACTGGCTTTCAGGAAAGAGTGGTTTCGGTTATGGCGATAACGATGATGCGACTGTGGTCCAGGTGCCTGTATCTATATTCATCCGTAAAAAATTCACGATTGTCAATGCGGCAGACATACAGCAAATGGTATTCCATATGGATTATGACGATGGGTTTGTGGCCTACCTGAATGGAGTGGAAATTGCCCGTGCTCAAATGGATGGAAAAGGAGCTTTGCCCCCGTTTAATGTTTTTTCCTCGGGCATGCACGAAGCACAGATGTATCAGAACCTTCCACCGGATAAGTTTGTAATCAGCAATCCGTCTGCTCTTTTAAAGACCGGCGAAAATATATTGGCCATACAGATACATAATTCCGATGCATCATCTTCCGATTTAACTGCAATACCGTTTCTTTCAGTTGGAACCACTGAAAAGCCTGATAGTATCCGCAAGGTTGATGTTTTAAACCTGGTGTCAACTGATTTTCATACCAATTTCAAGATCAGCGCCGGCGGAGAATCGGTTTACCTGGCAAACCCTTCAGGAGTGCTGGCCGACAGCGTCCATTTAGGGGCGCTTTCGCTGAATACTTCTTATGGAAGAACCCTTAAAGATCCATTGACTTGGGCAGTTTTCACGACTTCTACACCCGATAAGGAAAATACCACTGTCGGGTTATCCGGTGTAAGCGTTGGTATTCCGGCCTTTAATTCACCAGGTGGGATTTATTCTTCAGGATTGAATGTTGCATTAACTGCACCCGATCCGAACGACTCCATCTATTATACGCTTGACGGTTCAGAACCTACACGTTCGTCAACTCTGTACTCAAAAGCCGTTTACTTCAATACATCCAAAGTAATAAGGGCACGGATACTAAAATCAGGCTTTCTTCCGGGGAATACGGTTACGAATTCATATATTCAATATTCAAACAAAAAACTACCTGTTGTTTCACTTTCGATGAATCCTACTGATTTGTGGGACTACAATACCGGCATATATGTACTTGGCCCAAATGCCGAAGCAGCAAGCCCGAACTTTGGTGCGAATTTCTGGCAGGACTGGGAAAAGGCCTGTCACTTTGAAATGATGGAAACCACCGGGGATAAGGTAATTGATATTGATGCCGGGGTAAAAATATTCGGGAACTATTCAAGGGCAAATGCCCAAAAGTCGATGACTATTCATGCCAGCAAAAGTTTTGGCAGTAAGGTAATCAAATACAAGCTTTACAAAGAGCGTCCATTCGATGAGTTTAAAAGTATCGTATTACGTAACTCGGGGAATGACTGGAATAATACCATGTTTCGGGATGGATTATTATCCATGTTAACCATTGGACTAAATTTTGACCAGATGGCTTACCGTCCTTCAACGGTCTTCCTGAATGGCGATTACTGGGGAATACTGAATATCCGTGAAAAGATTGACGAGAATTTTATTGCTTCCAACGATGGAGTTAATGCCAGTGATGTCATCATGTGCGAAAACAATGGGGCACCACTTATTGGGAGTGCCGATGACTGGTGGAAGATGTATAACTTCATTGATTTAAATTCGATGATTGTTCAGGCCAACTATGATCAGGTAGCGGCCCAAATGGATATCAACAGTTTCATCGATTATTTTGCTTCCAATATCTTTTATGCCAACTGGGATTGGCCGGGCAACAATATCAGGTACTGGAAGACTACCGGTCCCGGCAGCCGTTGGCGATGGATTATGCATGATGTCGATTTTGGTCTGGGTATCTGGGGAACCAAAACCCCGGAGGAGAATTCTCTGGCCTTTGCAACAGCCACTGATGGGCCGGGCTGGCCAAACCCACCATGGTCAACGCTTATCCTTCGTAAGTTACTTGAAAATACAGGATTCCGTAATCAGTTTATCAACCGGTTTGCCGATTTGATGAACTCTACTTTCTTACCTGATCGTATAAATAAGGCCATCGACCAGAAAAGGGATGTGATCAGAGAAGAGATGGTCAGGCATCTTCAGAAATGGAGCGGAGGATCGCAAGCCGATTGGCTGGTCAGGGTAGAGCAAATGAAAACGTTTGTCACAGCCCGACCTTACAATGTATTCACACACATCCGGGAAAAGTATAATTTTCAAACTCCACAGATTCTGAGTTTGCGTACCGATACAATAGAGGGCTCCGTTCAGGTTAATTCATTAAAATTAACTCAATTCCCATGGCGCGGCACCTATTACAGGGAGGTTCCTGTTACTTTGACAGCCATACCAAAAGCTGGTTACCGATTTGTAAGATGGGATGGCCTCACCGCTCCAAATACTGCAAAAACCATCACGATTGCTCCAACATCAGGGGTGCAAATCGTTGCTGTTTTCGAAAGCGATGGCAGTCACTACAACGACATTGTAATCAACGAAATCAGTTTTAACAATGCTGCTCCCACCGATCCTGGTGATTGGGTAGAAATATACAACAAGGGCACAACTGATATCAATATTTCAGGATGGACTATGACAGACTCCGACCCCACCCATCAGTTTATCTTCCCGGCAGGTACATGGATTAAAGCAGGTGAATACCTGGTTGTTTCCAATGATCTGGACAAGATAACCACGGTATTTGGTCCGATCAAAAACCTTGTAGGAACCTTTAGCTTCGGACTGGGAAGTACTGTCGATGCTGTGAAGTTGTATGCGACGGACGGGCAACTGATTGATGAAGTGGATTACGGCAACGATGTACCCTGGCCAACCGGATCATTAAATGAGCTCTGGTCGATCGAACTCGTAAACCCGAATAAAGACAACAACAACGGTCTAAACTGGGTGTTATCGGAGAAAAACGGCACTCCGGGACTTCACAATAGGCTTTATATTCCTGACGCCATCAATAATTTGCCTTTGGATAAATCCACAACCCAATTGCTTCAGAATTATCCGAATCCATTCAATGAAGGAACCTACATCGAATTTAAATTGACTACTCCCGGGAAATATCATCTTTCAGTGCTCGATATGAATAGCCGCATCATCCGTAACCTTTCAGGCGACGATCAGATATCCAGTGTGCATACCCTCTATTGGGATGGCAAAGATGATTCAGGCAGACCAGTCGCCAATGGGGTGTACTTCTATCGGCTCGAGAGTGAAGGCTTCAGCGAAATGAAACGTATGGTGAAGATGTAGAAAAAGGAAAAGGGAAAGAGGAAAAACAAAGTCGTAGTCATTTTTATGGAGTGCCGCATTAAAACTGATTTGATTTAATGGGCTAAAAACTGAAAAAGCGAAAGATTGCAACAATTGCTCTTCCGCTTTTTTGTGTATAAATATGAACTCCAAAGAAGTGTGAATAATGTAATTTTTTTTGAAAATTATATAACAAGTATAAATTCAGTCCATCCTAACTTTATACCCTGATTGATTGTGTCCAGGCATTTAGGTTTGCGATAAGGAATAATATAAAACTTCTTTGACGGCAAGGCCCAATTGTTCTTAATCTTATTTATTTCACTGTGATTCAATACGATAATAAGGTTAAATGTTTTTTAACTTCTAAAAACTGACAAGGTTTCTCTGGTAAATAGGGGCTATTATCAATTCATACGCTATAGCCCTGGTTATAGGTAGAACCTCCAATGCTGATGTTTTACCGACAATATCCTTTACAGAACCAATGTTTTTAATTTCTTCGATATGAAAACATTTTCTCTTATACTAATATCGCTTTTTTTTATTTCTTTTTGTCCGTCAACAGAAAAGACAAATACCAACACCCGTAACGGATTTTACATTTATATTGAAGACTATACAACTCGAACGAATCATAAATATATAGTCGAAACAAAAGATTCTGTCAAAACCATATTTAATTCTTTTTTTAATTCGGAACTTGAGCTCGGTGATGTTGATCGTCCAATTTCTATTTACAATGGTAAGCACAATTTCTATATTGCCAGGGTAAACGTTTTTGAACAACCGAATGGGAAAAAGAATTTCAGGCATCTGAAGTACTCCAGTGTATATGTTAATCCTTCAAAGATGAAAAAACGTTCGAAGTTAAAACCTGCTTTTTTATAAAATTTCTAATGTTTCAAGAGTCCTTTAATCACTTATTGGACTCTTTATCAATTACTAACCTGCCGATTTGTTTATTTTCATCAAAGTTTTTAACTTTAACCTACGAAAGAGTTCGTGGCAAAGACATAAGATAGGATTCAGCAATGAACTCCCTGACTACAAACACTAATATTTTATCCATTCAGAAATATTTCAGAAAAACAATGAACCTGCTTTCGACCTATACGGAAGGGTTCCGGGTAGGGATCGGGAGGGACCCTCCTTTCAGGACTTAATCTATGATTGATCTATAACTGTACTAATATTTGAATCTTAGTACAGTTATAGATCAGTCATAGTACAGATATAGAAACGGGATACCCTCTCCTTCCCCTCCCGATCCCTTCTCAATCCCAGTCCTGATAACTACGAAATTCCTCTGATCAGTCTCTTGAACGAACGGCATTTTCATTAACAAGCATTTTGAAGGGGCAAAATAACCAGACCATTCAATGAGCAAAGTGCACATTTTGTTTTGTGATTTCCGTGTTTCAAACCGGGGAATGGATGATTATTGCCCATTTTGGATTGTTTGATGCAGTTTATCCCACCAATTGTGCAGCTTATCCGAATATTATCTTAAATTCATTCCCGAAAGGCTTACTTCGTTGAAACCTTTAAATTCAACACGATGAAACGAATTATATTATTGCTGCTGGTACTTTGCTGTTTTCGGATTTCTTACGCTGAAGAATTAACTAAAGAACAACAACAATTGGCCTGGAAGTATATCCAGGAGAATTTGTTGGATAAAGAATTTCTGCCCAATACCTTTAAAAAGGACATTATCATTAATTTGAAGGGAGAAATAACTTCTGAGGATTCAATAGTAGTTAAAGACCTCATTAAAAGCTTTCAACATGCTATTCCTAATTTGAAGATTGAATTATCTAATAAGCCTGGGAATTTTACTTTGGGTCTGAACAATGGCAAAAAGAACACGGTGACAACGAATATGGTTGGAAACCATGAAGTCCAATCTAACGAAATGGAATTCCCTTTAAATCTTACTAATTCTCAACGAAAGCAATTTATTTACTTCCAATTATTTAAGGGACTAACTTTCTATAACTGGCAGAAACAGCCTTTTGTTGGACTAAGTGGTTGTGTTTTTGCCGAAAATGATTTTCAATCGGTTACATTTTCTCCTTATGATCTCTTTATTCTTGAAAAGCTTTATTCTCCTGATTTTTCAATTCAATTGGCAAGGAATTTATCTCCTGAAGTGCAGCATACAGCCTGGAATGCAATACGATGGCAGTTTATGGGCAAACCCAATGATCCCTTGGTTTACAGAGACTATATCTTTATAAAGTTCCTGGGTGAAGTCAGTCATGAAGACTCAGTATGTTTTAAGAAACTAATAACTGATCTGGAGAAGATATTACCCGAGAGAAATCGATTCCAGATAACTGACCAGGATGCTAATCTGACCTTTACAATCAATGCTTCTGGCGTTAAGTCGAGGATCAAGCAAATGGATAATGGAAAGAATATTACTATCAGTGAATTAGAAATCAATATTCCCAAGGATGTCAAAGATGAACAAAGGTTGAAGATCATTTATTTTTATTTATATCGTTCGTTGGTCCATTTTTCGCCTGCCTATGGTGGCAGTCAAAAAGTTCCAGGATGTGTGTTTGATGAAGAAGATCCTGAAGCGATTACGTTCCACCCGTTTGATAAATTCATTCTATCGAAACTTTATGCTCCTGATTTTGATAAACAATTTAAAGAATTCTTTATCAGCAAAAGCAGTGTAAGTGAATATTATAAGTTTCGCTACTCTGAACAACTAAAGTTAGTTGGCACATTCGGAAGTTATATCATTGCCATTTTGTTTTTCTCGATACTGATATTACTTAAAATATTCCGAAAGCACAACTGGAATTTCCGTCTTTTCTTAATTCAATTGCTTTGGGTGATCATTGGTTATAATCTGGTATTGCTTTTCTATCTATCAGTGAATAATTTCAGCTTTTCAGTGGCATTAGGAGGATTACCGACTATTCTAATGAATGATGGATGTATATTTGTAATGGCTGTGTACTTTTTCATTGTAGAAAAAAGAATTTACTTCTCTTCATGGTCCTCTAATACAAAACTATTTTGGATATTAACAAATACGCTTGTAACGTCCTACGCAGCATACTTATTTTTAGCTATATTTTTTAATATTTCATCATCATTTGACCGATATATTTATACACTTCTGTTTGCTTTGGCAATTACAATTATTCGGATTTTTTTAATTTCCATATCCGCGGTCAATAAAGCAGAAATCAAACAAAAAGATACTGAACTTGAACTATTGAAGGAGAAAAACAAGCAAGCCGAACTCCAATCTCTTCGTGCAAAGATTAATCCACACTTCTTATACAATGCATTGAATTCGATTGCCAGCCTGGCAACTACGGATGCACGAAAGACGGAGCAAATGGCTTTGGCCTTGTCTGACTTTTTCAAGTATGCCATCAATCGAGAGCAAAAACAGCTAAACACGCTTTCCGAAGAACTGAACGCCATACGCACTTACCTCGAGATCGAAAAGGTACGCTTTGGTGAGCGGTTGAGTTTCGAGATCGACTGTCCAAAGGAACTGCTGGATATACAGATTCCGCAATTGCTCATTCAGCCTTTGGTGGAGAATGCCATTAAACACGGCTTGTCGCAGATCACCGAAAACGGATTGATCGGGATTTTAATTAGGAAGGAAGATAGTCAACTGAAAATTCGGGTGTACGACAATGGACCTGCCTTCCCCGATGGACCGCTTGCCGGTTTTGGCATACAGAATACCCAGGAACGGATTGCATTGCTCTACGGGGCAAAGGCGACGATTAACTGGCAGAACGGGGCTGAGAAGTTTATAGAAATTTCAATACCTGTTTAATTTTAAACGCAAAGACACGAAGACACAATTTCTTAATCTTTGCGTCTTCGCGACTTTGCGTTTATTTAATTTGTTCGTCCATTCAAATTGACTACTTTACATGACTAAAAAACAAACCAACGACCAATGACTTCAACTTCCAAATACCTTACCCTGATTGCCGATGACGAACAACCTGCCCGTGACCGTTTGAAGAAACTGCTGGCTGAACATGACGATCAGATTGAGCTGATTGGTGAAGCACAGAATGGACTGGAGTGCCTCGAAATGATCGACCGGCTGAAACCTGGCCTGGTGTTTCTGGATATACAGATGCCGGGCCTGAACGGATTCGAGGTATTGCAGCAAACGAGTCATTCGCCTGTAGTGATTTTTTGCACTGCCTACGATGAGTTTGCCCTCCAGGCTTTTGAAACCAATAGCATCGACTATATCGTGAAACCTGTGAAAGCGGAGCGCATACAGAAGTCTATCGAAAAGCTTGATTCTTTGAAGCGTAATTCGGATAAGCAGGAGTTGCTCCGCATCATCGAAAGTTACATCAGCCAGACCCCGAAAAAGGAAATCACAAGCATTCCAGTCAAGCTGGGTGACCGTATGCTTTTTGTGCGCATTGAGGATGTTTCGTATTTCTCGGCTGAGGAAAAGTATGTGAACATCGTTACCAAAGACGGCAAAACCTACCTCAGCGATTTCCCGCTAAAGAGCCTGGAAGAGAAGCTGGGCGAAGGATTTCTGCGCATACACCGTTCACTGCTGGTTAATGTGAAACGAATCAAAGAAATCAACAAGCATTACGGCAGCCGCTTTGTCATCAAAATGGACGACTCCAGCCAAAGCAAACTGATCAGTGGACGGGGGTATTGCGAACAGGTAAAGGGGTTGATGGAGATTTAGGGACAGGAAAAAGGAAAGAGGAAAGAGGAAAGTGGAAAGAGGAAAAGGTCGCAGGTAAAGATTCATTTGAAACTCAAGAATAGAGTATTGAGAAAAACATATCCCTTGAACGCAAAATCAACTAATATTTTGCAGAACAACACCATTTCAGATGTTTATATAGCTGTCTGATGATGCTGTGGATTTTCAGACAGCATGGGTTGTTATATTCACGCCAGCTATATTGTTTAAGCCAAAAGGACTAAGCTGGCTTTTTGGCATTTTGGCCTAAAAGATGAAGGTGAATGACAACATTTGATAAAAAACACAATTGACGGAGTTGTCGGAGTTGTCGGAAACTTTGTAGAGTGGCGGAATCACCTTCTTTGTGTCGCCTGCTGAGGATCAGCTACGCAAAAATATACTATATGGACGCAAAATTCACCATTGTCTTGTTCTGTAGTGCTTTTGCAATTACATTTATGAAATAAATGTCGAATGAGGGTTTACACAGTCTTATAAATGATGGAATCCATTTGAAATAAGAGTATAGAGGAATGACAGAATTTAGAACTGTCATTTGGGGCATAGCAATAGGAGTTCTTCTGACTAATGAACGAGTTATGTGCTTGTTTGTGAAACTAAACCGCAAACTTGATCTGCATATATTTTTATTATCTTTGAAATAGAAAATTCACAGATGATGAAACAAAGATTCTACTTTGACACTTCCATTTTTGGAGGTGTATTTGATAAGGAGGTTGATGAATTAACGTTGCAGCTTTTCGAAAGAGTAAACTTAGGACAAATCATTTGTGTTTATTCTGATCTGACAGAGAGCGAATTACTTAATGCACCTGAAAAAATAAGAGATTATTTTAAAAAATTACCAAAGGAGAATCTGGAACGGATTATTGTTACTGATGAAATATTGAGACTTGCATCTAAATATATTGACGAAAAAGTTGTTGGTCAGACTAGTTTTGACGACTGCGTTCATATTGCCGCAGCGACAATAAACAAAGCAGATATTTTAGTGAGTTGGAATTTCAAACACATCGTTAATTTATACCGTATACGGGGATACAATTCTGTAAATATTCGTTCAAATTATCAATCTTTGGAAATACGTTCCCCAAAAGAGATTATAGAATATGAAGACTAAAAATAAAATCAAAGAAAAAGAGTTTGACACAGTCAAAACTTTTAGAGCTATCAAAGAGAAAATATCCTTAGAAATGGCAAATATGAATTTTGAGCAAATCAAGGAGTATTTAAAATCAAATAGCCAGAAACTTCATGACGAATAAAGAAACAATAGAGAGGAATATCGGTTTGACTTTTGATTTTGTCAATCATTTGATTGACAATCCAACAATAGCTGTTGATTTGCCAGATGATTTCAAATTAGAATTTATTGAAAAAGATTTTCCTAATATCGAAAAAAGGGAGCAACTTGAATCCGATTCACTCACCAAAAGAAGATTTGTCCGAGTAATAAATTCTTTTGAACTGCCCAAATAGAAAGAGGGTTGGAGGATTCCATCCTTCAAAACAGGGATGGAATCCTTCCACTACTATCTCTTAATACAATATCGGCATAATCTTAGGTTCACTCAGTAGCATGCCGGGTTTTTCACTTCTGATTTCTTCTATGGCCTTTTCAATCTGCCCAAGGGTGCATGGCATAGTGGCCACTGAGAACATCGCCTTTTCGCCAGAGTGACGGTTATGGCTTACGGTTTCAATGTTGATTTCCTGGTTTCCAATGGCTGTAGCGATGAATCCCGTTGTCCCGGGAATATTGCCGGTATGGAAAGTAATCAGATAGGGAAATACAAACTGTCGTGCATCGGCCAGGTTGTGTTCCTGCTTCGTTGGGATGTTCAGTATTTTATCACCATAACGTGCAATAAAGATCATATCAGAAACAATCGACATGGCCGTTTCGGTTGAGCCGGCACCTTTGCCCACCAGGAAATGAACTCCTGAATATTTATTGTTGATGCGTACCGCATTAGTCGCCCCACTTACATCTGAAAGGAAGTTGCTGTTTTTTACCAGCATGGGCCGTACAGTAGCATATATATCACCATTCACTTTTTTTGCATAACAGATCAGCTTTATTTTTGCATCTATTTCGCTGGCAAAATCAATATCTTCTTTGGTAATATCTTCAATTCCTGAGATGGAAAGGTCTTCTTTCGATACATCAATTCCATAAGCCAGTTTAATAAGCAGAATCAATTTATGCCCCGCATCTCCCCCATTGATGTCAAGGGCAGGATCAGCTTCGGCATACCCACTTTCCTGCGCCATTCGGAGAGCTTCACTAAACTCCAGTTTCTCATTCTGCATCTGGGTCAGGATGTAATTGCTGGTTCCGTTCATGATTCCTGACACTGAAAGCACCTTATCACCAGTAAAACTTTCCTGGATGGTCTTGATGATTGGTATTGCACCACAAACCGCAGCTTCAAATCCTATCTTAACATTTTTTGCAAGGGCAGTTTCGAAGAGTACTTTTCCCCTTTCAGCCAAAAGAGCTTTATTGGCCGTAACCAGATGTTTTCCTGAATTAAGGATATCCAGACAAAGGTTATAAACAAAGTCGCTCTTTCCGCCTATGGTTTCAACCACCAGATCGATATCTTTTGACGAAATAATTTCCTGAATATATTGATTAGCTTCGTTTGATGAAAGGTCATTCCCTCCGCCACAAAACAAGTTAAGTGGGATGTTATATTTTTCAGAGGCTGTAACTGGACAAAGCTCAACAATCGATGAAAGCACAATTCTGGTGTTGGCCCTGATTGAAAGATCATTGTTCATTTCTGTTATAATCCGTGCAACACCTCCGCCAACTGTTCCGCAGCCCAGAATGGCTATTTTAAAAGTATCCATTTTGTAGTAATTGAAATTGTTCCGAAATATATGAAATATAGTAATTAAACTTCCAAAAGAAACTGATTGGAATGACTGAACTTCCAATAAATTAGCATTTGATTTAAACATTTGGCTGATAATCTTGTTTCTGTATATGAAAGTCAAATGGAAAGGCATGCTGATTTAAAGACAATTTAATCTTTTTATTAATAATCCGAATAAAAAAGTCTGTTTTGTTTTCATTTTAAATAAATAGTTCCATATTTGCATTAAATTATTCAAATAATGACACGTATTGCTAACATTTCCCTTCTCGGTCTCCTTCTCAGTATTCTTATTTGGATGCGTGATTGAGAATGATATGGGTAAAACTATAAAGCTTTAAAAAGCCATTCTCAATATAGAGGATGGCTTTTTTATTTAGTTCGAATCAACAAAAAATAAATAGTTATGAGCGACAGATTGTACATTTTTGACACCACTTTACGCGACGGCGAGCAAGTCCCCGGGTGTCAGTTGAACACAGTGGAGAAAATCGAAGTTGCACGTGCTTTGGAGGAATTGGGCGTCGATGTAATCGAAGCAGGTTTCCCGATTTCAAGTCCCGGCGATTTTAATTCGGTAGTAGAAATATCAAAAGCGGTAACCTGGCCAACCATTTGTGCCCTTACCCGCGCAGTAGAAAAGGATATTGACGTTGCTGCCGAGGCTCTAAAGTTCGCCAAGAAAGGACGTATACATACTGGTATTGGGACTTCATTATATCACATATACAATAAGCTGAACTCCAATCCTGAAGAAATTATAGAACGTGCCATTGCAGCAGTGAAATATGCCAAGAAGTATGTCGAAGATGTGGAATTTTATGCTGAAGATGCAGGCCGTACCGAAAACGAATATCTGGCCCGTGTGGTTGAAGCGGTAATCAAGGCAGGTGCAACGGTAGTCAACATACCCGATACAACCGGTTATACCCTCCCTATTGAATTTGGCGCTAAAATCAAGTACCTGTTCGACAATGTACCGAATATCCATAAGGCTATTATATCAACCCACTGTCACAACGATTTGGGGATGGCTACTGCGAACACCATTGCAGGAATCATGAACGGGGCCCGTCAGGCAGAGGTTACAATCAATGGGATCGGTGAACGTGCGGGAAATACTTCACTCGAAGAAGTGGTAATGATTCTGAAAAGTCGCTATGCTGTTTTGAATATTGATACTAATGTCAACACTAAGAACATATACAAAACAAGCAGGTTGGTTTCGAACCTGATGAATATGCCGGTTCAACCCAATAAGGCGATCGTGGGTCGCAATGCTTTTGCACATTCATCAGGCATTCACCAGGATGGCGTGTTGAAGAATCGTGAGAACTATGAAATCATGAACCCTACCGATGTGGGAATCAATGAATCGAGCATTGTGTTAACAGCTCGTAGCGGTCGTGCGGCATTGAAACACCGCATGGAAATTATGGGTTTCGAAATGGATAAAGAAAAGCTGGATGAGGTTTACGAAAAGTTCGTAAAACTGGCTGATAAGAAAAAAGACATCCGCGATGATGATGTGGCGGCTTTGGTTGGCGACCTGAAACAAAAAGAACGTCGCATAAAGTTAGACTTTCTTCAGGTAGTAACAGGTAAAGGATTGGTACCAATTGCTAATGTGCGTCTGAATATAGCGGGTGAGATACTGGATGCTACCGCTTCAGGAAATGGTCCTGTTGATGCTGCCCTGAAAGCAGTAAAGAAAATTATTCACCGTAAAGTCATTCTGGAAGAATTCCTGATCCAGGCTATTGCCCATGGCAGTGATGATTTGGGGAAAGTTCATATGCAGGTGAAATATGAAGAAGATATCTTCCATGGATTTGGAGCCGATACTGATATCATTACAGCCTCAGTTGAGGCGTTCCTGGATGCGATCAATAAGATCCCCGGGACTGCCAGAGTCAAAAGTGAATAGCAAAGGGCATGGGGCTGAGAGTTAGAGTCCTGAGTTGGAAAAACGAATCAAGGTTTCCTTTGCCGACTGCTTCAGTTGACGGATTAATGAATACTAATTTGAATTAATAAATATAAATTACAACCTTTCTGAAAAACAATTTGTTAGAATATATATCAGAGAAGTTTATTGAATAAAAATAACTAATGGAAGCAAAAACATTATTCGACAAGATTTGGGATTCGCATGTAGTAAAAGAGGTTGAAGGCGGTCCCAGTGTTTTATACATTGACCAGCATTTGATTCATGAAGTGACCAGTCCTGTAGCATTTCTGGGATTGGAAAAGCGTGGTGCCAAAGTACTTCGTCCTGAAAAGACGCTGGCAACACCCGATCACAACGTACCAACCATCAATCAACACCTGAGTATTGTGGACGAAATGTCACGCAATCAGGTAGAGATGCTAAAGAAAAACTGCCAGAAATATGGTATTGTTTATCACGGTTTGGGAAGCGAAGGTCACGGCGTAGTGCATATCATTGGCCCTGAAATGGGTATTACCCAACCCGGGATGACCATTGTTTGCGGTGATAGTCATACTTCAACCCACGGTGCTTTCGGAACCATTGCTTTCGGAATCGGCACCAGTGAGGTGGAGATGGTGTTGGCCAGTCAATGCATCATGCAACCCAAACCAAAGAAAATGCTGATTTTGGTAAACGGGAAACTGAATAAAGGCGTAACAGCAAAAGATATTGCCCTTTATGTTATTTCTCGGATTTCAACATCAGGAGGAACAGGCCATTTCGTGGAGTTTGGTGGAACTGCAATCGAAAGTTTAAGCATGGAAGGCCGTATGACTCTTTGTAACATGAGTATCGAATGTGGTGCACGTGGTGGTATGATAGCACCTGATCAAACAACTTTCGACTATGTAAAATGTCGTCAGTTTGCTCCAAAGGGCGAAGATTGGGATAAAGCACTTTCTTATTGGAAAACCTTAAAATCGGATGCCGGTGCAATCTTTGATACGGTTTATGAATATGATGCCGCCAATATCGAACCAATGATCACTTTTGGAACCAATCCGGGGATGGGTGTAGGTATCTCACAAAATGTTCCAAACAGCAATAAACTAACAGGTTCGGATAAACTTACCTACGAAAAGTCTCTGAAATATATGGGTTATTCGGAAGGTGACAAAATGATTGGAAAGCAAATCGACTATGTTTTTGTTGGAAGCTGTACCAATGGCCGTATTGAAGACTTTCGCAGCTTTGCGGCATTTGTAAAAGGGAAACATAAAGCGGCAAATGTAACTGCCTGGATTGTTCCCGGATCGCGTGCTGTAGAGAAGCAAATCATTGCTGAAGGATTGGTTGAAATTCTTGAAGCTGCAGGTTTTGAACTGCGTCAGCCCGGATGCTCAGCATGCCTTGCCATGAATGATGATAAAATTCCTGAAGGAAAATATTCAGTCTCTACCTCGAACCGCAACTTTGAGGGCCGGCAGGGACCTGGTGCACGTACTTTGCTTGCCAGCCCGATTACTGCTGCTGCAGCCGCTGTTACAGGAAAGATTACTGATCCGAGAGAATTTTTATAGAGGCACTATAAGCCCCAAAAGGGGAATCTGAAACGATTAATAACAATTACCAGCTTCCAAAACCTCCCCCGTGAAGAGGTTTAAGTGGCTTCAAATTATAAAAAGAAATGGCATACGATAAATTTACAACACTAAAATCACCGGCAGTTCCGCTGCCTATCGAAAATATTGATACTGACCAGATTATTCCGGCTCGTTTTCTGAAAGCAATTGAACGCAAAGGGTTTGGAGACAACCTGTTTCGCGACTGGCGTTACGATAAAAGCAACCAGCCAATTGCTGATTTCCCGTTGAATCAAGCTAAATATTCAGGTAAGATACTGGTTGGAGGTAAGAACTTTGGAAGTGGTTCGAGTCGCGAACATGCTGCATGGGCCATTTATGATTATGGCTTCCGCGTAGTGGTTTCAAGCTTCTTTGCTGATATCTTTCAGGGAAATGCCTTGAACAATGGTATCCTTCCAGTGGTTGTATCTCCTGAGTTTCTTGAGAAAATTTTCGCAGCAATTGCAAAAGATCCAAATACTCAATTTGAGGTTGATCTGGAGAATCAAAAATTCATCATTTGTGCGACAGGCGAATCATCTGATTTTACAATCAATCCATACAAAAAACATTGTATGACAAACGGACTTGATGACATCGATTATTTGATCAGCATGAAGGAAGAAATCGCTGCATTCGAAGAAAAATAAATCGTATTATGACTGGAAAAGTAGTTGAGGTTAAGAACCAGGTGCTTAGCATCATGGATACAACACTAAGGGATGGAGAACAAACCTCAGGAGTGTCGTTTACCGACATGGAAAAGCTTAGCGTTGCCAGAATATTGTTGGAAGATGTAAAAGTAGACCGTATCGAAATTGCTTCTGCCCGTGTTTCTGATGGAGAATTCCTCGCTGCCAAAAGGGTGATGGAATGGGCAAAGGAAAAAGGTCACCTCGATAAAATTGAAATCCTTGGATTTGTTGACGGTAAGATTTCACTGGATTGGATTAATACAGCAGGAGGGAAAGTCTTGAATTTGCTATGCAAAGGTTCATATAAACACGTGACTCAACAACTTCGGAAAACTCCCGAACAGCATATTGAAGACATCAAAAGGACAATTCAATATGCTGAAGAACTCGGAATCAGGGTGAATGTATATTTGGAAGATTGGTCGAATGGCATGCGAAATTCAAAGGATTACGTCCATTTTATGGTTTCCGAATTACTGAAACTCCCTGTCGACCGCATCATGTTGCCCGATACCCTTGGAATTCTTGATCCTGACGAAACTTACGAGTTCTGCCGGGAGATGATTGAATCCTACCCAAATGCCCGTTTCGATTTTCATGCACACAACGACTATGATCTTGCCTGTGCAAATGTCTTCCATGCCATTAAAGCCGGAATCAGAACCGTACATACAACAGTAAACGGATTAGGTGAACGGGCAGGAAATGCTCCACTTTCAAGTGTGATTGCCACTGTTAAAGATCACTTGAAAATGGAAACCAAAGTAAATGAATCCATGCTCAATAAAGTTTCCAAGCTGGTTGAATCCTTCTCCGGAATCCGCATTCCGACCAATAAACCATTGATTGGCGAATTTGTATTTACCCAGTGTAGTGGAATTCATGCCGATGGTGACAGTAAGAATAATCTGTATTTCAATGATCTGCTTCCTGAACGATTTGGCCGTACACGGGTTTATGCTCTTGGAAAAACTTCAGGGAAAGCCAACATTAAAAATAATCTGGAAGATTTAGGCATAGAACTCGACCCAGCCTCTTTAAAACTGGTAACCGACCGTATTATTGAACTCGGCGACCGTAAAGAAACTGTTACTATAGAAGATCTGCCCTATATTGTGGCCGATGTACTAAACTACGAAGACAACGAATCTGCTATAAAACTGGTGAATTATTCACTTGCATCAGCCATGGGATTGCGACCTTCAGCAACTGTTTGCTTTCAGATGAGAGGTGAGAATTACGAAGCAACTGCTGCGGGTGATGGTATGTATGATGCTTTTATGAATGCGATCCAATCAGTCTACAAAGGATTGAGTAAACCATTTCCAAAATTGCTCGATTACACGGTAACTATTCCTCCCGGAGGACAAACAGATGCATTGGTCGAAACACTGATTACCTGGGAACTCGGTCACGAATTCAAAACACGTGGACTCGACTCAGACCAGACTGCCGCAGCCATCAAGGCAACCATGCGTATGTTGAATCTGATTGAGCCAAAATTATAATGACTCCGATTAAAGATAAATCAACTCCTGAAACTATTCGCAAGAACTTCGACCAACAGGTTGAACGGTTCTCCAATGTTGAAACCGGCCAAACCACAGCTATTGATTCACCTTTGTGCATGGAATTGGTTGCACGGTCTGTAGCATTATTAAATCCCAATGCTAAACGAATAATGGATTTAGGTTGTGGCGGTGGAAACTATGCCGTTAAAGTCACCTCATTTCTTCCATATATAGATTGCACCTTAGTTGATCTAAGTGCAAATATGCTGGGAAAAGCAGAAGAACGTGTCCGGGAGAATACTTCAGGAACGATTACCATTATTCAGGGCGATTATCGTAATATTCTGATGGAAGAAAACACGTTCGATATCATTACCGCCGGAACTACGCTTCACCATTTACGCGAAGATCAGGAATGGGAATCAGTTTTCAGAAAGATATACCAGGCTCTGAAACTTGGAGGAAGCTTTTGGATCAATGACATCGTACTTGGTGAAACCCCTGAAATTGATCGAATGATGCTCGATGGCTGGCTCAGCATACTGGAAAAACAGATAAGACCTGAAGAAATAGAGATGTACCTGGGACGTTATGAGTCAGAAGACACTCCCCGAACACTAAGTTATCAGCTCGACCTAATGAAGCATGTGGGATTTTCGAAGACGATTGTATTGCACAAACATTTTAACTTTGCAGCATTCGGTGCAATCAAGTAAACGAAGAGTTTTAATATTGATCAAAAAACAAAAAAACCATATCAATGAAGTTAAAATTAGCTATACTCCCAGGCGACGGGATAGGTCCTGAAATCATCGACCAGGCCATGAAAATTGTAAAAGCGATTGCCAACAAGTTTAAACACGAATTGGAGTACGAATTTGCATTAACCGGGGCCTGCGCCATTGATGCTTTTGGGGTGCCTTATCCTGATGAAACCCATGAGTTGTGTATGAAGGCTGATGCGGTACTTTTTGGTGCCATTGGTGACCCGAAATATGACAACAATCCGAAAGCAACCGTTCGCCCTGAACAGGGCTTGCTGCTGATGCGTAAGAAACTTGGTTTATATGCCAACATTCGTCCAGTGGTCACATTCCCATCCTTACTCCACAAATCACCACTTCGTCGTGAATTAATTGAAGGCGCTGACTTTGTTGCCATCCGTGAACTGACCGGTGGTATCTATTTTGGAGAAAAGGGTCGCCTGGATAATGGAAATACAGCTTTTGACACTTGTACATACACTCGGGTTGAAATTGAACGCATTCTTAAGCTTGCATATGAATATGCCATGAAACGCCGTAAAAAGCTTACTGTGGTCGATAAAGCCAATGTATTGGAAAGTTCACGTTTATGGCGAGAGGTGGCACAGGAGATAGCTCCAACTTTTCCAGAAGTAACCACAGAATATATGTTTGTTGACAATGCTGCCATGCGAATCATTCAATGGCCTAAAGATTTTGATGTGATGGTTACCGAAAATATGTTCGGCGATATCCTGACCGATGAAGCCAGTGTGATTACCGGCTCCCTTGGATTATCGCCATCGGCTTCCATCGGCATTCACACTTCGGTTTTTGAACCTATTCACGGTTCTTATCCGCAGGCTGCCGGTAAAAACATAGCCAACCCTGTCGCTACGATACTTTCTGCGGCCATGATGTTCGAATATGCCTTCGATCTTCAGTCAGAAGGTACACTGATCCGTAAAGCGGTTGATGCTTCTTTGGATGCCAAAATTGTAACAGTTGACATTGCCGTTGACAAATCCTATTCCACCTCGGAAGTGGGAGACTGGATTGCCGACTGGATTAATAAAAACTAAGATTTTAAACCATATAAGGAAAGGCTCTTTGCGATTGCAGAGAGCCTTTCCTTTTACTAATCAAATAAGTGATCAATTGAAAGCAAAGACTTTCTAAAGCATTTGCTTGGCTTTATCAACGGTTATTTCCAAAACCCTTGTCAGGAATGAGAATTTTTCTTTCATAAAATCGTATTCTTCACCCGAAGTGATATACCGGGCAGTTCCATCGATCAGGAAACCAGTTCCCTGATAATTGTTGTACCCCAATACTTCTTTCGTTCCCAGGGTCAGTTTTACCTGATTGTTTACATTGACATTTTTCTCTGTTTTCCTGAATCCGTAAGCAGGAATCAATATCCGCACATCTTCAGTAACAACAAGATAAGAATTCCATGTATTTGCCACATGAGTCTCAACTCCCCACGATACAATGGATACCACTCCTTCGTATTGCAACACTTCATGAAACTTGTCGGTCAACTTTCTATCTTCGCTCATCTTTTTTGTTTTTTATCGATTTGTAGATTGTTTGTGACTACAAAACTATCTTCTATTGCATTATAAAAAATTAAACTGGTTTAAGAAATGCCGCCTATAATTTCTTTTTTCTTAGTTCACTTACATATTGCGGTGTAAGACCCAGATAAGAGGCAATCATATATTGAGGGACACGCTTAACGAATTCAGGAAAGGATGTAGTGAAAAGCTGGTAAAACTCCTCTTTTGACATTTCATACATGTATTTTTGGCGGAGTTGCGAAGCTGCCAGGTCACGTTGCATGATAATCCTGAAATAACGCTCCATCTGTGGAAGTTCCTTAAGCAAAGTTTCAATCGAAGAGGAATTGATTGACAGAATCTCTGATTTTTCGATTGTTTGTATAAAGTAGGGTGAAGGTTTGCTGTCGATGAAGCTAAAATGATCTGCCATCCACCAATGTTCCAAGGCAAATTGTGTAATCTGTTCGTTTAGTTTATTATCGATAAAATACATTCTTAAACACCCTTTTTCAACAAAGTAAAGGGAACGACAGATTTGAACTTCCCTTAATAAGAATTCCTTTCGCTTTAATTTCAGGGGAGTAAAGTATTGATTTAAAAGTGCAACTGAAGCATCATCAAGTTCTATGTATTTGCGGATATGATTGATTAAATTCGGATACATTCCAAAGCGTTTTAGAGAAGAAAGTTATCAAATATTTGAGTTCTTTTCCCAAACAGGCCCTAATTTGGTCAATATCAATCTTTGTATCTGCAACTCGATTATACAAATACTTAAACCTAAGGCAATAGAATAAATAGTTATTAAAATCAATTTACTTCATGCGTGCCATCGGGAAGGAACTTAACCGAAGGTTCCACTTTGTTCTGGTTAAACAGATCGTAGCTCCTTTTGAGGTCAGCCCACAGACTGATTTTATCCTTATTCTTGCTGTATCCTTTAGTTAATAGGGCATAATTGGTGTCAGTAAGTTGTTCCGGGAATATGGTGATGTTTATATCCTTCTGCCCACTGTTGTAGGCTTCTATGCAATAAACAAACAGTTCCTTGATCTTTTCATCGGTAATAGCGATGCAACCAGAGGATTCGCAATTACCATGTATATAGATCAGATTACCCAAATGGGCCCTGTTACCCCGGATGCTGTCAGACGCATTCGGATAATTGATTCTCATCGACAAAAAATATCTGCTGTATGGATTCAACTCGGATATATGGTAAAAACCCTCAGGAACCTGTAAATCATGGGAATGTCTTTTGGGACCAACCGTACCCGATATCTCACAGATAGGGAATTCCTTGATTAAGGTAAACGCCGGATCACATATGTTTTTTGCCCACAACTCAATCTTTTTTTCAGTTTTGAAAGCCCTTAGATATATTTGGAGGCTATCGCGTGAAATAGAGTGTTCGGCAAGTGTTTTAACAACAGCTGACTCTTTATGGGAATAGGCCTCCCTGACCCGGGTAAAATTCATTTGGTTGTCTCTGAACGAACCTAAATTTGTTCCGGTTTTCAGAAACAATAAGGGGAATAGAAGAATTAAATATTTCATACGCAATTAAAAAGTCGGGCAAAAATAGTTTAAAAACACTCAGAAGCAGCTTACTCCCGGCATTTTCACCCAATGTTAAAACAAGGTGATTTTGTTTGCAATTACTTATCAAATGAACCGGGAGCAACAGCCTGGTTTACTTTCCTAAAATTACCAATTAGCTGGACTGGTAGTTTTGGTTGTAAAAACCCATCACCTTAAGGCGAAAGAAGGCCAGCCCGACCATACAAACCAGGGAACTGATCAGAAATACTGCTGCTATGGAAATGTATTGGGCAATAAAGCCTGAGACAACCATTCCAAGACCCATACCCATATCCAATGCAGTATATAAGGTCGAATTGGCTGCTCCGCGGTTACTGTTATCTGCAAGATTATTTACGATGGTCTGAAAGGTTGGAAACACAACCCCAATCCCAAATCCAATGATGAGCGCTGAAATGTAAAACCCGGTAATGTTTTTCATGAATGCCAGAAAGGGAAATCCGATGATAAGTAAAGTCAGGCAAAGCGTGAGGATTCCCAGGGGTCCCCTTTTATCGAATGCTTTACCTGCAGTCAGGCGGGAGATTGCAATTCCTGCCGCTAAAACCAAAAAGAAAAGTGAAGAGTTCTCAATCCCTATTTCCCTCCCGAATAAGGCAATAAACGAAAGTAGTCCCCCATAGGTTGTCATGATGATCATTAGGTTTAGCGATGGCAAAACAGATTTTAGATGAAAGAGTTGTTTAATATTGAAATCAATTGATTTCTTTTCTGTCAGTCTTTTGGGCAGTCGGATTGAATAAGCGAAGAGTAGACTCATCAGACTAATGAAAAGACTGGACATGAACATAGCGAAATACCCTCCATGATGAGCTATAAACAATCCGACAACCGGTCCAACTGACATGCCCATCGTAGTTGACAGTGAAAAATAACCAATCCCTTCTCCCCTCTGCGGCAAAGGAATGATGTCAACGGCTATTGTCGAGCCTGAAATGGTGGCCACTCCCCAGGTAAGGCCTTGTGCAAACCTCAGTAAAATCAATGCAGTAATAGTCAATGCGACCAAATAGCCGGCAAACAAAGCCGTGTAAAAGATCAGCGCCAAGAGGAAAATTGTTTTGCGTCCAAACTTATCCAGGGCAAAGCCTGAAAAGGGGCGGATGATAACTGACGCAATGGTATAAGCAGCCAATACTATTCCAACTTGCGTTTTTCCTGCATGAAGTTCACTTACCAGATAGATCGGCAGTGCCGAAATTAGTGCATAATAAGTAATACACATGAAGAAATTGGACAATGTCAGGAGCACAAAATCCCTGTTCCACATTTTATCGTACATATCCTGAACATTTAAATCTGAGGCAGCAAATTTACCCAACAATCTATAAAGCTATCCCATCCTGTATCCTGATTTAACAGGAAACTAATACTAGTCTCTTCAATGGAGTTAGAAAATCATATTTTTTAACAACCAGCAAACCCTTAATCATATATTTTATTCCTTTGGCGATGCTTTCTGAGAAATGAGATGAATTAAACCAATCGGCTTTTTCTTTACATTACTTACAGGATAGCAAAGGATACAAAAACCATCTTTATTGATTTATTTTACATCGATATTTAGAATTAAACAAAATCAGATAGAATGAATGATCATTCAATATTTAAGAGTTTTCCAGATAGTGACAGTTTACTTGAAGAGCTTAAAAGTAAAAGAAAACAAAAAGTTTTGCTGGTCAATGGACATTTCCATACTCCGTTCTCCTTTAGCGCATTTACCGAAATCGAACAGGCCTTCCAAATGGCTAAGGCAGAAGGTGTGCAGGTTCTCGGGATCAATGATTTTTATACTACCGATGGGTATTCTGAATTCGCAGATCTTGCGGTAAAGTATAAGATATTCCCCCTGTTCAATTTAGAGTTTATGGCATTACAGCGTGATCTGCAGGATTTGGGCATCCGTGTAAACGATCCTGCAAATCCAGGCCGTACCTATATGAGTGGAAAAGGATTAGCCTATCCGTTTCGAATTGGGCAGTCTGAACAGAAACTACTTGATCAGGTTCAGCATGAAAGCAATGTACAGACAGCCGAAATGGTTGAAAAACTGAATATATTTCTGGATGAACTGAATGCAGGATTCCGTTTTAACTATGAGGAATTAAAAGTCAGGTATGCCAAAAATATGCTGCGCGAGAGGCACATTGCGAAAGCTTTAAGGGTTGCTATTGATGAGAAATTTGCTTCTTCGGAAGAGAAAGTTGCATTTTACTTACGACTATTCTCAGGGAAAGTACTGAAATCAGGATTAAATGATGCAACTGGCCTTGAAAATGAAATTCGAGGCAATCTGCTGAAAACAGGAGGTAAGGCTTTTGTTCCCGAAGACCCGAAGGCATTTCTAAATCTTGAACAGGTGAATGAGATAATTATCAGTGCCGGAGGTATTCCTTGTTACCCGGTCTTACTGGATAATCCCAAAGGCGTGATTACTGATTTTGAAGCCAACCCGGAAGTATTATATCATTCGCTGGTTGAACGTAAGATATATAGTCTTGAACTGATCCCGGGTAGAAATGACTTTTCTGTTCTAAAGGAATTTGTAAGGTTCTTCCGTTCCAAAAATTTCCTGATTACCTTTGGAACTGAGCACAACACCCCACAACTTGATCCTGTAAAGGTGAGTTGTCGGGATGGAGTTGATCTCGATGAAGAACTTAACAGGATTGGCTATGAAGGAGCCTGCATTATCGCCGCCCATCAGTATTTGGTTGCTAAAGGCAAGGAAGGTTATATCAATTTGAGTGGAATCGCCAAATCCGAAGAATATAATGCATTTGTTGTGTTGGGGCAGGCGGTGATCTCACATTTTATAGATTAAAAATTAAACATGAAGACGCTAAGACTTTTGGATTGAATTATTTTTCTTCATGTCGATGTGTCTTGCGATGAAATAAAAATATCATGAAAGCCGAACTGAAGGAATTAATTGAAATATCACATTATTACGGTAAGAAAAAGGATTTTGTAATTGCCGGTGGAGGCAATACCTCGTTCAAAGACGAGATGCATCTTTATATCAAAGCCAGTGGTCATAGCCTGGCTACTATTGGCGAAGATGGCTTTGCCCAGCTTGATCGTAAGGCACTTCAGCTTATCTCTGAGAAAACATATTCCACGAATGTTATGGAACGTGAAAATCAGATCAAAAATGATATGCTAAATGCACGTGTTCACCCTGAAAAAGGACAACGTCCCTCTGTAGAAACTTCGCTGCACAATTTACTGGCATTCCGGTTTGTGGTTCATACCCACAGCACAAAAGTGAACGGAATGATGTGCAGCGTGAATGCAGAACGTTTAACAACTGCTCTATTTGGAGATCAGGTGGTTTATGTCCCTTATGTTGACCCGGGTTATATTCTATTCAAGGAAGTGGAAAACAGAATCAATACATTTCGAATACGGACAGGCAATGAGCCCAAAGTCATTCTTCTACAAAACCATGGAATATTTATAGCTGCAGATACCATTGACGAAATTTATACCCTGTATAATCAGGTGATTGCAACACTGGACTCAGCTATTGGTGATATCCAACCTCTGGAAAACCTTCCAATTGAGCCAACAATTGTTAAAATTGTTCCTGCAATCCGTATGATGTTATCGGATAATTGTCTGAAAACAATAAAAGTCGTCAACAACTCCTGGTACGAACGCTTCCTTTCTTCAGAAACTGAATATCAGAAGATTGCCCTTCCTTATATTCCCGATGGGATTGTGTATTGCAACTCATCATTCATATTTGCAGAATACACGGGAGATGTTGAAGTTTTACTGAATGATCTTTCAGAAAAAATAAAAGCATACATCGAAACTCAGCCTAAAACGCCAAAAG